>Ga0307505_10001116_pt1 | contig 23484 bp, 23 predicted proteins | sample 23_S_MG_FD_202183 | JGI IMG/M metagenome (GOLD analysis project Ga0307505, IMG submission 202183) | Soil microbial communities from Populus trichocarpa stands in riparian zone in the Pacific Northwest, United States - 23_S | ecosystem: Environmental > Terrestrial > Soil > Riparian zone > Trees...
CAGCTGCTCCGGCGACAGGCCTTCGCGGCGCACCTTGCGCAGCATGTCGAACTCGCGCTTGCGCACGAAGTCGTTGCGCCGCTTGCGCTCGACCATCGCCTTGAGCTCGGACTTCTCGAGGTCGAGCTCGCGCGTGTCGTCCTGCCGGGTGCCGAGATCGGCCCAGTCCGTGGCCGGGTTGGCCACGAAGCGCACGACCTTGCGGAAGAAGCTCTCGCCGTCCTTGTTGTCCGCCATCACGACGCCTGATGCGGTGGGCGCTCAGTCACCGAACATCTTCTGCTTCATCTCGCGCCGCTGCTGCGCCTCGAGCGACAGCGTGGCCGTGGGCCGCGCCAGCAGGCGTGCCAGGCCGATGGGTTCGCCGGTCTCGTCGCAGTAGCCGTAGTCGCCGGACTCGACGCGCGCCAGCGACTGGCCGATCTTCTTCAGCAGCTTGCGCTCGCGGTCGCGGGTGCGCAGTTCCAGCGCGTGTTCTTCCTCGATGGTGGCGCGGTCGGCTGGGTCGGGCACGATCGAGGTGTCCTCGCGCAGGTGCTCGGTGGTTTCGCCGGCATTGGACAGCAGGTCGTCTTTCTGTGCCTGCAGGCGCAGGCGAAAGAACTCGCGCTGCTTCTCGTTCATGTACTCGCTGTCCGGCATGGCCAGCAGTTCGGCTTCCGTCAGGTCGCGGGCCGCCTTGGTCTTCCAGGCGTTGACCAGCTTGGGGTCGGGCTTGGCCAGGGGCTTGTACACGTCGGGCAGATCGTCATGGCCGCGAACCGGTGCTCGCGCCGGCGCAAAGCGATCGGTGAAGCGATTGGTGATCGGCGCCGGAGCCGGCTCGGGATGGGCCTGCGCCCTGGAGGAGCGCGACTTGGCCGGCGGCGGAGCCTCGGCGGGTTGTGCGGTCGCGACCTTGGCGGGGACCTTCTTTGCGGGGGTCGCGGCGCTATTGGCCAGCGTCTTGTTCAATTGGGGTCTCCTTGCCGGGAATCTCGGGGCGCGCGGATTGTAGCCATCCGACAGCCACCGTAGCGGCGGCCGGTGGCAGGGCCCCGGCGGACGCCTGCACCGCGTCGTGAAATGCTGCTCAGGACACGCATTGCTCCAGGCCCTGCAGCAGGATGTCCCGGGGCAGATCGATGCCGATGAAGACCATCTTGCTGCTCTTCTTCTCGCCTGGCTCCCATTTGGGGCCGAGGTCGCTGCCCATCAGCTGGTGCACGCCCTGGAAGATGACCTTGCGTTCGCTGCCCTGCATGTGCAGCACGCCCTTGTAGCGCAGCATCTTCGGGCCGTAGACCTGCACGATCGCGCCCAGGAAGTCCTCCAGCTTGGCCGGGTTCAGCGGCCGCTCGGCATGGAAGACGAAGGACTTGACGTCGTCGTCGTGGTGATGGTGGTGCGGGTGGTCGCAGTGCTCGCCATGTTCGTGCTCGTGATCGTGGTCATGGTGGTCATGGTGGTCATGGTGGTCATGGCCGTCGGCCTTGAGGAACTCCGGGTCGATGTCCAGCTTGGCATTGAGGTTGAAGCCGCGCAGGTCGAAGACCTCGGCGATCGGCACCTCGCCGAAGTGCACCTGGCGCTGCGGCGCGCGCGGGTTCATGTGCTTCAGCCGGTGCACCAGCGCCTCGACCTCGTCCTGGGCCACCAGATCGGTCTTGCTGATGAAGATCTGGTCGGCGAAGCCCACCTGGCGGCGCGCCTCCTGGCGCGTGTCGAGCTGGCTGTCGGCATGCTTGGCATCCACCAGCGTCAGGATCGAATCCAGCAGGTACACCTCGGCAATCTCGTCGTCCATGAAGAAGGTCTGCGCCACCGGGCCGGGGTCGGCCAGGCCTGTGGTCTCGATGACCACGCGCTCGAAATCGAGCTCGCCCTTGCGCTTCTTCTCGGCCAGATCGGACAAGGTGGTGCGCAGGTCCTCGCGGATCGAGCAGCACACGCAGCCGTTGTTCAACTGGATGATCTGCTCGCGGCTGTCCTGCACCAGGATGTCGTTGTCGATGTTTTCCGAGCCGAACTCGTTCTCGATGACGGCGATCTTCTGCCCATGCGACTCGCTGAGCACGCGCTTGAGCAAGGTGGTCTTGCCGGCGCCGAGGAAGCCGGTGAGGATGGTCGCGGGAATCAGGCCTTGGGACATGGTGCTGCCTCGATGGAGTCGCCCTGAAGGGTAACGGACACAGATGCGGCCATTGTGTCCAAGTTCAAGCCCGAGCGCTGCTGCGGTATTCTTCGCGCTGCGCCACTTCGCCACCCCCAAGTTGTCAGACCCACAGCCATCGCGGCACCCGCCTCCCACCGAGGACAAGCGCTCCCTGTTCGACCGGCTGGTCGAATTCATCTCGCCGGGCCCCGATTCGCGGGCGGAACTGATGGCCACGCTGGCCGACGCCGAACAGCGCGAGCTGATCGAGCCCGAGTCGCGGCAGATGCTCGAAGGCGTGCTGCGCATGGCCGACATGAGCGCCGGCGACGTCATGGTGGCCGCACCGCGCATGGATCTGCTGGACATCGACGCGCCCTATGACGAACTGCTGGCCGTGGTGATCGAGACCGCGCACTCGCGCTTCCCGGTCTACGACGGGCGGCGCGACAACATCATCGGCATCCTGATGGCCAAGGACCTGCTGAAGCTGCAGCGCGCGCCCGAGCTGAACCTGCGCACTTTGCTCCGTCCGGCGGTTTTCGTGCCCGAATCGAAGCGGCTGAACGAGCTGCTGCGCGACTTCCGCTCCAACCGCAACCACCTGGCCATCGTCATCGACGAGTTCGGCCAGACCGCCGGGCTGATCACCATCGAGGATGTGCTGGAAGAAATCGTCGGCGAGATCGAGGACGAGTTCGACGACCACGACGAAGAAAGCGGCGTCTACACGCTGGCCGACGGCACGCACCGCGTGGCCGGCGACACCTCCATCGCCTCGGTCAACGACGCCTTCGGCCTGCAGCTGCCCGACACCGATTTCGAGACCATCGGCGGGCTGGTCGCGCACGAGCTGGGCCGCGTGCCGCGGCGCGGCGAGACGGTCGAACTCGGCGGCCTGCGCTTTTCGGTGATGCTGGCGCGCGGCGGCGCGGTGCGCTGGTTCCGCGTGGCACGGGTGTCCGGGTCGCCGAGCGACGCCGATTGAACGCCCGCGCGGCGGCGCTGCCGCAGGCCCTGGCCGCCGCGGCCCTGGGCGCGCTGCAGACCCTGGCTTTCGTGCACACCTCGCTGTGGTGGCTGTCGTTGCTGTGCATGGCCGCGCTGGCGGTGTTGGTCTGGCAGGCGGCGCGCGGGCGCGCTGCGCTGCTGGGCTGGGCCTTCGGCAGTACCTGGCTCGGCGCGGGTGTGTGGTGGCTGTTCATCAGCCTGCACCGCTACGGCGGCCTGCCGGCCTGGCTGGCGGTGCTGGCGGTGGCTCTGCTTTGCATGGGGCTGGCGCTGTACCTGGCGCTGGCCATGGCGCTGTTCGCCCGCGCGCGAAGCGGCCGGCCGGCGCTGGACGTGGCGCTGTTCGCCGCGCTGTGGCTGCTGGCCGAGCTGGCGCGCACGGTCATCTTCACCGGCTTTCCCTGGCTGGCCAGCGGCTATGCACAGATCGACGGCCCGCTGGCGGCCTGGGCGCCGTGGCTCGGCGTCAGCGGCATCGGCACGCTGGCCGCGGTGCTGGCCGCGCTGCTGGCGCTGGCCCGGCACCGGCGCTCGGCGTGGGCGCTGGGCCTGGCGCTGCTGCTGCCGGCGGCATCGGCGCTGGTCGGCACGAAGGAGTTCAGCCGGCCCAGCGGCGAGCTCAGCGTCAGCCTGCTGCAGGGCAACGTGCCGCAGGATCAGAAATTCTCGATGGAGCATGTGCCGCAAGCGCTGGCCTGGGTGGCGCATGCGCTGGAAAGCGCGCGCGGTGAGCTGGTGGTGGCGCCCGAGACGGCAGTGCCGCTGCTGCCGGAGCAGTTGGCCGAGCTGGTGCCCGACTACTGGCCTGCGCTGCGCGCACGCTTCGAGAGCGGCAGCCAGTCGGCGCTGATCGGCGTGCCGCTGGGCGACTACAGCCACGGCTACACCAATTCGGTGGTCGGCCTGTCGGCTGCCAGTCTTGGCGTGCCGCCCTACCGCTACGACAAGGTGCATCTGGTGCCCTTCGGCGAGTTCATCCCGACGGGGTTTCGCTGGTTCACCGAGCTGATGAACATCCCGCTCGGCGACTTCGCGCGCGGGCCGTTGAACGCGCCATCCTTTGCGGTCGCAGGCCAGCGTGTGGCACCGAACATCTGCTACGAAGACCTGTTCGGCGCCGAACTGGCGCAGCGCTTCATCGATCCGGCGCTCGCGCCGACGATTTTTGCCAACGTCAGCAACATCGGCTGGTTCGGCGACACCATCGCGGTCGACCAGCACCTGAACATCTCGCGCATGCGCTCGCTGGAGTTCCAGCGGCCGATGCTGCGCGCCACCAACACCGGCGCCACGGCGATCATCGATCACCGCGGCCAGGTGCAGGCGATGCTGCCGCCCTTTACCCAGGGTGTGCTCGATGGCAGCGTGCAGGGGCGCGACGGGCTGACGCCCTTTGCCTGGTGGAGCGCGCGCTTCGGCCTGTGGCCCTGGCTGGGGCTGGCCGGCTTGGTGCTCAGCCTGAGCTTCAGCGTCCGGCGCGCACCAGTCGGCCGGGCCGAGCCTCGCTGAGCTGGCCGTCGCGCTGCACGCACTGGCCGGCGACCCAGGTGCCGAGGTAGCCCTCGCCCTTTTGCAGGAAGCGGCGGCCGCCGGCCGGCAGGTCGCGCACCAGCTCCGGGCGGCCCACGCTCAGGCGCTGCGGGTCGATCAGGTTCAGGTCGGCGCGCCGGCCCGGCGCGATCACGCCGCGGTCCTGCAGGCCCAGGTAGCGGGCATTGCGGCTCGTCAGCATTTCCACCGCGCGCTCCAGGCCCAGGCGCTCCTTGGCGCGGTCGCGCACCCAGTGCGTGAGCATGAAGGTGGTGAAGCTGGCGTCGCACACCGTGCCCACGTGCGCGCCCGAATCGCTGAGCGCGAACAGCGCGCGCGGGTGCTGCAGCATGTGGTGCACGACGTCGAGGTTGCCGTCGTTGTAGTTGAAGATCGGGAAGTAGATCAGGTTGCTGCCCGAGCCCTCGGACAGGTAGTCGTACAGCACCTCCAGCGCGCTGACGCCGCGCATGCGTGCCTGCACCAGGAAGCTCTTGCGCACGTCGGGCTCGTAGTCGGGCACCGGCTGCTGCGCGCTGCACAGCGGGAACATGCGAGCGCTGATGAGTTCGATGCGCGCCAGCAGGATGTCGACCAACGGCGGCACCGGCGTGCCGTCGCCGGCCAGCGGCTCCGACTTCTGCGACAGGATCAGCGCCTTGCGCGCCGGCTCGCGCATCGCCGCCGCGCGCTGCGCCAGCGGCAATGCGGCAATCTCCTTGTAGCCGGCAAAGCCGATGAAGGGGTGGAAGCTGGCATCCAGCCCGTTGATGACGCCGATGCCGCGTGCCGCGGTCTGCAGGTACAGCGGCAGGCCCGCGGCGACGCCGGCCTCGACACGCGCCTGCACCTGCTTCCACTGCTCGCCGCCCGGGTCGCGCTGCAGCCAGGTCATCGACAGCGGCCGGCCGCTGGCGTGCGCCAGCTGCTCGACCAGGTCGAATTCGGCGTCGAAGCGCTGCGGCCCGCGCATCAGGTCGAAATCGCTGACCACCTGCACCACGCCGTGTTGCAGCCCGCCGAAGGCGGCGACGATGCCGGTGAGTTCGGCCGCGCTGGCCTCGCAGGCGGGCGTGTCCTTGCCCGAGGCGGTGCGGTGGTTGTCGCTGCGCCCGGTGGAAAAGCCGGCCGCGCCCGAGCACAACGCCTCGCACACCAGCGAGCGCATGGCGGCGACGTCTTCAGGCGTGGAAGGCTCACCGGCCAGCGCGCGTTCGCCCATCACCGCCATGCGCACCGGGTCGTGCGGCACCTGCACCAGGAAGTCCAGGCTGTGCGGCATGCGCTCCAGCGCATCCATGTACTGCGGGAAACTTTCCCAGTCGAAGCGCACGCCCTCGGCCAGGGCCACGCCGGGAATGTCCTCCACGCCTTCCATCAGGTCGATCAGGTCCGCCTGCCGGCCCTTGCGCAGCGGCGCGAAGCCGACGCCGCAGTTGCCCATCATCAGCGTGGTCACGCCGTGGTGGATGCTGGGCGAGAAGGTCTCGTCCCAGCTGGCCTGGCCGTCGTAGTGGGTGTGGATGTCGACGAAGCCCGGCGTCAGCCAGGCGCCGGCGGCGTCGATGCGCTCGTGGGCTGCGCCGGTGATGCGGCCCACCTCGACGATGCGGCCGTCCTCGACGCCGACATCGGCCGCCGCCGCCGGGGCGCCGGTGCCGTCGACCACGGTGGCGCCCGAGATGAGCAGGTCGAGCATGGAACCCTCCTTCGTAGAATCCGCAATTTACGCCGAACCCGGGCTCCAACCCATGCGCAGCTTCCAGCAGATCATCCTCACGCTCCAGGACTATTGGGACCGCCAGGGCTGCGCGCTGCTGCAACCCTACGACATGGAGGTCGGGGCCGGCACCAGCCACACCGCCACCTTCCTGCGCGCGCTGGGTCCCGAGCCCTGGAGGTGCGCCTACGTGCAGCCCAGCCGCCGCCCCAAGGATGGCCGCTACGGCGAGAACCCCAACCGCCTGCAGCACTATTACCAGTACCAGGTGGTGCTGAAGCCCGCGCCGGCCGACATCCTGGAGCTGTACCTGGGCAGCCTGGAGGCGCTGGGCTTCGACCTGAAGAGCAACGACGTGCGCTTCGTCGAGGACGACTGGGAGAACCCCACGCTCGGGTGCTGGGGCCTGGGCTGGGAGGTCTGGCTCAACGGCATGGAGGTGACGCAGTTCACCTACTTCCAGCAGGTGGGCGGCATCGACTGCAAGCCCATCACCGGCGAGATCACCTACGGACTGGAACGGCTGGCGATGTACATCCAGGGCGTGGAAAGCCTGTTCGACCTGCAGTGGGCGCCGGGCATCAGCTACCGCGACGTCTACCACCAGAACGAGGTGGAGCAGAGTGCCTACAACTTCGAGCACAGCGACGTCGATTTCCTGCTGCAGGCCTTCGGCGCGCACGAGCGGCAGAGCAAGCACCTGATGGACAAGCAGCTGGCGCTGCCGGCCTACGAGCAGCTGCTGAAGGCGGCGCACACCTTCAACCTGCTCGATGCGCGCGGCGCCATCAGCGTCACCGAGCGCGCCGCCTACATCGGCCGCATCCGCAACCTGGCGCGCGCGGTGGCGCAGAGTTATCTGGACAGCCGCGCCCGATTGGGTTTCCCGATGGCGCCGCGCGCGTGGGCCGACGCGGTGGCCGCGCAGTTGGCGAAGAAGGCGGCCTGAGGCCGCTACAATGTAGATACGAGTATCTACACGCACCGGAGCTGGAAAGGCGACCATGAACGATCTGGATCTGCATGTCGGCCGCTGGGGCAACAGCCTGGCGGTGCGCATTCCCGCCGACGTGGCGCGCGAGCTCGACGTGACCGAGGGTTCGGTGATCCATGCCCAGGTGGTGGGGCCGGCGCAGCTGCGCCTGGGCAGCGGCAAACCCTTCGATCGTGAGGCGTTCCTGGCCCGGCTGGAGGCGCTGCACCGCAGCATGCCGGTGACGCAGCCCGTGGTCGAGGCGATGCGCCGCTCGGCCAGGTACTGATAGATGGTCTATCTGGACACCAGCGCGCTCGTGGCCTTGGTCGCCAATGAGCCCGGCGCGCAGTCCGTCAAGCGCTGGCTGGCCGCACCGCAGGCCGCGATGCTGTGCAGTTCGGACTGGTGCGTACCCGAAGTCGCCAGTGCGCTGTCGTTGAAGGTGCGCACGGGGCAGTTGGACGAGGCGCAGGCCGACGCGTCGTGGCAGGCTTTCGGTGTCGCGTGTGATGGCCTGCTGGACCTGCTGCCCGTGCAGGCGGCGGACTACGCGACGGCGGCCCAGATGTGCCGCCTGCCGCAGGCCGGCTTGCGCGCCGGTGATGCGCTGCACCTGGCGGTGGCCCTGCGCTGCGGCTGCGATGCGCTGCTGGCCTTCGACCAGAACCTCAACAAGAATGCCAGGGCCAGCGGCCTGCAACTGATCGTGCCATGACCCACAGAAATCTGCTCGTCGAGCTGCTGGTCGAAGAACTGCCGCCCAAAGCATTGAAGAAGCTGGGTGAGGCCTTCGCCACGCTGCTGGCCGATGGGCTGAAAGCGCAGGGCCTGGCTGCGGCCGATGCACCGGTCACGGCCTACGCCTCGCCGCGCCGGCTGGCGGTGCACCTTGGCGGCGTGGTGCCCAAGGCCGCCGACCGGCAGTTGCTGCAAAAGCTGATGCCGGTGGCCGTGGCGCTGGACGCCAGCGGCCAGCCGACCCAGGCGCTGCTGAAGAAGCTGGCGGCCATCGGCGCGGCCGACGTGCCGGTGGCGCGGCTCAAGCGCCAGGGCGAGGGCAAGGCCGAGGCGCTGTTCCACGACACCCGCGTCGGCGGCGCGACGCTGGCAGAAGGACTGCAGAAGGCGCTGGACGAGGCGCTGGGCAAACTGCGGATTCCCAAGCTCATGAGCTACCAGCTGGCCGACGGCTGGTCCAGCGTGCAATTCGTGCGCCCGGCCCACGGCCTGGTGGCGCTGCATGGCGACGAGGTGGTGCCGGTCGGCGCGCTGGGCCTGCAGGCGCAGCGCAGCACCCACGGCCACCGCTTCGAAGCTGCGGGCTCGCCGATCGTGCTGCGCAACGCCGACAGCTACGCGCAGCAACTGCGCGACGAAGGCGCCGTGATCCCGGCATTCGCAGAGCGCCGGGCAGAGATCGTGCGCCAGCTGCAGGCCGCGGCCGCCGGCTTAAGCCTGCGCCCTATCGACGACGAGGCATTGCTCGACGAGGTCACCGGCCTGGTGGAGCGGCCCAACGTGCTGGCTTGCCAGTTCGACGCGCAGTTCCTGGACGTGCCCAGCGAATGCCTGATCCTGACGATGAAGGCCAACCAGAAGTACTTCCCGCTGGTCGACGCCGACGGCCGGCTGACGCGGCATTTCCTGGTGGTCAGCAACATCCGCCCGGCCGATGCCAGCCGCATCGTCGAAGGCAACCAGCGTGTGGTGCGCCCGCGCCTGGCCGATGCCAAGTTCTTCTTCGACCAGGACCGCAAGAAGACGCTGGAGTCGCGCGTGCCGGCGCTGGCCAAGGTGGTCTATCACGGCAAGCTCGGCACGCAGGGCGAGCGGGTCGAGCGTGTGCGCACGCTGGCGCGAGCCATCGGCCAACAGCTCGGCGGCCCGACGCTGGCGGCCAGCGCCGACCGCGCTGCGCTGCTGGCCAAGGCCGACCTGGTGAGCGACATGGTCGGTGAGTTTCCCGAGCTGCAGGGCATCATGGGCGGCTACTACGCGCGCCACGATGGCGAAACCGAGGACGTGGCCTTTGCCATCGAGGATCACTACAAGCCACGCTTTGCCGGCGACGAGCTGCCGCGCCGTCCCGTCGGCATGGCGGTGGCGCTGGCCGACAAGCTGGAGACGCTGGCCGGGCTGTTCGGCATCGGCCAGTTGCCCAGCGGCGACAAGGACCCGTTCGCGTTGCGCCGCCATGCGCTGGGCGTGATCCGCATGCTGATCGAACGCGCGCTGCCACTGGACACCGAAGCGCTGGTGCTGCTGGCCTTCAAGGCCTTCGGCGCGCAACACGGCCAGGCGCAGGCCGAACTGGCTCTGTTCCTGCGCGAGCGGCTGGTCGGCTACCTGCGTGAGCAGGGGCACAGCGCGCAGGAAGTGGAGGCCGTGCTCGAGCTGCGCCCCGAGCGCTGGGCCGACCTGCCCAAGCGGCTGGCCGCGCTGCGCCAGTTCGCCGCACTGCCCGAGGCGCCGGCGCTGGCCGCGGCCAACAAGCGTGTGGGCAACATCCTGAAGAAGTCCGATGGCGGTGCCGACGTCGAGGTGCGCAGCGCACTCTTCGGCGAGGCCGCCGAAACGGCGCTGCACGCCGCGCTGCAGGGCGTGGCGAAACGGGCCGATGCCGCCTTCGACGCCGGCGACCTGGCCGGCTCGCTGCAGGCCCTGGCCGCACTGAAGGCGCCGGTCGACGATTTCTTCGACAAGGTCATGGTCAACGCCGACGATCCGGCCTTGCGCGCCAACCGCCTGGCGCTGCTGGGCCAGCTGCATGCGGCGATGAACCGCGTCGCCGACCTGTCCAAGCTGGCGGCATGAACCGGATAGAACCATGCAGCCGATCCCGAAGCTGATCATCCTGGGCCGCGACGGCATCCTCAACGAATTCCGCGAAGACCACATCAAGGCGCCGGAGGAGTGGGTGGCGGTGCCCGGTGCGCTGGAGGCGGTGTCGCGCCTCAACCATGCCGGCTGGCATGTGGTGGTGGCCACCAACCAGTCGGGCATCGGCCGCGGCATGATCGACATGGCGGCGGTCAACGCCGTTCACGCCCACATGATGCGCAGCCTGCAGGGCTTCGGCGGGCGCATCGACGCGGTGTTCTTCTGCCCGCACACACCCGAGGACAACTGCGACTGCCGCAAGCCGCTGCCCGGCATGGCGCTGGACATCGGCCGGCGCTACGGCGTCGACCTGCGCCAGGTGCCGATGGTCGGCGACACGCTGCGCGACCTGCAGGCCGCGCAGGCGGCGGGCTGCGAGCCGCACCTGGTGCGCTGCGGCCGCGCCGCGCTGCTCGATGCCGGCGAGATCGCGGAGCTGCTGGCCCAGGTGCCCGGCACCTTCGTGCATCACGACCTGGGCGAACTGGCGACGCACCTGCTGGAGCGCGATCATCTGCGCGACTCTCAGTCAGGCGGCTTGACGTGATGCTGCTCGCGGCCCTGCGCTCGGCGCTGCTGCTGCTGTGGATGCTGGTCACGGTGGTGCCCATCGCCACCGCGGTGGTGATCGCGTCGCTGTTCATCAAGGGCACGCCGCTGTACTGGATGTGCATCTTCTGGCTGCGCCTGGTGATCTGGGGCGCACGCATCATCTGCGGCGTGCGCCACCGTGTGACGGGTATGGACTACCTGCCCACCGCCGCCCAGGGCACGAGCGCGGTGCTGCTGGCGTCCAAGCACCAGTCCACCTGGGAGACCTTTGCCTACCCGGTGCTGATGTCGCACCCGCTGTGCTACGTGTTCAAGAAGGAACTGCTGCTGATCCCCTTCTTTGGCTGGGCCATGGGCAAGCTGGACATGATCCACATCGACCGCAGCAAGCGCGCCGAGGCCTGGAACAAGGTGGCCGAACAGGGCCGCCGCTACATGGCGCAGGGCAACTGGGTCATCATGTTCCCCGAAGGCACGCGCAGCGCGCGCGGCCAGCAGGGACAGTACAAGCAGGGCGCCTCGCGGCTGGCGATCGAAACCGGCACGCCGATCGTGCCCATCGCCGTGGCCTCGGCGCGCTGCTGGCCGCGCAAGAGCTTCCTGTTGCGTCCCGGCGTGATCGACATTTCCATCGGCCGTCCGATCGCCGTCGAAGGGCGCAGGCCCGACGAGCTGATGCTCGAGGTCGAGCGCTGGATCGAGGCCGAGATGCGGCGCATCGATCCCGAGGCCTACACCTGAATAGAATCGCGGCCCATGTCGCGCTGGACCGCTCCGTTGAACCTGCTGCAGCGCTCGCTGTTCGACGAGCCGGAGGCCGAAGCCGCCGACACGCCCCCGCCCGAAATGCCGCGTGAGCTGCTGTCGGGCGAGGTCTTCAAGCACCCGCGCGCGCAGCGCGACGTGCGCCTGGACGGGCACCTGGTGGCCTACGAGATGCGGCGCGCGCGCCGGCGCAGCATCGGCTTCGTCGTCGGCCCCGAAGGCCTGTCGGTGAGCGTGCCGCGCTGGGTGGGTGTGAAGGAGGTGGACAGCGCACTGCAAGAAAAGCGCGGCTGGATCCTGCGCAAGCTGCGCGAACAGCGCGAGCGCGCGCTCAGGCTGCAGTCGGCACGCATCGACTGGCGCGACGGCACCCAGCTGCCCTTCCTGGGCGACAGCGTGATCCTGGTGCTCGATGCACGCACCACCGGCGCGGTGCTCGACAACGGCGCCGACGGGTTGCCGGGCGTGGCGCGGCGGCTGCTGCGCATCGGCCTGCCGCACACCGCCACGCCCGAGCAGATCCGCGATGCGGTGCAGAGCTGGCTGCAGCGCCAGGCGCGGCGTGTCTTCGAGGAGCGCTGCGCGCTGTTCGCCGCCCGGCTGAACGTGCGCGTGCGCCGCATCGCGCTGAGCTCGGCGGCCACGCGCTGGGGCAGTGCCAATGCCGATGGCTCGATCCGCCTGAACTGGCGGCTGGTGCACTTTGCGCTGCCGATCATCGACTACGTGGTGGCGCACGAACTGGCGCACCTGCGCGAGATGAACCACAGCCCGGCCTTCTGGGACGTCGTACGCTCGGTGCTGCCGGACTACGAACACTCCCGCGTCGCGCTGCGCGACGGCCAGGTGCCGGTGTTCGACTGACACATACTGGTTCGCGCTCGAAGACTCGGCGCTGAAGGCTGTTTGCGGCGCATAGCAGTCGTCCGTTTCTGTGCTTCTGTCGTGCGCGGGCCGAGGACGACGGGGAAGCGAATCCGTCCATGTCCCCCGCCCGGTCTGACGCCCGGGCTCCTCCTTTACTTCCCGGATTCGCTTCCCCGCCATCCTCGGCCGGTCACTGCCGTGGCGCGTCAGCAGGGCGAACAGCCAATTCGAACCCGAGGCACGAACTCAACGCTGTGCGACGCCGAGAAGCACAGGACTCGCCGCCCGTTCGCAGCCCGGCACACGACGGTGGTTGTCGACGCGGGACTTGGGTGTTGTGTTGGTATTGGTGTGGCCGCGAACAGCGCAGTCCTCGGCCCGCGCAGAAAAAACACAGAAACAGACGACTGGAACAGACGACTGGAACGCGACCCGGAATCAGACCGCCGTGGCGTAGCGCAGCACGCCGTCGCCGCGCCGCACTTCCTTCAGCTGCCCGGCCGCCAGCAGCGCATGCACGTGGGCCACCGCTTCGCCCAGCGCAAAGGTGGTCTGATGCATGTCCAGCTCGCGCTTGAACATCACCGGCAGCAGCTCGGCCGCGCTGCGTGGCGCGTCGGCGCAGGCTTGCAGCACCTCGTTCAGCCGCTCGTCGTGGTGGCGCAGCAGCTGGTCGATGCGACGGTGCAGGCCGCTGAAGGGCTTGCCGTGCGACGGCAATATCAGCGTGTCGGCCGGCAGCGTGCCCATCGCGCTGATCGACTCCAGGTACAGCGGCAGCGGGTTGGCCTCGGGTTCGGTGTCGTAGACGCTGATGTTGGTGGAGATGCGCGGCAGCACCATGTCGCCGGCGATGAGCGTGTGCAGCGATGGGCAATGCAGCGCGATGTGCTCCGGCGCGTGGCCGTAGCCGGCGATGCACAACCAGTCGTGGTTGCCGATGCGCAGCCACATGCCGTGCATCAGCCGGCGGAACTGATCCGGCACCTGCCGCACCATGCTGGCGTAGAGGTTAGAGCGCTCGCGCACCTCGGCCAGGGCCACCGGGTCGCTCATGCCGTGCAGCGCATAGAAGTCTGCGGCGCCGTGCCCGCTGTGCGCGTCGCCGATGGCACTGCTGGCCACGCGGGCGGCATTCCAGTCAGTGGCGCTGATCCACAGCCGGCACTGCCAACGTTGGGTGAGCCATTGCGCCAGGCCGATGTGGTCGGGGTGCATGTGCGTGCAGATCACGCGCAGCACCGGCAGGCCCTGCAGCTCGGTGGCGAAGACCTGTTCCCAGGCGGCGCGGGTGCCTTCGTTGTCGATGCCGCAGTCGACGATGGCCCAGCCATCGCGCCCGTCTTCGCGGTCGCGCAGCAGCCACAGGTTGATATGGTCCAGCGCAAAGGGCAGGCGCATGCGCAGCCAGCGCAAGCCTTCGGCCACCGGCAGCGTCCGGCCGATGTCCGGCAGGCTGTCGCCGAAGACGTAGTTCAGTTCGCTTTCCTGGGCATTGGCCATGCGTGGGCTACCATTTGTGCGCTGTCCGATCACCAAAGTCTAAGCCTGCAATGTCCCCGCCCCGCCTGACCGATGCACGGGTCTGCGACGCATGACGCTGCGCGAGATCGGCGAGCTGGCCAGCCAGCTGGTGACGACCATCGGCCTGCCCTTCGCCGTGTGGGTGTTCCTGGCGCAGCAGCGCAAGGAGCGCGAGAACGAGGAGGAAGAGGCCTACCAGCGCCTGAGCGACGCCTACAACCACTTCCTGTCGGTGGTGCTGGCCAATGCCGACCTTCAGCTGCGCAGCGCCTCGGCGCTGGCCGATGCCACGCACGAGCAGCGTGAACGCATCCGTGTCATCTTCGACATGCTGATCTCGCTGTTCGAACGTGCCTACCTGGTGGCCTGGAAGCCGAAGATGAGCGCGGCCGAACAGCGGCGCTGGAACTCGTGGGACGACTACATGCGCGAGTGGTGCCGGCGCGATGATTTTTACAATCTGTTGCCGCAGCTGCTGCGCGGTGAGGACCCGCAGTTCCAAGCCTATATTCAAGGCTTGGCGCAGGCCGAACGAAGCGCCGGCACCACCGGCGCCGACGGCCCTTTTCAGTAGGAGAAACCCATGTCCGAATCCATTGTCATCGTATCCGCCGCGCGCACGCCGATCGGCGGCCTGCTCGGAGATTTCGCCGCCGTGCCGGCCTGGGAGCTGGGCGCCGTGGCCATCCGCGCCGCGGTCGAGCGCGCCGGCGTGCCCGGCGACAGCATCGACGAGGTGTTGATGGGCAACTGCCTGATGGCCGGCCAGGGCCAGGCGCCGGCGCGCCAGGCCACGCTGAAAGCCGGCCTGCCGCAATCGGCCGGTGCCGTCACGCTGTCCAAGATGTGCGGCAGCGGCATGCGCGCGATGATGTTCGCGCACGACATGCTGGCCGCGGGCAGCGCCGATGCGGTGGTGGCCGGCGGCATGGAGAGCATGACCAACGCGCCGCACCTGATGTTCGCGCGCAAGGGCGTGCGCTACGGCGCCGCGCAGCTGTTCGACCACATGGCGATGGATGGGCTGGAAGACGCCTACGAGCGCGGCAAGGCGATGGGCGTGTTCGCCGAGGGCTGCGTCGCCAAGTACGGCTTCAGCCGCGAGGCGCAGGATGCATTCGCCATCGCCAGCACCACACGTGCGAAGACGGCCAACGAGGACGGCAGCTTCGACTGGGAGATCGCACCGGTGACGCTGGCCGGCAAGGGCGGCGACACGGTGATCAAGTTCGACGAGCAGCCCTTCAAGGCCAGGCTGGACAAGATCCCGTCGCTGAAGCCCGCGTTCAAGAAGGACGGCACCATCACTGCCGCCAACGCCAGCAGCATCTCCGACGGCGCGGCGGCGCTGCTGCTGATGCGCGAGTCCACCGCCGTGCAGCGCGGCCTGAAGCCGGTGGCGCGCATCGTCTCGCAGGCGGTGCACGCGCAGGCGCCCGAATGGTTCGCCACCGCGCCGGCCGGTGCCATCAACAAGGCGCTGAAGCAGGCCGGCTGGGATGCCAGGCAGGTCGAGTTGTGGGAGGTGAACGAAGCCTTCGCCGCGGTGACGATGGCGGCGATGAGCGAGTTCAAGCTGCCGCACGACATCGTCAACGTGCACGGCGGTGCCTGCGCGCTGGGCCATCCGATCGGTGCCTCAGGTGCGCGCATCGTCGTCACGCTGCTGGGCGCGCTGAAGAAGCGCGGGCTGAAGCGCGGCGTGGCCTCGCTGTGCATCGGCGGTGGCGAGGCCACCGCGATGGCGCTGGAGATGCTTTGACGTGGGCTGATCCGGCGCTGCTGCAGCAGCTGCCGCTGTTCATGGCGGCCGTGCTGGTGTTGAACGCCACGCCCGGCGTGGATCTGCTGCTCACCGTGTCGCGCACGGCGCAGTCGGGTGTGCGCGCCGGCCTGATGGCCGCACTGGGCATCAACGCCGGCTGTGCGCTGCATGCGCTGGCAGCCGCCTTCGGGCTGGCCACGCTGCTGGCCTGGTCGGCCACCGCGTTCACGCTCGTCAAGTGGGCGGGCGCGGCCTACCTGCTGTGGCTGGGCATCGGCATGCTGCGCAGCGCCTGGCAAGGCCCGGCGGCGGGTGGCATCGAGATGGCGCCGGGTGCCCGGCCGGTCTCGCTGGCCGCCGATTTCCGGCGCGGCCTTCTCACCAACCTGCTGAACCCGAAGGTGGCGCTGTTCATGCTGGCCTTCCTGCCGCAATTCATCCCGGCGCAGTCCGCGCACAAGACGCTGGCATTTCTGGGCCTGGGGTTGCTGTTCATCGCGCAGAGTCTGCTGTTCATGCTGGGGGTGGTGCTGCTGACCGCGCGGCTGTCGCGGCTGCGCGCCTTGGCACGCAGTGCGCGCTGGCTGCAGGCTTGCGGCGGCGCGCTCTTCGTGGTGCTCGCTGCACGCCTGGCCGCGGCCCGGGTCGACGCCCATGGCTGACAGCGCGCCGCCGTCGCTGCCCGAGCTGACGCGCGAGCCGATGCGCATCGGCGAACACTTCGGCCGCAGAATGCAGTACGACGAAGCGCAGATCGCCGAGTTCGCGCGGCTCAGCCTGGACGGCAACCCGCTGCACCGCGAGGGCGCGGCGGCGCGCGAATCGGCCTTTGCCGGCGTCATTGCCAGCGGCCAGCACACCGCGGCGCTGATGATGGGGTTGATGGCCTCGCATTTCACGCGCAGCGACGATGGCGTCGCGCGCGAGATGCTGTGCCTGAACGTCAACTTCTCCTTCAAGGCGCCGGTGCGCGCACGCACCGAGGTGGACATGCGCTGGGTGGTCAGCGCCATCGAACACAACAAGCGCCTCGGCGGCTGGGTCGGCCAGCTCAACGGCAGCGCCTTCAGCGGCGGCACCGACTGCGTGATCGCACGCGCCACGGTACTGGTCAAACAAATCTAGGGGATCGAGATGCTGCTCAGCGAAGACCATCGGGCCGTGCAGGACGCGGTGCGCGCTTTTGTGCAGGACCGCATTGCGCCGCAGGCGGCCGCCTGGGACAAGAGCCATCACTTCCCCAAGGCCGAGCTGCGCGGCCTGGCCGAGTTGGGCTGCTACGGCGTGGCCGTGCCCACCGACTACGACGGCGCCGGCCTGGACTACCTGGCGCTGGCCATCATCCTCGAAGAGATCGCCGCCGGCGATGGCGCCACCAGCACCGTGGTCAGCGTCAACAACTGCCCGGTGTGCTCGATCCTGATGGCCTTCGGCAATGCCGAGCAGAAGCAGCGTTTTCTCAAGCCGCTGGCGCGTGGCGACATGCTCGGCGCCTTCTGCCTGACCGAGCCGCACGTGGGCTCCGAGGCCGGCGGGCTGAAGACCACCGCTGTGCGTGACGGTGATGACTACGTGCTCAACGGCGTCAAGCAGTTCATCACCAGCGGCAAGAACGGCGACCTGGCCATCGTCATGGCCGTCACCGACAGGGCTGCCGGCAAGAAGGGCATCAGCGCCTTCGTCGTGCCGACGGACACGCCCGGCTACACGGTGGCGCGCATCGAGGACAAGATGGGCCAGCATGCCAGCGACACCGCGCAGATCCTGTTCGAGAACTGCCGCGTGCCCGCCGCGAACCTGCTGGGCGACGAGGGCCAGGGCCTGAAGATCGCGCTGTCGGGGCTGGAAGGCGGGCGCATCGGCATCGCCAGCCAGAGCGTGGGCATGGCGCGCGCCGCCTTCGAAGCCGCACTGGCCTACAGCAAGGAGCGCCAGGCCTTCGGTCAGCCGATCTTCGGCCACCAGGCGGTGCAGTTCAAGCTGGCCGACATGGCCACGCGCATCGAGGCTGCGCGCCAGCTGATCTGGCATGCCGCGAGCCTGAAGGACGCCGGCCTACCCTGCCTGAAGGAGGCGGCGATGGCCAAGCTCTTCGCCAGCGAGATGGCCGAAGCGGTGTGCAGCGCGGCGATCCAGGTCTTCGGCGGCTACGGCTACGTCAGCGACTTCCCGGTCGAGCGCATCTACCGCGACGTGCGCGTGTGCCAGATCTACGAAGGCACCTCCGAGGTGCAGAAGATCCTGATCGGCCGCGCGCTAGGCTGACGTGTCCGCGCGGTATCAGGGCTTTCCCTGGCTTCGCGGGTAATCGCCAGCGCGTACACACCAGTTGTTTCTCTAGGATTCGATCCTCGCATGCCGCGATGGTTTTGCCCATTGCGCACGATGCGTCCGCCCCGCAAACCGCACAGGAGACAGCGAACATGAGCAAGACCCCCGCACAACGACGCAAGTTCCTTGGCTCGGCCGCGGCCGTCGGCGCCGGCACGATGGCCTTCCCGATGGTGTCGCAGGCGCAGACCACCAGCCTGCGCTTCCAGAGCACCTGGCCGGCGAAGGACATCTTCCACGAGTACGCCAACGACTTCGCCAAGAAGGTCAACGACATGGCCGGCGCCCGGCTGAAGATCGAGGTGCTGCCCGCCGGCGCGGTGGTGCCGGCCTTCCAACTGCTCGAAGCCGTCAACAAGGGCACGCTCGACGGCGGCCACGGCGTCGTCGCCTACCACTACGGCAAGAACTCGGCGCTCGCGCTGTGGGGCTCGGGCCCGGGCTTCGGCATGGACCCCAACATGCTGCTCGCCTGGCACAACTATGGCGGCGGCAAGGACCTGCTCGACGAGATCTACAAGTCGATCAACATGGACGTCGTGTCCTACCTGTACGGCCCGATGCCGACGCAGCCCTTCGGCTGGTTCAAGAAGCCGATCGCCAAGGCCGAGGACGTCAAGGGCATGAAGTTCCGCACCGTCGGCCTGGCGGTCGACATGTACAGCGACATGGGCGCGGCGGTGAATCCGCTGCCCGGCGGCGAGATCGTGCCGGCGCTGGACCGCGGGCTGATCGACGGTGCCGAGTTCAACAACGCCTCCAGCGACCGCGTGCTCGGCTTCCCCGACGTGACCAAGAACTGCATGCTGCAGAGCTTCCACCAGAGCACCGAGCAGTTCGAGATCATCTTCAACAAGGGCAAGTACGACGCGCTCGCGCCCGAGCTGAAGGCGATCATCGACTACGCGGTGCAGGCCGCCAGCGCCGACATGAGCTGGAAGGCGGTCGATCGCAATTCGCAGGACTACATCGAGCTGAAGAAGGCCGGCGTCAAGTTCTACAAGACGCCCGACGCCATCCTGCGCGCGCAGCTCGCGTCGTGGGACAAGATCATGGCCAAGAAGGGCGGCGAGAACCCGCTGTTCAAGAAGGTGCTCGATTCGCAGAAGGGCTTTGCCGAGCGTGCCGGCGCCTGGCAGAACGACTACATGGTCGACTTCAAGATGGCGTACAACCACTACTTCGGCCGCGGCGCGAAGAGGTCCTGAGCTTCATCGCACCCAAACGGGGCGCCGACAACGGCGCCCCTTTTTCGTCGAGGCGACAACGATGCAGAAGATGCTGCTGGCGGTGGACCGGTTCTCCACCTGGATCGGCCAGATCAGCGCCTGGACGGCGGTGGCGCTGACGCTGCTGATCAGCGCCGAGGTCTTCTCGCGCTACGTGCTGAACGTGCCGCACGGCTGGGTGCTCGACGCCCAGATCATGCTGTACGGCACGCTGTTCATGATGGCCGGCGCGTACACGCTGTCCAAGAACGGCCACGTGCGCGGCGACGTGCTGTACGGCTTCCTGCAGCCGCGCGCGCAGGCGGCGATCGACCTGGTGCTGTATTTCGTGTTCTTCCTGCCCGGGATCATCGCGCTGACCTGGGCCGGCTGGACCTTCGCCAACGAATCGCTGGCGATCCGCGAAACCACCTTCAACGCCGACCCGCTGCCGCTGTATCCGTTCAAGTTCGTCATTCCGGCGGCCGGCGCCTTCCTGCTGCTGCAGGGGCTGGTGGAAATCGCGCGCTGCGTCATCTGCCTGCGCGATGGGCAGTGGCCGTCGCGCGAGCAGGACGTCGAGGAGGTCGACGTCGACAAGCTCAAGGAGATGGTGCACGTCAAGGACGCCGACATCGAGGCCGCGGACCGCGCGCTGCTCGAGCGCAAGGGGGGTGCGGCTTGAAGAACATGCGCAAGGAGCTGTGGTTCGGCTTCGGCATCATGGGCCTGGTGGTGCTCGGCGCGGCCGCGATGCTGGCCAGCGTCGAGCAGATCACGAACGGCCACCTCGGGCTGCTGATGCTGGCGCTGGTGGTGGTCGCGATCATGCTGGGCTTCCCGACGGCGTTCACGCTGATGGGCATGGGCATGATGTTCGCGTTCATGGCCTACCACAGCGGCGACCAGAGCGTCGCCGGAGCGACGCGGCTGACGCTGGACCTGATGGTGCAGCGCGCGTTCTCGGTGATGGCCAACGACGTGCTGATCTCGATCCCGCTGTTCGTCTTCATGGGCTACCTGGTCGAGCGCGCGAACCTGATCGAGAAGCTGTTCCGCTCGCTGCAGCTGGCGCTGGCGCGGGTGCCGGGCTCGCTGGCGGTGGCGACGCTGGCCACCTGCGCGATCTTCGCCACCGCGACCGGCATCGTCGGTGCGGTCGTCACGCTGATGGGGCTGCTGGCGATGCCGCAGATGCTGCGCGCCGGCTACGGCGTGCGGCTGACCGCGGGCTCGATCACCGCCGGCGGCTGCCTGGGCATCCTGCTGCCGCCGTCGGTGATGCTGATTGTCTACGGCGCCACCGCCGGCGTGTCGGTGGTGCAGCTCTACGCCGGCGCGTTCTTTCCCGGCGTGATGCTGGCCGGGCTGTACATCCTGTACGTGATGCTGGTGGCCAAGATCTGGCCGAAGGCGGCGCCGCCGTTGCCGCTGGACCAGCGCGTCGTGCCGCTGCCGCCGCCGCTGCTGGCGGCGGGCGCGCAGGCCGCGCGCAATGCGGTGGGCGGGCTGCTCAGTGCGCTGAAGGGCCGGCACAACCGCGACGTGCCCACCGGCTACCTGCTGCGCCAGCTCGGCATCGCACTGCTGCCGGTGCTGCTGTTCGCGCTGGCCGCCGGCTGGAGCTACCGCGCGGTGACGGCGCCGCTGGTGGCCGAGGAGGTCTACGAAGGGCTGCAGCGACTGGGCAGCAGCTCGCCCTCGTCCTCCGCGGAAGGCGGCTTGGCCGAACCCCCCGACGCCGACGACGGCGGCTTGGCGGAGCCGCCGGACAGCGACTCCGGCGGTGTGTCCGAACCGCCGGGTGCGCAAGCCGAACGCGCGCAGGGCGGCGATCCGGCCGAGCCGGCCGTGGCCGCGGAGGCGGCCGGGCCGCAGCCGCTGCCCACCGGCTGGTGGATCGGCGTGGGTACCGGCGCGTTGGCGCTGCTGGTCTTCTACGGCCTGCTCAGCTTCGCCCGCTTCGAAGTCTTCAAGATGCTGCTGACCAGCTTCTTTCCGCTGCTCATCCTGATCACCGCTGTGCTGGGTTCGATCGTCTTCGGCCTGGCCACGCCCACCGAGGCGGCCGCGGTCGGCGCGTTCGGCGGCGCCTTGTTGGCGATAGCCTACCGGCGGTTCACCCTCGACGTGCTGCGCGAATCGGTCTACCTGACGGCCAAGACCAGCGCGATGGTGTGCTGGCTGTTCGTCGGCTCGGCCATCTTCTCGGCGGCCTTCGCGCTTCTGGGTGGGCAGGAGCTGGTGGAACGGTGGGTGCTGGGCATGGACCTGACGCCGACGCAGTTCCTGATCCTGTCGCAGGTGCTGATCTTCCTGCTGGGCTGGCCGCTGGAGTGGACCGAGATCATCGTCATCTTCATGCCGATCTTCGTTCCGCTGCTCGACAACTTCGGCATCGACCCGCTGTTCTTCGGGTTGCTGGTGGCGCTGAACCTGCAGACGGCCTTCCTCAGCCCGCCGGTGGCGATGAGCGCGTTCTACCTGAAGGGCGTGGCGCCGGCGCATGTGTCGCTGAACCAGATCTTCCTCGGCATGATGCCCTTCATGGGCATTCAGATCATCGCCATCGTGCTGCTGTACATCTTCCCGCAGATCGGCATGTGGCTGCCTCAGGTGCTGTACCGGTGAGCACGGCGCTGCAAATGCGCGCGGCAGGGTGATGGCGACGCCGCGCCGGTAGCGCGACGCGCCCGCCGCGGGCGCAGAATGCCCGCATGGCCCCCATCACCCTCGGCGAAGAAGCGCAGCGCGCGCTGCTGCAGGCGGCGCGCGCTGCGCGGCTCAATGCCTATGCGCCGTACTCCGGGTTTCCGGTGGGCGCGGCCGTGCTCGACGAACGCGGCCGCGTGCACGCCGGCTGCAACGTCGAGAACGCCGCATATCCGCAGGGCGTGTGCGCCGAGGCTGCGGCGCTGGTCGCCATGGTGCTGGCGGGTGGCAGCCGCGCCGCCGCGCTGCTGGTGGTGGGCGAAGGGCCGGCCTGGGTCACGCCCTGCGGCGGCTGCCGCCAGAAGCTGCGCGAGTTCGGCGCGCCCGACACGCCGGTGCTGGTGGCCGACGGCCAGGGCGTGCAGCTGTGGTTCACGCTGGAGGAACTGCTGCCGCACAGCTTCGGCCCCGAACACCTGAAACCGGCATGAGTGTCGCCCAGGCCCTGTCACGCATCCGCGAACTGGCGCCGGCGGCGCGGCCGCGCATTGCCGTGCTGCTGGGCTCGGGCTGGGGCGGCCTGACGCGCCAACTGGCCGACGCGCAGCGCCTGCCCTATGCCGAGCTGCCCGGCTTTCCCGGCGCCGGCGTCGCCGGCCATGCCGGCGAGCTGTGGCTGGGCCGGCTCGGTGGGCGCGAGGTGGCGGTGCTGAGCGGCCGCCGCCACACCTACGAAGACGGCCATGCCAACGGCATGAAGAGTGCGCTGTGCACGCTGCGCGCGCTGGGCGTCGAGGTGCTGGTGCAGACCAACGCCGCGGGCAGCCTGGACCCGGCCATGCCCGCCGGCAGCCTGATGCTGGTCAGCGACCATCTGAACCTGCCGCAGCGCTCGCCGCTGGTGGGCGAGGGTGGCAGCCAGCGCTTCGTCGACATGGTGGATGCCTACGACCCGCGGCTGCGCGAGGCGGCGCTTGCGGCCGCGGCGCGCCGCGGCCTGTCGCTGCACGAAGGCGTCTACGCCTGGGTGCTGGGGCCGCAGTTCGAGACCCCGGCCGAGATCCGCATGCTGCAGGCGTTGGGCGCGCGCGCGGTGGGCATGAGCACGGTGCCGGAGACCCTCGTCGCGCGCTGGCTGGGACTGCGCGTGCTGGCGCTGTCGCTGGTCACCAACCTGGCGGCCGGGCTGTCCGACGAGACGCTGAGCCACGCGCACACGCTGGCTCAGGCCGAGGCCGCGTCGGCGGTGGCGGGCGCGCTGCTGGCGGAGGTGGTGGCGTCGGTTGCCGAGACTATCGATTTTTGATAGTGTCGAGCACATCTCAAAAAAGTGGAGCCTGGCCGTGCCTTCCAGCTACGTCATTGGTGAGCATTTCGAATCCTTCATCAAGGAGCAGATCCAGCAAGGACGCTACGCCAGCGCCAGTGAGGTGGTGCGCGATGGCCTGCGCGCGCTGGAAGATCGCGAGAAGTTGCGCGCCGCCAGGCTTGAAGCGCTGCGCGGCGAGATCCGGCGCGGTGCCGACAGCGGGGCGGGCATCAGTGCCGACAAGGTCTTCGCCGAGGTGC
>Ga0307505_10001117_pt1 | contig 23467 bp, 19 predicted proteins | sample 23_S_MG_FD_202183 | JGI IMG/M metagenome (GOLD analysis project Ga0307505, IMG submission 202183) | Soil microbial communities from Populus trichocarpa stands in riparian zone in the Pacific Northwest, United States - 23_S | ecosystem: Environmental > Terrestrial > Soil > Riparian zone > Trees...
GCGCCATGCTTCCACCGTGTGGCAATGGTCGCGGCGATAGAGTTCGCTGTAGAGCCGCCGGATACGCTTGTTGATCCAGGTCTTGTTCCGGCCCGGCGCGGGCGCGGCGCACGCGGCGATCACCGCTTCGAAGTCGTGGTCGATGCGGATGTCGAACTTGTCGGTCCGGACCGTGCGCGCGAGCCGTCGTGGCAAATGGAAGGATTCGAGCGGAATGACGCCGCGCTTCTGCGGCTCGATCCAGTAAAGACCCGGGTCCTCGGCGGTCTCGGCCATCGGGAAGATGCCGCAGGCATAGGCCTTGAGCAGCACTTCCGGCGTGATCTCGACCTCGATGTCGCTGTGCCGTGTCACGCCGATGGAACCGCCGTTGCACTCCGTCATCAAACCATACGGGCGGGCTTTTGCGCGGTCCAGCGCAAGGATTTGCAATAGTTCCCGCACCGATTCAATTTTGGGAAAGCATATTCACTGCAATTTTCATCGAATGTTGAACCTGACGCAAAAAGGGACGTTGTACAGGCTTGAGATGCGTGCGCCCGCGGGAGCTCCCCGAGGGCGTTTGTCTGGGGATGTCGAGGAACGGCCATGAAGAAACGCAAGAGCGCGTTGGTAGTGGAAGACGAAGTGCTGATCGGCGAGATGGTTCAGGCCGCGCTCGCCGATGAGGGGTTCGACGTGCATGTCAGCCACGATGCCGGCGACGCGCTGCGTTATCTGAAATCCGGCAAGCCGGTCGACGTGCTGTTCACCGATATCGACCTGCCGGGCGGCATGGATGGCGGCTCGCTCGCGCGTTGCGCGCGCGACCTGCGGCCCGGCCTGCCGGTGGTGTATGCGTCCGGCAAGTCAAACGGCGTTCGCCATACCTCGAAAGTGCCGGGATCGGTCTTTCTGCAGAAACCCTACGATCCCGTCCAAGCCACGATGTTGCTGGCGCAGATGTCCGGAGCGGATGACGAGACCGGCGGCGAGATCGCAAGCCGGGCATCGGCCTGATCCCGGTTCAGCCGCGCGTTCAATCAGCGTGCGATGAAGCTGACGACCGCGCCGACCACCTGTCCGTCAGCGCCCATGAAACCGTGAGCCGAACTCGGCCCGCACGGGTCCTTACCGGGCCCGCTGCCGCCAATCCATTGCAACGACGCCTTGCCGCCGGCCCATTTGATGAACGGCTCGACCGCCGAAACCGGCGTGAGGTCGCAGGCGTCGGTCTTGTTGTGCAGGACAAGCGTGCGCGGCATTGCCGAAGCAGATTTGATTGCCTGCTGCGCCGGCAACTTTCCCGGTGGCATGAGCGAGCCCGAGATCAGCACGAGGCTGTCGGGCTTCGCCCCGTTGCCGATGGCGCGTCCGGCCCAGCTCACGCCCGCGCTCATGCCGACGAGCGCGACCGGCTCTTTAATTGCGCGCATGTATTTGAGCGCTTCGCCGATGACGGTTCCGTGCGGCACGGTGAGGGTGGCGATGCCTTGCGCGTTGAGCGCGGCACGATTGCGCAATAGGGGATCCGACGGATCGATGCCGCCCTTGCCCGGAATGAGGACCGCACTCGCGCGGGCGTTGGCGGGAACGTGCAGGAACGCCTGCTTGCCGCCGACCTGCACCGTCTCCTGTTTTTGCGCCTGTGCGGGAAGCGTCAGGCAGGCCAGTACGGCAACGCACGAGATGAAACGGCGCATGGGTCGTCCTCCGGGTTGTCGATCAGGCTATCCCTCGGCGAGATAGTTTTCGAGCCAGTGAATGTCGTATTCGCCGTTGATGATGTCGGGGTTGCGCACGAGTTGGCGGAACAGCGGCAGTGTCGTCTCGATGCCGTCCACCACATATTCGTCAAGCGCGCGCCGCAGCCGCGAGAGACATTCATTGCGCGTCTTGCCGAACACGATCAGCTTGCCGATCAGGGAGTCGTAGTAGGGCGGGATCGAGTAGCCCTGATAGATCGCGCTGTCGATGCGCACGCCGAGCCCGCCCGGCGGGTAGTAATAGCTGATGCGGCCGGGCGAAGGCGTGAATGTGCGCGGGTTCTCCGCGTTCACCCGGCACTCGATCGCGTGACCCTCGAAGGTCACATCTTTCTGCGTCATCGTAAGCGGGTTGCCGGCGGCGATGCGAATCTGCTCGTTCACAAGATCGATGCCGGTGATCATCTCGGTCACCGGATGCTCGACCTGGAGCCGCGTGTTCATCTCGATGAAATAGAACTCGCCATCTTCATACAGAAACTCGACCGTGCCCGCGCCGAGATATTTCAGGTCGCGCATGGCGGTCGAGACCGTGTCACCGATCTTCGCGCGCATTTCGGCGTTCAGCGCCGGTGAGGGGCTTTCTTCCCAGATCTTCTGGTGGCGGCGCTGGAGCGAGCAATCGCGCTCGCCAAGATGCACGGCGTTGCCGCGCCCGTCGCCGAGTACCTGGATTTCGATATGGCGCGGCTTGCCGAGATATTTTTCGAGATAAACCGCGTCGTCGCCGAAGGCCGCTTTCGCCTCAGCGCGCGCTGTCGCGAGCGCATTCGAGAGCGAGGCCTCGTCCTTCGCGACCTTCATGCCGCGCCCGCCGCCGCCGGCCGCGGCCTTCACCAGAACCGGAAAGCCGATCTGCTTCGCGATCTTGTGCGCTTCGGCGTCGGACGTGACTCCGCCTTCGGAGCCCGGCACGACCGGAATGCCGAGGCGTTTCGCCGTGCGCTTGGCTTCGATCTTGTCGCCCATGATGCGGATATGTTCGGGCGAAGGGCCGATGAAGGTGATGCCGTGATCGCGCAGGATTTCGGCGAAGCGCGCGTTCTCGGACAGGAATCCGTATCCCGGATGCACCGCTTCCGCGCCTGTGATCTCGCAGGCCGCGAGCAGCGACGGGATGTTGAGATAGGACTCGCGCGCAGATGGCGGGCCGATACAGACGCTTTCATCCGCGAGCTTCACATGCATTGCGTCGGCGTCGGCGGTCGAGTGAACGGCGACTGTCGAAATGCCGAGCTCCTTGCAAGCGCGCAGCACGCGTAGCGCGATCTCGCCGCGGTTCGCGATCAGAATCTTGTCGAACATTCCGCGCCCATCCTCATTCGAGGATCATCAGCGGTTCGCCGAACTCCACCGGCTGTCCGTCTTCGATGAAAATCTTGGTGACTTTGCCGGCGCGCGGCGCGGGGATGGCGTTCATGGTCTTCATCGCTTCGACGATGAGGAGCGTCTGGCCGGCGGCGACTTCGGTGCCTTCCTCGACAAAGGGCTTCGCACCCGGTTCCGGCGAGCGATAGGCGGTGCCGACCATGGGCGAGGTCACGGCGCCGGGATGACGTTTGGCATCGACGGCGGCCGGCGCTGCGACGGCGGCAACGGCCACCGGCGCGGCTGCGACTGGTGCGGCGACCACGGTGCCGCCGCGCGCGACGCGCACGCGCTGGTCGCCGTTCTGCACTTCGATTTCGGTCAGGTCGTTCGAATCCAGCAACTTCGCGAGCTGGTCGATCAGGTCGGAGTCGATTTCGATCTTGCGGCTGCTGGCCATGCGCTCACTTCTTTTTCACGAGGCCCGCGAGGCCGGCGATCGCCAGCGCGTAGCCGTCGACACCGAGTCCGCAAATGACGCCGCGGGCGGCTTTGGAAATATAGGAGTTGTGACGGAAGCTTTCGCGTGCGTGGATGTTCGTGATGTGAACTTCCACGGTCGGCAGGCCGACGCCGAGGATCGCATCCATCATGGCGATCGAGGTGGTCGTGTAACCGGCCGGATTGATGACGATGCCGGCGGCATTCTTCTTGCCCGCTTCCTGGATGTAGTCGACCAGGTCGCCTTCCTTGTTCGACTGGCGGAATTCAATCTCGAAGCCGTGCTTCTTCGCGGTGTCCCGGCACAGTGACTCCACGTCGTCGAGCGTGGCGCGCCCGTATTTCTCGGGCTCCCGCTTGCCGAGCAGGTTCAGGTTGGGACCGTTGATGACGTAAATCAGGCTGGACATGAAAGGTCGGGGTCGCCGCTACCCGGCCCCGCTGGCCGGTTTGGGCGACCCTTATAGGAAGCCGGATGGCCGGGGGGAAGCCCGCCCCGCCCGTTACGACGGGACCCCGTTAACGACCTTGCCGTTTTCGAGGCGGATCACGCGCTGCGCCAGCGCCTCGATCTCGTCGCGCTGGTGGCTGACATAGAGAATGGGAATGCGGGTCTCGCTCACCAGCCGTCGCAGATAGGGCAGGACCTCGTCCTTGCGGTCCTGGTCGAGCGAAGCGAGCGGCTCGTCCAGGAGAAGCACTTGAGGATTTGCAAGGAGCGCCCGGCCGATTGCCACGCGCTGCCGCTCACCGCCCGAAAGCGTCCGCGGCCGCCGCGTCAGGAGATGCCCGATGCCGAGGAGCGAGACGATCTCCTCGATGCTCATGCGAGACTTCCGGCCTGCGAGCCAGAGGCCGTAGAGCAGGTTCCAGCGCACCGAGAGATGCGGAAACAGGCGGCTCTCCTGGAACACGACGCGAATACCGCGCTGATGCACCGGCACGTTAATGCCTTTCGCAGAGTTGAACACCGTCTTGCCCGCGAGCGAGATGAATCCTTCGTCCGGCCGTATGAGTCCGCTGACGGCTGCGATCACGCTCGACTTGCCCGAACCCGACGGACCCGACAGCGCCGTCACGGTCGCATCGCTCGTGAACTCGGCGTCGAGCTGGAAGTCGCCGAGCTTCTTCTTCACCCGCAGCTCGATCATGCCGTGCCTCCGATGCGCAACGCCACGCGGCGGGCGAGCAGCTCCGAGACAATCAGGGCAGCCAGCGAGAGCAGGATAGCCACGACCACAAGGCGCATCGCGCCTTCGTCGCCGCCCGGCACCTGCGTGAAGGTGTAGATCGCGGCTGGCAGCGTCCGCGTTTCGCCGGGGATGTTCGAGACAAACGTGATCGTCGCGCCGAATTCGCCGAGCGCCTTGGCGAAGGACAACACCATGCCGGCGAGGATGCCGGGCAATGCGAGCGGCAGCGTCACGGTCGCGAAGACGATCAGGCCGTTGGCGCCGAGCGTGCGCGCTGCGTCTTCAAGCCGGCGATCCGCCGCTTCGAACGAAAGACGGATGGCGCGCACCATCAGCGGGAAACCCATGACGGCGCAGGCCAGCGCCGCCCCCGTCCAGCGAAACGAGAACACGATCCCGAAATGCTGGTCGAGAAACGATCCGATCGGCCCGCGTCGCCCCATGAGCACGAGCAGGAGATAGCCCGTCACGACTGGCGGCATGACGAGCGGCAGATGAACAAGTCCGTCGAGCAGAAGCTTGCCAGGAAAGCGCCAGCGCGCGAGCGCGTAAGCGGCGAGTAGTCCGAACGGAAGACTGGCCAGCATACCGATCGACGCGACCCAGAGACTGAGCTGGATCGCGTCGATCTCTTCGCCGGTAAAATCGAACATGCTTCAGATCAGGACGCCGAGCCGGCCTGAACCGTGAAACCGTGCTTGATGAAGGTCTTTCGTGCGTCGGGTCCCGCGAGGTACTTGTTGTAGCTTTCCGTGGCCGCGTTCTTCGAGGTTGCCAGCACCGCCGCCGGATAGATGATCGGCGGATGACTGTCGCCCGGGAACGTGCCGACGATGACGACATTCGCGTCCGCGGCGGCGTCGGTCGAATAAACGATGCCGAGTGGAGCCTCGCCGCGCGACACGAACGCCATCGCCGCGCGCACGTTTTCCGCTTCGGCAAGTTTCTTCTCGACCGAGCCCCAGACGCCGAGCTTTTCGAGCGAGGCCTTGGCGTAGCGGCCGGCAGGGACGCTCGCGGTGGCGCCGACGGCAAGCCGTCCGTCGCCGAGGAGTGCGGCGAGATCGAAATTGGGGCCGATCTTCACCTGGCCCTTCTTCCAGTCCTTCGGCGCGATCAGCACGAGCGCATTGCCGAGCAGATTGGCGCGCGTGCCGGCACGAACGAGGTTCTTCTTCTCGACGTGATCCATCCACGGGATGTCCGCCGACAGGAAGAGGTCGGCGGGTGCGCCTTCCTCGATCTGTTTGGCGAGTGCGGAGCTGGCAGCATAGCTTGCGCGCACTTCGACGCCGGATTGCTTCGTCCAGGCCGTGTTGACCTCATCGAGCGCGTTTTTCAGGCTGGCGGCGGCGAAAACGAGTAGCGGTGGTTTGTCCTGCGCCTGCGAGGGCGCGGTGAATGCAAAGACGGCCGCGAGCGCGAATGCCGCGCGCACAGCCGCGAGAAACGGCGAGCGTTTCATAAAATCTCCGAAGGGCGAGCGCCCATTTCAAATTCAGGAGATTCGCCGGTGCACGTTCCATCGAACGGGCAGGGCAAAACGGCCGCCTTCTACGGCGGGCGGCACGCGGCGCAGATGCCGTGCGCGGCGCGGAAATACTAGGCGGAAGGACTGTGCGAGCGCAAGCGGCCGATCAGCACTGCGCCTGTCCGCACTTGCGGACGGACGCGATGTGGCTGCGCAATTTGTCGGCGCCCACCGCGCCGGGCACCACGTCGCCGCCGATAATGTAGCTCGGCGTGCCGTTGATCCCGAGCGCGTCGGCGAGCTGATGGCTCTCGACAAGCGTCGCCTTGATCTCATCGCTCTTCAGGTCGCGCTCGAGCTGCGTCATGTCGGCGCCCGCCTCTTTCGCGGCGGCGCGCGCCCGGGCGCCGTCGACCTGGCCGCGGTTGGCGAGCAGGCGCTGGTGGAAATCGAGATACTTTTTGCCGTCCTTGTCCTGCATCCGCACCGCGACCGCGACCTGCGCCGCCTCAATGGAGCCCGGCCCGAGCACGGGGAATTCCTTGAGAACGAACTTGATCTTGGGGTCGTCCTTCATGAGCGTCATCATGTCTTCGAGCGCGCGCTTGCAGTAGCCGCAGTTGTAATCGAAGAACTCGACCACGGTGACGTCGCCCTGCCGGTTACCGACGACGACGCCGCGCGGCGACTCGAAAATCAGCTTCTCGTTTTTCTTGACCGCGGCGGCGCGCTCTTTCGATTCCGCTTCCGCCTCGCGCCGCTGCAACTCCATCATCGCGTCGCGCAGCACTTCGGGATTCGCAAGCAGATACTCGCGGATGATCTTCTCAATCTCCGGTTTGTCGGACGGCGAGATCGCGCCCGCGGGCAGCACGGCGGCCGTCACAAGAGCGGCGGCGCAAAGCAGCACGGCGGCGGCCGCGCGGAGCGAGAAGGACCGGTTCATAAGAATCTCCTGATGCCGCTTCAGTTTTGCTGAATTTTCGGCGGCTTGTAACTCACAATGTCTTCAGCGCGCAGCCAGCCGGGCGAACCCTTCGGAAGATCGCGCTGGGCGCGGGTGGCGAGCTGTCTGGCCGTGTTCAGGTCGCCGTCGTTGAAGCTCGCCTGCGCAGAGGCAAGCGCCGCGTTGGCCTGATCGCCCTGACGGCCGAGCGCGATGGCGAGTTGCCGGTAGCCGAGCGATGCGCTCGGTTCGCGCGAGAGCGCCTGACGCAGTTCCGCGATCGCTTCCGCCGCGACCGACTTATCGCCCGACTGCACCAGCGCCTGACCGAGCATCATGCGGATGAGGGGCGAACCGTTCGACAGCGCCACGGCGCGCCGCAACGGCACAACGGCTTCCCGCGCCCGCCCGCTTTCGAGCAGCGCCTGTCCCTTCAGTTCCTGGAAGTACGGATTGTTCGGCTGTTCCGCGATCAGTCCGTCGATCTGCTGGATCGCCGAATTGATGTTGCCGTGACGATAGGTCGAGATCGCGCGCGCGTAACGCGCCGGCATACTGTGGTTCGACGCCGCGTAGCGGCGCATGACCGCGTCGGGCCGATCGACGAAGCCCGACAGCTTCGCGCGCGCCATGTCGTGACGGTGCTGAAGCTCCTGCGGATCGCTGCGGCTGTAATGCGGACTTGAACGCGCGAGATTCTCGAGCGCCGCGATGCGCTCGCGCGGCATCGGATGGCTCATCGTGTAGGGATCGACCGAGCGCGACAGAAACATGGCCTGGTCGGCGAAGCGGGCGAACGTCTCGAGCATTCCCTTGGTCGACTGGCCGGTGGCGTTGAGGAAATTGACAGCGGCGCGGTCCGCGGACTCTTCCTGTTGACGCACATAGCCGAGCAGCGAGCGCCGGATCATTTCCTGCGGACCCATGACAAGGCCGGGGATCGCCTGTCCGATGCCCTGAACACCCGAAGCGGCACCCGCTCCAGCGGCGCCAAGCGCGAGCAGCATCGCGATGATCGACGCGGTCTGCGCGTTCGCGATCTGGTCGCGCAGCCGCGCAAGGTGCCCGCCCGCGATGTGACCGGTTTCATGCGCGAGCACGCCGATCAACTGGTTCGGCGTCTCGGAGTCATAGAGCGCGCCGACATTGACGAAGATGCGCCGCGCGTCTGCGACAAAGGCATTGAAGCTGCGGTCGCCGAGCATGACGACCTCGACGTTCTGGCCGCCGAGCTTGGCGACGCGCAGGATCGGCCGCGTGTAGTCGCGCAGGAGATCCTCGATCTCCGCATCGCGGATCACGTTGAGCTTCGGGCCGCCCTGCGCCTTGACGGGTGCGGGCAAGAGGATCGCCGCCGACAGGACGAGGGCGGCAATGCGCTGTACCACCGCCGCTGGCCCGTGCCTGCGCGTCCTGCTAGCTCTTGTCGGTCTAGTCATGAATCCAGCCGCTTTTCGCGGGTTTCGAGGCAAGCTACGGGTGAGCCGCATGAGGGTCAACGCGCCCATTGGTCACGAAGCAGTCCGCAGATGCGCCGCTATCCTCACACCGCCCGAATGCGGCGAGAGCGCGGCATAGCGCGGGTCCGATGCTGAAAGACCGTTCAAAAGCACCGAATGTCGCTACCGCACGGGCGCTGATGCAGCCGTCGCGGCGTGGAAATGTCCCGCCCTTCATGGTGATGGACGTCATGACCGCGGCCGCCCGTATCGAAGACGCGGGCGGTCATGTGATTCACATGGAAGTGGGGCAGCCTGCCGCGCCGGCGCCCCGAACGGCGATTGCCGCCGCGCGCGTCGCGCTCGATGCCGGCCGCCTCGGCTACACCGAAGCGCTCGGCATTCCACCGTTGCGCGCGCGCATCGCACGCCACTATGCGGAGACCTACGGCGCGGAGGTCGATCCCGCGCGCGTCGTCGTCACCACGGGCTCGTCGGGCGGCTTTGTGCTGGCCTTTCTCGCGATGTTCGAACCCGGCGACCGCGTGGCGATCGCCGAGCCGGGCTATCCGCCGTACCGGCACATTCTCACCGCGCTCGGCTGCGAGCCGGTCGCGGTCGAAATTTCCGAGAACACGCGCTGGGCGCTCACCAAGGAGGCACTGCTCGCCGAGCACGCGCGCAAGCCCTTGCAGGGCGTGATCGTCGCGAGCCCCGCCAATCCCACCGGCACCATGGTGCGCGAAGATGTCCTGAAAGATCTGATCGGCGCCTGCCACGACGCCGGCATCAGGTTTATTTCCGACGAGATCTATCACGGCCTCGATTACGCATTTTCAGCCGCGACGGCGGCGAAGATCGATCCCGACGCGCTCGTCATCAATTCCTTCTCCAAGTATTTCTGCATGACCGGTTGGCGCGTCGGCTGGATGGTCGTGCCCGAACCGCTCGTCAGGAACGTCGAGCGCCTGCAACAGAATCTCGCGATCTCCGTGCCGACGCTGTCGCAGATCGCGGCCGTCGCCGCATTCGACGGCTGCGCGGAGATGGATGAAGTGAAGCACGGCTACGAGGAGAACCGGCGGATTCTCGTCGAGGGATTGCCGAAAGCGGGCCTCGAACATTTCCTGCCGGTGGACGGCGCGTTCTATCTCTACGCCGATGTGTCGCGCTTCTCGAATGACAGTCTCGATTTCGCGCGCCGCATGTTGCAGGAGACGCATGTCGCCGCCACGGCGGGCGTCGATTTCGACACCCGCCGCGGCAACCAGTTCGTGCGTTTCTGTTACGCGGGCTCCGCCGCCGAGATGCACGAAGCGGTGGAGCGGATCGGCAACTGGCTGAAGCGTGGCTGACGGGGCGGGGGCGCCGTGGCAAAGAAGAAGACAAGTCGTGCGACGACGTCGAAGCCCGCGCCCGAGGGCTCGGTCCTCGAAGTGCTGCAAGCCTTCACGCGCCTCGGCCTCACATCCTTCGGCGGGCCGGTCGCGCATATCGGCTATTTCCGCGAGGAGTTCGTCCGCCGCCGCAAATGGCTCGACGACCGCGCCTATGCCGACCTCGTGGCGCTCTGCCAGTTCCTGCCGGGACCGGCATCGAGCAAGGTGGGCCTCGCGCTCGGCCTCATGCGCGGCGGCTATCTCGGCGCGCTCGCGGCGTGGTCCGCCTTTACGTTGCCCTCGGCCATTGCGCTCGTCCTCTTTGCCTTTGGCATTGGTGCGCTCGGCGACGTGGCGGGCTCGGGCTGGCTGCAAGGCCTGAAGGTGGCGGCTGTCGCCGTCGTCGCCCGCGCGGTGCTCGGCATGATGCAGACGCTGACGCCCGACCGCGAGCGCGCGACCGTTGCGGTGGCCGCTGCCGCCGTGGCGCTGGCCGTTTCCGGCACACCCGGCCAGATCGGCGCGATCGTGCTGGGTGCGGCCGCGGGCTACATCTTTCTGAAGAACGGAGACGAAAAGCCCGAGGGTGCGCTGCATGTGAATGTGAGCCGCCCCGTCGCCATCGGCGCGCTGGTGTTGTTCTTCGCGTTGCTCGTCTTACTCCCGCTGCTCGCCGCATCGAGCGGCAGCCAGGCGCTCGCCTATTTCGACTCCTTCTACCGCACCGGCTCGCTCGTCTTCGGCGGCGGTCATGTCGTACTGCCGATTCTGCAGGCCGAGGTCGTGCCGCCGGGCTGGATCACCGCCGACAAGTTCCTCGCGGGCTACGGCGCGGCGCAGGCAGTGCCGGGGCCGCTCTTCACCTTCGCGGCCTATCTCGGCGCGATCATGGGGCCGGAGCCGAACGGCGTGCTCGGCGCCGCGCTCTGCCTCGTCGCGATTTTCCTGCCGTCGTTTCTGCTCGTGATCGGTACGCTGCCATTCTGGGGGCAGTTGCGCGCGCATCCGCAGGCGCAATCGATTTTGCGCGGCGTGAACGCCGCCGTCGTCGGCCTGATGCTGGCGGCCTTCTACGATCCGATCTGGACCGCGGGGATCAACAGCCGCGCCGATTTCGCGCTCGGCGCCGCCGCTTTCCTGCTTCTGCATTTGTGGCAGACGCCGCCATGGCTGGTGGTCGTCCTGTGTGCGGTCGCTGGCGGGCTGATCGCGCTGGCCGCGCCCGGAACTTGACTTCGCGCCGCTCCGGCCTATCTCATTCCGATGATGAGAAGCATGATCCGCCGCAAACAGTACCGCGCGGGCTGCCTGCACGCAGGCATCTAGCCCGGACGATTTCGTTCGTCCGGGATTCGCTTTCTCGTTTTCCCAACTGAAACCGATGGTGCGCGCTCGCGCGCCCAAATATTTGATGGAGAGTTGTCATGAACAGTATGACAGGCCTGCCGCCCATTGCCGTCACGACGACGGATTTTGATCGCCTGCGCGGTCTCGCGCAGGCGCACACCGATGCGGCAAAATTTCTCGCCCGCGAGATCGAGCGCGCCCATCTGATCGAACCCGAGGACGCGAGTGAACGGCTCGTGACCATGAACGCGCGCGTGCGTTACCGCGATGACGTGACGGGGCAGGAGCGGACGGTGACGCTCGTTTACCCGGGTGAGGCCGACATCGAGGCCGGACGGTTGTCCGTGCTGACGCCGGTCGGCGCGGCGCTCATCGGCATGACCGCCGGTCAGTCGATCGAATGGGAGTCGCCCTCGGGCGGCGTGCGCTCGCTCACGGTCGTGGCGGTCGGCGGCGCAGCAACCGCCGCGCCGTGACCTCGCTTACCAGCGCCGCGAGTCCCGCGCGCGATGGTAATGCGGGTATGCCGGATAGGCGGGCGGTGGTGGTGCGTAAATCACGCCCGGGCCACCCGGTGGTGGCGGAGGCGGGGCCGCGTAGTAGCCGCCCGGCGGCGGCCCGCCGAAATCCAGAAACTGCTGGCTGACGAAACCCGGGTTGCCGTTCAGAAACGCCTGGCACCAGCCGCCGCCGCATGGTCCGGCTTCGATCGTCGCGCCGCCACGAATGATGCCGTAGGACGGCGCAGCCGATGACGGCCCTGAACGGTGGTGCAGGTCGCTGACGACCAATGCCGGCGCCGACTGCGCGCAGGCGATCCCGGCCGACGCAGCCAGCACGAGCCCGGCTACGAACCCGGTCGAAACCATACGCATGACATCCCCCGCGATTGGATCGCCCGATCCTAGCAAACCTAGCGGCCGCGGTTCCACCAACCCGACCGTCGCGGGCGCTCCGGACTCATCGGCTCTGAATCGCCGTTTGCCGGTTGCGGCTGCGCTGGCTCCGCCGACTCTTCGGGCGCCGGATCGGAACGGCCGAAGAACCGTTCGCGCACGGTAGAGCGCCGCGGTTCGGCTGCCGGCTGCGGTGCGGGTTCGGGCTCCGGCACGCTCTCGCTGACACGGACCGGTTCTTCATAACGCGGCTCTGCTGCCGGCTCGGTGACCGAGCGGAACGGATCGCCGCCGGGCTCAAACTGTTCTTCGAGGTGAGCGGAACGCGGCTGCGCTCCTTCTTCACCATGCGGACGATGCTCGTCGTGCTCGCCGCGGTCGCGGCGATTGCGCCGTCCGCCGCGCCGTCCACGCCGCCGGCGGCGGCGCTGGCCGCCGTTGCCGTCGTCGGCACGATGCTCACCGCCGCCGTTGGGCTGGCCGACGGCTTCGCCGTTGTCGCCCTCGTCGTCGTCAGCCTGCTCCGCATGGCTTTCCTGACGAGGTTCATGCGGCCGCTCTTCGCCGAACGGCGCGTGTTCCTGACCTTCGCGGCCACGCCCGCGCCCGCGGCGTCTCCGCCTGCGGCGCCGGCCACGGCCTTGCTCGCCGTCCTCGCCCTGCTCGCCGGGATCGCGGCCTTGCTGCTGGGCTTCTTCGGACTCGTCGTCCTCGATTTCGGTCTCGGCGTCCGCCTCAACCTCGGTGTCTTCTTCTTCCTCTTCGATCACGGGCGCGACCGAATCCGGAGCGACGCGCGAAACGGGCGCGGTGACCGGCGGTCGCGCAGGCGGACCGCGGTCGACCGCGAAATACTGCTGGCCCGAAAGGGCTGCATCGGCCTGGATGAGGATGTTCACGCCGAACCGCTGCTCCAGTTCGCGCAGATGCGCGCGCTTCTGGTTGAGCAGATAGAGCGCGACGTCGGACTTGGTGCGCACGATCAGGTCGTGGCCCGAATTCTTGATGAGTTGCTCTTCAAGCGAGCGCAACAGGTGCAGCGCGACCGACGACACGGAGCGCACATGGCCCGTCCCGCCGCAGATCGCGCAGGGGATGGTGGAAGACTCCAGCACGCCGGTGCGGATGCGCTGGCGCGACATTTCCATCAACCCGAAATGCGAGATGCGTCCGACCTGGATGCGCGCGCGGTCATGTTTCAGGCAGTCCTTCAGCATCCGCTCGACCGAGCGGTTGTTGCGCTTCTGCTCCATGTCGATGAAATCGATGACGATGAGGCCCGCGAGGTCGCGCAAACGAAGCTGGCGCGCCACTTCCTCGGCGGCTTCCATGTTCGTGCGGAGCGCCGTGTCCTCGATGTGATGCTCGCGCGTCGAACGTCCCGAGTTCACGTCGACCGCGACCAGCGCCTCGGTCGGATTGATGACGATATAGCCGCCGGACTTGAGTTGCACGACCGGTGAGAACATCGCGTCGAGCTGGCTCTCGACGGCGTAGCGAACGAACAGCGGCTGCGCGTCCTTGTAAAGCTTCACGTTCTTTGCGTGGCTCGGCATGAGCATCCGCATGAACTCTTTGGCGTCCTTGTAGCCGTCGTCGCCGGCCACCAGCACTTCGTCGATGTCCTTGTTGTAGAGGTCGCGGATCGCGCGCTTGATCAGCGAGCCTTCTTCATAGGTGAGGGCGGGCGCGCTGGATTTCAGCGTCAGCTCGCGCACCGTCTCCCACAGACGCAGCAGGTACTCGTAATCGCGCTTGATCTCGGCCTTCGTGCGCGAGGCGCCCGCCGTGCGCAGGATCACGCCCATGCCTTCCGGCACTTCGAGGTCCTGCACGAGATCCTTGAGACGCTTGCGGTCCGCGCCGTCGGTGATCTTGCGCGAGATGCCGCCGCCGCGCGACGTGTTCGGCATCAGCACGGAGTAGCGTCCGGCGAGCGAGAGGTAGGTCGTCATCGCCGCACCCTTGGTGCCGCGCTCTTCCTTGACCACCTGCACCAGCATCACTTGCCGGCGCTTGATGACTTCTTGAATTTTGTAATGGCGGCGGGGGCGGTGTTGCCGTTCCGGCACATCTTCGAGCGCGTCACCGGCGCCAACCGACTCCACGACTTCTTCCTCGTGATCGTGCTCGCGGTCGCTATGCTCGTGGCCGTTTTCCTGGCTGTTCTCTTGCGTCTCGCCCTGACCCCGCTCGGAGTCGCCTTCGTCCCCTTGCTCTTCTTGCGCGTCCGTCGCGGTCGTTTCACCGTACGAATGTTCTTCCTCTGTGTCCTGCGCGCTCGCTTCGCTGGATGTCTCTGCCAGTTCCTCGATGTGGTCGTAACTGACTTCTTCGGCGGGCATCTCGACGGCCGGTGCTTCGTGCTCGTTCGCTTCGGCGGGCGGCGACTCCCGTTCGGCAGAGAACTCCGTCACATCGCTCGCATGAGCCGACGCGGCGTCTTCCGCCGGCATTTCGCTGACCGTTTCGGAAGGACGTGCGGACCGCGGCCGTTCGCGACGCCGTCCGCGCCGCTGTTCGTGATCGGCTTCAGCGTCGCGCGCCTCGCGCGCTTCCTCGGCGATCAGCGCCTGCCGGTCGGCGACCGGGATTTGATAGTAGTCGGGATGGATTTCGCTGAAGGCGAGGAAGCCGTGCCGGTTGCCGCCGTAATCGACGAAGCAGGCTTGCAGCGAGGGTTCGACCCTCGTGACCTTCGCTAGATAGATGTTGCCGCGTAGCGGGCGGCGGCTGGCGGATTCAAAGTCGAATTCTTCGACGCGGCTGCCGCGCACCACGACCACCCGGGTCTCTTCCGGGTGGGTGGCGTCGATGAGCATCTTGTTGGCCATGTTGATCTCTCTGGGCGGCGCAGCGAAGCCGCGCCGCGGCAAGGCGCATATCGGCGATCACGCCGGCGCGCTGAATGACAATCTGTGTGTGACAAGAGGGCGCTTGCTTCCGGCGCCCAAGCAGATGTGCGGATAGCCCGGCAGATACGTCTTGCGGTGAAGCCAGTCTGGCCGGCTGTCCAGGCACATACATAAGTTCGTTCCGTTCGAGACGGCGAAGCGCCGTCCGGGCCCGGGGCTGCCTGCGTGGTCCGCACGTCGCGGCTTCATTCGAGAAGCCGGTCGTTGCGAGCGCCCGGCGCTTCTGCGTGGGCGAATCCGCGGCTGCCGCGAACGATTTTTATCTAGGCCTCGAATGGCGGATTGGCAAGGAATTCAGAGAGATGAGGTGAAAAACCTAAGGAAAACGCGCCCTTTGCACACGCAACGGGCGCTTGCGACGGGCGGCCGCCGCGGCCTTTATGATGCGTTTGAAGGCTCTTTGTGCCGGGAGTGGAACGTGAGCGAAAGCGACCAGACCTTCGATTTCATCGTTGTCGGGGCGGGCTCCGCGGGCTGCCTGCTCGCCAATCGCCTGTCGGCCGACCCCGCAAACCGAGTGCTGCTGCTCGAGGCGGGCGGTCGCGATAACTGGATCTGGTACCACATCCCCGTCGGCTACATGTATTCGAGCGGCAATCCACGCTCGGACTGGTGCTACCTGACCGAACCCGAGCCCGGCCTGAACGGCCGCCGGATGCCGTGCCCGCGGGGCAAAGTGATCGGCGGCTCGTCCGCGATCAACGCGATGATCTACATCCGCGGCCAATCGGGCGACTACGATCACTGGCGCCAGCTTGGCCTGAAAGGTTGGGGCTGGGACGACGTGCTCCCTTATTTCCGCAAGCACGAGGATCATTTCGGCGGTGAGAACGATCATCACGGTGCGGGTCACGAACTGCGCGTCGATCCGCAGCGCGCCGACTATCCGATCAACCAGGTATTCGAGCAGGCGGTGGGGCAGGCCGGCATTCCCTCAAGTCGCGACCTCAACACCGGCGAAGCCGAAGGCATGGCCCGCTGCGAGGTGACGCAGAAGGGCGGTCTGCGCATGAGCGCCGCGCGCGCGTTCCTTAAGCCCGCGCTCACGCGCCCGAACCTAAAACTCGAAACCGGCGTGCTGTGCGAACGCATTCTGTTCAACGGCCGCCGCGCATCCGGAATCCAGTACCGGCAGGACGGCCAGACAAAGATCGCGAATGCGCGCGGCGAAGTCATCTTGTGCGCCGGCGCAATCGGCACGCCGCAACTGTTGCTGCTGTCGGGTGTCGGTTCTGCCGCGCATCTGAGAGAGCAGGGCATCGATGTGGTTGCCGACCGCCCGGGCGTTGGTGAGAATTTTCACGACCATCTTCAGTTTCCGCAGCGCTTTGCCGTCGATTTCAACGGTACGCTCAACGATAGTTATTGGTCACTGCCGCGCCGCGCGTGGATCGGGCTTGAGTATGCGCTCTTCCGGCGCGGGCCGCTGTCAATGGCGCCGCATCAGTATGCTGTCTATCTGCGCTCCGATCCGTCACAGGATCGTCCGAACCTCGCGCTCTATCCCATTCCCTATGCGCGCGAGTCCGCCGCGAGCGCGAAACTGCGGCGCGGCTCCGGCATCACGCTCTCGATCTGCGATTTGCGCCCGACGAGCCGCGGACGCCTGCGCCTGAAGAAAAACGATGCGGCCGAGCACCCGTCGCTCCTGTTCAACTATCTCACGAGCGAACGCGACCAGCGCGTTGCGGTCGACGGCCTGAAGATCGTGAAGCGCATCGTGCAGCAGCCCGCGCTCGCGCGTCTCAACCCGCATGTCGTGACGGAGGGCGTCATGCCCGGCGAGGACGATGCCTCCTATCTGCAAACCACGAGGAACATCGCCTTCACGATCTTCCATCCGGTCGGCAGCGCCAAGATGGGCATTGCGTCCGATCCGCTGGCGGTGCTCGACGAGCGATTGCGGGTGATGGGCGTGGAAGGCCTGCGGGTCGTCGATGCCTCGGCCATCCCGGCGGTGACCTCCGGCAATACCAACGCCCCCACCATGATGGTGGCGGAAAAAGGGGCGGAAATGATCCTGTCCGACGCCCGGAGCCGGCCGGCGCGCGCCGCGGCCTGATCCCGGCCGAACGCGGTAAACAGCCGATTAACCCGGAAGGCTTATCCCGGTGGGCGGGGCGACCGTCCGACCGGAGCGTAAATGCGTATTGGGGCCTTCTCGACTCCGCTGCTCGTCTTCGCACTGCTGATGCCTGCCGAAAGTTTCGCGCAGGGCACGAAACCGTTGCCCGCAAAGATCGTGACCGCGATCGATGCTCGCGTCGCCGGCGACGATAAACGCACGCGCTTTGTGATCGACCTGAATGGCAAGGCGGAGATGTCGGCCTTCACACTCGCCGATCCGTATCGCGTTGTGCTCGATTTTCCCGATGTCGTGTTCAAGCTGCCGGCCGCCACCGGCAAGTCGGGCAGGGGACTTATCTCCGCGTTTCGCTACGGCGTCTTCGCACCGGGCAAGGCGCGGGTCGTGATCGACACGAAAGAGCCCGTCGCCATCGACCGTAGCTTTACCGTTGACGCCTATGAAGCGCAGCCCGCGCGCCTCGTGCTCGATCTTGTGCCGACGAGCCGCGACAATTTCTTGAAGAGTGCTGCGACGAAGCAGAAGTCGGCGCCGCCCGTTCATACCGCAGCCCTGCCGCCGGCGGACACTTCGGTGAAGGGCGGGCCGCCGATCATCGTCATCGACGCGGGACACGGCGGCATCGACTCGGGTGCGATTGCACCCTCCGGCGTCGAGGAGAAGGCGGTCGTCCTTGCAGTCGCGAAGAAGCTCGCGGAGAAACTGGAGCGCACGCAGAAATTCCGCGTCATCCTTACGCGTTACGACGATACGTTCCTGCCGTTGCAGGAGCGCGTGCAGATGGCGCGCATGAATGCGGCAGCACTCTTTATCTCCATCCATGCAGACTCCATCTCGCGCAAGGAAGGCGATGCCCGCGGCGCCTCGATCTACACGGTCTCCGACCGGGCATCGGACGCGGACGCCGCGCGCCTCGCCGATAAGGAAAACCGCGCCGATGCCATCGCGGGTGTGGATCTGACCGGCAAGAGCGACGACGTGGCCGGCATCCTCGTCGACCTTGCCCACCGGGAGACCAAGAATTTCTCCGGCCTGTTCGCCCGCACGCTGGCGGGCAGGATGCAGTCGGCGACCCCGATGCACCCGTCGCCGCTCCGCTCGGCGGGCTTCACGGTCCTGCGCGCGCCGGATGTCCCGTCCGTGCTGGTTGAGCTCGGATTCCTGTCCAACTCGCTGGATGTGAAGCTGCTGACCTCCGACGTCTGGCGCGACCGCGTGACCGATGCCATGACGGAGGCCGTGCAAACCTTCTTTCAGGGGCGACTGACGGCCGCCCGGTAACGGGAACCGGGCCTTGATGGCGGCGATTGCGCTATGATCCGCCGGAGCATATCGGCCACTGCATGAGCCACCTGCTGCCTGACTATTACGAGGCCCTCGCGAGCGCGATCGAGCGTCTGCCCCGCAACGACCGCGCGGCGCGCGGCGCGCTCTATGATCGCGCGCGCCGTCTCCTGATGGACGAGGCGCAGAAGGCCGATCCTCCCTGGCAGTTGATGGAGATCGTGCGCGAACAGCGTGCGCTCGAAGAGGCGATCGTCAAGGCTGAGGCAAATTTCGCCAGTCAGGTCGCCGCACCGTCACGCCCCAAGACGCCGCCGCCAGCGAGGCCGCGCCCGCCGCAGCCCGCGCACGACGAATACGAAGACGAGGCGCAGTACGAACCGGAGCATCCGCAGCTCGAGTCCCGTGCGCCGGCTTATGACGATGAGCAGGAGCCGGAGGCGCGGCCTGCACCCGCTCGGTTGCCGCAGCGAGTCCCGCGCCGCCAAAACGGCGGGCGCAATGCCCGGCCGGCGGAGACGCGCGCGAACTATTCGTTATGGGGTTGGTTGATTGTCGGCGGCCTGACATTGCTCGTGCTGATCCTGCTCGTCCTTCTGCTTCGTCCGGGCAACGCGCCGGTCGCGCCGCCGCCTGCACCGGCCAGGATCGAATCCAAGTCTCCGCCGCAAACAGAGGAGGCACGCGCGCGCGAGGAAGAACGCAGCCAGCGTCAGCGCGAACAGATCACGCGCGGCAACGAAGCCAGCCGCGCGCAGGATTATGTGGGTGCAATCGCTGCTTACAGTGAAGCCATCAATCTCGGGCCGGTGGACGCCCTGGTCTATAACAACCGCGCCTTTGCCTATTGGAGCCGCGGCATGACCGACGACGCGATCGCCGACTACGACCAGGCGATCAAGCGCGAGCCCGACAATATCGTGGCACTCACCAATCGCGCCGTCGCCCATAATTTCCGCGGCGACTACGACGCCGCGATCCGCGATCTCGATCGCGCGCTCGCCTTGAAGCCCGACAGCCCCGACGTGCTGAACAGCCGCTGCTGGGGGCGGACGCTCGCCGGTCACACGCAGGCCGCCGTCGCCGATTGCAACGAGGCGCTGCGGCTGCGGCCCGACGACCCCAACACGCTCGACAGCCGCGGCTTTGCCTTTCTCAAGATGGGTGAGACGGACCGCGCCATCGCCGACTACACGGCGGCGCTCAAGCTCGATCCCAAGCTCGCCGGTGCGCTCTACGGGCGGGGTGTCGCCAAGCTCCGCAAGGGCGACAAGAAGGGCGGCGAGGCCGATATCGCCGCGGCCAAGGCCATGCGGCCCGAGATCGACGCAATCTTCGCCCGCTACGGCATACGCTGACCGGCGCGTCGGCGGCGGGAATCCTTTATAAATCGGCCGCCGGAATCCCTGCACCACGGGTCCGCCTTTGCCGAACGAACTCGAGCAGCACCTCGCCGAAAAGACCGCCGGATTGGGTGCGGATGCCCGCCGTGCCGTGTACACGCGCGCGCGCGAGGCATTGCAGAACGAAGTGCGTGCCTCCGCGCCCTTCATGCCGGTACAGACCGTCGTCACGCGCCGCCGCGAGTTGGAGAACGCCATCATGGCGGTCGAGCGCGAGGCGGCAAAAGCCGATCCGCCGCGCCCTGCGCCGCAGGTTGAGGTGAAGCCGGCCGAAGGGCCGGCACTCGATCCCGAGCCCGCGACGATTGCTTCACCGGCTGAGACGAAAATCGAACCGGAGACGGATGAACCCGCCGCGATCTCCGGCAATGCCGAGACTCGCGTCGAGGCTGCGTCGCCTGTCTGGAGTGAAGAAGCCGCGCAGGAGTATGCGAGATATGCGCGGCAGATGGAAACGTCACCGTCGGTCGAGATTCGCGATGTCTCGCTTGCGTCTTATGAATTGCTCGCCAAGGCGCTCGACGACATGGCGGAGCAGGACCGGCGGCGAGAGGCTTTGCAGCGGAACGAGTTCGCGCATGAAGAGGAAGATCTGCCGCCGCCTCGAAGGCCGCTGCTTCTTTATATCGGCGTGATTGCGCTTGTGTTGTGCGCGCTGGCGCTCGCGATCTTGCTCGTCGGCTTCGGCGGCGATCAAATGCAGGACGGCGCGCCGGCACAGGCCGCGCGGCCGCCCGTGCCCGCCGTTCTGCCGGCGCCGTCCACGCCTGAGTCGCAGCTCATCAAGGGAGCAGGGTTTCAGGACGCGGCGAAGGAAGCGCTCGCCCACGCCAATACGTTGCTCGCGCGCCGCGATCTTCCGCGCGCGATTGCAGCCTTCGACGACGCGGTCAGGCTCGATCCGCGCAACGCGTCGGCGCTCGCGGGCCGCGCTTTCGCGCATTGGAACGCGGGCGACATCGACGCGGCGATCCGCGACTATGGCGCTTCGATCGACCGCGAGCCGTCCAATGCTGCGACGCGTCTGAACCGCGCCATCGCCTACAACCGGAAAGGCGAGTACCGCCTGGCCATCGACGATCTGGACCGCGCGCTCGCGGTCGAACCTTCCAACGCCGACGCGCTCAACAGCCGCTGCTGGGCGCGCGCCGTGCTGGCCTACCTTGAAGAAGCGCTGACAGACTGCAGCAAGGCGCTGTCCGTGCGACCGGGGGATGTCGATACGCTCGACAGCCGCGGCTTCGTCTTGCTGCGGCTTGGCCGTCTCGACCGCGCCATTGCCGACTATGACGCCGCGTTGAAGGCGCAACCCAAGATGGCCAGCGCCCTCTACGGGCGAGGTCTGGCCAAAATTGGCCGCGGCGACCGGGCCGGCGGGCAGGATGACGTCGCGGCCGCCCGGGCGATCGACCCCGACATCGTTGCTGCCTTCGCACGCTACGGCATTCGCTGATGGCTGCCGGTTAACCCGGGGCGCACGGAGTTCCCCTAGAAGTGACAGCCATCGAGGGTGGTTTCAGCCAAAAAGCCGTGTGGGCGGCCCTATTCTGGCCATAGCCCGGGTCGATTGGTCGAAACCAAAGGGGCATTCAGGTATTAAGTAGAGATTCCGCGCCGGGGCGCGGAGTCGCGGGGCATTCGCGGACATGCGCTTACTGGTTAGATTTCTCGGCTTTCTCTTTGCGGCGGGAGCCATCGTTTTTGTCGTTGGCGCAGTCGCAGCCACCAGCCTGATCTGGCACTACTCCAAGGACCTGCCGGACTACTCGCAGCTCCAGGATTACGAGCCGCCGGTGATGACGCGCGTCCACGCGTCGGACGGTTCGCTGGTCGCCGAATATGCCCGCGAGCGCCGTCTCTATCTGCCGATCCAGGCCGTGCCGAAGCCGGTGATCGAGGCGTTCCTCTCCGCCGAAGATAAGAATTTCTACAGCCACGGCGGCATCGACCTGACGAGTATCGCGCGCGCCGCCCTCTCGAACTTCGAGCAGATGGGCACGGGCCGCCGTCCGCAGGGTGCATCGACGATCACGCAGCAGGTCGCGAAGAACTTCCTCGTCGGCGCTGAGACGACCTACACGCGCAAGATCAAGGAAGCGCTGCTCGCGCTGCGCATCGAGCGGGCGTACTCGAAGGACAAGATCCTCGAACTCTATCTCAACGAGATTTATCTCGGCCTCGGCGCCTACGGCATCGCCGCCGCGTCGCTGATCTATTTCGACAAGTCGGTGCACGAATTGACCGTGCCGGAGATGGCGTATCTCGCCGCGCTCCCCAAGGCGCCGACCAGCCTGCATCCGTTCCGCGCGCATGACCGCGCCGTCGAGCGGCGCAACTGGGTCATCGATCGAATGGCCGAGAATAGTTACGTCAGTTCGGCAGACGCGGCGAAGGCGAAATCAGCACCGCTGCGCGTGACGCCGCGCCCGACCGGCGCGCATGTGTTCGCCGCCGAATATTTCGCGGAGGAAGTGCGGCGCGAGATTCACGACCGCTACGGCGAGAAGAAATTGTACGAGGGCGGACTCTCCGTCCGCACGACGCTCAGTCCGTCGTTGCAGGAAATTGCCAAGAAGGCGCTGACCGACGGCCTTGTTCGCTATGACGAAGCGCATGGCTGGCGCGGCCCGGTGGCGCAGATCGAAGTGAACGGCGACTGGGGCGTAAAGCTCGCCGATGTGCGTGCGCTCTCCGACATCAAGTGGCGGCTCGCCGTCGTGCTGGAGTCCGACGACAAGACCGCCAGGATCGGCCTGCAGCCCGGACGCGAAGTGTCCGGTCAGCTCTCGAAGGAGCGCGAGACCGGCACCATCACCTTCGACGGCATGAAATGGGCGAAGTGGGTCACGGGTCCTGACAAGGGCAAGGCGATCAAGGGTGTCCGTCAGGTCCTGAACGCCGGCGACGTCATCTATGTCGATCCCTATGTCGATCCCAAGGGCGGCGCGGTGGCGAACCATTGGCGGTTGCGGCAAGTGCCTGAAGTCAGTGGCGCGATCGCGGCGATGGACCCGTGGACGGGTCGCGTGCTCGCGATGGTCGGCGGTTTCTCCTTCGACGACAGCCAGTTCAACCGTGCGACGCAGGCGCTGCGCCAGCCCGGCTCATCCTTCAAGCCGTTCGTTTATGCGTCGGCGCTCGACAACGGCTACACGCCGTCGTCCGTGGTCATGGACGCGCCGATCGAGATCGATCAGGGCCGCGGGCAGGACGTGTGGCGCCCGGAGAACTATTCGCGCCAGTTCTACGGTCCGCAGACGCTGCGCTTTGGCCTCGAGCAGTCGCGCAACGTGATGACCGTGCGTCTCGCGCAGGATGTCGGCATGCCGATGATTGTCGAATACGCGAAGCGTTTCGGCGTTTATGACGATCTGCCGCCGTATCTCTCTTATGCGCTCGGCGCGGGCGAAACGACGCTCGTGCGGATGCTCGCGGGTTATTCGATGTTCGACAACGGCGGCCGCAAGGTGAAGCCGACGTTGATCGACCGCATCCAGGACCGTTACGGCCGCACGATCTACCGCCACGACGAGCGCGACTGCCAGGGCTGCGAC
>Ga0307505_10001118_pt1 | contig 23461 bp, 21 predicted proteins | sample 23_S_MG_FD_202183 | JGI IMG/M metagenome (GOLD analysis project Ga0307505, IMG submission 202183) | Soil microbial communities from Populus trichocarpa stands in riparian zone in the Pacific Northwest, United States - 23_S | ecosystem: Environmental > Terrestrial > Soil > Riparian zone > Trees...
ATCTACGCGATGCTCGAACAGATCGTCTGTCACGCCGCGCGCCTGCGCAACCGCACGCGCGGGCGCATGAGCGTGCCGGCGGTCTGGCGCGCGCCCTGGGGTGGCGGCATCCGCGCACCCGAGCACCACTCCGAAGCCAATGAGGCGCTGTTCACGAATGTGCCGGGCCTGCGTGTCGTGCTGCCGTCGTCGCCGGCACGCGCCTATGGACTGTTGCTGGCCGCAATCCGCGATCCGGACCCGGTCATCTTCTTCGAGCCCAAGCGCATCTATCGCCAATACAAGGAAGAGGTTGCCGACGATGGCGAAGCGCTCCCGCTCGATGTCTGCTTCGTGTTGCGCGATGGCAGCGACGTCACCCTCGTCACCTGGGGCGCGCAGGTCAAGGAGACGCTCGAAGCCGCCGATGTGCTGGCCGGCGAAGGCATCAGCGCCGAGGTCATCGATGTCGCCACGCTCAAGCCGCTGGATTTCGACACGATCCACGAGTCGGTACGCAAGACCGGTCGCTGCGTGATCGTGCACGAAGCGCCGCGCACCGCGGGCTTCGGCGCCGAGATCGCCGCACGCCTGGCCGAACACGCGCTCTACGACCTTGTCGCTCCGCTCGAACGGGTCACCGGCTACGACACCCACATCCCGCTGTTCCGTCTCGAGATGAAGTACCTGCCGAGCGTCGAGAAGATCGTCGCCGCGGCCCGGCGAACGCTTGCGGTGAGCTGATGGAAAACCTGGAACGCGCGAAGCAGATGCTGCCACGACTTTCCGGTTCCCAGCCACCGATCACCCACAGGCAAGAAACGCGATGAGCACGCACAAGACCTTCCTCCTCCCCGACCTCGGCGAAGGCCTGCCCGACGCGACGATCGTCGAGTGGTTCGTCAAACCCGGCGACACGGTCCAGCTCGATGAACCGCTGGTCTCGATGGAGACGGCCAAGGCGGTCGTGGAGGTTCCATCACCCTATTCCGGCAAGGTGCTCAAGCAGTTCGGCGGCGCCGGCGATGTCATCGTCACGGGTACCGCGCTGGTTGAAGTTGCCCTCGATCCGGATCTGCCCCAGCGCGCCGAGGCCGAGGCTACCGGCCACCATCACGGCCCGACGCCGCCGGCCAAGGCGAAGGCAACGGTCGGCGATCCGGCGCCTTCGAATCCAGGCAAGGTGATCGCGTCCGACGAGGGCGGTGCAATTCGCGAAGGCGGTGCCGCGGCGCGCCCGGATTCAGGCACCGTGGTCGGCGCAATGGAAGCCGGCGACCGCGTGCATGCCGAACAGGCTGCGATGATCGGTGGCGTCAAGGCCGTTCCGGCAGTGCGTGCACTGGCGAAAAAGCTCGGCGTCGATCTTGCGCGTGTCGCCGCGAGTGGTGCCGGCGGTGTCGTGACCTTGAAGGACGTCAAGCAGGCGGCCGCGGCGGGCAGTGCCCGGGTTTCTGCACCTCTCCCGCGGGGAGAGGTGGCTGAGGGAACCAGGCACCAGGCAACCTCAAGCGCGCTTCCTTCCAGTGCCGACGCACCCCGGTCAGCCGACCCGCGAAGCGACGGATCGCAGCGCACGGCGCTGTCGGCATCCGGACGACCGATGCGCACGTCGCCACCGACGGTCACGGCGTCCGGACAACCCGAACAACTCAAGGGCGTGCGCCGCAACATGGCGCGCGTGATGGCCGATGCGCACGCGAAGGTCGTGCCGACCACGCTTTGCGACGATGCCGACATCCACGCGTGGACATCCGGCAACGACATCACGACGCGCCTGATCCGGGCGATCGTGAAGGCTTGCCGGGCCGTACCCGCCCTGAACGCCTGGTTCGATGGCGACAACCTTGTGCGCACGCTGCACCCGCACGTCGACATCGGCATCGCGGTGGATACCGAAGACGGCCTGTTCGTACCTGCGCTGCGCAATGCCGATGTGCTCGACGCAGCGGGCCTGCGCCAGGCGATCAACCGGCTGCGCGACCAGGTCGTTGACCGCAGCATCGCGGCCGAGGACCTCAAGGGCTACACGATTTCGCTGTCGAACTTCGGCGTCTATGCCGGACGCTATGCCACGCCGGTCGTGGTGCCGCCGACGGTCGCGATCGTAGCCGCCGGCAAGGGGCGTCACCAGATGACCCCGGTCATGGGTGGCTTTGAGTCGCACCGGGTCATTCCGCTGTCGCTGACGTTCGATCATCGCGCCGCGACCGGTGGCGAGGCCGCGCGTTTCCTCAAGGTCATGCTCGACGATCTCGCGCTGCCGGGCTGAGCGAGGGGAAAGCGCACCGGGGAGAACAGGAGCAGCCGAGATAGCTCCGCCCTGCAAATGGTCCGGAGGTTCGCAGGCCCGTAGATAGCCGAGCTTGCTCGGCTGCTCTGGTCGACCTGGGCACGGCGGCGCCGGATCGGCGGCAGAAAAATCCGGCAGCCGCCAATCAGGCGACCGAATCCCCTACACTTCGCGCAACGGTTTCCGCGCGGGGGCAGACGATGGGCAAGCTGTTGCGGGTTCTCGAAAGGGTCGGGCTCGTCGAAATCGACGGGCGATCGACCGTTGCGACCACCCAGACCGACCCACCGATCGAGCCGGTAATGGACACAGCGGGTGACGCCGAACCCGTGCGCGCGTTCGATGCGGCGACGCTCGACGCGGCGCGCGCGGGTGCACCGGCCGAGCAGCGCCCGTTCGAGGAAATCTACGCCGAGCATTCGGTCGCCTCTGCGCCGTTCAGCGCGGACAAGCTGCTGCGCATCCTCGATGGGCTGGCGGCGCTGGATCCCGCGTCGCGCAAGGCTGCCGTGCTCGCGCTGGATGCCGCCGACGACAGCTGGTCGATCGATGATGTCCTGCTCGATGCCGAGCGCAAGACGCGCGCACTGGACATGGCCAAGCGCCAGCTCGAGGCGCATGCGCGCGCGGCCTTGCAGCAGGCGCGCGAGGCGATCGAGGCGCGCGAGAAGCAACAACAGGACGCCGTGTCGCGCATCCGCCAGCAGGTCGCGGATCTTGAAGCCCTGCTCGAGCGCGAAGTGGCGCGCGCGACCGAGGAGAAGGCCCGTCTGGACGCCGAAGCACGTGGTACCAAGGACGCCTGCCTGCGCGAGTTCGCGCGCATCGAGCAGGAATCCGCGCGGCTGGGTCGCATCGCCCTGATTTTCGCAGCGGAAACCGCGCCCGCACCGAATTCGCCCTGACTTTCATCGCATCAAGGAGCCGACATGGCAAAGCTGACCCCCCTGGCCAAAGGCCTGTTCACCCTGGTCATTCTCGGCGGCACCGCTGCCGCAGCCTGGCACCTCGGACTCAAGGATCTGGTCCAGGGCCAGCTCGGCAAGGGCGATGGATCGACGACCAGCTCGGCCACGCCAGGCACACCCGGGACCGCACCCGGCACCACGCAGCGCCCGGCCAATCCGCCTGCGGCGACCGGCCGTGGCGGCCCGCTCGGTTCGTCCGGCAATCCGCTCAAGGTCAGCATCGTGAGTTTCCACGGCTATGCGCCGGCGCTTCTCGCCAACGGCAAGTCGCTGACGACGCAATCGGGTTCGATCTTCGACCGCAACGGCGTGAACGTCGAGTTCATCATCCAGGATGACATTCCCACGCTGACCACGATCTTCGAATCCAACACCGCGCAGTGCGCGTGGCGGACCTCGGATTTCTGGGCACAGGAGCAACCGAACCTGCGCAATGCCGGTCACGACGGCCGCGCGATCATGGTTGTCGACAACACCCAGGGCGGCGATGCGATCATCGCGCGCGATCCGGCAATCCAGCGCGTCGAGGATCTCGCCGGCCGCAGCGTCGCGCTGCTCCAGTTCACGCCGTCGGATGGCATGACGATCGACGCGATCGAAAACTCGAGCTTGACCGCGCGGGCCAAGAGCTCTGTGCGATTCGTCTACATCAATGCCGAGGAAGGCACCGCGGGCGTTCGCGCCGCGTTCGAGGCCGGCAGCGTCGATGCCGCAGCGCTGTGGGATCCGGATCTCGCGCTCGCACTGCGCGGTACCCGCGGCGCCCACGTGATCTACTCGACGAAGACCGCCACCAACCTGATCTACGACGTGATCGTCTGCGACAGCCGTGCGCTGTCCAATCCGGCCAACGAGCCGGCATTCCAGAACTTCGTTGCCGGCTGGCTCGAAGGCGTCGATGCCGCGCGCAAGGCGCCCGACGAGGCAGTCGATGCCCTCGTGCGCACCGAGGAGTTCTTTGCCCTGCTGGCCAAGGACCAGGGTCGCGACTTCGTACGCAGCCTGTTCCAGAACCTGGTCTGGACCGGCCTGGAGGACAACGCGCGCATCCTCGGCCTGGCAGGCGGCACCAACCACTACGATCGCGTCTACCGGCGTTTCGACGGCATCTACCGCCGTGCCGGCGCGCTGGCCAATCCGAACAGCCCGGTGATCGCACCGCAGGACTCGATCGACACCCGCTTCGTGCGCAACCTGCTCGCGAAAAGCCAGGCCGCGCAGCAGGCGGCGGCCAAGCCCGAGTTCACCTTCAGCGAAGGCGAGCGCGAACAGGCGGCAACGCGCGAAGCCAGCGTGACCAAACCGGTCACGGTCGGATTCGCCATCGGTTCGGCGCAGCTGAGCAAGCGCGCCGAAAAAACCCTCGACGACGAGATGGTGCCGTTCGTCGAGAACAACGGTTCGGCGTATTTCGAGATCTCCGGCAACACCGACTCGACCGGCGCGCGCGAGACCAACATGCGCCTGTCGCGTGCGCGTGCGCAGGCGGTCGTGGACTACCTCGTTTCGCAGTGGGAGTTCGATCGCGCGCGCTTCCGCATCGTCGGCAACGGTCCGGACCGGCCGATCTGCAACGAAGGCGCGGCGCAGGCCGAAGGACTGAGCCTGGAAGAATGCCGCGCACTCAATCGCACCACACGCGCGGCCGTCCTCGGCCGCTGACGGCGCAACGATGAGCGACGCCAAGACGATGTGGAATCCGTACGCGCCCCTGACGGCGCGTACGACCCGCCTGCTCGGCATCGGTGCGGTGGTCACCGTGCTCGTGCTCTGGACCCTGGTCACGGGCTTGGAGCTGGTCAGCCCGAACAAGCTGCCGGCGCCGTGGCGGGTGGCCAAGGCCTTCGCCTATCTGGCCTGGGACGCCGAGAACCAGCGCAGCCTGCTGTGGAATGCGACGATCTGGTCGCTGGGCAGGGTGATCGCTGCCGGTATGCTTGTGGTCGCGGTCGGGATCCCGATCGGCGTGCTCATGGGTGCATCCCCACGGGTCAATGCGGCGCTGTCGCCGCTGATTGATCCGTTCCGCTCGGCACCGGTCGTCGCCCTGCTGCCGATCATGGTCATGTGGTTCGGCATCGGCGAGTGGATGAAGATCCTGTTCCTGTTCGTCGGTGCGGTCGTGTTCCTGATCCCGATGGTGCGCGATGCCGTGCGTGCGGTACCGCAGGCCTACTGGGTCGGCGCGCGTGACCTCGGCGCAACGCCGTGGGAAGCCGTGCGGCACGCGGTGTTGCCGCTGGCGATGCCGCGGATCGCCGACGCCGTCATCGTCGCAGTGTCGGTGATGTGGACCTACATCACGGTGGCCGAATACGTGAATGCGCGCGAGGGCCTCGGCCAGTTGATCCAGAATGCGCGGCGTTTCTCGGCGATGGATCAGGTCTTTGCCGGGATCATCGTCATCATCGCCTTCGCCCTGCTGAGCTTCCAGCTCATGCGCTGGGTCAAGTCCAGACTGTATCCGTGGGAGACGCGCGTATGAGCGAGCCGACAGCCGCGGCAGTCAGTCTCGTACTGCGCGACATCGTGCAGGAATATCCACAGCGCGATGGCAGTGGCGTGCTGCGCGTCATCGATGGTGTCAGCCTCCACGTGGACCAGCCGAGCATCATCATGCTGCTCGGGCCTTCCGGCTGCGGCAAGTCCACCCTGCTGCACATGATGGGCGGCGTGCGTCCGATCGGCACGCGCACGCCGACGTCCGGTGAAGTGCTCATCGACGGCGTTCCCTGCCACGGTGCGCACGACGATGTGGTCATGGTGTTCCAGCACTATTCCAATCGCCCCGACCTGAGCGTGCTGGAGAATGTCGCGTTCCCGTTCCGCCTCAGGTGCTGGCGCGAGCGGGTCAAGGAAAGCGACTGGCGCGAGCGAGTCAATTCAACGATCGAGGCGGTCGGCCTCGCCGGCCATCGCAACCACCTGCCCTCGCAGCTGTCGGGCGGCCAGAACCAGCGCGTGGCCCTGGCCCGCGCACTTTCGCTGCGTCCGCGCATCCTGCTCATGGACGAACCGTTCGGCGCGCTCGATGCGCAGACCCGCGGCGAGATGCAGAACCTGCTGGTCAAACTGCACGAACAGAATCCGTGCCTGATCGTTTTCGTGACCCACGACGTCACCGAAGCCCTGGCGCTCGGTGATCGCGTGCTCGTGATGTCGACCCAACCGGCGAAGTTCGCCGACGACTTCACGATTCTCGAACCGCGCCCGCGTTCGGGGTCGTGGCAGCGCTCGACCGAGGCGGTGCGCCTTGAAGAGCGCATCCTCGACCAGTTGCACAGCAAGAGCGCCGGACGCGGCAGCGTCAGCGTGACGATCTGAACGGGGCCCCGGCGTGAGCAGCGGACCATTCGGCAAGGACGAAGAAGACGCGCCTTCCTATCTCTGGGAGATGCTGACGAGTCCGCTCAACATCCATATCGGCCTCATCACCCTGGCGACGAGCACGTTCCTGTCGATCCCCTGGGGACTGCCGGGAGCTGCGCTTCCGCTGCTCGCGTTCGCTGCTGGCGAAACGATCGCGGCAATGTTCATTCCTTCCTCGTCGCTGTTCCGCAACCGCGTCGATCGCGCGTTCCGCAAGCAGCGCCGCGAGCGCGCGGTTGCCCATCTGTCGCGCGAGATCGAACGCCGGGTCGTGGTCGATCATCCGCACTGGCAGGTCTGGCGGCGCATGCGCGAACGCGTGGACTCGCTGCGCGAGATCGGCAAGCATCGGCGCAGCCCGCTGGCCGAACGCGACATCGAGCGGATCGAGGACAGCGGCCTGGATTTTCTCGGCCTGTGGCTGGCCGAGCTATCGATGATCGAGCGTCGCGACGCGGTCGACGAACGTGCGATCCAGCAGCGCATCGCCGACCTCGGCAAGCGCATCGAGGGGGGTGCTGCCGACAGTCGCAGCCTGCGCAAGGCGCGCGCCGACCTCGAAGAGCTGCTGCTGCGCCACCAGCGCATCGCCAGCCGCCTCGTCGCAGTCGAAGCCGCGCTGCTGTCGCTGCCCGACGCGGTCGAGGAGATCTATCACGCCGTGGTCACCACCCCGGCATCGGGGGAAGGCGGCACGCGTCTACAGGAGGCGATCGACCGCCTGCGCCTGGAGGAGGAACTGGAGTCCTCCTACGGCGCGGAAGTGCGCGAAATCGTGCCGAAGTCCGCTTCGCGTATGCTTGCCGCAAACCGCAACTGAAGGAACGACGATGCCATCGGTCACACGAGAAGAACTGCAGGGATTGTGCGATTTTGCCGCTCACCAGGGCATGGTCGAGAACGCCGTGCGCAGCGCGCTGGTCGACCCGCGTCGACGCGTGCGCTTCCTTGGCCGCTATGCAAGCTGGAACGGCTTTTTCGGGTCCGGCGTGGCCACACTCGCCGGCAAGATCGGCCGCTCGCGCGGACTGTTCCTCGATCCGCAACAGCCCGTGCGCGCGCTTGCCGATCGCAGCGTGTACGTGGCCAGCTACTTTTTCGATGCCGCGCGCGACGAGTTCGATGACCACGACACCGTGCACCGCGACACCCATCGTTGCCTGGCCCAGTCGACCCTGAAGGGACTGGTCGACTTCGAATCCGCGCGCGGTGCGGAGGACATGGCCGATCCGCGATCGCTCAACGCGCTGCTCGACGACCCGCCCTGGCTGACCGAGCTGAACGCAAAGGTCGCCAGCGGATATGGCGCCGGCAGCGCCGACGAACTCGCGCCGATCTTCTCCGCGATCGGCTATCACCTGGGTTCGGAGCTGCTTGCCGATGCAGAGTTCACGATCATCGATGCGACGCTGCGCGCCGAGGCGCCCGAGCTGGTCGAACACCTGCTGACGACCCACGTCAACATCGCCGGTCAGGATCACGTGGCCTATCACTGGATCGCGATCCATTCCGGCCACGGTGGCGGCGCCGAGGCCGATCACTTCGATTGGGCGACCCAGGGCGCGCGACTTGCCTTGCGCTTCGTACCGGAAACCCATCACGCCGCCCTGCGCCGGCAGATGCACGAAGGCTTCGAAGCGTTTGCGCGCGATCATCGCAAGTTCTTCACGCGCGTCAATGCCGGCGAGGATTGAAGCGCCGCAGGTCAACACCGCATCAACGACATCGTCATCGAGGAACCACGCATGGCCAGCATCAATTTCTTCTCCCGACTCGGCAACCTCTGGAAGGGCTTCGTCTCGCTGTGGATCGCCGACGTCGAAAAGAAGCACCCTGAAATCGCCTACGAGAACGCGATCAACAGCATGGTGCACAAATACACGCGCCTGAAGAGCGCGACCGCCGCGATCATCCGCCGGCGCGAGGACATCGACTCGCGCGTCGCGTCCGAGACCCGCGCGCTCGAACAGGTCAACGCGGATCTGGAAACCGCGCTGGCGACAAACCAGGACGATCTGGCCATGGTGCTGCTGCAGAAGAAGGCAGCGATCGAGGCCGAACTCGCGGCGATCGGGGTCGAGGCCGAGCAGGCGCGCGTCGATGCCGACGACGCGAAGAGCGCGTTGCTTGCGGTGAAGGGCGAGATCGGCAAGCTCAAGGGCGAGCGCGACCGCATGCTGGCGAAGATGCAGAGCGCGCAGGCGCGCATCCAGATCCAGTCGCAGCTCGACGGCCTGAGTGTGGAGGCCGACGTGCAGGCGTTGGACAAGGTCCGCGACCACATCAAGAACACGATCGCCGAAGCGAACCTCGGCAAGGAACTGCGCGATTCCGATCTGGACGTGCGCCTGCAGAAGCTGCGCCAGGACAGCGGCACGGTAACCGCACGCGCCCAGCTCGACGAGCTCAAGCGCCAGCGCGCCGCGCAGGCGCAGGCCGCCAACCGCCAGATGTGACCGGCATGAGCGCGACGAAAGCTGCCGTGGCTCTGCCGCGCTGGGCCGATACGGTCCGGCGCAAGTACATCGGTGGCGAGGCCACCGTGTTCATCCTTCACGGCAACGTGTTCGACGAGATCCTGCACGGCGGGCGCTGGTACTCGCTCGTCGACTTCCTCGTCGAGGTCCTGCTCAAGGACAACAAGGACACGGTGCTCGTCTACGATCCGTCCAGCGGCGTGCGCTACGCCAAGCGCACGAGCGCAGCATCGGCCGAGCCGCTGGGCGCGAACAAGCCGCCGGAAGAAGCCCTCGCCGCGATCGAGCAGGAAATCCTGCTGCGCAACAGCGCCGCGCTGATCATTCCGTACGCGGGCAGTGTCGCCCCGCCCGGCGACGAGAGCTTTCTTTCGCTGGCCGATCGCATCGCGGCGATCCGCCTGCATCGCTGGTCGCTGAGTTCGGAATTGGCCAGCAAGGACAACGTGGTCTTCCTGCTCGCCGAATCGCTGCCCGAGCTGAACGCGCGCCTGGTCGCCAACCCGCGCGTCGCCGCCGTCGAAGTGCCGTTGCCGGACCGCGCCGACCGCGCCATCGTGATCCGCCATGTCGATCCGGGCATCGATGCCGCCCACGTCGAACGCCTGGCCGAACACGGGGCCGGATTGCGCGCCGTGCAGATCGCGCAGTTGCTGACCCCGCTCAGCGTCGGCGGGCTCGGCGATGCCGATCGGCTTGCCCTGATCCGCACCCTGCTCGGCAGTACGCCCGATGCACCCGAACGCGCGACCAAGCTCGCCGCGATCACCCGCGGCATGGAAACCGACGAGATCCGGCACCTGATCAATCCCGCGCATCCGTTGCCGGAAACCGATGCCGGCGATCCCTACGCCGAAGTGATCGAACTCGTGCACAAGCGCAAGCGCGAGATCATCGAGAAGGAATGTGCCGGTCTGATCGAGTTCGTCGATGCGCGCCTGGGTCTGGAGGCGGTCGGCGGCAACGCGCCGATCAAGGACGAACTCATGCAGATCGCGCGCGCGATCAAGTCCGGCGACCGCAACCGCGTTCCGATGGGCCTGCTGTTCGTCGGCCCGATGGGCACCGGCAAGACCTTCGTCGCCAAGTGCTTCGTCAAGGACTCCGGCCTGTCGGCCGTCACCCTGAAGAATTTCCGCTCCAAGTGGGTCGGCTCGACCGAGGCGAATCTGGAGAAAGTGCTCGGCATGGTGCGCGCGCTCGGTCCGATCATCCTGATCATCGACGAAGGCGACCGCAGCTTCGGCGGCGACGCCAGCGAAGGCGATGGCGGTACGTCCTCGCGCGTGATCGCGCGGCTCAAGGAGTTCATGAGCGATCCGGACAACCGCGGCCTGGTCCTGTTCATCCTCATGACCAACCGCCCGGACAAGCTCGACATCGACATCAAGCGCGCGGGCCGAATCGACCGCAAGATCCCGTTCTTCTATGCCGACAATGCCGAGGACGTCGAAGCGGTGCTCAAGGCGCTGTTCGCGCGCTACCGGCTCGGCAACGCGATCGACTGGACGACAGAGCGCGAACGCACCTCGGCGCGCCTGATCGGCTATTCCAATGCCGATCTGGAAGCGGTGACGCTGCTGGCACTGGATTTCGCCGGCGATTCCGCCGCCGTCGATGCCGACGCGTTCGCCCGCGCCGTCGACGACTACGTGCCCGCGCGCGACTCGGCGATGCTCGAATACATGGAAACGCTGGCCGTGTTCGAGACGTCGCGCAAGAGCATGCTGCCGGCGCGCTTTCGCGACGTGGCGCCCGAGGAACTGCATCAGCGCCTGCGCGAGCTGCAACGCGAGCTGCGGATCCGGTGAGCGGCTGGAAATGGAGATTCCAAACGAGCCGGGGCAAAGCGTTTTCGTTTTTCCGGCCGGAGCGGGTGGCGCGCAGCGCCGGATGAGGGAAGGACACCTCACGATCCCTGTTCCCGCGCGACGGAGCATCGCTTCCTCATCCGCCCTTCGAGCACCTACTTCAGCGGGGAGAAGGCAAGACGAACCCCAAGGAGCAACGGGCCGCACGAACGCTGTTTCCCTTTCCATTCAACGTGCACTCCCGACTCCCGAATTCACATCATCCAGAAGGAGATTTCCATGACCTCGCCCCTTTCCCAGTCGATCGAGCTGCATCATGTCCAGGGCATCGTGCGCGCCATGTATGAGGTGGCCAAGACCGACGGCGTGCACGCTACCGAGTTGGTCATGATTCGCGGCTTCTATGACAGTTGCCAGCAGGACGCGGATGCGCTGGCGACGTTCGACGACCTCATCGCGACACCGTTCGATGCCGACAACGACGCGGCGCTGTTCGACACGACCGAGCGCAAGGCGACCCTGCTGCAATCGTGCCTGCTGCTGGCCCACGCCGACGGCGACTATTCCGATGGCGAGCGCACGAAGATCGCCGGGATCGCCAGGACCCTCGGCGTCGAGGCGGAGCAGCTTGCGCAGATCGAGGATGCAGTCGCCGACATGCTGCTGCAGCAGATCTCGCGGATCAGCAACACCGACGCGCTGCGCGAGGTCGCCGCGGAAATCGCCGCGAAGTAGTCGCGCATGCGCGCCGTGTCAGCGCCAGGTCGCGACAACGATCTTGCCCATGGCATGCGCTGGGGCACGCTGCTCGGACTGCTTGCGCTTGGCATCGCGATCCTGCTGCTGCGCCGGGTGCCCTACGCAGAGTTCGCGGTCTACCCGTTCCGCCTGTTCGCCACGTTCGTGCACGAGATCGCCCACGGCCTCGCCGCGCTCGCCAGCGGCGGGCGCTTCGAGCATTTCTTCGTCAATCCCGACCTTTCGGGTACGGCCTGGTCCAGCGGCGGCGTTCGCTGGATCGTCACCAGTGCCGGGTATGTCGGCTGCGCGCTGTTCGGCAACCTGCTGATCGTGCTCGCCGCGCGTGGATTCCCGGGCCGCGCGGTCCTGCTCAGCCTCGGTCTGCTGCTCGGCCTTGCCTGCCTGCTGTTCGTGCGCAACGCGTTCGGGATCGGCAGCGGCCTCGTGCTCGCCGCGGCGCTCGTGCTTGCCGCGCTGCGGCTGCCGCCGGTCTGGCGCGATTCGCTGCTGCTCGTGCTCGCCGTGCAACTGGTGCTGGACGGGTTCAACAGCCTCATCGATCTCGTCCAGCTGGCCGCCGACCCCGACGTCCACACCGACGCGCGCACGATGGCCGAGCTGACCGGCATTCCGGCAACCCTGTGGGCGGTGCTGTGGTCGACCCTGTCGGGTGTGTTTCTCGTCTTCACGCTGTTGATTGCCTGTCGCGGACCGCAGCGGCGACCGACCTGAAACCCGGGCCTGCCGCAATGCCGGCCCGCGTGTATGATCGCCGACGCGCCAACCGCCGGGCGGCGCCCGCAACAGGTTGCGATGACCACCCCGGCCTTGATCTGGAGCGTGCAGGACTGTGGTCAATCGGCCCGTACATCTGCAATCCACGCCTCCGAAACATGCTGATGCCGAAACACACGGGCGACCGGAATGTCGTCGCAGATTCGTCCTCGCGCTGTCCGGCTCCCGCATTCATTGCCGACTGCGACTGACGCCCGGCAGACCCAAGCCATGCACATGATTTCGCCGCGATCCAGCGAAGTCCGCGTTGTTGATCGCGATCAGCTGGACGCCTCGTTTGCGCAACATCTCGATGCGCTCGCGCGCAGCGCGATCGAACCCAACGTCTTCCTCGAGTCGTGGATGCTGATGCCTGCGCTTGCGCACCTGGAGGTGCCCGCGCTGATCCTGGTCACCGTGTGGTCGCTGTCGGGAATGCTCACGGGCCTTTTTCCGCTGCAGCTCTGTGCGCGCTATCGCGGCCTGCCGATGCGCTCGCTGCGATCCTGGGAGCATGATTACGCGTTCCTCAACACCCCGCTCGTTGCCGCCGCGCATGCGCCGGAAACGATCAGGGCGTTTCTCGAATGGACCCGATCGGACCAGGCACCGGCGCATCTGCTTGACCTGCACATGCTGCGCGCCGATGGTCCCTTCATGCGTGCCCTGATGGCGGAGACGGCAGCGGATCGGCGTTTCGCGACGCAGGTCACGACCTGGACGCGCGCGTTGCACGATCGCACAGCAACTTCGACGACCCAGGTTTCGGCAAAGCACTTGAAGGAATTGCGCCGCCAGGAGCGGCGCCTGGGCGAGATCGGCGCGTTGGGCTATACCGTTCTCGCTGCAGAGGCCCCGGTCGACCCGTGGATCAGGCGCTTTCTCGAACTTGAAGCGCGCGGCTGGAAGGGGGGCGAGGGGACCGCGCTGGAGATTGCACGCGGCGGGCGCGCGTTCTTTGAATCCATCGTCCGCGCCGCACACGCGCGCGGGCAACTGCGCATGCTTGAACTGAGTGTCGACGGGATGGCGGTGGCGATGAAATGCGACTTCATCGGTGCCGATGGACTGTTCATGTTCAAGATCGCCTACGACGAAGCCTACGCGCGCCATTCGCCCGGCGTTCTGCTGGAGCTGTTCGGGCTGCAGCAACTGGAGACATCGGGCTCGCCCATCGCCTGGATGGACTCCTGCGCGCGCAGCGATCACTTCATGGCCAACCGGCTCTGGACCGGCCGCCGCCAGCTTGCCGACTGCTCGATCAGTGGCCGCGGCCTGCTCGCGCGCTGGATCATCCGCCGCGCCGACCTGCTGCGCTCACTGCGCAAGCGGATGGCCGCACTGCGCAAGCGAGGCGTGCATGCCCTTGCCTGAGCGGACCGCCGACGACCCGTCGACAGTGTCTGGCCTGCTGCATTTCGACCCTGCCGAAGTCCGCGGAAAGTTCGATCGCGAGCCGTTCCGCATCGCGCATCGGCTCAGCGACCACCCGCTGCTGCAACTTCCGCGCATTGTCGAACTGGCCCGATCGCTGCCGGAGAGTTCGGTCGAGTACAACTCGGGCGATCTGCAGATTGGCCAGGATCCGCTGTCGACGCCGCGCACCGGCCTCGGCGTCGAGGAGACACTTCGGCGTATCGAGGAATGCCAGTCGTGGATGGTGCTCAAGTTCATCGAGTCTGACCCCGAGTACCGTCAGCTTCTCGACGCCTGCCTGGACCAGATCCAGCCCGCGATCGAGCCGGTGCGTCCGGGCATGCACCGCCGCCGCGCCTTCATCTTCGTCTCCTCGCCCGGCGCTACGACCCCGTTCCATGCCGACTTCGAGCACAATTTCCTTCTCCAGATCCGCGGCGAGAAGTTCATGCACGTGTGGGATGGTGGCGATCCCGCGGTCATGGATGAAGTCCAACGCGAGCGCGTCGTGTGCGGCGGTCAACGCAATCTGCCCTACCGCGACGAACTCGCGAGCAAGGCATGGCGCTTCATCCTCAATCCCGGTGACGGTCTGCAGGTTCCGTTCTCATCCCCGCATTGGGTCAGGGTCGGCAGCCAGGTGTCGGTCTCCCTGAGCATCACGTTCACGTCGCGCCACGGTTCGCGCCTGCGTGCCCTGCACGAGACCAACGCAACCCTGCGTGGCCGTGGCTACGCGCCGCGACCGGTCGGCCAATCCGCACTCCTGGACACGCTCAAGTTCGGCGCCTATCGGGTCGCCACGCGGCTGCAGCGGCTGCGCGCCGGCGGCCGCGACCAGGAGCCGGATCGCTACTGAGTCGCGCGTGTGCTGCCCTGCAAGTCTTCGTAGCCGACGATGTCGAGGTCGAAGCCTGCCAGGCCGACCAGTTTTCGCGGTGTGCCGAGCACGCGCAGGTGGCGTACGCCGAGATCCGCGAGGATCTGCGCGCCGAGTCCATGACGGCGCCACTCGCGGGCCGGGTCGGCGTCTCTGGGCGTCGCGATTCCGGCCAGGCTGTCGAGCACCGCATCGCTTTCGCCGGCTTCGCTGAGCACGACGACGACGCCGCGTCCCTCGTCGGCAATGCGCCGCAAGGCCGCGGTCACGGTCATGCCGAGGTCGTTGCGACGCAAGTGCAGGACATCCGACAGCGTATTGCGCACGTGCACGCGCGTGAGCACCGGCGCGCCGTCGTCGAGCGTGCCGAGCACGAGGGCGAAGTGCAGCGCCTTGTGGACGAGGTCGCGCCAGACCACGAGGCGGAATGGACCGAACTCGGTATCGACGTCTAGATCGCGCACGCGTTCGATCGTCTTCTCGGTGGCCAGACGATGGCGGATCAGGTCGGCGATCGTGCCGATCCGCAGTCCGTGCTTGCGGGCGAACGCTTCCAGCGCGGGCCGGCGCGCCATCGTGCCGTCTTCGGCAAGCACTTCGACGAGCACGCCGGCCGGCTCGAGTCCGGCCAGCGCTGCGAGATCGCAAGCCGCCTCGGTATGACCGGCCCGCACGAGCACGCCGCCCGGCTGGGCGGTGAGCGGAAAGATGTGCCCGGGCTGCGAAAGATGCTCCGAACGCGCATCGGCTGCGACGGCGGTGCGGATCGTGTGCGCTCGATCGTAGGCGGAAATGCCCGTGGTGACGCCCTCGGCGGCCTCGATCGACACCGTGAAGTTGGTCTGCTGCGGCGACGTGTTGTCCAGCACCATCGGCTTGAGGCCGAGTTGCCGGCAACGCGACACCGTCAGCGACAGGCAGACGAGGCCGCGCGCCTCGCGGACCATGAAGTTGATGTCCTCGGGACGCACCTTTTCGGCGGCCATGACGAGGTCGCCTTCGTTTTCGCGATCCTCGTCATCGAGGATCACGACCATGCGCCCGGCGCGAATCTCGTCGAGGATGTCGGGGATCGTGTCGAAACTCATGATGAATCCGGAAGTCGTTCAAGGAGTGAACCGCGAGCCTGGCATTCCTTTTCCCTCCGGGAGAAGGTGCCGCAGGCGGATGAGGGAAGCGTGCTTCGTTGCGCCTCGGTGATGAGTGGGCGCTCGTCTCACGACTCACGCCATCCGAGTCGCTCGACGTAGCGCGCGATGAGATCGACCTCGATGTTCACCGGATCGCCGACAGATCGTGCGCCGAACGTCGTCGCCGCCAACGTGTGCGGAATCAGGCTGACGCCGAATCGTGCACCGTCGACTTCGTTGATCGTGAGGCTGACGCCGTCGACACAGACCGACCCCTTGACCGCGATGTAGCGCGCAAGTGCCGACGGCACCTCGAAGGTCCAGCGTTGCGAACCCGCGTCGTCGTGAATCGCGACAACGCTGCCGATGCCGTCGACATGGCCGGCGACGAGATGACCGCCAAGGCGGTCCGACAGGCGCAGCGCCTTTTCCAGATTGACGGCATCGTCAGGTTGCAGGCGACCCATGGTGGTCAGCGACAGCGTTTCCGCCGACACGTCGGCGGCGAACGTCGTGGCGGTGACATCGAGCGCCGTGAGGCAGACACCGGCCACGGCGATGCTGTCGCCCACGTTCACGTCTGCCAGCCCCAAGGAACCCGCGGCGATGACGAGCCGGCGGTCGCCGCCGCGCGTCTCGCTGGCGACCACATGACCGATGGACTGGACGATTCCGGTAAACATCAGCAGCTCTCCACGGGGCGCAGAAGCAGGCGCCAGTCTTCGCCGACCTGGCGCTGGTCGATCACGCGCAACGCCGTGCGCTGTGCCATCGTTTCGATCGCCGGCAGCGCAAGCAATGGCAGCGCATGGTCACCGAGCAGCACCGGCGCGACATACAGCAGCAGTTCGTCGACGAGATCCTGCGCGAACAATGCACCACACACACTCGCACCGGCCTCGACCTGGACCTCGTTGCATCCGCGCGCTGCCAGCAATGCGAGCACGGCATGCAGATCGAGTCGGCCGCCGGCGATTTCAACTTCGGCGCACTGCACGTGTGACGGCAACACATGCGCGCTTCGCGCACCCGTGGCGTGGATCAACAGGGTCGGCGCCGCTGCGTCGAGCACCTGGGCGCCGGCCGGCATGCGCGCGTGTGAATCCAGAACGACCCGCAACGGCGCGACCCTTTCGTCCCGCGTCGCCTGCTCGCCGCGCACGGTCAACTGCGGATCATCGGCGAGCACGGTGCCGATCCCGGTCAGGATCGCCGAGCTGCGGGCGCGCCAGCGCTGGACGTCGGCACGCGCGGCCGCGCCCGTGATCCACTTCGATTCGCCGCTGGCCAGCGCCGTGCGCCCGTCCAGGCTCATCGCGAGCTTGATTCGCAACCACGGACGCCCGCGCTCGATCCGCGACAGGAACCCGCGATTGAGTTCGCGCGCGGCCTGGGTCATGAGACCGCTCTCGACCGCGATGCCAGCCTCGCCAAGGCGCGCGAGCGCGCCGCCGTGACGCTGCGATGCATCGGCACTGGCGACGACGACGCGCGCGACGCCGGCCTCGATGAGCGCATCGGCGCAAGGTGGCGTGCGCCCGTGCAGACCGCAGGGTTCGAGGGTGACATAGGCGGTCGCCCCGCGCGCCTGCGCACCGGCTTCGCGCAGGGCAATCACTTCGGCATGGTCCTCGCCCGCCCGACGATGCCAGCCCGTGCCGAGCAGCTTGCCGCCCTGGGCGATCACGCAGCCGACGCGAGGATTGGGCTGGGTCGTATGCATGCCGAGCTCGGCAAGGCGCAGCGCGTGCGCCATATGCTCGGCATCGCGGGAAGAAAAAGGGGTCGCGATCATTTTTCCGAGGACGTCTTCGACTCGGTCCGCGCTTCTCCGAACAACGACTCCGACCCTTTTTTCTTCTTGCCCTGCGCCGTGCCCACCGCATCGGCCAGCAGCGGCAATTGCAGGCCCTCGAGCGCCGGCAGGTCGCGCTCCAGGCGCTCGATTTCCTCGCGGAATGCCTGGACATCCTCGAAACTTCGGTAAACCGACGCAAACCGCACATAGGCAACCTGGTCGAGCTGCTTGAGTTCACGCATGACCAGCTCGCCGACGCGCAACGAGGGCACTTCGCGTTCGCCGCTGCGACGCAGGTCGTCGATGACCGCGCGCACCGCGACATCGACGCGATCGCGCGCCACCGGACGCTTCTGCAAGGCACGATCGAGACTCGTGCGCAGCTTCTGCTCGTCGAACGGTTCGCGCCGATCATCGGACTTGACCACGGCCGGCAGCTTGATCTCGGGCGTCTCGAACGTGTTGAAACGCTCGCCGCATTGCGCGCACTCGCGCCGACGCCGGATCGTCGAGCCGTCGTCGGACACGCGCGAATCGATCACCCGGGTGTCGTCATGCTGGCAGAAAGGGCAGTGCATCAGGGCGCCACGAACTTCGATTCGCGTTTCGCGATTCGGCAACGGACGGCCGCGTGAGTGTTCGCCGCGATGCTCGCGGACTGCATGGGTATTCCGGGACGCGCCATGGCGACTCCGGAATCCCGATTCCCGATTCGCGGTTTCTCAGCCATACACCGGATGCGCCTTGCACTGCGCAGTGACTTTCTCGCGCACGCTGCCGATCACGCTGTCGTCGGCCGGCGCGTCGAGCACATCGGCCATCCAGCCGGCGAGATCGATGCACGCCTTCTCGGGGTACCCGCGGGTGGTCACTGCAGGCGTGCCGATGCGCAGGCCCGAGGTCACGAACGGAGAGCGTGGATCGTTCGGAACCGCGTTCTTGTTGACCGTGATGTGGGCCTTGCCGAGTGCGGCTTCGGCATCCTTGCCGCTGATTTCGCGACCGATCAGGTCGATCAGCATCAGGTGGTTTTCGGTGCCGCCCGAGACAATGCGGAAACCGCGGGCCATCAACGTCTTGGCCATGGCCTTTGCATTGCTGACCACCTGCTTCTGGTAGTCGGCGAACTCCGGCTGCAATGCTTCGAGGAACGCAACGGCCTTGGCCGCGATGACGTGCATCAGCGGTCCGCCCTGGATGCCCGGAAACACGATCGATTGCAGCTTCTTCTCGATCGCCTCGCCGGCGCCGCTTGCGACGATGATGCCGCCGCGCGGACCGCGCAAGGTCTTGTGCGTGGTCGAGGTCACGACATGCGCATGCGGCAGCGGGCTCGGATAGACGCCTGCCGCGATGAGCCCGGCAACATGGGCCATGTCGACGAAGAAGATCGCGCCGACCTGATCGGCAATGGCGCGCATGCGCGCCCAGTCGACCACCTGCGAGTAGGCACTGAAGCCACCGATCAGCATCTTCGGCTTGTGTTCCCGGGCAAGGCGCTCGACCTCGTCATAGTCGATCAGGCCCTGCTCGTCGACTCCGTACTGCACAGCGTTGAACAGCTTGCCGGAAATGTTGACCTTGGCGCCGTGGGTCAGATGGCCGCCATGGGCCAGGCTCATGCCGAGGATCGTGTCGCCCGGCGACAGCAGCGACAGGTAGACGGCCTGGTTGGCCTGCGAACCCGAATGCGGCTGCACGTTGGCGTAGTCCGCGCCGAACAGCTGCTTCACGCGCTCGATCGCGAGCCGCTCGGCGATGTCGACGTACTCGCAGCCGCCGTAGTAGCGTTTGCCCGGATATCCCTCGGCGTACTTGTTGGTCAGCACCGAACCCTGCGCCTCGAGCACACGTGGACTGGCGTAGTTCTCCGAGGCGATCAGCTCGACATGATCCTCCTGGCGCCGGGCCTCGGCGCTGATCGCGCCCGCCAGTTCCGGGTCGAAGCCTTCGATACGTGCGCCCTTGGAGAACATCGGAGAACCCGCCACAGTCAGGGGAAACCCGCATGTTACCGCGTTCGGAGCACTGACGAAGCGGGCCGACCCGGCGCAACCCCCGGGGTTTCGCTGCTGCGAATGCGCCGGGAGCGCTGCGATCGGGTGACGCGGCCCGCTCCGTTCGGGGATAATCCGCGCCCTTCTCCGCATACCGGCGTAATCCTCAATGCAGTACATCTACACGATGATCGGGGTCAGCAAGATCGTTCCCCCGAAGCGCCAGATCATCAAGGACATCTCGCTGTCCTTCTTTCCCGGCGCCAAGATCGGATTGCTCGGCCTCAATGGCGCGGGCAAGTCCACCGTGCTGCGCATCATGGCCGGAGTCGACAAGGACTTCGCCGGCGAAGCGCGCCCGCAGCCGGGCATCAAGATCGGATACCTGGAGCAGGAACCGCGTCTGGAAGCGGCGATGACCGTGCGCGAAGCCGTCGAGGAAGGCGTCTCGGAAGTCATCAACGCGCAGAAGCGCCTTGACGAGGTCTACGCCGCCTATGGCGAGGAAGGCGCGGATTTCGACAAGCTCGCCGCCGAACAGCAGCGCCTGGAAAGCCTGCTCGCGGTGACCGATGCGCACGCCCTGGAACGCCAGCTCGAAGTCGCCGCCGACGCGCTGCGCCTGCCGCCGTGGGACGCGATCATCGGCCCGCTCTCCGGCGGCGAGAAACGCCGCGTCGCGCTGTGCCGCCTGCTGCTGTCCAAGCCCGACATGTTGCTGCTCGACGAACCGACCAACCACCTGGACGCCGAATCGGTGGAATGGCTCGAGAACTTCCTCGCCGATTTCCCCGGCACGGTCGTCGCGGTCACCCATGACCGCTACTTCCTCGACAACGCGGCGGAGTGGATCCTCGAACTCGATCGCGGGCGCGGCATTCCGTGGAAGGGCAACTATTCGTCCTGGCTGGAACAGAAGGATGAACGCCTGAAACAGGAAGACAGCCAGGAGAAGGCCCGCCAGAAAGCGATCCAGCGCGAGCTGGAATGGGCGCGCAGCAATGCCAAGGGTGGCCGCAGCAAGGGCAAGGCCCGTCTTTCAAAGATCGAGGAGCTCCAGTCGGTCGACTACCAGCGGCGCAACGAGACCAACGAGATCTTCATCCCGCCCGGTGAGCGGCTCGGATCGGCGGTGATCGAGTTCAAGGGCGTATCGAAGTCCTTCGGTGAGCGTCTGCTCATCGACGACCTCAGCCTGGTCGTTCCGGCAGGCGCAATTGTGGGCATCATCGGCCCCAACGGGGCGGGCAAGTCCACGCTGTTCAAGATGATCACCGGGCAGGAGCAACCCGACAAGGGCGAAATCATCAAGGGCCCGACCGTGAAGATCGCTTATGTGGACCAGAGCCGCGAAAAGCTCGAAGGCAACCACAACGTGTTCCAGGAAGTAGCCGGCGGCGCCGACATCCTCACGATCAACGGCATCGAGATCCAGTCGCGCGCCTACCTCGGACGCTTCAACTTCAAGGGCCCGGACCAGCAGAAGCTCGTCGGCTCACTGTCGGGCGGCGAGCGTGGCCGTCTGCATCTGGCCAAGACGCTGCTGCAAGGTGGCAACGTGCTGCTGCTCGACGAACCGTCCAACGATCTTGATATCGAGACCTTGCGTGCGCTCGAGGATGCGCTGCTAGAGTTTCCGGGCAACGTGTTCGTGATCTCGCATGACCGCTGGTTCCTCGACCGCATCGCCACGCATATCCTCTCGTTCGAGGGCGATTCCCACGTCGAGTTCTTCCAGGGCAACTACCGCGAATACGAGGAGGACAAGAAACGCCGCCTCGGCGAGGAAGCCTCCAAGCCGCACCGCCTGAGGTACAAGAAACTGGCCTGATCCGGGAATCTGCAATCGTTCAAGCATGGGCATCCCTTCTCCCGCCGGGAGAAGGTGGCGCGCAGCGCCGGATAAGGGCGTGATCGCGCACGGTTGTTGCTGCGCCGAGGCGAAGCGTCATTCCCTCATCCGCCCTGCCCTCAGCCGCCTGAGGGCGGCTTCGACCCTCTCCCCGCGGGAGAAGGGAAGCATCCTGCCGCTCACCGGGCACGTTCTCCCGATGGGAGCAGGAAGCGTCTTGCCGCTCACCGCTTCACTGTCCATCGCGCGAGGTATCCCACCATGAGCTTCATGCAGTCCCTCAAGCACGCCTGGCAGCGCAACCACTCGCTCGTCTGCATCGGGCTTGATCCGGAGCCTGCGCGATTTCCCGAATGCGTGCGCGGCGATGCCGACGCGGTGTTCGTTTTCTGCCGCGATATCGTCGACGCGACCGCCGACATCGTGTGCTGTTTCAAGCCTCAGATCGCGCACTTCGCCGCCCTGGGGGCCGAAGATGCGCTGAAACGCCTGATCGCGCACATTCATGCGCACCAGCCCGGCGTGCCGGTGATTCTCGACGCCAAGCGCGGCGACATCGGCTCGACCGCGCAGCACTACGCGACCGAGGCGTTCGAGCGCTACGGAGCCGACGCGGTCACGGTCAATCCCTACCTTGGGCGCGACTCGGCCCAGCCGTTTCTTGATCGCGCCGACAAGGGCGTGGTCGTACTGTGTCGCACCTCCAATCCGGGCGCACGCGACCTGCAGGATCTCGATGTCGGCGGCAGGCCGCTGTACCAGCATGTGGCGGCGATCGTAGCCGGCGAATGGAATACGAACGGCAACTGCCTGCTCGTGACCGGCGCGACCTGGCCGGACGAACTGGCCCAGGTGCGCGGCCTCGTCGGCGAGGTTCCGCTGCTGGTTCCGGGTATCGGTGCCCAGGGCGGCGATGTCGAGGCCGTCGTCCGCAACGGCTGCACTGCCGACGGAACCGGACTGTTGCTCAGTTCCTCGCGCGCGATCCTGTATGCGGGCTCGGGCGCGGATTTCGCCACGTCCGCGCGCAGTGAAGCGGTGCGCCTGCGCGACGAGATCAACCGGTTTCGCTGAATCGCGAGCGCGCTCCTGCGCGACCCGGGAAGCGGTTTACACTCGCGCGATGTTCAGCGTTGCACTCACCGGCGGTGTGGCTTCGGGCAAGAGCGAGGTGGCCCGTCGATTCGCTGCGCGCGGCGTCGCCCTCATCGATGCGGACCGCATCGCGCGCGAACTCGTTGAACCGGGCGAACCGGCGCTGGAGGAGATCGCCCAGCGTTTCGGCGCCGGCATGATCGACGCCAGCGGCCGGCTCGACCGCCGTGCGCTGCGCGAGCGCGTGTTCGCCGATCCCGACGAGCGGCGTGCGCTTGAGGGCATCCTGCATCCGCGCGTGCGCTGCACGATTCGCGAGCGAGCCGCGTCCGCGCCGGGACCGTACGTCGTGCTCGACATTCCCCTGCTCACCGAATCCAGGGGCGAATACACCTGGGTCGATCGCGTGCTGGTCGTCGATGTCCCGCGCACGACCCAGATCGCGCGCCTGATTGCGCGCGATGGCGTCGACGAGAAACTCGCCGAATCGATGCTCGCCGTGCAGGCCACGCGCGAGCAGCGGCTTGAGATCGCCGATGACGTGATCGACAACAGCGGACCGCTGGACGCACTCGATCGGGCTGTCGATGCCCTGCATGCGCGATATCTTGCACTTGCACGCTGACCGCCACTTTCCCGCACGTCGCGCGGCGGGCGGGCCTTCGGGCACGATGCCTGGGTCGGAGTTGCAAGGAAAGCATCGGCCCTGAAAGGCGTCCCACAAGACCATGCGTGATTGGCCCGAGTGCAAGTGTCCCTGTGGGAGGGCCTTCAGGCTGAGGTTTCCCCACAAAGAGTGCTTGAATAACAGACAGTTGCTGATTACTGTCGACCAAAACGACGCGCATGACGCAGTTTTTTCCTCGCGAACGCCAATCCGT
>Ga0307505_10001119_pt1 | contig 23461 bp, 21 predicted proteins | sample 23_S_MG_FD_202183 | JGI IMG/M metagenome (GOLD analysis project Ga0307505, IMG submission 202183) | Soil microbial communities from Populus trichocarpa stands in riparian zone in the Pacific Northwest, United States - 23_S | ecosystem: Environmental > Terrestrial > Soil > Riparian zone > Trees...
ATTCCCGAGCTTTGATTCGTGGGAGAACCGCGGGTTTGGCCGTACAATCAGGCTATCGCTTCGGATATCCCGGATCTTCTTCGAGCTTGCTGCACTTTTTACACTTGTTTACCTAACGGATCTGTCAGGGGATCATCCATGGGTGCACTTGCTGTCCGAACTGCGGTCTGGCTGAGTGCGTTGTTGCTGGCGCTGTCATTCGTCTCGCCGGCTGTCGCGGGAACCATCCTGGTCGACGACGCGAGTAGCCTGGCGACGACCAACTGCACGATCCGGCAAGCGATCTGGCTCGCGAATATCACCGCGAACGGCGGCGAGTGGCCACACGGACAGACGCCGGTCGGCGCGACGACGATCCATCCGCTGACCAGCAACTACATCGATTTTGGCGGTAATGGCATCGGCGCTTGCGTGATCATCCCCGATGCAAATCCGGGCACGGTGATCGACCTCGCCGCGATTGCAGGGCAGACCATCGCGTTTTCGGTCGGCTGGCAGATGGACTGCAACTGGTACGGCCCTACGGCGCTGCCGCCGATTGCCAGCGACATCACCATCGAGGGACACGGCGTCACCCTGGTCGGTCTGCATGGTGATCCAGTCAGCGGGGATTCCGTGCGCCTGTTTTTCGTCGGGGCGGATCCGACGCGTAGTGAGACCCCTGGCTACAACACGCCCGGCCCCGGAAAACTGACCTTGCGCAACCTTACGCTGAGAGGCGGTGGGCAGTTTGGCGACGTGGCCGGCATCGGCGGCGGTGGTGGCGCCGGCATGGGTGGCGCGATTTTCAACCAGGGCACCTTGAACCTGATCGGGGTCACCCTTCGCGACAACCGGGCCACAGGTGGCGGCGTCTTTCAGTTCGTCTCCAACAGCTTCGGTGGTGGCATGTCGAATATCAGAATTGACTACTTGATGGGCATGGGCGGCTTCGTACCGCTGGGTACTGGCGATGCGGGCGCACCGGTGTCTGCCGATTTCAGCCTCGTCAACGGGCGAGCGGGCGGAGGCATCCCGAACGGTCTTGGTGGACGCGGCGGCAACAATACGGGCTGCTGCGGTTTTCCCGGTGGTGCGGGCGGTGCCGCGGGCAACGGCAGCGGCGGCGGTGGTGGGGGTGGCGGCGCGCGCACGCAGATCATCTCCGGCCAGCCCGAGATCTTCCAGTTGCCCGGCGGCGGCGGCAGCGGCGCCGGCTTTCTCGGCGGTACCGGTGCCCGTCCGGGCTGGAGTGGCGATTTCGGTCACAACGGCTGGGCGGACAGCATTACCTCGCCAAATGGCGGCCCGGTCGGCGCAGGCGATGGTGGTGGCGTTGGAGGCGGAGGCAGTGGTTCCTTGACCCAGTGGGGGGCCAACTTCGGCGGCGGCGGCGGCGGCGGATTCGGCGGCGGTGGTGGCGCGGGCGGTGCGGGTGGCCAGTACCCCGCTGGCAGCATCGAGCGCGGAATCCACAGCATGGGCGGCGATGGCGGATTCGGCGGCGGCGGCGGTGGCAGCTCCAATCCGATTCTCGGCCAGACGGCGCGCGGGGGTTATGGCGGCGGCAACGCCTTCGGCGCTTCAAGCGGTGGCGGCGCCGGCATGGGCGGCGCAATCTTCAACCATGGCGGTATCGTCAATATCGTCAACAGCACCTTCATGGACAACTTTGTGTACGCGGGAGCAGCGCAGGCGGGCGGTAACGGTTCCGCCTTGGGCGCGGCCATCTTCAACCTCAATGGCCAGGTGACCGTGTCGTACTCTACCTTCGCCCATAACGGCGTCGGGATCGCCGGCACCATAGGGCCCGAATGCTGCGATGGCTTCTGGGGCGATGCGATCTATTCGGTCGCCTACAACGGCGCGGCGGTCACCGGCAGCCATCAGGCGCGCGTCGTGATCAACAACAGTATTCTTGCCAGGGATCCGCTCGAGAGCAGCGGGACCGCGCTGGCACACGACCAGCCGACGCAGGTCTCCGGGGAATTGGCCAACATCGCGACGCAAAGCGTCGCGGCCAGCGGCATCAATGTCGTTGGCGAATCGCAGGCACTCGGCAATGCGCCATCGTTCCCCAACTTCACCTATTCCTTCTTTCCGACACTGGCAGCATCGGAAGCGACCGGTATCGGCGTACTGATTCCACTCAATGTGGAACTGGTCGGCAGCACCGATTGCCTTGATGCGACGGGTCAGCTCGTCACGACCGATCAGCGCGGCTTGCCGCGACCGGCAACCGGCTGCGATGTCGGCGCGGTGCAGCGCCAGCGTCCGCTGATCGCCACCTCTGCGGGCAGCGCAGTTTTCTCCCAGGCGGCGGTCGGTGCGTCCACCGCGATCGCAATCGACAGCAACCTCGGTGTGAGCGATGCCGAGCCAAGCATCACGACGCTCGCCGCCGCGATCATCACCCTCGCGACGAACTACCACGGCGACCAGGATCAACTCGGCTTTACGCCGAATGCGGCGACGATGGGCAATATCATCGGTAGCGCATTCGACAGTACCAACGGTCGCCTTCAACTGACCTCCCCCAATGCACTCGCCAGCTTCGCGCAATGGCAAGCCGCGCTGCGCGCAGTGACGTATACGAATACCCGTCAGGCGCCGAATCCTGCACATGCCGGACCACGCGGCATCGCCTTTGTCATCGGCGACGGCCTCGTCGCCAGTGACATCGCGACGCGCTCGGTGCAGGTGAATGCGCTGATCCAACTGTCGAGTACGCCGTTGCCGGATGCGGTCGTCGGCAGCTCCTACGCGGCAACGATCGGCGCCATCGGCGGTAGCGGCTCATACGCGTTTTCATTGACCGGCGGCGCCTTGCCTGCGGGCATCACACTCAGTCCGGCTGGAGCCCTCGCCGGCGCATCGAATGTCGCCGGCAACCACGCGTTCACCGTGCAGGCTATCGATAGCGTCGGCAGCAGCGCTTCGCGTGCCTACGCAATCGTGGTATCCCCGCGCGCAAGCGCGACCAGCGTCAGCGTATCGCCCTCCACCAGCGTGCCCGGCGAACTCGTCACCATCACCGCGAGCGTGACAGGCAGCGCGCCGATCGGCAGCGTAACCTTCAGCGACGGTCCGACGACGCTATGCGCCGCGCAGCCCCTTGCTGACGGAATGGCGAGTTGCGCGACCACGGCGCTCGCGGTGGGCATGCACAGCCTCGGCGCCAGCTACAGCGGTGATGCGAACCACCTGGCATCCATCGCGGTGCCCGTATCGCACACGGTGCGCTCGACCACGGTCACCCAACTTTCCACCGCGTGCGCATTGACCGTTGTCGAAAACACACCGTTTACCCTGATGGCCAACATCAGTGGTGCGGCTCCATCCGGCAGCGTCACCTTCTTCCTCGACGGTGCAGCACCCTTCTGCGTCGACACCGCGTTGCTCCAGCAAACCGCGACCTGCACCACGGCTCTGCATACCGTGAGCGGTCACACGCAGGATGTCGTTCAGATCACGGCGGCCTACAGCGGCGATCCTGCCAACGTACCGAGCGTTTCGGCAGCGCTCGAGGTTCGCGTGCTCAATGCCGACGACGTCGTGTTCCGCGGCCCCTTCGAGACCGCACCGGCCGGATGCGCACCGCGGTGATTGCGCGAGCCGGCAGAGCTCGGGGTCAAGTCTTGAATCTTGAATTCAAGCTTTAAAAGCGGCGAGCAACTCTCTACCTGATTAGCCCTGACAATCAGCCATGAGAATTCGTCGCCGCCCGCAAACCAGCTGTGATGACGTCCATGTCCTTGCGCCGATGCTTGGGCGTGCCCCCGTCCTACGCTGTCCTTCGGAAACGCGATGCAATCAGCAAGCCGAGCAGCACGCCCGCGACATGTTGGGGTTTGGGATAGTAGACATGCACCAGGTCGATCGCGAATGCCAAGGCTATCGAGAACGCGACCGGCAGTATCAGCGACCTTGATCGGTCGACGCCGGTCAGCACCAGCCAAAGCCCGGCGCCGGCAATCGCCATGATCGCCTGGGACGACCCGGTGCCGAGATTCGGAAAATCCGGGTCAGTGTGCACTTTGCCGCATGCGCGTCGGCTGCTGAACTGGGCCGGGCTTCTCGGTCGTTTTCGCACGAGAATGAGGCCTGGCCAAGTAGCACCAGGCGCAACAATGGGGTTCGACGGTCGCCAGGCTCGTGCGCGGCGCGGGAAGACATGAGGGCGCAGCGCCACGAAGCGGGACTCCAAATATGCCGCAGGCCTGAGTCGCCGGCCACGCGCCGTGCGTGCACCCGCGGCCGCCGCTTGCGGTTAAGGTAGCGTATCGCCCGGATCGCACGCGCCGCATGTCCAACGCCATCGAGCTGCCGACGACACTTGCCTATGCGCGCGGTGGCTACAGCGTCGCCGTCGAGCTGGGCGGCCAGCGCCAACGCGCCAACCTCGTGCTCGACAGCGGCAGCAGCACGCTCGCGGTGTTGCCAACCGCCTACGATCCGCAGCGCGACACCGCGCGGGCGGCGACCAGCCTCGCGCAGCAGGTCAGTTATGGCATCGGGGCCTGGGCCGGGCCGGTGTTGCGCACGGCGCTGGCGTTCGGCAGCGGTCGCCATGCGCGGCGGATCGACGACGCCGAGGTCGCGCTGATCCAGTCCGACCAGCAGGTCTTCTATGACGCCGACGGCATCTTCGGGCTTGCCTATGCGGGCCTCGATACCGCCCACGACTGCGGCGCGTTGCTGCAGGCGCGTGGTGTGCAACCGCCGCTGACCTGGCCCTGGCCGTTCGCCACCGGCAGTGACGCCGACTTCGCCGATTTCAGGACAGTGCTTCGACAACAACCGGCAGTGACGCTGACACCGTGCTTCAGCGCGCTCGAACAAGAGGGCGTGCTGCGCGATCTGTTTGCGCTGCAGATCGGCCGTGCCATCGTCCACGTCACCGACGATGCATCCACCCTCGCCCAGCGCGCCGCGGATCCGCTCAATCAGGGCCTGCTGGTGCTCGGCGGTGGCGAGCATTGCCAGCATCTGTACGAAGGACCCCTGCACAGCGTACGGATCGTTCACGACCTGTACTACAACGCCAACCTGATCGGCATCGAGGTCGGCGGCCAGCCACGGCTCGCGGCAGCGCCGCTGGCTGAAGAGGACATCGCCCGCAGCGCGAGCAACGCGATCTTCGATACCGGCAGCAGCTTCCTCGTGCTGCCGCCCGATCTGTACGCCGCGGTGCTTGACGATTTCGCGGCGCACGACCCGCAACTGCCGGCGCTGATCGCGGCCTTCACCACCGCCTTCCAATCCGGCCAGGGTCTGCCCAATGCACAGGTCGAGCAGCATCGCTGGCCCGATCTGCACATCGTTGTCGAAGGAGCCGGCGGCGGCGAAGTACGGCTGACCTGCACGCCCGCCCACTACTGGCAGCGCAACGCGCTGTACGCCGGGCAATCGTTGTTCCTGCTGATGCCGCAGGTGGCGGGCTGGCCAGCGCAGTCGATCCTCGGTCTGCCACTGCTGGCCGGTCGCTACTGCGTGTTCGACCGCCGCGCGCGGGGCAACGGCGTGTTGCGCCTGGCGCGCGCGCGGACGCCGCACGGATGATCGCCACCCTGCGCAACCGGCACGTGTTGATCGCCCCGTTGCGAAGCGAGGATCTGCCGCTGTACGTGTCCCTCTACGTCGACCCGGACACCATGCGCCACATCGGGCCCACGCTGACACCGGCCGCCGCCGAAGCCGGCTTCGCCGCGGCCATGCGCAGCAATGCGCAAACGGTGCCGACCACGCGCACCTGGACGGTGGCGCGGGCGGCGGACGGTGTGCCGCGCGGGTTGCTGGCCTTGATGCACTCCGGGCCTTCGGGTACGCGCAGCGAAGCCGAACTCGGCGCCCTGTTCGGCCCGGCTTCGCATGGCGGCGGCCACGCCGGTCATGCCCTGCTGGCCGCCGTCGGGCATGCCTTCACCGACCTGGGCATGACCACGCTCTATGGCCGCCACCGGGATACCCACCGGGTCGCGATGCAGGTCGTGGAAAAGCTCGGCTTCACGCGCGTGCCCGACCCGGCTGACCCGACCACCTGCGTCTGGCGTCTTGCGCGCAGCGAATGGCGACCACGCGACCGCCCGGAACGATTGCAATGCGCCAGCGAGCCGCTAAGGTGAGCAATTGCGAGCGTGGCCGGAGACCGCGGATGGTGGGGAACGGGAGCCTGGCGTGCGTCGGCCTGGGCATGCTGCTCGGCGGCCACCTGTCGCCGCGCGCACGCAGCCACATCGAGACTGCCGACTGCGTGTTCGCCGCGGTCTCGGACCCCTTGGTCGAACTCTGGCTGCAGGATCTGCGGCCCGACCTGCGCAGCCTGCAGCCGCTCTATGACAGCGCCAAGCCGCGCCAGCAGACCTATCGCGAGATGGTCGAGGTGATGCTCGTGGAGGTTCGTGCCGGGCGGCGCGTCTGCGGCGTGTTCTACGGCCATCCTGGCGTGTTCGCGCAGGCACCGCACGAAGCCGTCGCGCAGGCGCGCAAGGAAGGCTTCGCCGCCGTCATGGAACCCGGCATCTCCGCTGCGGATTGCCTGTACGCCGATCTTGGCGTGGATCCGGGCAGGGTCGGCTGCCAGCACTTCGAGGCCAGCCAGTTCCTGTTCTATCGCCGCCGGGTCGATCCCGGCGCCTATCTGGTGCTGTGGCAGGTGGGTCTGGTCGGTGACCGCAGCTACCGCCGCCGCACCACGACACCGGCGCATCGCCAACTGCTGGTGGAGCGCCTGCGTGAGGACTATCCTGAGGACCACTGCGTGATTGTGTACGAAGCGGCCACCTTGCCAATCTCGGTGATGCGCGCGGAGAATGTCGCTTTGATCCACTTGCCGCAGATTCCACTTTCCATGCATTCAACCCTGGTCGTGCCGCCTGCCGCAGCGCTGCAACCCGACGCTGCCATGCTTGCCCGGATCGCTGCACTCGAAGACGCCACGACCACCGCTGCTCCAACCGCCCACCACCAGAAGGAATTCACCGATGTCCATTGTGATCCAGCTGCTTGAAGCCCTTGGCCAGAAGGGTCAGATCGGGGCGCTTTCCAATGCCGACCTCGCCGACGCCGTTGCCGGGCTTGAACTCGACCCCGCGCTGCGCAGCGCCCTGCTGCGGCGTGACACTGCAGAACTCAGCCGTCTGCTGAAAGGCCGCAGCAACATCATGCTGCTGCTGGTGCCTGCCGAGCCGGAAGTCCCGGCCGAAGGCGAAGACGGCGACGAACAGAAGGACGACGACGCGCCGGACCAGCCGGCGATCCGGGCGTCTGCCGCCTGAGCCGACACAGACCTCCGCGAGTGCCGATGCATCGCCTGGCGCTCAGGGCTGCCCTCGCGGCAGCCCTGGCGCTTGCTATCCCGGCTGGCCATGCAGCGGATATCGGGACACTGCTGCAGCAGGCCGACGCGGTGCGCAGCTCCGACCCGGCGGCTTTCCAGCGCCTGCTTGCCGAGCTGAGCGAACGCCAGCGCGAGGCGACCCCGGCCGAGCGCCATCTGCTGCGCTATTTCCGCGCTTACGAACGGGCGTTCTCGGGAGATCTCGCCGGAGCGAACCAGGACCTTCGCACCCTGTTCGTGGAGGCCGAAGACAACACGGTGCGTTTCCGCGCCGCCTTGTCGCTGGCCAACAATTCCGGCGTGACGCGGGAATTCGCCGAAGGCTTCCGCGCACTCGACGACATGCTCGCGCTGCTGCCGGACATCGAGGATGCCCACCTGCGCCAGATCGGACTGCTGGCGGCAGCCGGCTTCCTCAACCTCGCCGGGCAGTATGCGGCCGGCGCCGAGTTTTCCGATCGCCTGCTGGCCGAGTCCCCGGCCGGTCGCACCCGGTGCATGGCGTTGTACCTGCAGATCGAGTCAGCGATGAACATCGCGCCCGAAGCGCTGGACGCGCGCCGGTTCGGCGACGCCATCGACCTGTGCATTGCGCAAAACGAGCGCGTGGCGACCAATCTCCTGCGCACCCAGTTTGCGCGCCATCTGGCCAGCAGCGGCGACCGGACGGCGGCCATCGCGCTGCTCGAGGAGCACCGCAGCGAAGCCGAAGCCAGCCGTTATCCGTTGCTGCTGGCCGAGTTCCACGCGCTGCTGGCCGAGTACCAGCTCGCCGAGGGCCAGCTTGGCGCGGCCAGGGCCAATGCCGAGCGGGCGATCGAAGCGGATGGGCGCCTGCCGACACTGCTGCCGCTGGTGAGCGCGCAACGTACGCTCTACGAGGTAGCCCAGCGTCGCGGCGATTCGGCCGCAGCGCTCGATCACTACCGCCGCTACGCCGAGGCCGACAAGGCCTACCTCGACGACGTCAAAGCGCGCGAACTGGCATTCCAGATGGTGCGCCACGAAACCGAGCAGAAGACCCAGACCATCGCCCTGCTCAACAAGCAGAACGAAGTCCTGCAACTGGAGCAGGAAGTGGCCCGTACCGCCACGACCAACACGCGCCTGCTGGCCTTGCTGCTTGGCGTGCTGGTGCTCTCGATCGCCTACTGGGCGTACAAGATCAAACGCGTGCAGATGAACTTCCGCCGGTTGGCCGAGTCCGACGCGCTCACCGGCGTGAGCAACCGCCACCACTTCACGCGCCTTGCCGAAGAGACGCTCGCGGCTGCGGCCGGCAACCGGACCCCGGTGGCCCTGGTGATGTTCGATCTTGACCATTTCAAATCGATCAACGACGAGTACGGCCACGCTACCGGCGACTGGGTGCTGCGCGCCGTAGCCGAGTGCTGCCGCAGCCGTTGCCGCGCACAGGACGTGATCGGTCGCGTCGGCGGTGAGGAGTTCGCCATCCTCCTGCCCGATTGCGACGCCGACGGCGCTGCGCGCATCGCCCAGCAGTGCCGCGAGGGGATCGCTGCGATCCAGACCGCGGCCACCGGTACGCGTTTCGCCATCACCGCCAGTTTCGGCGTCGCCGACACCACGAGCGCCGGCTATCAACTGCACGGCCTGCTGCTGCAGGCCGACCAGGCCATGTACCGCTCCAAGCGCGAGGGACGCGACCGGGTCTACAGCTACGGTCCCGCGGCGGACTGATCCCCACCTGGCGAGAACGCGATCGAACATTGCGCGAAGTGATGCCCGCCAGTTTCGCCGCCTAGGCAACGCGGGCCTTCGATTCATCAGGGACACGGAGGGTCGTGGTGCGCGTGAAGCACTCCGCGACGGGCGCATCCTGGGCGAATGCAGAAAAAATGGGGCCAGAAAAAAGGACCTGCGGATTTATGCGTTTGAAGCGAATAATTCCTCCGTCCCCTTCCCTCCCCGCCAACCACCGCCGAAGATCAGGGCCGAACGAGTCCGCCCAGCGTCCTCCCTGTAGCGCAGACCATTGCTGACTCCCCTCGGCAAGTTCAATGGCCGGGCTCGCTCGAACAGGCGAATCGGCCCGGGCTTTCTCGGTTAGCAACCTCGCGACAGCCCCACCTCCGTAGAGCCGAGCTTGCTCGGCTAGCAATCTCGCGACAGCTCCACCTCCGTAGAGCCGAGCTTGCTCGGCTGCTTTCTTCACCCGGCACGGGAACCGTCATCGGCAACGGCAGCGGAGCAAGCTCTACGAGGTTGCGGCAACGGCGGGTGGTGTCAGGGTCCGGCCGCACCCGATGCGCCTGAGGCGACGCCGCCACCGGAAGAGCGTGAGAAGCGCGGACTAGAGTGCCGCCAACGCCGTCAGATAGTCGCGCAGGCTGCGCATGCCCGAACACGTACCGGCTCAGGAACCGGAACAGCAGGCAATACGGGGAAGCAAGACGGGGACACCCATGATTCTGCGCCGGCACCTGCATCGCGGGTGCCAAAGAACCCGAAGCCCGCAGCAGTCGCGGAGTACGCAACGGTCCCCGCCGCATTCCTGCGCCCGGAGCGGACTCAGCCGTGTTCGATGGATGTCCGGAATCGTATCCGCTGGGAAGAGGGAGCATCCGTCGGTTCATGCTTCGGCCGGCCCGCGTGTCGTTGAGAATCACCCAGGGCATGGCTTTTTGCGGGCAGGGTCGTGGCTGGCTCGGGGCGGGTGCAGCTCAACCGTCTGCCACACAGGCAGGCTGCCCGAACTGGCGAGGGGGTTCTCCCCGCGAATGGATGCGCCGGTGTTGTGGACACGGCAAACTGCACCAATGACCACCCGCCAATTCCTGCTCGCCGCCGCCGCTTTCTGGCTGCTTTTTGGCCTGGTGGCCGGCCTGCAGGTGTGGATCAGCATGATCACGCACGGGCACTCCATGGCCCGGTTGTTTGGCTATCACGTCGCGGTCTGGTTGATATGGCTGGCGCCGACCGCGCTGATCGTCGTCCTGGCGCGCCGCTTCCCCGTGTCGCCGTTCCGGCCGGTCGCCGTCGCGGCCCATTTCCTTGCGGCCACCGCGATCGGACTGCTGCATGCCCTGTATTCGCTGGGCCTGATGCTGTGGCTGCGGCCCTACGACGCCATGACCGCCTCGGCGTCGGAGATCCAACTCGGCCAGGCCCTGTTGACGCCGCTCCTTCTGGAATGGGTCCTCTACCTGCTGGTGCTTGGCGCGGTGCTGGCCCTGGAGTACAGCCGGCGCTCCCGCGCGCATGCCGTCGAGGCGGCCGAGCTGCGCCGCTCGCTCACCGATGCGCGACTGCACGCGCTCGAACTCCAGCTCCAGCCGCATTTCCTGTTCAATACGCTCAATGCCATCGCAGGGCTCGTGCGCACTGACCGGAAGGAGGAGGCGGTAAGCATGGTCGCCGGCCTGGGTGACCTGTTGCGCTATTCGCTCGACCATGCCGGACGGCAGCGCGTGACGCTCGGCGAGGAGACCGAGATGCTCACGCGCTACCTGGAGATCCATCAGGCCCGTTTCCCGGATCGCATGTCTTTTTCGGTGAGCGTGGACCCCTCGCTCCGACAGGCGGCGGTGCCGATCCTGGTTCTGCAGCCACTGGCCGAGAACGCCGTGCGTCACGGCGTCGATCGGACCAGCGCGATGACCTGCGTCGAGGTCCGGGCGCGGCAGGTCGACGGCCGCCTGGAATTGCAGGTGCGAAACCGGGGCCAGCTCGAGTCTCCCGTGGCGGAAGGTATCGGGCTGAAGAACACCCGGGAGCGCCTCCGCGCCCTTTATGGTGACGATGCCCGCTTCGAGCTCAAGCAATCCGGAGATCATGTCGTCGCCGTGGTGGAACTGCCCTTCGTCCCGCTGCCATGACCCTGCCTGCCCCGACCTCGATGAAAGTCCTGGTGGTCGACGACGAGCCCCTGGCCAGGGAGAACCTGCGCGTGCTGCTGGCCGCCGATCCCGAGGTCACGCTCGTCGGCGAATGCTCCGGCCCCGCGGCCGTGACGATGATTGCCCGCTTTCGTCCCGACATCCTGTTCCTCGACGTCCGGATGCCGGATCTCGACGGTTTCGCCTTGCTCGACCTGGTGGGGCCCGAAACGGTCCCGGCAGTGGTGTTCGTAACGGCCTTCGACCGGTATGCGGTGCAGGCGTTCGAAGTGCAGGCGCTGGACTACCTGCTCAAGCCCTACACCGATGCCCGCTTCGAGGCGGCGCTGGCGCGCGCCAAGGCCCGCGTGCTCGCGCACCGGCAGGCGGGGCTGGCCGATGCCGGCACGGGCCCGCCGCCGCAGGCGCAGCCACGTTACCGCACCCGCTTCCTGGTCCCTGGCCGGGACAAGAGCGTGGTCGTGGAAGCGGGCGGGATCGACTGTGTGCGGGCCGCCGACTACTACGTGGTCCTGCAGTGCGGGGGCGCCAGCCATCTGCTGCGCGAGAGCATGGACGAGATGGAGCGGCAACTCGACCCGGAGCAGTTCGTGCGCGTGCACCGCGGCGCGATCGTCAACCTCGCGCGGGTGCGGGAAGTCCACCCGCTGTTCCGCGGCGGCTGCGAGCTCAAGCTGGCCGATGGCACCGTGCTGAAACTGAGCCGCGACCGGCGGGCCGAGTTCGAGGCGCGTTTCGCGGTGCTGGGCGCACGGCGCTGACGCGAGCTGCACCGGGCGCCAATCGGCAGGCCAGCCGCCCGTTCGCCGCCTCCCGCTGCCGGTTCGCCGTCCCGGGCCGAGCTTTCGCTGCCACCTGATTGGCGGGCGCACAGGCGCGGCCCAGGCTGGACGCCCGTGTCCTGTCCGTCCCGGAGTGTGCCGTGCGCCAGTTCCTGCTTCGACAGTCGCTCTTCCTCCCGCTCGCCGCGATTCTGGTGCCCATCCTGCTCGCCCTGGGCGTGCCGCATCACTCTTCCCTGACGCAGCACGTGAGCGAATTGCAGCTGCTGGATCACCCTATCGCCGACCTCATGCGGGTCGCCCCCCTGGTCTGCGGAACTTCGATCCTGCTGTTCGGCGTCGGCGCCTGGCTCACCGACCCGTCGCGCTTCACGTTCACCGCGCTGACCGCCGCGGCCGGGGCGGCGAACTTCATCTCCGCCGGGATCTTCGCGTCGGGCAGCCCGCTGCACGGCCTCTACGGCATCGCGTTCTTCATCCCGCTGGTGCCGGCCTGCTTCGCGGCAGAGTCGGGCCTGGGTCGCCGCGTCCTGCGCGTCTCGCTGTTCGTCGCTGTCATGAGCATGGCCTATCTGCTGCTGAACGTGTACGGCGCGGATCCCGTGCGGGGCCTTACCCAGCGGTTTGCCCTCGTGGTCATCCTGGGGTGGTACTCCTATGCCAGCTATCAGCTGCTGCGTGCGTCGGGGCGTGCCGGTGGCGCCGCGGCACGCGATGGCAGCGGCGCCGGAGCCAGCCCCCAGCTGGTGCCCCCGACGCAGGACAGCGCGGCTTGGTGACGCCGTTGGTTCCTCGTTTCCCGACCCTCGTGGCCCACGCCACCCTGCCGGCATGCCGGTTCCCCCCCCGATACCAGGCGCGACCCATGACCCGATTCATCCTGCTGTTCCTGCTCGCCTGCACATCGCCCGCCGGTGCAGTCGTCATCCGTGACGACGTCCCGGATGCCCGGTACCGGATGGCCGCGTCCGAGTTCCCGGCGCTGGCCGATCTGCCTGGCGAGGGCCACGGCGTCCTCATCTCGCCGCAATGGGTTCTTACTGCCGCCCACGCCGTCAGCTGGCAACACGTCGTGGACGTGGTGGTCGTGGATGGCACGCCGCGCGCCGTGCGCAACGTTGTCATCCATCCCGGCTACAAGAAGCCTTCCCAGGCGATGATCGACGCCGCATTCAAGTCGGGCGATTGGGAGGCCTTCCTTGAATACATCGCGGCTTCCGACGACGTCGCGTTGATCCAGCTCGCCGAGCCGGTCCTGGACGTCGCGCCCGTGCGGATCTACAACGGCCCGGCTTTGGGGAAGGTCGTCCGGATCATGGGGCGGGGCGCCACCGGCACAGGATCGAAGGGACACCCTCTGCACGGTCCGAACCGCACCGATCTGCGCCAAGGCTTCAACAAGATCACTGCCTCGGAAGGCCGATGGATCGGATATCGCTTCGACGAGCCGCCGAACGCACTCCCGCTTGAGGCGTCCATCGGCAGTGGGGACAGCGGCGGCCCGATGCTGATTTCGATCGGCGAGGAATGGCAGCTTGCCGGTATTACGGCATGGAAGCGTGCCGTGGTCACCGGCACGCAACTCCACCCGGGCAGGTACGGTGAGACCTGCTACGGCGTGCGGCTGGCGAACTACGCCGACTGGATTGAAACTACGATCGCGGAACCGGCGACCATTCGGTAGCCACGCCGACCGCCTCAGGGGACACCCAAGACGGGGACACCCATGATTCTGCGCCGGCACCTGCATCGCGGGTGCCGAAGAACCCGAAGCCCGCAGCAGTCGCGGAGTACGCAACGGTCCCCGCCGCATTCCCGCGCCAGGAGCGGGCTCGATCGTGCTCGATGGATGTCCCGAATCGTACCGCGATCGTGCTCGACGGATGTCCCGAATCGTACCGAATCGTATCCGGGGACCGGTGGATCAAGGCGTTGCTGGCGCCTCGAATCCGGTGCGCAACAGCTCGCCCGGCTGGCGCGGTCCCTCGACGTGGTTGGACGAGAACTCGATCCGGTAGTGATCCTGCAGGCGGAAGCCGGGTGGACGTCCATACGTCACGGGATCCATGCCGAGATCGAGGCGGGGCAGCGGATCCAGATAGCCGCCGCCGAAACCGTGGCAGCTGCCTGCGACGAGGCACTGCATATGCGTCGCCACGTCGACCAGCATGCGGTAGCGATTCAGGCCCAGTACGAAGAAGCGCAGGCTGCCGCCTTCGCTCGTGCTGGGGTTGTGCGGATTGCTGCCGAAGCATGCCAGCGTACCGCTGGTCTCGGTGCTGCTGCAGACCCGTCGCATCAGCAAGTCGTGGCTATCGAAGAAGGTGATGTTGAGCAGGTTGACCCGGGCGAATCCGGTGATCTTGGCTTGCACCTGGGGGAATGCGCTGAGACTGATGAAGTAGTCCATCGCCAGCGGCACAAGGTCCAGCTCGCCGAAGGGATCGGTGCCGGTGCCGACGACCTCGAAGAAGTACGTGACCGAGGCGTGCGTATTCAGGGGAACGCCGATCATGTGCAGGCGCGCCATCACCTCCGGCGCACCGTCGCCGAAGGCAAACCCCTCGGTTGTCCCGATGGCTTTCTCGCCCCAATGCGGGCAGTTCGGGCGCCCGGTGCAGGGATAGGTGTACGACCCCATGCCCGGCCTGGCCCGATCCGGCCAAGTGCCATCGCAAACGCCGCAATCGTGCGGGTAGAGGAACTCGGCCGGGGGTAGCGGCGTCTGGGCGGCGACGAGGACCGGCCACGACAGCAGGCCAAGCAACACGAGGGGCGCAATGCGCGACATGACATGTCTCCTTGCGATGGGTGACAGTGCGGCGAGTCAGAACGACAGCTCGAATCCATGATCGAACAGCCGATCCAGCGGCCATTCGATCGCGCCGCTGTCGCAGGCCGCGCCGCTGGCGGGCTCCGGCCGAGCGCTGCCGAACTGATCCAGCACGGGACAGCGTTGCGGAACGGCGGCATCGATGACCGGACTGCCAGGCGCCGGCGCCATCGCGTAGTGGTACGTGCCCGGCATGACCGGCAGAGGCGGCGGCGCACGAACCGCGACCAGCTGCGGGTCGACGACGACGCGGTCGCTGGACTGCAGCGCGATCGCGCAGGGTGGCCCCACGGCGAACACGTTGCCGCCCAGGCTGGTGATTGCGCCCGCCGGCGCGCTGCAGTTGGCCGGTCCGCCGGCCGCCGCTTCAACCACGCTGTTGGCAAGGCTGATTCCGGCGCCGCTGCCGTCCACATGGAAGGCGACCACGGACGGAGCGCTGGCTAGTGTGCGCGACAGGGTGGTGTGGACAAGCTCGATCCGTCCGCCCGCATCGGCTCGTGCCTGCTCCTGCCCAACCAGGGTCGCATTCTCGACCAGCACCTGTCCGCCCGCGCCGGCCGCGATGTCGACGCCGTTGCGAAAAAACGCGCGCCGCACCCGGGCCACCGCGCCCGCGCCCTCGACCAGCAAGGCACCGCCGCGCCAGACCCTGTTGTCGGTGACCAGCACGTTGTCGATGTCGAGCGTGGCGCCGGCTGCTACACGCAGAGCGCCGCCGCCGACTTTGTCCTTGCCGTCACGGCTCTGATGGTTGTCGAAGACAACGCTGTCGACCAGCGCCGCGCGGCCATGCACCGAGAGCGCCGTGCCGGTGCCGTGGCCGAAGTTGGCGCTGAGCACGACCCGACGCAGCTCGACGGAGCCTATCGCACCGATGCGCACGCCTGCACCATCGGCTTCCGGATCGGGATACACGCCGTTGGCGACCATCAGATCGGTGAACAACACCTGCATCGACTCCGCCTGCAGGTGGACATCGAAAATGCGATCGGCGGGATTCACCGCACTCATGTTGCCGGCAATCTCGACCAGTCCGCTGTCGTGATCCGGATGTCGGCGCACGACCAGGCTGTCGCGGATGTCCAGGTCGCCCGTCGCGGCGTGGTCCTCGCCATTGCCGGCGGCGCCGATATCGATCCGGTAGCTGATCGGAGCATCCGGGCTCCAGGGTTGCAGCCAGATCTCGTCAGCACCGGCCAGCGCATTGGCCTCCTGGATCGCCGCGCGCAACGTGCAGGCGCCGGTCGCGTCGGCGCAAATTCCGTCGCCGACCTGGCTGTCGGCACCATCGCGTTCGGCGTCGACCACGAACACCCGCGCGTCGGCGCCGGCCGCAGCCAGCACCAGCGGCAGCAGCGCCTTGCTTGCCCATCGGGCCGACCGGAAGCTCACCATGGGATTTCTCCGTCCATGACGCCACTCAGGGCGACCGGAAAACGCGTGTCGTCGTCATCGTTCATACCTGCCTCCGTGGATTCGATCGCCATGCGCCGGCAGCACGTTGCCGTGGCAGGCGCCGGGTCGCATCAATCAAGACGGCTGCCACGAGACGGTCCTCTCGCGTGGCCGGTACCGGCGCGGGCGATGGCCAGACCGGTGCGCAGCGCGAGGAAGGCATGATGGCCAAGCACCATGAAGCTCGACGCTACGCATTGTTCCTGGCCCCTGACTTTGTTCCTGTCGATTGCGCGCCTGTCCATTCGTCGAATGAGGTATCACCACCCTTCACGAGCGCGCATGGACACCACGACACCGGTCAAGGGCCCGGCCTCCTATTTCCCTTCGATCGAGACGACCTACGGCAGGCCGGTCGCCCATTGGTTCGCGCTGCTTGACGGCGTCGATGGACTCAAGCACGGCGAACAAGTGGCCTTTCTCAAGGCCACGCACGGGCTCGGGCATGGCCACGCCAACGCGTTGGTTGCCTATCACCGCGCCCAGGCGAGCGCACGATGAAACTGCTCTTCAGCCGCAACCCCAATCCGCGTCTGGCCGTGGCGGTGGCGCGCCAGATCCAGGCACCGATCGACTTCGAGTTTGCCGCGCCGCTGGCGCCCGGCCAGGCCGAGCGCTATCGCCCGCTGAATCCGTGCCTGCGGTTGCCGATCCTGATCGTGCCCGAAGGCAGCCTGTGGGAGGCCGATGCCATCGCTTGCCGTCTCGCGCGCGAGACGGGTTCGCCGTTCTGGCGCACCGGTGCCCTGGAGCCGCCGATGATCCAGTGGCTGAGCTGGGGCAAGGAGAACTTCGTCCGCGCCTGCGAAATCGTGCAGTTCGAGTACGTCACCAAGCAGCGCTACGTGTTGGGGCCACTCGACCTGGGCAAGGTGGACGAAGGGCGCGCGCTGTTCGCCGAATCGGCCGCCCTGCTGGACGCGCAACTGGCCACGCGCGAGTGGCTGCTCGACGACGGCGTGTCCTACGCCGATTTCCGCATGGCCTCGTTCCTGCCGCATCACGCGCTCGCCGGCCTGCCGCTGCACGATTATCCTGCCATCGCGCGTTGGTACGGGCAGTTGGAGGCGCTGGACGCCTGGCGCGACCCGTTCCGTGGACTGGAAGCCCCCGAACTGCCTCCAGTGCCGCGCTAGCGCGCTATTGCACCGGCGGGCGGGCGCACGTAGCGCACACCGTAGTAGTCGAAACGGATGGTGCGACCACTACCGTGGCGCTGGACAAGACGAGCGGCGGCACCAGCAGTTTCTTGCTCGCCGAATAACCCGATCCCTTCAGGCAACTTGTGAGTTCGGTGCGGTTTCGATCTAAGTGTCGCGTTCAAGAAATGGATGTCCCGGAATCGTTACGATCAAGACCCTGTTTTTCAGTCTGCTATTCCTCCACAGATCCGAAAAGACATTTCTTGCTCATACATTGGAATAGTTCACCCGACACGGATCTCGACTGAGGAAAAGCAATCGAAGTAACACCTGCCACCCGGGAATATCGGAACACAACCGTGATTTTGCTTGTGTCCGCCAGATTTGAACGTGGCGGTTCAGTCATAGCGCAACTTCCTTCGGGGAACTCGCTCGCCTTCATTGCATACACAAGGTCCCCACTCCGGGCGGAATCGACACCAGCGTACTGTTCGGGAAGCATCTTGAAAAAGCAGTACGTAAGATGTTCCCATCGATCCTTTTTCTCATAATTCCTTACTGGAATCGCCAAAGGCAATATCGCGCTATCCAACGACATGAATTCCGTAGACGATCGAGCATGCTCCAGGCGCTCATCAGTATGCCTTATCGATACTTCATCGAGCGCGTAACTGATTCTCAGATGAGCACACTCCATCAGAGGCAGGCCATGGCGCTGATCTGCGCAGTTCTCGTATTCGAAATATCCACCTTCGGCAGCAGAGCTACTGAATGCCGAAGCGGATGCAATCGAAGAAACAAGCAACACCGACAATCGCAATCGCGTTGACATGCATATGCTCCCGGTCAATTCCACTTTGGTATTCTTGCATCAGCCGACCTGCCTGCTCGTTCGCTAGCGTCTTCTTCCTTGAACAACGGAATACCAGCATTTCTCGTTCTCGAAGTCTAGGGCCAAGGCAAGGACACCCACAATTCCGCGCCTGACCCGATGTCATGGGTCGGGTCAGAGTCGAGTGGTGAGGTCACGCGTATCGCCCAATGCGTCGTCGATGCGCCACTACTTCTCAAGCCGCTGCGCAAGATCGCTTCGCGCAACGAACTGGAACCTCCTGCCCTGCCGGTGCAGCTGCATGAGTCTTGCGTCGACCAGGCCCATAAGATCGGTGCGGGCCGTCTGGTAGGCGACACCGTGCGTGCGCTGGTGCACGTCGATCGTGAAGTGCTTCTCCGGATGGCGTAGCGCATTCAGGAGCAGGGCGCGCTGGCGATGGTTGAGCTTGCGTGCGAGTTTGCTGCCGGGTTTGAGGAGCAGCTCGGCTTCGGCCTGCGCACGCTGCTTGCGTTCGATGTATTCGTGCACGCCGCGAATCGATTGCAGCAGCACGTCGAGTTGATGGGAGACAAAGTAGGTGACGTCACCGTCGTCGGATTCCGTATGCAGGTAGGCGCGGGTGTATTGCGCAGGCGCCTTGCGCAGAATGCTCGAGATCGACAGGAACTCCGCCATCCAGAATCCGGAACGCAGCATCGACCAGTAGAACAGCGCGCGTGCGGTTCGCCCGTTGCCATCGCAGAACGGGTGGTCGTAGCCGATCTGGAAATGGATGACGATCGCGCGGATGACGGGATGCACGAACTTCTCGTCGTCGTCGGCCTGGTTCGCGAACTCGCACAAGGCAGCGAGACGTTGCGGCAGCTCCTTCGCCTTGGGCGCGACGTGCAGGACGGTGCCGGTCTCGTCCTCGATCACGGTGTCTTCCCCGGCGCGGCGAAATCGGCCGGCTGCGGAAGGGTCATCGAGCGTTCCGTCCGTGAGCATGCGATGCATTTCAAACACGGCGTCCGGCGTCAGCGGTCTTTCGCGCCAGCGTTTGAGCTCGCGCATGGTGGCGTAGTTGTTCCAGATCATCTGTTCGCCGTAGTCGCGCGGAGGCCTTCCCGAGCGCAGCATCTCCTTGGCGACCTGCGTCGTGGTCGCCGCACCTTCCAGTTGCGACGACGTCATCGCCTCCTCCATCAACGAGCGGACGAGGAAGCGATCGCGCACGCCATCGGAGGGCATGCGATCCTGCCCTTGAAGGGCGCCTGCGGCATCGCGGGCGGCCAGGAACAGTCGCCGCTGCACGCTGTCGGTCAACGCCAGCGTGAACGCGTTGCCGTGTTTGTCCTTGAGCGGGAGGTCGCGCTGGAGCGATTGGCGCGCCAGCTTGATCGCCAGCCACCAACTTTCCGCGCTGAGGCCCGCCGGAGGCGTCAGGTGCCTGAGATGGTCCCAATGCTCGTACTGCCCTTTGACTTCCGGGCCGATGCGGCGAGACATCAGGTCGCGAAGATTCGTCTCGCGGCCGAGCAGCTCGTGCCAGGCAGGTGGTGTTACGCGAGGCTTCAAGAGAGTCCCTGTCGGATTACTACTAAAACATAGTCTTCTTAGTAGTAAATTGACAGTTCGCTCGTAACCCGTTCATCTGTATGCATTTATGTGTCATTCCACGGGCAAAGGCCGGGTGATTCGCTGAGCAATCCAGCGGGGATTCCCGCTTCTGCGCCCCCGACCTCTCAACGCCCATCCGCAATCTCGACCCGCTCAGGCAACCGCTCGGGCCACCCGCCGGCCAGCGCGCGGTAGATCGCGACGAGCGCGTTGGCAGTGCGGGTTTCGCTTTGCGCGAGGTGGTCCTGGGCGTCGAGGCGTGCGCGTTCGGCGTCGATGACTTCGAGGAAATCGACGAGGCCGCCTTCGAAGCGCACGCGCGCGAGTGCGGCGCTCCGGGTGCCGGCCTCGGCGGCAGAATGCAGGTGCGCGCGTTCGCGGCGCGCGTGCTGGTAGCGCACGAGCGCGTTCTCGGTTTCCTCGAGTGCACGCAGCACGGTCTGCTCGTAGCGCGCGAGGTTTTCCTCGGCGCCGGCTTCGGCCGCGGCGATGCGCGCCCCGAGGTCGATTTCAACGCCGTGTTCACGCGCGGCCGCGTGCCCTCGCCGAAGGTGCGCGCGTTCGTCGACTTCCTCGTAGAGCGCCTGCGCTTCGACGTCACCTACATGCAGAAGAGTTGCCCGAACGTGTACCGCGCGCAGGTCGAGGAACTGCTGGAACGTCCCGCGGTCGAGCCGCTGCCGGCGCCGCCTGCGAAGGTGCGGAAAGTGGCTGAGCTCGCCTGATCGCAATGGCGTAGGGGCGATGCGGAAGCCGGTACATGGCGAATGCCGGGCGCAGGAATGAATGCACTACCCGCGGCCGGACTCAAGGCCCGATCAACGGCGGCATGTTTCGCTACCCGCATTTTCCAATCGAGACACCCGCAGCGGCGGCGAGCAACCGCTTCCTCGCGGAGACGTGCGTCAGCTTTGCCCCTGATCTGACGAGGGTGAAGCAAACGCATCGATCGCGATGCTCGTCATCACCTTGCCCTCGACGCTGTCGATGTGCAGATCGATCGCGTAGCGGTCGCACAGGCGACGGACGATCGCCAGTCCCAGGCCGAATCCGCTGCTGCCCTCGCGCTTGGTGAACGGTTGATGCGCCTGCCATGGCATCGCCGCGTCGGAGTCGTTGCCAGTGTTGGTGATGCGCAGGCGACCGCGATCGACGTCGATCCGCACTTCGCCGATCGCGGTGTGTGCAAACGCGTTGCCGATGAGGTTGGACAGCAGGATATGAAGCACCGGCGCAGGTAGCGCGAGACACGTTCCGCGCGGCACGTCGACTTCAACGGCAACGGCCTTGCCTTCGAGCAATGCCGACTGCTCCACGATCACCCGCTCCAGGATCGGCACGATCTGGACCGGATCGCCGGTCTCGGCGTTGTGGGTTTCGCGCGCGAGCGACAAGAGGGTCGCCACGGTTTGTTCCAGTTGCAGCGCGGAGTGCAGCACGTGCCCGAGGTGCTGCCTGCCGGCGCTCGAAAGCTGGGGTTCGGCCATCAGGCGCTCGACCGCGCTGACGATCACGGTCAGCGGCGTGCGCAGTTCATGGCTCGCATCGCGGGTGAACTCCTGCTCGCGCGCAATGAACGCCTGGACGCGACCGATCAGGGCTTCCAGGCCACGCGCGAGGATGCCGACTTCGTCATCGCGGAAGCGATGGGCGAAGTCGCGTGGCAGCTTGTCCGGCGACATGCCATCGACCAATGCCACCAGCCGCGACAGCGGGCCCGCCGTGCGCCGGGCCAATCCATAACCGATGAGCAGCGCCATCGCGATGAACAACAGGCTCGATCCGGCCAGCAGCGCGAGTATCCGCTCGCGCATGGGACGGACCACGAGCTGCGTACTGACCTCGGCCACGAGCCACGCGCGTGCGGCCGGCGCGGGCGGTTGCAGTTCTGCAAGATGGTAGTGACGCCCGTTGTGGCCCGGAAACTCGCGTCGCTGCGGTTCGGCTTCGATCAGCGCCTGCAGATCATCGGGCAACGCGGCGGTATCCGGATAGACGCGCATCGAGGGATCGCGTGGCTCGGCCCAGTGCCCGCTCTCGGCATGCTCGCGCAACTGTGCCGCGACTTCCTGGTCGAGCATCGCCGCGAAGAATGCGTCCTCGACGGCATACATGAAGACGAAGGCATACAAGCCGAACACCGCAGCCGTGAGCAACGAGAATCCGGCAAACGCCAGCATCACCCGGCTTTGCAGGCGTCGTGCCGGATGGCTCACGTATCGGCTTCCAGCTTGAACCCGACCCCGTGCACGGTCTTGAGCATGGCGATGGAAAACGGCTTGTCCAGCGCTTGTCGCAACAGATACATGTGCGAACGCAACGGATCCGATTGCGGCGGATCATCGCCCCACAGGCGCTGGACCAGATCGCTGCGCGTGAGCGTGCGCGGCCAGGCCTCGGCCAGTGCGAGCAGGATGCGATACGGCGTCTGCTGCAGTTCCAGCACGCGATCGTGCCGTCGGACTTCACTGGTCCGACGGTCGATCGACAGCGTGCCGATCTGCAACCGATGCGCCTTGCCGATGCGATGATGGCGCGCGAGCACGAGGCAACGCGCGAGCAGTTCCTCGCCCGCGAACGGCTTTACCAGATAGTCGTCGGCGCCGGCGCCGAATCCCCTGAGCTTGTCATCCAGTGTGTCGCGCGCCGTCAGCATCAGGATCGGAATGTGCCGGTCGGCCTGCGCACGCAGGCGTTCGCACACATGCAGGCCATCCATGCCCGGCAAGGTGAGATCCAGTACCAGCACATCCGGCGGTTCGGCCAGCGCGAGCTGCAACCCGGTCCGGCCATCGGCGGCGAAGTCCGCGTGATGGCCGTAGGATTCCAGCATCGCGGCCATGCTCGTGCGCAGCGCGTGGTTGTCTTCGATCACGAGGATTCGCAGACGTTCCGGCGTCATGGGTCAAGGCGTGATCCGTGCGAGCAGCTGCTTAGCTTCGTCCATGTCCGGGTTGGTTTCCAGCAGCTTGCCGATCAGTTCGCGCGCGTGTGCGCCATCGCCCAGCCGCCAGTGCGCTTCGGCGATTCCGAGCGCGAGTTGCGGGGCGGGCATGTACGGTTGGGCCAGTTGCATGATCGACAGCGCATCGCGCACCGCGGTGTCGTTCGCTGCGGCCTGGAGCTGGTAGTAGCCGAGCATCCCGATGAGTTCGACGTGGAATCGCGCGGGATCCGCGGCCAGCTCGGTTCGCACTGGATCGACGTGACCCGCGAGATGTCGCTGCACGAGCGTCATCGTGGCTTCATCGCGCCACGGCTGACGGGCAACCGGGACGCGACCCGTCGCCTTGACGATCGCCTCGGCCACGGCGGTGGTCGAGTACGGATTCTGCCCCGTGATCAGGCGCCCATCGACGACCAGCTTGGGCATCATCAGCGGCGCTTCCTGCCAGTGCGCGCCGCGCTCGCGCATGGCGTCTTCGAGCAGAAAGCGGAATTCCTTGGCCCAGCGCTTGCCGAAGATCGCCTCCTCTTCGTTGCTGAAGCCCGTGAGTGTCCTGCCCGACACGAGCAACGTTCCATCGCTGAGCCGGACATCCACGAGTGCCGCAGGGCCGTGGCAGACCGCCGCGACGATGCCGCCGCGGTCGTACACCGATGACAGCAGCGCTCGCAACGAAGGGTCGGCGGG
>Ga0307505_10001120_pt1 | contig 23454 bp, 25 predicted proteins | sample 23_S_MG_FD_202183 | JGI IMG/M metagenome (GOLD analysis project Ga0307505, IMG submission 202183) | Soil microbial communities from Populus trichocarpa stands in riparian zone in the Pacific Northwest, United States - 23_S | ecosystem: Environmental > Terrestrial > Soil > Riparian zone > Trees...
CCAGCGTGCCGGTGATCATCAACACGCCCACGATGGAAAGACCGAACGGCACTTCATAGGAGACCATTTGCGCCGCCGAGCGGAGGCCGCCCATCAGCGAGTACTTGTTGTTCGATGCCCAGCCTCCCAGAATGATCCCGTAGACGGCGGTCGAGGTCATGGCCAGGATCAGCAACAGCCCGACATTCACGCGCGCCGCGATGAAGGTCGGCGGAGGCCCGAAGGGAATCAGACAGAAGACAAGGAACGACGGGATCAGTGGCCAGATCGGACCCAGGAAATAAGCGATCCGCTCCGCACTGGTGGGAACGATGTCTTCCTTGAGCAGGAACTTGATCGGGTCGGCGATGATCTGCAGCAACCCCTTGGGACCCACGCGATTCGGTCCGAGCCGCGCCTGGAACAGTCCCAGCAGCCGCCGCTCCACCCAGTTCATCGCCGCGACGATGATCTGCACGATGAGGAAGGCCACCAGGAACTTGACGAGCGGCCAGAGGAGGTAGGTCATCAGTGCTTTGTTCATCGCGTGACCTCCGTGCCCCGAATTGAACGTTGAACATTGAACATTGAAAATTCGCAGGGCGGAGTGGCATTTTCAATGTTCAATTTCTCAATGTTCAATTTCTCACTCATCGGTCCACCTCGCCCAGCACGATGTCGATCGTGCCGATCAGCGCCACGAGATCCGAGACCAGGTGACCCTTGGTCAGCGCGGGCAGGGCCTGCAGATTCACGAAGGACGGTGGCCGGACATGACAGCGGTAGGCGTTCTGGGTCTTGCCGTCGCTGACGATGTAGTAGCCCAGCTCTCCCTTGGGAGACTCGATGGAGTGATAGACCTCCCCTTCCGGCGGCCGGACCACTTTGGAGATCTTGGCCTTCAGATCTCCGACGGGCGTTGCCTTCAGAAGGGGGATGCACTGCTTGACGATGTGCCGCGACTGGCGCATCTCCGCCATGCGCACCAGGTATCGATCGTACGTATCGCCGTTCCGGCCGATGGGGATCTCGAAGTCGAGCTCCGGGTAGATCTCGTAGGGCTGCGCGCGGCGCAGATCCCATTCGATGCCGCTGCCCCGCAGCGGAGGTCCGGTGATGCCCCAGTCGATGGCGTCTTCCGGAGACAGCACGCCGATGCCGACCGTGCGTTTCTTCCAGATGCGGTTGTTGGTCAGGAGCGACTCGTATTCGTCGATGGCATCTTCGAACTTGTCGATGAAGGCTTCGATGTCGTCGAGCCAACCGGGAGGAGCATCTTCGGGCATCCCGCCGATGCGCATGCAGTTGAGCGTCAGGCGCGCACCGCAATAAGCCTCGAAAAAGTCCAGGACTTGTTCGCGCTCACGGAAGGTGTAGAAGAACGGGGTCATGGCCCCGAGGTCGATGGCGTGCGTGGCCAGCCACAGCAGGTGCGAAGAGATGCGCTGCAGCTCGGAGAGGATGACCCGCAGGATCTGGGCGCGTCGCGGGATGAGATGCGTGACGCCCAACAGTTTCTCGACGGTCTCGACGAACCCGAGATTGTTCGTGGCCGAGGCCACGTAGTCCATGCGATCCGTGTGCGGGATGCACTGCGGATAGGCCATGTGCTCGAACAGTTTCTCGGTGCCGCGATGCAGGTAGCCGATGATGGGCTTGGCGTCGATGATCCGCTCGCCGTCGATCCTCAGGATCACGCGCAGAACGCCGTGCGTCGACGGATGCTGAGGGCCGAAGTTGACCTCCATCTCATGGACGTCAAACATGCGCCACCTCCCGGCCGGCTGGCGGTTGGCGGTTGCTGTTCAGGAGTGCGGTTGCGAGTTGCGGGTTGCGAGTTGCGAGTGCCGCCCCGTTTCGCGGGAGCAGTCCCGAGGAATCGGCGCCCGGAAAACCCGCTATGCGCGGAATGCGCTTCATTCGGACTCCTCCACCACCGACTCGGCAGGCGCCGCAGCGACCACCGGCTTCGGCGCCGGTTTCGGAGCGGCCGGTTTCGCGGCAGCGGCTCCGCCACCGATCTGTGCGACGGGCCACTGTCCGTAGCGCTTCCACTCGCCTTTGTAGACGTTGACGTCTTTCACGTCCTTGCCCGTCGATCCTGCTTTCGGACCGCCACCGGCCGGGAAGACCTCGGGATAGATGCGTGCGCCGGTGTCGATGCCACGGACGGGAAAGTCTTTGCGGAGCGGGTGTCCGTTGAAGCCTTCCCACATCAGAATGCGCTCGAGGTTGGGATGTCCGGAGAAGTCGATGCCGAGCATGTCGAACGTCTCCCGCTCGTGCCAGTTCGCTGTCTTCCAGATCGAGGTGACTGAGGGGACCGTGTCATCGGTCCAGATTCGCAGGCGGACGCGCGCGTTCTTCTGGAAGGAGTACAGCGTGTACACCACGCTGTATCTCGGTCCGGTGTGATTCGGAAACTTCGAGTAGTCGACGCCGCACAAGTCGACGAGATAGACGAAGCCCGAATCCTTGAACGTGCGACAGACGTCCACGATCCGGTCGCGGTCCACGAACAGCGTGAGCTCGCCGACCATCTCGCGAGCGCCGGTGATCGCGTCATCGACACGCGAGACCGCCTCGGCCACGAGCGGATCGCGCTTCATGTCGTCGACGGTCCGACCCGCGGGCGCGGGTGGCGCAACAGGAGGAGCCGGGACTGGTGGTGGTTGCTCTGACATTCGATTCGGTTCTCGGTTCTCGGTTGTCCGCTGGAGTGCGCTGTCCCGCTCTTGCGGAATCGCCCTGCCAACCGACAACCGACAACCGACAACGGCACTACGCGCCCGTGTACGGTTTGCCCGCCTCCTCCATCAACAGTTTGAGCATGTCCAGTGTCTCCGATTCTCCGGGGACGCAGAGAGAGATGTCGTCGGTCTCCCCCTCGGCGATGGCATTGGCGTAGCCTTCACAGTCCCAACCGCACGCCCCGCAGTCGGTCTGGGCCATCGCCGCGAAAAGCTTCGTCTCGAGCTTGCCCCCCATCTCGACGGCCATCTGCATGCGTTCGGTGAGCATGAGATCTTCGCGATGGAAAGGAGCGGCCGGCGACGCGCCCTCGGTGGCGTCATCCGGTACGAGCTCCGATGCCGCCGCCTGTTCGATGCCGGCCTGGCTGACTTCGGGCTCCCCTTCCACCAGCGCCACGGCAGCCGCGGCGGGTTTGGCGGGCTTTGGCGCCGCCGGTGCGGAGGGTGCGCGCTTCACGCCGGAGATCGGAGCCGGCTTGAGTTGCGCGGCCTGCTCGGCGCGGAGCGCCGGACCTTCGTGTACGGGACGGATCGAATCACGCACGGCCGCGCGAGCGAAGTCGTACGCCTCGCCTCCCTTGCGAAGGATGTGCATCTTCTCGATCTTCTTCTGCAGCTCCATCAGGCCCCAGATCAACGCTTCGGGGCGCGGAGGGCAACCGGGGATGTAGACATCGACGGGGATGAGGCGATCGACGCCCTGGGTCACGGCATAAGTGTCATAGGGACCGCCGCAGGTGGCACACGAGCCCATGGCGATGACCCACTTCGGGTCGGGCATCTGGTCCCACAGGCGGCGGACGATGGGGGCCATCTTCTCGGTGACCGTCCCGGAGACGATCATCAGGTCAGCCTGCCGGGGCGTTGCCCGAAACACTTCCGCGCCGAACCGGGCCATATCGTGACGAGGGTCCAGGACTGCCATCATCTCGATCGCGCAACACGCCAGGCCGAACTGCATCGGCCACAGCGAGGACTTTCTGGCCCAATTGAAAAACTTATCGACGGTCGTCGTGAGAACGTTCGGTTCGAATCGGTTCTCGATCAGACCCATGTCAGAACCTTCCTCTTCCAGGCGTAGAAGTAGCCGACCAGGAGAATCGCGAGGAACACTGCCATCTCGACAGCTCCGAGCCAGCCGAGCTGTTTGAAGCGGATCGCCCAGGGGAAGAGAAAGACCGTCTCGACGTCGAAGACGATGAAGAGAACGGCGATGAGGAAGTAGCGCACCGAAAAACGGTGATCGAATGCGAGAGACGTGGGAGGCACACCGCACTCGTAGGGCTCGAGTTTGACCTTGTTCCGAACCGACGCGCGAACCAGCGGCGCGAGGACGAACAGAGTCAGAATCGGCACCGACAGCACGATGACCACGGCTACCAGGAGCACTGAGTAGTTTGCCATTGTTCGCTCGCCTGACTTGGAGACCGCGGCCATTCTAGCCCGCGTTCCCGGAGAGTCAAGAAAGGAAGATCAATGAGTGCGGAAAGGCACGATCTTCTTCGCGTTCGCGGCGCGTGGCCACGGCGAGCGAGCGGGTCAACCCGGCCACGAACAGACCGAGTCGCAGGTAATAGGCGCCGTATCCCTCGTCGAGCGGCTCGCCGGACCGAAGGAAGCGGCGCTCCAGAAACGCCGCTTCCTTCTTCAGCGTGTCCACGGCCCAGCGTCTCTCGTCGCCGGCCGGCAGGTCCCGCTCGATCTGCTCGAGGCGTGACTCACGCTCCTGCCACTTCTGATGCCACCGCTCGTCCGCAGCGGCATCGATGGGGGATGGAAAGCTCTTCGAGGCGGTACCCACGATCAGTAGTGACGCGGATCACGTTTTCGTTTCAGGAAGTTGAGGTGGGGGTGGGACTTCTGGGCGAATGGGACGAATGGGACGAATGGGACCTATGGGACCTATGGGACGAATGGGACGAATGGGACCTATGGGACCTATGGGACGAATGGGACCTATGGGACGAATGAGAACCATCAGACCAACAGTCTTTTAGGTTTCTCTCCCACAGGTCCCATTCGTCCCATTCGTCCCATTCGTCCCAGAAGTCCCATTCGTCCCAGAAGTCCCAGAAGTCCCAGAAGTCCCAGAAGTCCCAGAAGTCCCAGAAGTCCCATCAGAAGAGCTCCTGCTGAAAGCTCCACCCCTCCTCAAAGGTCCCTTTGGCCTGCACGAGTACGCGCATCTCCACGCCGATGCCGTCGGGAAGGACCAGGCGGCGGGCGTTCTCCCGCTCCTGAATCAGGGCCAGGCCCTCCTCGGCACCGGAGATCGTCACCTCGTGTACCGGGCGAAAGAGCTCATGCGAGGTGATGTCGAGCGTCAGGAGAAACTTGGCGAGCCGGTCGAAGAAGAGGGTCGACGCACCATTGGACTCTCCGGCCCGCTGCAGATCGCCGAAATTGATGTGAGCGGTGAGATCCTGCTGGCCTGGATTCGCGAGCAGATCCCTCGACACTCGCTGACCTGAGTACGCCGCCGCCGTTCCGAACCGCCGCGCTCGCGGATGAAAGAGCTTGTCCGCCGGAAAGCCGTAGTCGATCGTCACGAGGAGTCCACGCTCCACGAAGCGAACGACATCCGCGTGAAAGCTCTCCCACTCCGGGCTCACGTCCGCGAACTGCCCATCCGTCAACTCGACCCGGCGATCTTCGAAGTACCTGATGAGCTCCGCGGGCGCCTCACGCTCGCTCCAATCCAGACTCCCGTCGCGCTCGGTGACACAGAGCTCGTGCAACCCGTCTCCACGCCGGACCACCCGCGAAAACGGGAAGGCATCATAGAGCTCGTTGGAGAAGATCAACTGCGCCGTTCCTTTGGGGACCTCTGCTAAGGAGGTTGCCGATTGCCAGCCACTCGCTGACGACGGACCCAGCCGCGAAAGAGCGCGGTCCACACCGAAGAATCTCGCGTTGGGATCGGCGTCTCGTTGGGCAAGGTCACGGATCAGACTGCCATCCCCGCAGCCGATGTCCACAATCGAGCACACCTCGCCCTCGTTGCGGCCCAGAAACTCACGCACGAGGTTGCCCAAAGCGTACGAAAACACCGGGCTCAACAAGGGCGCGGTGACGTAGTCCGCACCCTTACCAACGGGGTTCTTGGCTCTGGTGTAGTACCCGCAGGCCGGGTGATAGAGAACCAGCTCCACGAACTCGCGGAACGGTAAGTCACCGTTTCGCAGTCGTTTGCGCAGCACGTCCTCGAGGGTTCCAGTCGGGAGCATCGAAGGGAATGGTACACCGCAGCCCGCCCTTAACTTACGGAAGTAATCCAGAGGTGGCAGCGTGGTTGCGATGGAGGAGAGCGACACAAGGAGAACAGACCATGAAACAGTTCATCGCAGCATTGCTCATCGCCCTCCTGGCCACTCCCCTGGCATTCGCAGATGTTGCCAGCGAGCGCGACAAGACGAAGAAGGGTGCGATCATCGGCGGTGTTGCAGGCGCCATCGCCGGAACGATCATCGGAAACAACAAGCGACTCGGCGGCAAGGGCGACGCGAAGCGCGGCGCGGTCATCGGCGGCGTGGTCGGTACGGCCACCGGCGCGATCGTGGGCGCCATGATGGACAAGCAGGAGCGCGAGCTCCGGCAGATCGAAGGCATCGACGTCGCCCGCACGGACGACGACGAGCTGAAGGTCACGGTCCGCAACGAGATCCTCTTCGACTTCGACTCGGCCGGTCTCCGCTCGAGCTCGCGTGACGAACTGCGGGAGATGGCCGAAGTGTTCAACCGCTACAACGACACCACCATCGTGGTCGCGGGACACACGGACTCGACCGGCTCGGCTTCCTACAACCAGCGTCTCTCGGATCGGCGCGCCAGCGCGGTTGCGAACTATCTGGAAGACGTCGGCGTCCGCGGGTCCCGTCTGGATGCAGTCGGCTACGGAGAGTCGCGCGCCAAGTCCTCGAACGGCACCGCCAGCGGCCGTCAGCGCAATCGTCGAGTCGAGCTCTACGTGAGAGCCAACACCTGATTTGGCGATTGTCCTCGAAAAGCGGTATCAATGTTGCGAAGGGACGCTCGGGAACGGGCGTTCATTCGTTCCGCACTGAATTGGAGGTTTTCTGAACATGTTCCGCAAAAGTCTCATCCTCGCACTCCTGGCCGTCTTCGTGGTCGCCTGCGCATCGACCACGGACGACCCAAACCGTAAAACGAAGCGTGGCGCCGCGATCGGCGCCGTCATTGGCGGCGTGGCCGGCGCCATCATCGGAAATCAGACGGGCAACAACCGCACGGGAGCCGTCGTCGGCGCCGCCACCGGCGCGGCCGTCGGCGGAGTCGTCGGCCGTCGCATGGACAAGCAGGAGCAGGAGCTCCGGCAGATCGAAGGCGTCGAAGTGGAACGTCCCTCGGAAGGCGAGATCAACGTCCGCCTGACCAATGACATCCTCTTCGACTACGACTCGGCCGCCCTGCGCGCCGCCTCCCGGTCCACGCTGCAGGAACTGGCCGACAACTTCCGCCAATATCCCGACAACCTGATCAGCGTCGAGGGCCACACCGACTCGGCCGGTTCAGATGCCTACAACAAGAGGCTCTCCGAGCAACGCGCCTCGAGTGTCGCCGACTACCTGATCGACAGCGGTGTCCGCGCGTCGGCCATTACGGTCTTCGGCTACGGCGAAGAGGACCCTAAGGCCTCCAACGACACCGCCGAGGGTCGCCAGCTCAACCGCCGCGTCGAGATCCAGATCCGCGCAGCGCAGTAACCCCCGATCCGTACCGGCCGTCTCGCCCTCGCGAGACGGCCGGGCACCTTACAAGTCTCAAGGCACACTCACAGCGCAGGCTGCGCCGCCAATCGAAACTCCGATGACAACTGTGGAGCGGTGGGCTTTAGCCCTCCGGGCGCTCGCGATGTGTGTGCCGAAGCCGTGTGAGGCTCTCGGGACATTGGTGCCGAAGCCGCGTGCAGCGTCCAAGCCGAGACGGCAGAGGGAACGTGCATCGCGAGAGCCCGGCGGGCTAAAGCCCACCGCTCCACAGCGACCCTTCGCTGACGGCCCGACAAAGGCGCGACCGACCCTATGAGACTGCGAGCCTGCTTGAACTCCCGACACCCATCGACGACCCACCCGCATTTCCTAAAAACATCCTAAAATCCCCCGCTCATGACTTCGGAACGACTCCGGTTGTGCATGGCGGGCGGAATCTCGGTCATCGTGGGGACGGCGGATGTCGACGGAATCCCGACCTGCTGCCGCGCCATCGCCATCAGCACGAAAGACGATTTCGACACCGTCACCGTCTATGTCCCTGCCGCCACGGCCCAGGAAACGATCGCCAACGTCGCCACGACACGCCGCGTGGCCATCTCCTGCACCGACCCCCTCTCCCATGGCTCCCTCCAGATCAAAGGATTGACTCGAGGCGTCCGACTCGCAGCGCCTGAGGAAGAAGAGTTCGTCCACCGCCGGCTGCACGAATTTGCGGACGTCCTGGACATCCTGGGCCAACCTCGGCGAGTCACCCAACGGGTGGTGCACTGGCCCGCATTCGCCATCGACGTCTCCGTGGAACAGGTCTTCGACCAGACTCCCGGACCGAAAGCAGGGGCAGCCCTCACATGAAGCTGTCCTCGATCTCCCGCTGCTTTCAGGGCGTCATCCCCAGCCTCATCGCCTCGGCGGACGCTCACGGCATGCCGAACATCACCTATGTCAGTCAGGTGTATCTCGTCGACGAGAAGCACGTCGCGCTGTCGCAGCAGTTTTTCAACAAGACCCGCCGTAACCTCGAGGAGAACCCGAATGCGGCGGTCGAGATCACCGACCCCCTCAACATGCAGGCCTACCGCCTGCGACTGCGTTTCCTCCGCTCCGAAAAGAGCGGACCGCTCTTCGACACGATGAAGCTTCGCATCGAGGCCATTGCGTCGCACACGGGCATGGAGGGCGTGTTCCGCCTCATCGCCGCGGATATCTTCGAAGTCGTGCGCGCCGAGAAAGTGGAAGGGTTCCTCCTGCCGTCGGAGATCCACGACGACGAAGCCGTCTCGGTCTACGGACATCGCACCGAGATCCGCGGCCTGCAACTGGTCTCTGATCGCATCAATCGCGCGGACGACCTCGAGAATCTCCTCGCGGCGACGCTCGATGCACTCGACGTCTACTTCGGCTTCAGGAACTCCATCGTCCTGCTCCACGACGAGCCCTCCCAGCGCCTGATCACCATCGCCTGCCGCGGCTACGGTGGCGGAGTCGGCGCCGAAGTGGCTTTGGGGGATGGGTTGATCGGCACCGTCGCGCGCGAGCGCCGCGTCCTGCGGATCTCCAGCCTCGACGAAAATCTCCGCTACGGCCGCGCCGTGCGACGGTCCGTGCTCTCGGAGAAAGGCACTGCGCCCGTCCGGCCCGAGATTCCTCTGCCCGGCCTTCCCGACGCGCAGAGCGCGCTGATCCTCCCTCTCCTGATCGAGGACCGGCTCGTCGGTGTGCTCGCCACGGAGAGCCGCGAGCCCATGGCTTTCGGTGAATGGGACGAGGCCTACCTCGGTGTCATCGCCAACCAGATCGCATTGGGGATCGATCGCGTGCTGCTCGACGAGGACGACGAACCATCGGAGGTCCCTGCGCCTCCGCCTCGTCTCATGTCCCCGCCGCCCACGCGGGCACGGCACACCCTCACCTACTATCGCGGCGACGACACGATCTTCCTCAACGACGACTATCTGATCCGCAACGTCCCGGGCCGCATCCTCTGGAAGCTCCTCGGCGAATGGAAGAAACAGGGACGCACGGCCTTCACCAACCGCGAACTCCGCCTCGACCCGTCTCTGGGCCTGCCGGAGGTCAAGGACAACCTCGAGAGCCGCCTCATCCTGTTGCGACACCGCCTCCGCGAGAAGTGCCCTGAGCTCCAGATTGCTTCGGCCGGCCGCGGAAAGTTCTCCCTGGAGATCGCTGCGGACTTGGACCTCGTCGAGAAAGCCTGACGCTCGGCCAGCACGGCCGCCAGCCACTCCGTGGGAATCCGACCGAGAGGGCGAGCGGACACGGCCCTTTTTCAATGTTCAATTTTCAGTTTTCAATTTACAATCCGCCCGCCCTAAACGATCCTCGATCCCGGGAGAGGCCCGTCTCGCCGGCTCCCGACCCAGGGTCACCTTTAATCCAATACGGAGGAAATCCAATGAAGTCCTGGACCATGCGCGTACTGCTCGTCGCGCTGATCAGTATCCTCGCGCTCGGCGCCGTCGCCGTCGCACAGGAGGCACATCCGTCCGCGGATCCCTCGGTGGCCTCGGATCCGGCTGTTCCGGCCCCCACCGAGCACCGGTCGGAGGCGGACCTCATCCTGCCTGACCTCGGCAGCGTCCAGTTTCTCGGCATGGGCGGCGACCGCCTGCTCATGGGCGGCCTGCTCGTCTGCGTGCTCGGCCTGCTCTTCGGCCTGGTCATGTACGTCCAGCTCAAGAACCTGCCCGTGCACCGGGCCATGCTCGAGATCTCGGAGCTGATCTACGAGACCTGCAAGACCTATCTGGTCACGCAGGGCAAGTTCATCCTCCTGCTCGAGGTCTTCATCGGCGCGATCATGGTCGTGTACTTCGGAGTCCTCCGCGGCTTCGAACCGGGCCGCGTGGTGATCATCCTCGTGGCCAGCCTCGTGGGCATCGCCGGCAGCTACGGCGTGGCCTGGTTCGGCATCCGCATCAACACCTTCGCGAACTCCCGCACCGCGTTCGCGTCGCTGAAGGGCAAACCCTTCCCCACCTACTCGATCCCCCTGCGCGCCGGCATGTCCATCGGCATGCTCCTGATCTCCGTCGAGCTCCTGATCATGCTGGCCATCCTGCTCTTCGTTCCGGGCGAGTATGCCGGAGCGGTGTTCATCGGCTTCGCCATCGGTGAGTCTCTCGGCGCCGCGGCCCTGCGCATCGCGGGCGGCATCTTCACCAAGATCGCCGACATCGGCTCCGACCTGATGAAGATCGTCTTCAACATCAAGGAAGACGACGCGCGCAACCCGGGCGTCATCGCGGACTGCGTCGGCGACAACGCCGGCGACTCGGTGGGCCCTACGGCTGACGGCTTCGAGACGTACGGCGTCACCGGTGTGGCCCTCATCACGTTCATCCTGCTGGCGGTCACCGATCCCATCGCGCAGGTGCAGCTCCTGGTCTGGATCTTCGTCATGCGCGTGCTGATGGTCATCACCTCGGCCGTGTCCTACTTCATCAACGAGGCCATCGCCAAGGCACGCTACGGCAATGCCGACAAGATGAACTTCGAGGCGCCGCTGACCTCGCTGGTGTGGCTCACATCGATCCTCTCCGTGGCCGTGACGTACGCCGTCTCGTACGTCCTGATCCCGAATCTGGCCAACGATCCCACCATGTGGTGGAAGCTCTCCACGATCATCACCTGCGGCACCCTGGCCGGCGCGATCATCCCCGAGCTGGTGAAAGTCTTCACCTCCACCGAGTCGCGCCACGTGCGCGAGGTCGTCACTGCTTCGCGTGAGGGCGGCGCTTCGCTGAACATCCTCTCCGGCTTCATCGCCGGCAACTTCTCCGCGTACTGGATGGGCCTGGCCATCGCCGGCCTGATGGGCATCGCGGCTTGGATCGCGGGCACCTTCGTCACCGGCGCTGGCGCCTTGATGATCGCCCCGGCCATCTTCGCCTTCGGCCTCGTGGCGTTCGGATTCCTGGGCATGGGTCCGGTGACCATTGCCGTCGACTCGTACGGCCCCGTGACCGACAACGCGCAGTCCGTGTTCGAGCTGTCCACCATCGAAACGATCCCCGGCGTGGCCGAGGAGATCAAACGCGACTTCGGCTTCAGCCCGCAGTGGGAAAAGGGCAAAGAGTTCCTCGAAGAGAACGACGGCGCGGGCAACACCTTCAAGGCCACCGCCAAGCCCGTGCTCATCGGCACGGCCGTCGTCGGCGCGACCACGATGATCTTCGCCATCATCGTCATGCTCACCAACGGGCTGACCACCGACATCGAGAAGCTCTCCCTCCTCCACCCGCAGTTCCTCCTCGGACTCATCGTCGGCGGCGCGGTGATCTACTGGTTCACCGGCGCGGCCACACAGGCTGTCTCCACCGGCGCCTATCGCGCCGTCGAGTTCATCAAGGCCAACATCAAGCTCGACGCGGGCGCGGAACGGGCCTCGGTCGAAGACTCCAAGAAGGTCGTGGCCATCTGCACGCAGTACGCGCAGAAGGGCATGCTGAACATCTTCATGGTGGTCTTCTTCTCCACGCTGGCCTTTGCCTGCTTCGAGCCGTTCTTCTTCATCGGCTACCTCATCTCCATCGCCCTGTTCGGTCTCTACCAGGCCATCTTCATGGCCAACGCCGGCGGCGCCTGGGACAACGCCAAGAAGATCGTCGAGACCGAGCTGAAGATGAAGGGCACGCCTCTCCACGCGGCCGTCGTCGTCGGCGACACCGTCGGCGATCCGTTCAAAGACACCTCCTCGGTGGCCATGAACCCGGTCATCAAGTTCACCACCCTCTTCGGCCTCCTGGCCGTCGAGCTGGCCGTCGAAATGACCCGCGCCGGACAAGGCCAGCTCACGCTCATCCTCTCGGGCGTGTTCCTCCTCGTCTCCATGTTCTTCGTCTACCGCTCGTTCTACGGAATGCGCATCGGCAACACCAGCGAAGAACGCGCACACTGACCCATTACGCAGAAAACGAAAAAGGCCGGCGGAAACGCCGGCCTTTTGTTTGTCCGCGAAGACTCGGCACTCCCCTCCGCGCTCCGCGCCTCCGCGTGACTAAAAACTCACCAGTCCTTGCGGCAAGCCAGGTACAACCGCGAGAACTGATCCCGCAGAGCGAACTCCGCGTCGATCTCGTACATCCCGAACAGCTCATGGATCGAGCGAAACCCCGAGTGGTACAAGGCGCGGATCAGCGAGCGGCGCCCCAACCACATCGACCGCTCATTCGAGACCGCCGACCACATCCGCTCACGCAGATCGCCTGCCGAGGGCTCGCGCCACCAGCGTCCGTCGTACTCGTGCTCCCCATCGCGAAACCGAACCGGCTCCGACAGGTCCTTCTCATGGGTGCCGTGCCGGGTAGCGTACTCGTCGGGAGCGACATGCGTATCGAGAAACAGCAGGCCGTCCGGCGACAGCAGCGACTCGAGCTGGCGCAAGTGGTCGATCGGGCGGTCCAGGTGATAGAGCAGCCCGCAGCAGAGGATCACGTCGAAGACGCCATCGACCTCGGGCCGCAACTCCTTGACGTCCTTGAGCGCGAATCGCAGGTTCGGCAACGCGTAATACTCGCGAATCAGCTCCGCCTTGCGGAAGTTCGCCTCGCGGCCTTCCACTCCCAAGGCCTCCCAGCCCGCCCGCGCCATTTCGAAGGAGAGCCCGCCTTCGAGCGCGCCGAGGTCGAGCACCGACACCCGCCGGCCCCCGAACGCTTGGCGCACGAGCGACTTCACCGCCACAGTGCGCCGGTTCTCACCGATCAGCTCCGGGCCAGGACCCAACGTCGACTCCGTGGCCGTGATCGGGATGTTGTGCCCCGTCCAGGCCTCGGCGCGGATCGCCGCGCGCAACGCATCATCGGGCGCGTCCCAGCGCGAGCGGATCAGGAATTCCTCGTTCAAGTCGCGCGATAATACACGGCAGCATGAAACAGCTCGCACTCGCACTCGCTCTCTTTGCCACCGCCGCCACTGCCGGCGAGATCCTCACCCGCGGCGCCGCGATCTCGCGCAGCGCCAAAGCCGTGCCCCTCGCCAAAGTGCTGGAGAGCCCCGATGCCTACACCAAAGATGCCGTCGTCGTCGAAGGCGTGATCACCACCGCCTGCGAGCGCAAGGGCTGCTGGATGCAGCTCGCCGCCGCCGAAGGCGAACAGGCCGTGCGCGTGACCTTCAAGGACTACGCGTTCTTCGTGCCGCTCGACTCCAAGGGCATGAATGCTCGCGCCGAGGGCGTGACCACCGTCAGGAAGCTCTCCAAGCGCGACGCCGATCACCTCGAGGAAGAAGGCGCGAAGCTGAAGCGCAACGAAGACGGCACCGCGAACGAAGTCTCCTTCGTCGCCAGCGGCGTCGAGCTGACGAAATAACGGCTACGCTCTTCAATGGTTGCCGGTTGCATGCTCCTACCATCCCTGTGGTAGGAGCATCTGCTTAGGCGGCAGGCGCGATCGGCAGTAGCCTGTAGACGTAAGCGTCGTCAACGAAGCGTCCGTTGATCGCACTTCTGAATACCCGGCGGCCTTTGATATCAGATCCAGTCTGGTAAGCGGCCGTGAGCACGCGGATCAACGGATCGTCGGGCGAAACAACGGAGATGGCATCAAGTGCCAGCGTTGGCATGCTCGCGCGCAACGCGTCGTTGACATGCCGATACGCCTCCAGAGGTCCTTTCTCGCTCACGGCAGGTGACGCCAGAATGAGACGCCACTGGTTCGTCTCCGATTCGAAGAACCAAAGTGACGCCACCACAGGCCAATGCGCACCATCCAAGGTTCGGGTGAGCTCAGCACCCGCCTCGATCATGCGATCGGTGAGACTCTCTTTTACCAGTGTTTCTTCAGCCATGAGAGCACTCCTGTCGATTCATCGGCAAATGCAAGGAGCATGTCCTGCGCCGACTTCTCCGTCGTACTGATGGTATACCTGCTTGCTTCAGACCAGTCTTTCACTACGCTCCAACTGAGACCAAGAGCTTCGTTCGCGGCGACCGCTCCTTGGAACTGGACCTTCACCCCGGAAACTTCCAGGAGCTGTGTGAGGTTGTGGGTATAGCTTCGCTCAACCATGCGTTTGTCGGGAAAGTCAAACTCTCGAATCTGCTGGGCTACACACGCTTTCAGCGCACATTCGATCGCATAACCCGCGAGGTAATAGGCACCTTCGAAGGCCCGCTCCCGGAAGAGCAACTGCGCCTCGTTGAGGCGAAGCTCCGCGAGACGCTGAAGATCACTCCTGTTCACATTCGAAGTATAGCGTTCGTCGAAGACCCAGCCCTCTCACACCGTCGGAATGATCGTGTAGTCCACCTGTGCGTCGAAGCGCTCCCGATCCGCGGCGTAAACACCGCGCAGAACCAAGGCATCGCGATCGAGGGCGCGGTCCACGGCGAGGATGCCGTCGAGGTGGTCGATCTCGTGTTGGAGGAGCTCGGCGGCGGCTTGGTCGAGGTCGGACCACTGGTGAGGGTGGCCGTGTTCGTCGACGTAGTCGAGGGAGATGGACTGTGCGCGTCGGACGCGGACGAGAAGGTCGGGGAAGCTCATGCAGTCATCCCACATGGTGAACGTCTCTTCGCTGCGCCACGTGATCACGGGGTTGACGATGAAGAAGGGCTGATGAAGAAGATGGACTGCGATGAAGCGCTGAGGGATGCCGATCTGCGGGGCGGAAATGGCGCGGCCGAAACCGTGCGCTCGGCGGAAGGTTTCCAGCGTCGCGGCGAGCTCGGCAAAGGCGTGCTCGTCGTAACTCTCCACTTCCTGCGAGCGGAGCCGCAGTCGCGGGTCGCCGAGGAGGAGGACGTCAGACATGCAGCCTCCTGAATAGTTCGGCGTGGATGTTCATCAGCTTCCGCGACGTACCTGCTCGAAGCGCGCGACGAGCTTGGGTGAGAAGACGCTCGGGTCGAGGCGCAGCGAGCGGTTGCGCTGCAGCGCGGCCTTGAAGTCGTCCGTGGCCGCGAGCTGCAGTCCGTCATTGCTGCGCGACAAGAGGGCTTGCGTATAACGCACGCACCCTCGGAGCAGATAGGCCTCCGCGGCCGGCGTTGTCGAGAGCATGCGCGTCAGGATTCGCTCCGCACCGGAGAGGTCGCCTTTGGCGAATGCTCGATAAGCGGGCGTGATGTCGACCTTCGCGGCCACCGCGATCTCGCTCGTGGCCGTGACCGTCCCCGGCGGAACCGCGGGTAGGGCCGGCGCGGAAAACTCGGCGACCCTCCGCGTCATCTCTGCGAGACGCGTCTCGGCACTGGCGCGGATGCGGTCGTAGTCAGCGTCGGTCTTCGCGCCGCGGAGTCCGTCGCGGAGCGCCTCGCCCTGCGGCGTCTCGCGACGCAGGAAGTCGCGCAGAGTCTTCGGTCCGCTGCGGGTTTTCTGCTGCGCGTCGGTGATCGCGCGACGGTACTCCTGCACCGCGACCTCCGACGCCGCCTTGGCCTGACTCGAGACCGACGGCGCAGGATCCGCCTGAACGGGCTTCGTCGCGGCGGTATCCGCCGGCACGGGCCGCGTATCCTGCACGACGACCACCGCCGGTTCGGGTGGCTTCACCGGCCCAGGCTTCGGCTTCACCGCGGCCGCGGCCTTCAGGCGCTTCCCTTCTTCCGCGGCAGCGGCGAAGAGGGTCGAGGCCTGTTGCGCGGTCTGGCCAGCGGAGCGGAATGCGGCGGAATCGGTTCCGGCCTTGCGGAACTGCGCGAGCGCCTCTTGAAGCTTGCGCTGCGCGTCTCGATACGCGGGCGTCCGATCGCCACCATCACTCATGGCCGTGCCCTGCAGGTCGACGGCGCGGCTGATGGCCGTCTCTGCTTCTTTCTTCGCGCCCGAGGCGGCGGTCTGGGCCTGGCGTTGCTTCTCGGTTTGCGCGCGTGCGACCCAATCCTTCATCCGCGCGTAGTAAGCCGTGCGGGCGACCGCACCCTGCTCCTCGGAGATCCGCCACTCGCGCAGCGCGCCGTCCGTATCGCCGAGGTTGAACTTGGCAATGCCGAGCCAGAAGTGCGGGACGTACGTGATGATGGACTTGCCGGCGCGCACGGCGGTGCTCTCGGTCGGATTCCCGGCGATCGCATTCTGCAGCGCGGCGTCGGCGGCCGCGTAGCTCTTGCCGTTCACGGCCGTGACGCCGCGGTTGTACGCCTCCCACCACTTCTCCGCCGCGGACACATTCCCTGCGGTGACCAGCAACGTCACCGCGAGCAGCGCGCGCTTCATCGCGACACCCCGAAGTCGGGCACGCTGGCCGAGGCCGGATCGCGGAAGCTCACCCAGAGCGTGACCTCGCCTCCGGCTTCCACGGTGATGGCGCGCGCGATGGGGTTGTTGAAGCCCGGATTGGCCAGCGTGACCTCGTAGCGTCCGGGCGGGAGACCGAGCGTCACCGGCGTGGTCACGTCGGGCCCGATTTCGACGACGCGATCGTTCTCGGTATCGAGGACGCGCGTCACCTTGGCCCAGGGGAAGGCGTTGACCGCGAGGTGGCCCTGCGTGTCCAGAGCCGGAGGAGCAATCACGGTCGCGGAGGTGGTGGGCAACGGGTCCTGCGCCGCGATCGCGCTGGAGCGATCGCGCGTGAAGATCCAGCCGGCAGCCGCGAGGACTGCCAGCACGATCACCGCGGCGTAAAGCATCCACGTGCGGCGACGGGGTTCTTGCGCTGCCACCGCCGCGGGCGCAGCGGCTGAGGCGCCATAAGCATCCACGCGATCCAGAGTCTTCCCGATCGGCACAAGCGGCGCCTCGGTGACGAGCGTCGCGGCTTCCTTCGCCGGATCCTTCACCGCTTCTTTCGCGACCGTGACCGCGTCTTTGCCCGGCTTCGCCATCGCCCGGGTCGCTTCCCGCGTGACCTCCGCCGTTGCAGGCAGAGGCGGTGGCAAGCCAGGCGTGTCGGGGAGTTGGCTCGCGATGCGCTCGATCTCCTGCGCGAACTCGCGCGCGTTGGCGTAGCGCTTGTTGCGGTCCTTCTCCAGCGCGCGGAAGATCAGCGCCTCGAGCTCCGGCGCCGAGAGGACCGCCGGATTCACTTCGCGCAACGCCTTCGGACGCTCCGAGGCGTGCTTCATCAGGTACGCGTGCGGCGTGTCCGCGACGAAAGGCGGCACACCCGTGAGCATCTCGTAGAGCACGATGCCGAACGAGTAGAGGTCGGCGCGCGCGTCGATGCGCTCGCCCACGGGCAGCATCCCCAGGTGCTCGGGCGAGCAGTACTTCCACTTGCCGACGAACATCCCGGTCTTGGTCTTGTTGTCGTCGCCCGCGCCGGAGGACTTGGCGATGCCGAGATCGATGATTTTGACCCGCTCCTGCGCCTCGTCGTCGCGCGTGATCATCAGATTCTCAGGACTGACATCGCGATGAACAATGCCCGCGCGATGAATGGCCTCCAGCCCCATGAGCGCCTGCACGGCCAGACGCGCGGCGTAGCGGGGCGAGAGGGGCCCACGCTGCGCGATCAACTCGTGCAGATTGATCCCCTCGATGTACTCCCAGACCATGTAGTGCGCGCCATCGTCGAGCGTGGAGAAGTCGAAGAGCGCAGCCACGTTGGGATGCTGGATCTTCGTGGCCAGCCGGGCCTCGCGCAGGAAACGCTCGTGCGCGCCGGCATCGGAGGAGATGTTCGCGCGCATGAGCTTGATCACGCGGATCGAGTTCAGGTGCGTGTGCAGGACCTTGTAGACCTCACCCATTCCTCCCACGCCGAGGCGCGTGAGGATCTGGTACTTGCCATCCAGAGGCGTCTCCAGATGTTTCCGGAGAAAGTCGGTGATGGCCTCTCCGCAAAAGGGACAGGCCTTGTACTTGGAGTCAATCTCCGACTTGCAATGGATGCAGAAGAAAGGCATGAGGGACCCGGTCGATGCTGACGATGTTCCGCGATTATAGGGCCGGGCGGGCGCCCGAGCCGCGTCTTCCCCGTCTTCGTGTCGCGAGGGCCTCATCTGCCTGTTCGTACTGACGGACGCGGCCGGAGCAATTCCGCGGACCATCACACAGGTGCGCCCCCGCAGAAACCCTATGAGACTATGAAGACTCTAAGCCTGTGAGACTCCTGAGTACGTCTCGAAGGAACGCGCGCAAACCATGGCCGAACAGTTCGACGTCATCGTCCTGGGAGGAGGCACCGCCGGGTTGGTCACAGCGTCCGGATGTGTCCGGTTGGGGCGGAAGGTCGCTCTCATCGAGCGTGAAGCGCTCGGAGGCGATTGCCTGTGGACGGGATGCGTGCCCACCAAGGCGCTGGTCGCATCCGCCAAGGTCGCCCATCTCATGCGCCACGCGGACGCATTCGGCCTCGAGCCGGTCACGCCGCGCATCACGCCGAAGTCGGTGATGGACTCGATGCGCGAGCAGCGCCGCCTCATCAGCCGTCATGACGATCCCGCGAAGTTCCGCGCTCTGGGCATCGACGTGATCGAGGGTGACGCCCGCCTGGTCTCGCGAAACGAAGTCGAAGCCGGCTCGCGACGCCTGCAGGGAAAAGACATCGTCATCGCCACCGGCGCCCGCACCTCGGTCCCTCCCATCGAGGGACTGAAAGAGAACGGCTTCCTCGATCACGCGACGTTTCTCGCGCAGGATGCCTTTCCCGCTGCCGTGCTCATCCTCGGCGGCGGCTACATCGGGATCGAGTTCGCGCAGATCTTCGCGCGCTTCGGCTCGCGCGTGACCGTCGTGGAGATGGCGGACGAGATCATCAGCAAGGAAGACGCGGAGATCATCCGGCGCGTCCGCGCGATCCTGACCGCCGAGGGGATCGAGATCCGGACAGGGTGGGCCGTGAAGTCCGTTCGTGGCGAGGCCGGGAAGAAGATCGCGCGCATCGAGAACAAGGCCGGCGAGCATCAGGAGGTCACGGTCGATGAGATCTTCGTGGCCTCCGGACGTCGCGGCAACAGCGAGAACCTCGGGCTCGAGGAAGTGGGCGTGAAGATGGAGCGCTCGTGGGTCGTCACGGACAGGTTCCTGCGCACCTCCGTCCCTCGCATCTGGGCCTGTGGCGACATCCACGGCGGCCTGCAGTTCACCCATACCGCCGCGTACGAAGCCGTGAAGCTCGTGCGCAACATCCTGTTCCCCGGAAAATCCGCGGCGGACTACACGCACGTGCCGTGGGCGCTCTACACCGATCCCGAGGTGGGACACATCGGACTCACTGAGGAAGAGGCGCGGCAGAAGCATGGGGACTCCGTGCGCACCTACGTCGTGGAGATGAACGACGTCGACCGCGCGGTCGTGGATCGCACGCCCCTCGGAGTCATCAAGCTCGTCTGCGATGCCAAGGGAAATCTTCTCGGCGGACACGCCCTCTGCGCCAACGCCTCCACCGTGATCGAGGAAGTCGTGCTGGCGCGGCGCAAGGGGATGAAAGTCGGCGACCTCGCGCAACGGATCTCCTCCTACCCCTCGCTGGCCGATGGTGTGCAGAAGGCTGCGTCGCTGTACTACCAGGACGTCGCCAAGGGCTGGTTGGGAGCCGTCGGCAAGCTCGTTGCGGCGATCTCTCAGTGAAAGGTAAGGTATTGCTCATGAAGAAACTCGCAGCGCTCTCTGCTTCGCTCCTTCTCTTCGCCGCCTGCGCGACGACGAGCTCCCGTCCCAAGGCCCTGGCCACACTCACTCCCACCAGCGGCTCGACCGCCACCGGCACGGTATGGCTGACCCAGCTCGCCGACGGCAGCGTGGAGGTGAAGGTCGACCTCACCGGTGTCCCCGAGGGCGTCCACGGCTTCCACGTTCACGACAAGGGCGACTGCGGCGACAACGGCAATGCCGCCGGCGGCCACTTCAACCCTGCCGCCACCGCGCACGGGGCTCCGAGCGCCATGCCCCATCATGCAGGCGACTTCGGCAACGTGACCGCCAACGCCGCGGGCGAAGTGCGCACGACCTTCAACACGCGCTCGGTCACCGTTGAAGCGGGAGCCAGCTCCGCCGTCGGGCACGCGGTGATCCTGCACGCCAACCCGGACGATCTCGTCACGCAGCCCACCGGCAACGCCGGCGGACGCATCGCCTGTGGAGTCGTGTCGCTCCAGTAGATCCGAGGACACGGTGCATTTCGATCAAAAATCGGAGCCCTCGCGTGAGTGAGGGCCCGACCACCATCGAAGAAATGACGCGACAACTCCTCCTCCTGGGTGTGGAGCCCGGAGGAGTGCTCGTGGTCCATTCAGCCTTTTCGAGAATCCGGCCGGTCGAGAACGGCCCCCTCGGTGTGATCGCCGCCCTGCGCGCGGCCGTGGGTCCAGCCGGAACGCTGGTCCTGCCCAGCATGGCCGACGAAAACGATCCTCCCTTCGACGTCCTCGAATCGCCATGTCTGGGGATGGGTGCGATCGCGAACACGTTCTGGCAGATGCCCGGCGTGCTGCGCAGCGATAGTCCCCATTCTTTCGCCGCGGCCGGTCCTCGGGCCGCCGAGATCACGGCCGCCCACCCCGTGGAGATCCCTCACGGACCGGACAGTCCGCCCGGTCGCGCACATGAGCTGGACTCGCAGATCCTCCTGCTCGGCGTGGGGCATGACGCGAACACGACCATTCACGTCGCCGAGAACATTGCTGGCGTGCCTTATCGCCTGCAGACCTACTCGACAGTGTTCCGTGAAGGCCTGCCGGTACGCGTCGACTACGCCGAGGTCGATCATTGCTGCGAGAACTTCCGGATGATGGACGATTGGCTGGAGGACACAGGAGCGCAGCGGCGCGGCAAGGTCGGGCATGCGGAAGCCCGACTATCCCGCTCGCGTGAGGTCGTGGCGGCGGCGCTGAAGCGGCTCAGGGATGATCCGCTCGTGTTCCTTCATCCGCTCGCCGCGTGCGGGGAATGTGATGACGCGCGCCGGTACGGCCGGCTGCGCTGATTGGACGCGTTCCAAGCCAGTGGTTGAACACACTCTTCCCCGAAGCTGCCGTACGTGCCCAAGGGCTATCATCGCCACGTGCAAGAACGCGAACGATCTCGGAGCGCGAATTGACGCTGCCCTTCGAACGCCCACCGATGTCCGCGCGGAGCGTCTGGGCCATCTTCCGGGCTCGGATGGCCGCGCTGTTGATCTTCGTGGGTCTGATGTGGTTCGTGTGGATGCTCGACGCCGTGACGCCCGGCCCAGGCTCCGCCGCGGGGATCGGAATCGTTCCGCGAACGTGGGTGGGCGTGAAGGGAATCCTCGTGGCGCCGCTCATCCACGCCAACCTCGATCACCTCCTGTCCAATACCGTCCCGCTCCTCATTCTCGGTGCGCTGATTCTGTTTCGCGGGATCGCGGAGCTTTGGTTCGTCGTGCTGGTCTCGGGACTCGTGGGCGGCGCGGGAACGTGGCTCTTCGGCTCCGGCGGCGGGCAACATGTCGGTGCAAGCGGAATCGTCTTTGGCTTCTTCGGCTACCTGGTGTTTCGGTCCGCCTTCGACCGTCGCATTTCCTCGGCGCTACTGACCCTCCTGGTGGCCGGCGGCTATGGCACGGCCATGGCTTACTCCCTGGTTCCGCAAGAGACCATCTCCTGGAGCGGACACTTCTTCGGTTTCGTGGGAGGATTCCTGGCAGCCCGGTTTCGCTATCCGGCGCGGGAAGCCGTCATCCGCAGGTTTTGAAAGATCACTGACATGCTGCCACCTTGCCCCTCCTCTCCAAACTGCGTCTCCACCCAGGCCACGCGCCGCACGCACGCCATCGCGCCGATTCCCTATCGCGGGTCGTCAACGGAAGCAATGGACCGCATTGCCGCCATCATCGGCTCGATGCCCCGAGCCTCGATCGTCGAGCGCGGACCGACTTCGCTGCGGGCCGAATTCCGCACGCGCCTCTTCCGCTTCGTCGATGACGTGCAGTTCGAGCTCGACGAGGCCAAGCGCACGATCGAGTTCCGTTCCGCGTCGCGCATCGGGCACAGCGATCTGGGTGTGAATCGCAAGAGGATGGAGTCGATCCGCGCCCAGTTCGACGCCGCCGCGACTTGACGAGTTGCTGCGGCGCGCGTACTCTGCCGTTTCGAATGCGTGAGCTGACGTTTCTCCAACGTTGCTGTTGTTGAGGCCGACCCGGCCTCCGCGCCCGCATTCCCTTTCCCCTACAACTTGACGTCGTGACCGAGTGGCCAGGTAACGGTCTGCAAAACCGTCCACACGGGTTCGATTCCCGTCGACGTCTCCACCTTCTTCCTGGGTCGGCCCGGGAGCCGGTACGACCGGCAACGCTGGTTGGCATAGCCTTAGGCACCTGCGACAGTTCCGAGGCTAATGCGCTTCTACCGTGCAGACTCCTGGTCCCGCACTTTGAACGCGGAGATCGCGGTGGTCGCGATACCATCCGCATCGGCTCTTCCCTTGCACCTTCACGAACCATGAAATCGCTCGCCATCCTCTGTTCGCTGATCGTCACCCTCACCGCCTGTCAAAGCGGAGGTGGTGGGAGCGACGTCAGTTGGGAACCCGGCCACGGAAAGATCTCCATGGAAGTGATCCCCAATCCGATCGTCGCGCGCGCGGTGAGAGGCAACGTCTACGACTTTCCGGTCGAGATCGTCGTGCGCGAGAACGGCGGACACGCGGTGAACGTCACGGGCGTGAGTCTGACCGTCCTCGGGCCTGTCGGTCTCGTCTTCCACCGCGAGTCGTGGGACGCCGAGAAGATCCGAGCCCTGGGCTACTCGACCACGGTCGCCGCGAACGGCGAGCTGCGCTACCGCTTCGTCCCCCGCCAGGAAGTCCCCGACGAACGCCTCTTCGGCGGAGTCGTGGCCGAGCTCCGCGTCGAAGCCATCGACGCCGCCGCGAAGGTCACCAGCGCCACGACCAGTGTCACGGTCAGCCGCTAGCCGACGGCCTGCGGCGCTGGTTGGCCTAGGAGTCCGCGCAGACTCCTGGCCGCAGGCTGCGTACCTGCCACGAGAGCGACCCCTCATCCGCCTTCGGCACCTTCTCCCCTCTGCGGAGGGGAGAAGGCTCTCGGTGTGGGTGCGTCGCGATTAGGAGCGGTTCATCGCGAGAACGAAAATCGAGAGCCTTCTCCCCCCGGCT
>Ga0307505_10001121_pt1 | contig 23444 bp, 18 predicted proteins | sample 23_S_MG_FD_202183 | JGI IMG/M metagenome (GOLD analysis project Ga0307505, IMG submission 202183) | Soil microbial communities from Populus trichocarpa stands in riparian zone in the Pacific Northwest, United States - 23_S | ecosystem: Environmental > Terrestrial > Soil > Riparian zone > Trees...
ACTAGTTCAACGAATGATGAACCCAGCTCGCGATGCGCACACACCGAGAGCCTTCTCCCCTCCGCAGAGGGGAGAAGGTGCCGAAGGCGGATGAGGGGTCGCTCTCGTGACAGGTACGCAGCCTTCTTTTTCTTTCTCTCAGGCGCGCCGCTGCGCGGCGTGGGCCGGCTCGGGATGACAAGCAACAGCTTCTACCCACTGGACACCGACTTCCGGGGAGCTGTACTAAGTACATCGCTGCCGTTGCGGTTGCGAGTTGCGGGTTGCGAGTGCCGGTTACCGAGTTGCGGTTGGCGCTGCATCACCGCTGGCCTCATCAGATCGCGAGACTGCTCTCGAACTCGCCACTCGGAACTCGCAACCCGCCACTCGCCACCCAACCACGCAAAATTCGAGGCTGTATCCTGCCTTCGGCCGTGCGCAGTAAAAGTTATTATTTCTTATGCACGAATACATCGCAGTTGCACGGCTGTTTTATGCTGTTTCGTCATAATTCGTGGGCGGAAGTGCTTATTTTTCGTGGGTTTACCTCCAACGCACAATGCTCCATTAATGGGTGATTTTCGCCCAGTTTTTCGTTGACTCCCCCGAGGCCTTTCACGACAATACGCCCTCACGGAACGGTCCACAGTTCACTAATTTCTCACGGGGAGCATGCATGAATAAACGCTATTCAACGATCATCTTTGTCCCGCACGCGCGGGCCAAGTTCCGAAAGTTGAAGGTGTCGCATCGCCTGCTCTTTTCGCTGATCTCGTTGGTGACTTCGTCCCTCTGTCTGTCCACGTTTTTCTCGGTTCAGTACTTCACGTCGCTCTCCCAGACTCACGAGCTCTCGAAACTTCGTCATGAAAACCGCGAGCTCCAGACCGCGAACGAACAGTTCGGCAAATCCGTCGACTCCCTGCGCACGAAGCTCCGCACTGTGGAAGATCGCACGCGCAAGCTGGCCATCATCGCCGGCATCACCACGCTCGACGAGTCGAGCAAGGGTGGATCGGGCGGCCTCCGGAACGATGAGCTGGCCCTGAACCCGTACCGCGACGACGTGGACAAGATGAGCTTCCGCTCCAACAACCTGAATAAGGATCTGAGCGCGCTGGAAGAGCGGTTCCTCGCCAAGTCCCGCGTGCTGTCCTCCACGCCCTCCATCGCCCCGGTTCGCGGCATCCTCACAGACGGCTTCGGCGGTCGGTCCGATCCCTTCACCCGGGAGCCCGGCCAGCATGCCGCCATCGACATCTCCTCCGCCAACGGTCAGCCCGTGCGCGCACCCGCTGACGGCATCGTGGTCAAGGCCGAGTGGGCCAATGGCTACGGCAACGTCATCTATATCTCCCACGGCTACGGTTACTCGACCCGCTACGGCCACCTCTCGAGCTTCGCCACCCGCCCCGGCCAGCGCGTCAAGCGCGGCGAAGTCATCGGTTACGTCGGCTCCACCGGCCGCTCCACGGGACCTCACCTCCACTACGAGGTGCGCGTGAACAACAATCCCGTGAACCCGCTCGAGTACATCCTCAACGCCTTCTGAGCCGTCTTCGCGGCAGTTGGTGTTTCTAACGCCCGCTCATTGGAGCGGGCGTTTTTCGTTTGTGGTCAGGGTTTGTTTGTTGTCGGTTGTCGGTTGTCGGCGAGTTTGCGAGCCGCGAGCAACACGGGACCCAGCAACCAGTAATACCGAAGGTGCACAGACAACGGACAACCGACAACCGACAACACCGCGCGCTACAACGAACGCAGCGCGAGATCACGTGTCGATGCGTTCTTCCTCGCCGACGGCCAGACCCCAGCGCTCCGTGATCCGTTCATGTGTGAGCCAGCGTTCGCAGTCGAGCGCGGCCTGACAGCCGCTGCCGGCAGCGGTGATGGCTTGCCGGTAGATGTGATCGACGACGTCCCCACATGCGAACACGCCCTGGATGTTCGTGACCGTCGAGTGGCGGTGGGGCAGCACCAGATAGCCGGCCTGATCGAGCTCGAGCTGTCCGCGGTAGGGCTGCGTATTAGGGGTGTGTCCGATGGCCACGAACAAACCCTGCGTCGCGAAGTCCGTGATCGCGTTGGTGCGCAGGTTGCGCAGACGAAGCGCGGTGACCCCACCCTCTTTCGTGCCGAACACCTCGTCCACGGTCGTGTCGAAGATGAACTCGATCTTCGGGTTCGAGAGAGCCCGGTCCTGCATGATCTTCGAGGCCCGCAGCTCTTCCCGGCGATGAATGACGGTCACTTTCGTGGCGAACTTGGTCAGGAAGGTCGCTTCCTCCATGGCCGAGTCGCCCCCGCCGACGACGGCGATCTCTTTCCCCTTGAAGAAGAATCCGTCGCAGGTGGCGCAGGACGAAACGCCGAAGCCCATGAGGGCCTGCTCGCTGGGGAGACCGATCTGCTTGGCCGATGCGCCTGAGGCGATGATCACCGCCGGGGCGATGATGACGGCCGATTCCGTGCGCAGCTCGAAGGGATGGCTGCGAAAGTCGACGCTCTCCACGGGCTCGAGCGCTTTGAACGTCGCGCCGAAGCGCTCGGCCTGCACCCGCATCAGGTCCATCAGCTTCGGACCCAGGATCCCCTCGGGGAAGCCGGGGAAATTCTCGACCTCGGTGGTGATGGTGAGCTGCCCACCCGGCTGAATCCCCTCCATCACCAGGCACTTGATGTTCGCGCGCGACAGATACAAAGCCGCCGTGCACCCGGCCGGCCCCGATCCGATGATGACGACCTGATAGTCCGTGATCCGTTCCATGGGAGCGCGATTGTATCGCTTCACTAGAACAACTTCGGTTCGGGCTGGATCACCCTTAGAAGCTCCTCGCCCATGACGCCCTTCTGCCATTCGCGCATGTTGGGCACGTCGAGCGTGCCGCTGGTGGCGATGGCGGCCAGGATGTGGCGCGCGGACAGGATAGAGGGGTCGATCTTCAGCTCGCGGGCGTGACGATCGCGAACGTCCTTGAGCCGGTTGATGCGGGACTCGAGCTGCTTGTCGCGGATCCACGGCTTCGGCTCATTGCGCTCCGGCAGGTCCGTTTCCGGGATCTCCATGGCGGACTTGACGATGGCCGCCAGCTCGCGGCCGTAGCGATCCGCGTGATAGCGGGAGACGCTGCGCAGCGCTACCAGGTCGCGCAGCGTGGCCGGCTTCTCCTTGGCGATGTCGACCATCGTGTCATTGCCCATCACCTTGAAAGGCGGGCGGTCAGCCTTGCGAGCCAGCACGTCGCGCCATTGATGAATGTCGCGGACGATGGCCAGGCTGCGGCGGTCGAGACCTCCGATGTTCTTCAGCTTGCGCCAAGTCTCGGCCTCGTCGTCGCTTTCTCGGTAGCGGACGTTCTCCAATCGCGCGAACTCTTCGGTGGCCCACTCCCATCGCCCCAGGGCCGTCAGCTCTTCCCGCAGCTTGGCCGCGAGCTCCACCAAGTAGTGCGTGTCCATCGACGCGTACGCCAGCATGTCCGGAGTCAGAGGCCGCATCGACCAGTCCGCGCGCTGGTGGACTTTGTTCAGCTTCACGCTGAAGTGGCGATCCAGTAGCGCGGCCAGGCCCAGGCCTTCGTATCCCAGGAGTTGCGCGCAGATGGAGGTGTCAATGAGATTGCGGACGGTGAAGCCGAAGTCGCGGTGCATGATCCGGAGGTCGTAGTCACCTCCGTGGAAGACTTTGGTGACGTTGGGATCGGCCAGAATCTCTCCGAACCTCGTGAGATCCACGCGCGCCAGTGGATCGACGATGAGGTCTTCATCCGGAATCGAGATCTGGATGAGGCACACCTTGTCGAAGTACGAATGGAGAGAGTCAGCCTCGGTGTCCACGGCGATCTGGACTTGGGAGCCCACGCGATCCAGGGCCGGCTCCAGCGTGTCCTGCCGGTCGATCCATGTCATTCGGCGGCCGCCCATCCCGTGCCCGACGCACCGATGGATACGAGACGCTCCTGGAACGCGTCCCTGTCAAACTCCGGCAACACGGCCAGCCGTCGCACCGTCCCCTCATCCTCCGCAAACAGCAGCATGAGCGCCAGATCCTCGGCGCGGGGAACGCGTAACGCGCGCTCGTCGAGCGTGGTGTCCTGTCCCGCCGCAATCATCCGTCCGTACAACGCATTGCTCGCCAGCAGGACGTGCACGCGAACCTCACCGTCTTCGTCAGAAAAGTTCAGCGGCACCAGATCCAGCTCTTCGCTCTGCTCGAGCTCGTCGCGATCCACGCGGAACCCGCGGTTGCTGGCCATCATGGCCAACTGCCCCTTCTGAGGCGCATTCATCAGAGCCAGCACGTCGACCGCCCCACCCTCCACCGCCACGTCCAGCCACGCCGCACGCGCGACGTTCCCGACGAAGATCGCGTCGATGCGCAGCTTCGCGAGGAGCTCGGCGGTTGCATGGATGGCCCGGTTGTATCGCGCGGCCGCGCGAATGGAATGCATGGGCCGCGATCAATAGCACATCTACGGGGATCGCAGCTACCCCGTCACCGCCGCGGTCGCTTCGGGCCGGGCGGGTGGCTCGAGCACTTGATGAACGATACGAGGCTTCTGTGGAGCGGTGGGCTTTAGCCCTCCGGCACTCGCGACACTTGTGCCGGAGCCGTGTGAAGCTCTCGGGACACGCATGCCGAGAGCCGCGCCGGCCGAAGGGAGGTTTTTCGCGAGAGCCCGGTGGGCTCAAGCCCACCGCTCCACTCGGCCATCGTTCAACGCGAGGGATCCCCCGCTCCTGATAGTCTATCCACGGTGTCCGCGCCTCTCCTCTCCCTCATCGACAAACACTGGGGTTACTCGACCTTGCGCCCGCTGCAGCAGGAGGCGATGCAGGCAGCCCTTTCCGCGAGAGACTCTCTGGTGGTCATGCCGACCGGTGGCGGAAAGTCGCTTTGCTATCAAGCTCCGGCCCTCCTCAGCGACTCGGTCACGGTGGTGGTCTCTCCGCTGATCTCTCTCATGAAGGATCAGGTGGACGGGCTTCTGGCGTGTGGAGTTCCCGCGGCCCAGGTGAACAGCTCCCAGACCTCGTCGGACAACCGCGGCATCGAGCGCGAGCTCTTCGCCGGACGCCTCAAGCTCCTCTTCGTGTCGCCCGAGCGGCTCTCCATGCCCTGGTTCCGGGACATGCTTCGTCGCGTGGGAGTGAAGACGTTCGCCATCGACGAGGCACACTGCATCAGCCACTGGGGCCATGACTTCCGTCCGGAATACCGCCAGCTCCGCTCCCTGCACGAGGACTTCGAAGGCGCGTCTGTGCATGCCTACACCGCGACGGCCACTCCCGAAGTGCGTCGGGACATCGCAACGCAACTCGGGTTGCGCGACCCGCTCTTGCTGGTCGGCGACTTCGATCGCCCCAATCTCACCTATCGCGTGCTCGCACGCCACGACGAGCTCAAACAAGTGCTGGAGGTGTTGGCGCGGCACCGAGGCGAGGCGGGGATCATCTACTGCCCGCGGCGGAAGGACGTCGACGCGCTGACGGCGAAGCTGGTCAAACAGGGGCACGATGCGGTGGCGTACCACGCTGGACTGCTGCCGGAAGAGCGTGCCGCGGCGCAGGAAAAGTTCTCTTCCGAGAAGTGCGATCTGGTCGTGGCCACGGTGGCGTTCGGGATGGGCATCGACCGCTCGAACGTGCGCTTCGTGTTGCACACGGCCATGCCCAAGTCGATCGAGCACTACCAGCAGGAGTCCGGGCGCGCGGGTCGTGACGGACTGGAGGCGGAGTGCGTGCTGCTTTACAGCGGCGCGGATCTGATGCAATGGCGCTCGATGCTGCTCGCCGAGACGAGCGACGCCGCGCACGCCGAGTCGATGATCCAGCACCTCAATGACATCGACCGCTACTGCTCCGGCGCGAAGTGCCGGCACCGCGCGCTGGTCGAGTATTTCGGCCAATCGCAATCCGCCGAACCGTGCCGGGCCTGCGACATCTGTCTCGGCGAGACGGAGGAGGTCGCGGACGCTCTGATCGTGGCGCAGAAGATCGTCTCCTGCGTCGTGCGCGTCCGCGAGTCCTGGGGTGTATCGCACGTGGTGGGCGTGCTGCGAGGCGAGGCCACGGAGAAGATCCGCGAGCGCCAGCACGATCAGCTCTCCACGTACGGACTGCTCAAAGGCCACAATCGCAACGACGTGCGCGAGTGGGTGTATCAGCTCGTGGCGCAGGAGTTCCTCGCCCAGACCGATGGCGAGTATCCGCTGCTCAAGCTCGGACGACGCGCCCGCGAAGTGCTGCGAGGAATTGCCGAAGTCCGCCTGCGTCAGCCGGCCATCCAGAAGAAGGACCGCGCCGCTTCATCGAGCTCATCGCGTCCGTCTCTTCCGATCGCGGACGGCCCGTACGACCGCCAGCTCTTCGAGACGCTCCGCGCCTGGCGCCGGGCCGAGGCACAGGAACGGGGCGTGCCGCCCTACGTCATCTTCAGCGACCGCACTCTCCGTGAGCTGGCGCGACTTCGCCCTTCGACGCGCTACGAGCTCCGCGGCATCTACGGAATCGGCGACGCCAAACTCGAAGCCTTCGGCGATGCCGTGCTGTCCCAGATCGCGGGTCACTCGGGCGACACCCAACGCTGAGAGCAACTGTGGAGCGGTGGGCTTTAGCCCGCATTTCTCACAGCCCTTCGTCGCGAGACAGCCGAGAGTGGCCTGGATGCGAGTCGAACGGCGATTTCGCGACGAAGGCATAGTTGACACTATGTTGAGGAGCGAAATCGTCGTTCGGCGAAGCAGGCAGGCCGCTATCGGCTGTCGTAGCAGAAGGGCTGTGAGAAATGCGGGTTAGCCCTCCGGGCGCTCGCGATGAGTGCGCCGAGGCCGTGTGCGGCTCTCGGGACTGTCGTGCCCAAAGCCGCGTGCTTCGTCCAAGCCGAGCCGGCAGAAGGGAAGCTCTTCGCGAGAGCCCGGAGGGCTAAAGCCCACCGCTCCACAACGACCGTTCCTTCTGACTGCACGCCAGTCTGTGCCTCAGTGCCTCTGTGGTGAACCGTCCCCTCCTCACACGTAATCGAGGATGCGCGCGACATGGCTCCATCCGGTGGCGCCGTTGCCGAGGGCCACGCGGATCGCGTAGTGGCCGCGGAGCTTGGTGTGCGACACGAAGAGCTGGCCGCCGGCGTTCATCGTCTCGAGTGCGGCCAACGTGGCCTCGTCGGAGGCGAGGCGGAACACGACCACGCTGAAGGATTGCGAGAGCACTTCCACCCCGTCGCGCGTGCGCAGCTCGGCGGCCAGGCGCTCGGCGAAGCCGACATGGTCGCGGATCACGTTTCGCAGGTGCTCCAGTCCGTAGTGCTCCAGCACGAGCCACAACTTCAGCGCGCGAAAGCGGCGGCCGAGTTGCAGGCCGTAGTCCATGTAGTTGATCTCGGCGGAATCGGTGGTCTTCAGATACTCGGGTACGAGCGAGAACGTCTCGCGCAGCACGTCCGGGCGGCGGGTGAACAGGACGCTGCAGTCCACTTGTGTGAAGAGCCACTTGTGTGGGTTCGTGACCAGGGAGTCCGCGTACTCGAAGCCGTCCCAGATCCAGCGATATTCCGGACAGATCGTCGCGGAGCCCGCGTACGCGGCGTCGATATGCAGCCAGCAGTTCTCGCGCTTGGCGATCTCGCCGATCGCGCGCACGGGATCCACCGCGGCCGTGGAGGTCGTCCCGGTCGTGGCCACGATCACGCACGGCAACATCCCCGCCGCGCGATCGGCGGCGATGGCCTCGGCCAACGCCTCGGGGCGCATCCGAAACTGCTCGTCGCTGGGAATGTGCACGATGTTCTTCTGTCCGAATCCGAGTGCCAGCGCACCCTTGTCGACCGAGGAATGTGCGTGCTCGGAGCAATAGATGCGCAGCGGAGGGAGATCGCGGCCAGTCATCCCTTGCCCGCGGATGTCGAGTCCCGTCGCCTCGCGCGCCGCGGCCAAGGCCAGGAAGACATTGATCGAAGCGGTGTCGTTGATGATGCCGAAGAGATCGGACGGCAGGCCCATCGCGTCACGCAGCCAGCCCAGCGCCAGCGTCTCCAGTTCCGTCAGCGCCGGCGACGTCTTCCAGAGCATCCCGTTCACATTCAGCGCGGCAGAGAGCATCTCTCCGATGACGCCCGCCTGCGACCCGGTGATGCTGAAGTAGGCGAAGAACGAGGGATGGTTCCAGTGCGTGATCCCGGGGAGGATCTTCTGCGCGAACTCGTCGAGCAACGCGTCGTACGACTTCCCGACTTCACCAGCAGCAGCCGCGAACTGCCGGCTCACATCGCCAGGCTGCGCGCGCGACAGCACGGGATAGGAGTCGATGTTCTCGAAGTAGTCCGCAATCCAATCCGCGGCACGATGCGCGGCGGCGCGGAACTCGTCAGTGGAGGCGTCGAGCTTCGGCATGACGCGACGTTACCAGTTGACGGATGGCGATGGCCAGCGCGGGCTCCCGAAAGTCGATGTCCAGCGGGCTGTTGTCCGTTGTCAGTGATCGGCGGCCTGCACCTCACCATCACCCACAACCGAGAACCGACAACTGACAACAAAGAGAGTCGAGACCTACGAAGCGCCCTTGCCGGACAGCACGGCCGGAATCGTTCTCAGCAGGATCTTCAGATCGAGCGAGGGGGACCAGTTGTCGATGTATTGGAGGTCGAGCTTCATCCAGTGGTCGAAGTCCTGGATCTGATTGCGGCCGCTGATTTGCCAGAGGCAGGTCAGACCGGGCTTCATCGACAGGCGCCGGCGGTGCCAGCGATGGTACGACGCCACTTCCTCGGGGATCGGCGGACGCGGACCCACGAGGCTCATGTCGCCTTTGAGGACGTTCCAGAGCTGCGGGATCTCGTCGAGGGAGAAGCGGCGCAACCAGCGGCCGACCGGCGTCACGCGGGGGTCATTGCTCATCTTGAACGCCGGACCGTTCATCTCATTGAGGTGGGCCACTTCCTCGCGGCGGGCGTGGGCGTCCTCGATCATCGTCCGGAACTTGTACAGGACGAAGGTGCGGCCGTTCAGGCCGATGCGCTGCTGCTTGAAGAGGACCGAGCCTGGCGAGGAGAGGCGGATGGCCAGAGCGGCGATGCCGATGAGGGGCATGGCCATGCCGAGGACCAGCAGGGAGATGGCGACATCCAGGGCGCGTTTGAGCGCGAGGTGAGCTTCGTTCGAGGGGGTCGTGGTGAACGTGAGGAAGGGCACGCCCTCCAGCTCCTCGATCTCCAGCCGCGCCACCCGATTCTGGATGAAGTTCATCGCCACGCGGGTGCGGATGCCCAGTTCCTCGCAGAGGAGGAAGGTCTGCTTCATCTCGTCGAGCTTCTTGCGCGTGACGGCGAAGACGATCTCGTCGATCGGCTCACCGATCTCCCCCTTCTCGAGGATGTGTTTGAGCTCGGGAACCGATCCGTAGATCCGGTAGCGCGCCCACCCGTTCGAGAGGCGATGCCCGTCCGAGACGAAGCCCAGGATCTTGTAGCCCCAGAACTTGTGCCCGGCGATCATGCGCGCGATGTCGGTGGCCCGGCGGCCCGTGCCGACGATGAGCAGCGTGCGGTAGTTGAGCCCTTTCGAGCGCACCCAGCGGGCGATGATGCGCACCAGGATCTTCTCCGCCACGAGGAGCACGGCCGAGATTGCGGCGAAGAGCGCGAACCACGTGCGCGAGAGCTGCCGCAGCGGCAGGAGGAAGGCCAGTGTCGCCAGAATGACCGTGCCGACCATGACCACGCGGATGGTGGTGATCGCCTCACGGGTCAGGGGGATCGTGCGGTGGGAGTGGTAGCTGTCGTAGGTGAAGAGCAGGACCGACCAGATGATCAGGACCAGGGGGTAGATCTTCAGATAGTCGCCGAGGGGGTAGAGGCCCGTTGGAAAGTGCGCGGGGTCGATCCAGGGTAGGACCGCGTCGCGGAGGAAGAAGGCCGCGAAGAAGGCCACGGAGGTCAGCACGAGGTCGACCCCGTACACGATCCTGGCAATCACTCGGGCTTTCTGTTTGAGCATCTGAAGGTCTTTTACCGCAACGGTATACGGAGCAGCCGCGACGGGCGTCTAGCCGGGCTCGGCCCAATCCGAATCAATGTCACTGGAAGCCGGCCAACGCCGCGCGCGGCGCACTTGAAAGCAAGAACCAGCTTCTGCGTGCCTGCCGCGAGGGCGACCCCTCATCCGCCTTCGGCACCTTCTCCCCTCTGCGGAGGGGAGAAGGCTCTCGGTGAGAGTGCATCGCGAGCTCGAGTGGTTCATCGCGAGAGCGGTCAATCGAGAGCCTTCTCCCCCCGGCTTCTTGGGGGGAGAAGGTGGCCATCGGCCGGATGAGGGGGGCTTTGCAGCCTCCGATGAGTTTGCATTCTGACCCTGCAAACATTGGGTGCTTCTTGGAAGGTCGCATGGAGCACGCCGCGTCACCTCGGAGGCCCATGTGCTTCTACCGCCCAGATCACGAGCCGGATAAACCAGCAAACAACTGTTCGTAGGAATCCGTGACCCGCTCCCACGAATAGTGCTCACGAGCTCGCTGCCGAGCCCGCTTCGCCATCGTTTCCCGTTTGGCATCGTGCGCCAGCCATTCTCGAATCGTGCCCGAAAGCGTCTCCTCCGGCCGGAGCCGGAAGTAGCCGATGGCATCCCCGCCCACTTCCCGGTTTTCCGGAGTGTCGTTTGCGAGCACCGCGCCGCCGGAAGCCATGGCTTCGATGAGCGCCGGATGAGTACCGCCCACCTCGGTGGCCTGGATGTAGAGCCGTGCATGGCGCTGCAGAGTCCGGTAGTCTGCCCCATAGAGCGCACCCGGAAAGCGAATGCCCTCGGAAGCATGAGCGTGCAACTCGCGGACGAGCTCCGCCGCGTAGAGCCCCTTGCCGAGCATGACCAGAGGCGGCGACCCGGGCAGCTTTTCATAAGCCTGCACCACCTCGAGAGGATTGTTCTCCGGCTCGAAGCGCGAGACGTAGAGCACGTAGCCTCGGGGCGTGAGGCCCAGGCGCGTCAGGACATCCGAGTCCTCCTCGACCGGAAACTCGGCACCGTACGGGATGACCAGCGGATCGAGCGCATAGTGCTCGCGGTAGTAGCGCGCGATCACCTCAGCGTCGGCGATCACCCTGTTCGCGAACCCGACCGAGAGCGCTTCGCCCGCGGCGTACACCGCGCGACCGAGGACGTTCCACTTGCGGCGCTTGCGCTCGATGCCGTCCACGTTGATGGCCGCCGGAATCCGCGCGGCGCGCAGGAGCGGCAGCACGAACGCATTCGCGGCGTTGCAGACCAGCACCGCGTCGAAGTCGCGCCGCAACGCATCGAGCGCGGACAGGAAGGTGTGGGTCACCGTCTCGAAGTATTTGTGACCGAAGGCGGGGAGGACGATGCGCTGGACTCCTCGCCAGGAGGGCGTCCCAGAGTCGTCGAGTCGTCGAGTCTTCGAGTCTTCGAGGGGCAGGCGAGGACCACTCCCTGGGGGATCGCAACTCGCGATTCGTGACGGCTTGGCGACTCGACGACTCGACGACTCGAAGACCCGGTCAGCCGCTAGCCGATCCTTGCGGCAGTAAACGACAACCTCGTGTCCGCGAGCGACGAGCCTCGTCGAGAGTTCGGCGGCGAAGGTCTCGAACCCGCCGTAGCTCGGAGGCACTCCGCGGGTACCGAGGATGGCGATCTTCATCGGAACCACCGGGCCAGCTCGCGGTCGGAGACTCTGCGCCGCGACTGAATGATGCGGCGTTTGGCCAGGACGCGCACGCGATTACGCCAGAGCCAGGCGAACGCGGGAAGCGAGCTGCGCTCGATCGTCATCGCTGCGATCAAGACCATCCCGTCGCGCATCCAGGCGAACGGTGCGTTGCGTAGGGCGAGATACGCGCCCTCGTTCTTGAGGCGCAGCAGGAAGCGGTTCTTCACCGAGTGCATGTTGAGGCTCGCCGGCAAAGACGCGCGCACTTCCGGAGTCACGCGTCGCACGTGATACGCCACCGCGGCGGGCTCGCACCTCGCGGTCCAACCCAGGAGCCTCCCCCGCCACGCGAGGTCGGCGTCCTCGCGATAGGCGAAGAAATCCTCGTCGAAGACTTCCCCATCGACCGCAACGTCGCGAAGGAACGACTGACGAAACATCGCCGCAGCTCCGGACACACCAAAGACTTCGAAGGAATCGCTCATCTGGTGACGATCGGCGGGCGCGCCCTGATGCAGATCGAGGTGCCGTCCGTTCCGCGTCATGCGGATGCCCATCGAGTCGATCTCGCGAGTGGGCTCGATGTTCTCACCGAGCGCCCGCAGCAACAGACCCGACGCCGCACCGAGCTCAGGACGCAGATCAAAAAGCACGACCAGCTTCTCGACGTAGTCCGGCATGAGGAAGCAGTCCGGATTCAGGAGCATCACCAGCTCGCCGTTCGCCACGGCCACGGCCTGATTCACCGCCGCGCTGAAACCTCGGTTCGTCTCGTTTCGGATCATCCGCTCGGCATGCGCGCTCACCAAGGCCACCGAGTCGTCCGCGGAGGCGTTGTCGACGACGATGAGCTCCAACGCGCGGTGGGTCTGCTGCGCGAGACCCTCCAGACAGCGGCGCAGGAACGGCGCGCTGTTCCAGGTAATGAGGACGACCGAGACGACTGCCCCTCCGGAACGGGACTCCCTTCTAATGGACATCGACGATGTCATCCGCTGTTCCAAGGCCGGCCATTTTGCTCGAACAGCGTGCCCGCCGGACGTGCCGGCTCAGAGTGTGTGCAGAAATCCAAAGCTTTTCCCTTGCCTGTCATCCTGAGCCGGCCCACGCCGTGGGCGGCGCACTTGAGAACAAGAAACAGAATCTGCGTACCTGCCACGAGGGCGACCCCTCATCCGCCTTCGGCACCTTCTCCCCTCTGCGGAGGGGAGAAGGCTCTCGGTGTGTGTGCGTAGCGATTGGGAGCGGTTCATCGCGAGAACGAAAATCGAGAGCCTTCTCCCTCCGGCTTCTTGGGGGGAGAAGGTGGCCAACGGCCGGGGGCGATGCAGCCTCCGATGAGTTTGCATTCTGGCCAGCAAACATTGGCAGTTTCTTGGAGCGGGAGGCGGGTGTGAAGCGAAGGATCCCCTGCGGTAAACCACGCCCGCGCAGGTTGGAGCAGGCTGCGGTTCTCCTACCCGCACGCTCATCGTTCCTCGCACGAGATCCTTCGCCGTCTACGCGGCTCAGGATGACAGCATTGGGATGCGGCCGGATTTCTGCACAACGTCTGAGCCGGCACGGTCGGCCGCGCTGGTTGGCCAAGCCTTGGGCGTGCCCGCCGGACGTGCCGGCTCAGGACGGGATTTCCCATCGATGGAACGCTTTCTTCAGCACCGCGGCGTAGGCGCGGAAGGCTTCCCGTCGGGCCACACCCGGCGGGCGGAATCCCGCCAGACCGGCTCCGCAGCGAAGCACCATTCCGGCCATGATCGCCCAGCGTAGCGCCTCGGTCTCACCGGGACGCAGCCACTTCCGCGCGTAGCGGAAAAGGTTGCGGTACCAGATGTCCACGAACGCTCCGAAGGAAATGTGCTCGAGGCTCGCACCGCCGAAGTGCCGCACCTCGGTTCCGGGCACCACCCACACTTCCTTCTGATGTTGGGCAAGGCGGCGGCAGTAGTCGACGTCTTCGAACCAGGCCGGCGCGAACTGCTCGTCGAACGGACCGATCTCCTCCACCACTTCACGCCGCAGCAGCAACGCGGCGGCCGCGGGCTGCTCGATGTGTTGTGGCTCGGTGAGGTCGAGGTCGCGGTAGCGGTAGCTGGCCGTGGCGGAGTTCTTGGGGAAGAGCTTGTCCAGCAGGAGCAACTCCGCGGCAAAGGTGCGCAGCGTGGGCAGGCGGCGAAGCTGAAACTCCCGCTGCGAATCGCCACTCTCGTCACTGAGAAGAGGAACCGCCGCGGCGATCCTCGGGTGCGCTTCGAGGAACTCGAACAGGCGCGTCAGCGTCCGTGGCGCCAGTTCGCAGTCGGGATTGAGCAGGAAAACGTACCGTCCGCGCGATGCCGCAAAGGCGCGATTGGTGCCGGCCGCGAATCCCGCGTTGGTGTCGGAGTGCAGCACGTTCGCGCCCGTGATGTGCTCGAGGGTGCGATCGGCGGAGGCGTTGTCGTGCACCATCACCTCATAGTCGAGGCCCTCGCACGCCGCAGGAATCGAGCGGAGACAGCGGTCGATCCATCGCTCGCTGTTCCAGGTCACGATCAGGATGGACAGGTCCGCCACGCGGGCAACGACCCGCGGAATCGCTTCCTGACGCTCTTCCAACATCACATTTGCCATTGGGTCTATTCGCCAACCGCGTTCGTGCCGAAGCCCGTGTCGAAACCCATGTCGAAACCCATGATCGCGCTTACCAGCGGCCGTGTCACGAGCTCCCACGCGAACCGCGGACGGATGCGCTCCAGATTCTCCACACAGCGACGGTGTCTTTCTTCGTTCGTGAGCAAGTGCCGGACCGCCTCGGCGACGGCTGCGACTTCCCCGGGAGGGACGACGATGCCCAGCCCTTCCCGCTCGACCAGCTCCGCGGCGAACCCTCCCGCCGTGGCGACCACCGGAATCCCCGCGGCAATGGCGTCGAACAGTCGCGTGCGAATCGAGTACTCGGCCTCCGCCGTACGACGGTGGAGCATGATAGCGATTCTGCCCGAGCGGAGCCACGAGAGCCGCTCACGGTACGGAACCCATTCGTCGTTGGCCGACACGTGTTCGCCCGCGCGCGCCAGCAGCGCGTCGAAACGATCGTCCCGTCTGCGATCCACGAGGTCCGGGTTCGGCCGAGCCCTCCCGAGAAAAAGGAGCTTCACCCGCAACCCTTCCTGATTCAGACGCAGAATGGCCTCGATCGCGGTGGCCGGATCGAGCCACTCCCAAACCCCTCCGTTCCAGACCACGATGTCGTCCGCGGGTTTGGCGCACGCGCTCACATCGTGCAGATCGATCCCGAACGGGACCTCAATCCACGGCGCGGTGCCGCCCTGAATTCTCTCGTAGAACTCTCTCTGCTTCCGAGCCGCACACATGAGCACGTCCCCCACCATCAGCGCCTCGGAGAGACGCCACCATTCTGCGGCCAGGTGAACGCGCTGCCGCAGCGAAGGCCTGTTGCCGTAGAGCTCGCGCAGCTCGAGCACGGTGGGGTCGAACAGGTCGTAGATGATCCGCTGAGCGCGGCGCCGCTTGCGAAACCCACGTGCGGGCTGCCCGACGAGGACCGTCGCGCCGCGCATCGCCATTCGCGCGGCCTCGCTGCCGTGAGGAAGAATGGTGACGTCGCCCGTCGTGGCGCTACTCGCAGCTTGCTTTTCCGACTTCGCGATCAGCGTGGTTGGAAAGTGTTTGGCCAGTTCCCCGGCAAGGTGCCAGGCGCGGATGCCCGGTCCGGCCATCCGTTCGCCGACGACGTCGGGCGTGTGAACGACGACTCGGAAGGTTGCAGACGCCATCACGCGATCGTCCCGCGGCTTTCCACGTCGTCGAAGCCCGCCTTCATTCTCCCGCCTTCATTGCTGCGAAAAGTCCCTGGGCGATTCCTCGCATGGACGAGCGGCCTCGAAGAAACAGCTTCGCGTCCTCCCACAGAAGCGCACGAACGTTTCCGATACCGGGGTGCATGCGAGCGACCAGATAGCGATTTCGCGTGCGGAGGCGGAGGGCGTCTCCGCCGAGGATGCTCGCACTCGCCGAGCCGCGATGCGTAGCCTTCACCACCGGAAGCACGGCCACTCGCCACCCTCCAGCGTGCAAGCGTGCCGACAGCTCGACGTCCTCGTAGTACGAAAAGAGCCGCTCATCGAAGATCCGCTGGCCCAGGGCCTCGGCGCGGTAGAGCGTGGCCGTCGCGGAAACACCCCACGCCACCGACAGGGGCGTACCGACCGGCCTGCCGTAGCCGATCTGCCGGAACGTGCCGTCGCTGATGTCGATGCCCGCACCGTCGATCTGTCCGTCCGGACGGGCGATGATCGTCTGCACGGCTGCCAGCTTCGGGTCCCGCTCGAGCGCGTCACGAACCTGCTCGAGCCAGTCGCGCTGCAGGATCACGTCGTTGTTGATCAGGGCCACGTAGGCGGCCGTGCGGACGCGAAACGCTGCGTTGGCGCCACTGGCAAAACCGAGATTGGTCTCGCTGCGATAGACCTCCACTCCCGAGGTGCGCAGCGTCACTGGCTCCCGCGAACCGTTGTCGAACACGATGATCCGCGAGGGAGCCACCGTTTGCGCGCGGATCGACGCGATGCAGTCCTTCAGCATCGTTCCGCCATCCACGTCCAGCACGATCACGTCAATCATCGCGTACGAGTCATCCGATCCAGGTTGATTGCTCCGCTGAGGCAGCGCAGGGTAACCCGTCCTCCTTGCGGAATGGTCACAGGAATCGCCTGATAGCGATCCCCCGGGGAAACGATGTACGTACGTCCGCCCAGCTCGAAGGTCGCGCCCAGCCCCGTGATCAACTCCAGCTCGTACCGTCCTTCCTCTGCGAGGAAGGACAGCGAATCGCCCTCCTGAAGAATCCAGCCACCGCGGTAACTGGCGCGCATCATCGTGAAGTTCTTCGGGTAGAGCTCGCCTCCCTCGCGAAGCACGTGAGCATCCTCGAGCTCCACAGTCGAGCCCGGCTGCAGGCCGAAGTGAAACGCGCCGGCCATCGCGAGCGCGAACAGGCCGATCAGCTCGGGCCGGAAGTGCGCGGTGCGCGTTCCACCGCCGCGCTGAAACACGACGTAAAGAAGACAAAGCGCGGCGAGCACGCCGACGCTCCACGAGGCCGCATCGTTGAGGCGGATGAAGCTGGGGAAGAAGCGGGAGAAGTCTGCCTCGAGGAGCGTCGAGAGCCACTCCCCCACCGCGTTCTCGCCGGTGAATTCGTGGAAGAGCCGGTAGGGATAGGCGAGACCGTGAATCACGAGGCCGGCCGTCCACGCCGAGGCGAGCGCAATCGCGGAGCGCGGAATGCGCTCCCACACCGACGCGATGCCGAGGGCCAGCACGGGCATCAGAAAGACCACGTAGCGCAACGGCGGCGCCCAGCCTCCGAACCATTCGCCCCGAGGCACGAGATAGAAGAGGTAGAGCAACGACGCCAGGATCCCGAGGCGAAATCCGGCGGGCGTCCGCTTCCAGTGCATCAGGGCGATCAACGCGAAGAGATAGAACGGAGCCTGAAACGCGATCCCGCTCATGCCGTCGAGCAGCAGTCCGAAGAAGCCGGTGGCGTACGCAACAGGCGAAGTGGGGATCAACTCACGCCAAGTGTGGACATTGGTCGCATCGCCCGTCATCCACCAGATCGCCGCGAGCGGAGCCAGCAGGATGGCGATACCGATCACGACGCTGCCAGTGCCGCGTTGCGCGTGGCCGGAGCCCTTGCCCTTGAAAGGTCTCGCACGTCGCCACTGCTCGCTCGCAACCTTGCCGACGACGACAATGGCCACCAGCACGAAACGTAGCTTCAGGAACACGAGCCCCGCAAGCGCCGCCATCCAGCGCTTGGGGCGATCCTCACGCACACCGCGCAGTGCTTCCACGAAGAAGAACGCCGCCGGGACTTCCGGCCAGATCCGTGTCGCATAGAACAGCAGCGGCGGCGCGAAGGCGAAGAACGCGAAGATCATTCGCGCGGTTTCCGCGGAGATGCCCTCGTCTTCCATCCAACGCACGGTGGAGCGCACCAGGAGCACGCCGAACAACGCGATGGTGGCGATCGCGCCATACAACCCGCCGGCGAGATAACCCGGCACCAGGAGCAACGAGAGGAACGGCTCGTGACGCGAGTACTGCTCGCCGCGCGCCCCCCGTGGGTCGTTGAACTGCGGAACCAGGTCGGGCCGCCTCCACTCCGTTCCTGCGCGCGTCGCGTATTGGTTGGTGAGATCCAGATCCACATCGCGCACCAACGAGTGCGTGACCAGGAGATAGAACGGCTCGTCGCCGTCGATCGGCGCGCGGAGCATGGCCGGGATGGTCACCGCGTAGACGACTGCAGCCAGCAACGCCGCGCGGTTCGCGGACCAGCGCACGTTCCGGCCAACGGCGAGAAAGAGCGAAAAGGTGGCCAGTTTCACCACCGCCAGCGTCGTGAACGCCAGAGTCGGATCCAGCCCGGGGACTCGTCGCCACAGAATCCAGGCAAGAAGCCACGTCCCCGCATCGGCACCCAGGTACGCGAAGAGAGTCCGGCCGCGCAGCGTGAGGAGCGGCAGAACCAGCAGCGCGACGACCGTCCCGATGATCACTCGAACCCTTCGACTTGCAGCGCGGCGTCCGCGGGAAGAGTGGGTGCGGCCGTGACGCGGATCCGCCGCGTGCCCCGCGGGAGTGCGACGCGTCCCGCTCCGTCCATCCACGCCTGATAGCCATAGCCGCGGATCGTTCCGGCGGCGTCACGAGGCAGCGGATTGTGCGCGCGATGGAACTGATCGCGCCGCAGGTAGCCCCAGTCCGCAGCATCGCCGACGCGGATCGCGACGCCGCCCGGCTCGATGCTGCCCAGTGCCTCGCCACGACGCAGATGCGCCACGTTCGCTCCGGACAGAACGATCCAGCGCGCACCGTGCGGAACGTCATACGTCATCGCGCGACTCGGCCCCAGCGCGTTGTCCACCACCGTTCGCTGGGCCGGCGTTGCCGGCTTGCGGAGGAAGTACGGGAACGCGCGCGCCACGATGCCACTCCACGGAAAAAACAGGATCACCAACCCGAGCGCGAGTGAGGCCACCCACGTCAGGCGCAGGCGAGGCAGCCCGAAGAGCCGGGCCAGCACGGCGATGAACAGCACCACGAGCGGGAACGCCAGCGTCCGAAGCGGCACGGCCGGCGTCACGAACACCGTGACCACGGCCACGATGACCGCGAACGGCGTGAACCCCAGCACGGCCACCAGAGCCACGGCGATCGCCAGCAGGAACAGCTCCCTCCCGAGGAGCACATCCTCGAACGGAATCCAGCGCAGAACGATCAGAGCCAGGACGGCGACCGTGAGCATCGCGAGCACGGAATGCGGTCGCGTGCCTTCGGAGTCCGGCGCCGGAGAAAGGCGCGCACGCCATGAGTGAGGTAAATCCACAGGCCCGTTCTGCCTCGAGGGCGACCCCTCATCCGCCCGTTGGGCACCTTCTCCCCTCTGCGGAGGGGAGAAGGCTCTCGGTGTTTCCACTTCGCGAGAAATCTGCACCTCGCGAGTCCCCTCTCCCCACGGTGGGTTCATCGCCATGGGGAGAGGGTTAGGGTGAGGTTCGCTCTCGCGCTGATTGTCCTGGAGAGCTTCGCCATCACGCGTGATCGCGATCGCGAACGCGCTGGCTAGGATTGCGCCGAAGGCGAGAAGGCGCGTCGTCTCCTCCGGGATGACGATCTCAACCAGGAGCAGCAGCGGAACGCCCAGCATCAGACCGGGGTACGTTCGCCAGGCCAGAATCGTGAGGGCCGCGGCCAACAAGGGGAGAGCGCGATCGACCGGCGTCGCGTGATGGACGGCGATGTGGCAGGCGAACACCGAAAGCGCCGCGGCGGCAATCCAGCGAAGGTTCTCCAAGTTCAGGCGACCGTGACGCCGGCGGCGGGGTCGCGGACGAACTCCGGATCGAACCCCTCCAGCGTCTCGGGGGTGATGGTAGCGCGATAGATGAGTCGCGCGTCACCCTTGAGCCGCACGTCCTCGACATGCCCGCTCTCGACGGTCGAGGCAAACCCGCCACTGTGCCGCACCGCGAACGACACTTCCAGCGTGATGCCGCTCCGCGTGCGCACGGAGACGGGAGGCTTGACTCTGCCGAAGAGCGCACTGGTGACGGACGAGGCCACGACTCCCGAGCCGCAGGAGAGAGTCTCTCCTTCGACACCCCGCTCCCAGGTGCGCACCTCGATCGTGTGCTCATCGCGCACCACCACGAAGTTCACATTCGCGCCACCGTCGGCGGCCAGGTCCGGATGCTTGCGGATCGCGCTGCCGAGGGAGTCGATGTTCTGCTGCCACAGATCGCCGCGCAGAAAAACCACGTAGTGAGGCACGCCGACCATCAGCGAGCTGCCTCGAACGGTCTGCGGGCCGATGGTCAGCGGACGCTGCGCGCGAAAGGTGTGCGGTGCCGGGAGCGAGAGCGAGACCTGCCCGCCATCGCCGATCTCGGCGCCCACGATGCCGGCGTCGGTCTCGATGGTCATCCGCCGGCCGGCGATCACGTTCAGGAACGCGAACCGCGCAGCGCAACGCGTGCCATTTCCGCAGAACGCGCCATGAGAGCCATCGGAGTTGTAGTAGCGCATGCGAAAGGTGGCACGGGCGGAGTGCTCCACGAGGATGAGCCCGTCACCGCCCACGGAAAGGGCGCGCGTGCAGATGCGGCGGGCCAGGTCCTCGGGATCGGCGATTCTGGTGACCCGGTGATCGATCACGACGAAGTCGTTCCCGCCTCCGGCCATCTTCGAGAAATTCAACGGATCTTGTTTTGGCGTCTGCACTTGTCCGGGTACCCGCATGGAAATTTTCGACTGGCGCCTGGGTTTCCCTCGGCGGTCCGCATTTTCGCATGTAACGCGAGCGCCAGCCGCTCCGTCCAAGGACCGGGCCGCAGAGTCTCACAGATCCAGTCTCATTCGACTGTTCTCTGAGCCTGTGCGACTCTGAGACTATGACACTCTCCGGAGGCCAGGTTTGAAACGTACGCTCGCCATCGTCGCCGTCGCCGCGCTTGCGCTGCCGGTGCTCGCGCAGAACAACCGGAACCAGGAGCCCGAGCTCCCCAAACTCGTCGAGAACATCGACATCCGCGTCATCAACGTCGACGTGGTCGTCACCGACAAGCGCGGCAATCCGGTCCCGAACCTCACCCAGGAAGACTTCGAAATCTACGAGAACAACGTCCAGAAAACCATCTCGAACTTCTACGAAGTCCAGGGCAACCAGGCCAAGAACGTCGTCGGCGAGGCGCCGGCACCGCCCGCGCCGGCCTCGGCCACGCAGAAACCGGTCAGCACGCCGGAGAGCATGAAGCGGCGCATCATCTTCTACGTCGACAACCTCTCCCTCTCCCCCTTCAACCGCAACCGCGTCTTCCAGCAGATGAAGGAGTTCGTGAAGACGGTCATGCGCCCCGGGGACGAGGCCATGATCGCCACCTACAACCGGAGCATGAAGGTCCGCGTGCCGTTCACGCGCGACACGGCGCAGATCATCTCCATCCTCGACTCGCTCCAGCGCGAGTCGGGCATGGGCATCGCCAATCGCAGCGAGCGCCGCTCCGCCGAGGACCGCATCCGTGACGCTTCGTCCTACAACGACGCCATCGCCACGGCCCGCTCCTACGCCTCGTCGATCGAGCACGACCTGCGACAGGGCGTGGCTTCCCTCAACGCCCTCATGACCACGCTGGCCGGCGTGGAAGGAAAGAAGGTCCTCGTGCTCACTTCCGAGGGCTTCCCCATGCAGCCAGGCCGGGAGATGTTCTACTTCATTGATGACGTCGGTCGCGAGAAGGGCTGGCAGAACGTCGGCTCGACCATGCTCGAAGGCATGACCTTCGACGGCTCGCAGCTCATCCAGTCCGTGGCCAAGACCGCGAACGCCAACGGCATCACCATGTACACCGTCCACGCCGCGGGCCTCACCGGCGGTATGGAGATGTCGGCCGAGAACAACCAGCCCGTGTCCGCGCTGGTCTCCAACGCGGCCATCACCAACACCACCGAGTCCATGCAGCTCATGGCCGACATGACCGGGGGCGTGGCCTCCGTGCAGACGAACAACTTCACGGCCGCCTTCGACCGCATCCAGAAGGACCTCGAGTCGTACTACTCCCTCGGCTACCGCGCCGGCACCGAGCGCGTCGACCGCCAGCGTTACCTCCGCGTGAAGGTCAAGAACCGCGACTATCGCGTCCGCAACCGGCAGACCTTCGTCGAGAAATCGATGTACGCGGAGATGAACGATCGCGTCATCGCCAACCTGCTCTATCGCGGCAAGGACAACGACCTCGGCGTCCTCACCCGCATCGACACACCGCGGCCCACCGACGACGGCTACTACCGCGTTCCCATCGACGTGCTCATCCCCATGCAGTCCCTGACTCTCCTGCCTCAGGGCGAGGTGGAGTTCGTGGGCGGCTTCGACGTGTATGTGGTCGTGGCGAACAAGGACAACGACATGTCCGACGTCGCCCGCAAATCGCACCAGATCCGCGTCTCCGTGGACGACTACAAGAAGCTCAGCGGCAAGTTCTACACGTACACACTCGAGCTGCTCATGGAGAAGGGCCTGAACAAGATCTCCGTCGGCGTCGTCGACCAGATCTCCAACACCAGCGGCTTCACCCGCGAGCAGATCATCGCCAAGGACATGCGGTGAGCGGTTGGCGGTTGTCGGTGAGCCGCCCGACAACTGACCACTGACCACTGACCACCGGGGCTAGCGGAACGACACCGTGCGAACGAAGTGATGCGCGTGCTGCTGACCATCCAGTATCTGGGCACTCGTTACGGCGGGTGGCAGGCGCAGGCGAACGCGCTGAGCGTGCAGCAGGTGCTCGAGGAAGCGCTGGCGAAGACGTTCAGTGCGCCGCTGCGCGTTCACGGCGCCGGACGGACCGACGCCGGCGTTCATGCGGAGGCGCAACGCGCTCACGTCGACATCCCCTTCGAGATCCCGCCCCGCGGCCTGGTCCTGGGCCTGAACCAGCTCCTGCCTCCGGACATCCGCGTCACCCACGCCGAGCCCGTTGCTGACGACTTTCACGCGCGCTTCTCCGCGAAGTCCAAGACGTACGAGTACCGCATCTGGAACGCCGGCGTCGCGGACGTCTTTCATGCGGAGACGCATGTGCACATCGCCCGCACGCTCGACGAGCGCGCCATGCACGTTGCGGCACAGCAACTGATCGGCACCCATGACTTCGCGGTCTTCACGGTGGCCTATCCGGAAGTGACGTCGACCGTCCGCACGATCGCGTCGATCCGTGTCGAACGCAAGGGCGACGCGATTCGCATCACCGCCAGCGCGGACGGCTTCCTGCGCTCCATGGTCCGCCGCATCGCCGGCTCGCTGATCGAGGTCGGCCACGGCAAGCTCGACCCAGCCACCCTCTTCGCCGAAGCACGATGGACCGCACCGGCGAAGGGGCTGGTGCTGAGGGAAGTGCGCTACGGCGGTGAGTAAGGTGCGGGGTGCTGGGTGCGGGGTGCTGAGCGTAGTACCGTCACCTTGCCTGTCATCCTGAGCGGGCGGTGGAATGGGGGGCGAAGGATCCCCTTCCGATGCACGACACACGCTCCGTCGGCAGGGGATCCTTCGCACCCACCCGCCACCCGCTCAGGATGACAGCGGTTGGTTGAGCCTAGCCCGCATTTCTCACAGCCCTTCGTCGCGAGACAGCCGAGAATGGCCTGGATGCGAGTCGAACGGCGATTTCGCGACGAAGGCATAGTTGACACTATGTTGAGGAGCGAAATCGTCGTTCGGCGAAGCAGGCAGGCCGCTA
>Ga0307505_10001122_pt1 | contig 23399 bp, 21 predicted proteins | sample 23_S_MG_FD_202183 | JGI IMG/M metagenome (GOLD analysis project Ga0307505, IMG submission 202183) | Soil microbial communities from Populus trichocarpa stands in riparian zone in the Pacific Northwest, United States - 23_S | ecosystem: Environmental > Terrestrial > Soil > Riparian zone > Trees...
CGGGCGAGCGCCTCGGTGCCCCGGAAACGGTGTGGGACTACCTGTATGAGCCGGAAGCCAAGGCGGTGCTCGACCAGGTGATGACGCGCTACATCGAGGCGATCATCTTCCAGGCAGTGGCCGAGAACATGGCTTCCGAGCAGTCCGCGCGCATGGTGGCGATGAAAGCAGCCTCGGACAATGCACGCGACCTGATCGACGACCTGACGCTGATCTACAACAAGAACCGCCAGGCCGGCATCACCAAGGAACTTTCGGAAATCGTGGGCGGCGCAGCCGCCGTTTAAGGAATCGAACCATGGCACAACTGCAAGGCACCATCGTCCAATGCATCGGCGCGGTCACCGACATCGAGTTCCCGCGCGAGGCGATGCCCAGGATCTATGACGCGCTCAAGCTGGTGGATAGCGCCGAAGGCGGGCTCGCCGAGAAGGGCTTGACCTTCGAGGTCGAGCAGCAGCTCGGCGACGGCGTGGTGCGCTGCATCGCGCTCGGCTCCTCGGACGGCCTGCGACGCGGCATGAAGGTCGTCTCCACGGGGGCCCCGATCTCCGTGCCGGTGGGCATAGGCACGCTGGGCCGCATCATGGACCTCCTCGGCCGCCCGATCGACGAAGTGGGTCCGATCAAGTCCGACAAGCTGCGCTCGATCCACCAGGCGGCGCCCAAGTTCGACGAACTCTCGCCGTCGGTGGAACTGCTGGAAACCGGCATCAAGGTGATCGACCTCATCTGCCCGTTCGCCAAGGGCGGCAAGATCGGCCTGTTCGGCGGCGCCGGCGTCGGCAAGACCGTGAACATGCTTGAACTCATCAACAACATCGCGACGCAGCACTCGGGCCTGTCGGTGTTCGCGGGCGTCGGCGAGCGTACGCGCGAAGGCAACGATTTCTACCACGAGATGATCGAAGCCCAGGTGGTGAAGCCCGACAACCTGCCCGAATCGAAGGTGGCGATGGTGTTCGGCCAGATGAACGAGCCGCCGGGCAACCGCCTGCGCGTGGCGTTGACCGGCCTCACCATGGCGGAGCACTTCCGCGACGAGGGCCGCGACATCCTGTTCTTCGTCGACAACATCTACCGCTTCACGCTCGCGGGCACCGAGGTGTCGGCGCTGCTCGGCCGCATGCCTTCCGCGGTGGGCTACCAGCCGACGCTGGCCGAAGAAATGGGCCGCCTGCAGGAGCGCATCACCTCGACCAAGGTCGGCTCCATCACCTCGATCCAGGCGGTGTACGTGCCGGCGGACGACCTGACCGATCCGTCGCCGGCGACCACCTTCGGTCACCTCGATGCGACGGTCGTGCTCTCGCGGGATATCGCCTCGCTCGGCATCTATCCGGCGGTGGACCCGCTCGACTCGACTTCGCGCCAGGTGGACCCCAACACGATCGGCGAAGACCACTACAACACCACGCGCTCGGTGCAGGCGACCCTGCAGCGCTACAAGGAGCTGCGCGACATCATCGCCATCCTGGGCATGGACGAACTCGCGCCCGAGGACAAGCAGGCGGTGTCCCGCGCACGCAAGATCCAGAGGTTCCTGTCACAGCCCTTCACCGTGGCGCAGAACTTCACCGGCACGCCGGGCAAGTACGTCTCGCTCAAGGACACCATCAAGGGCTTCAAGATGATCGTCAACGGCGAGTGCGACGCGCTGCCCGAACAGGCGTTCTACATGGTCGGCGCGATCGAGGAAGCGTTCGAGAAGGCGAAGTCGCTCCAATAACGAAACCGACTCATGGCCGCCAGCACCATCCACGTTGACGTCGTCAGCGCCGAAGCCTCGATCTACTCGGGCGAGGCGGAGTTCGTCGTGCTGCCGGGCGAGGCGGGCGAGCTCGGCATCTACCCGCGCCATGCGCCGCTCATCACGCGCATCAAGCCGGGCGCGGTGCGCATCACGCCGGCGGGCGGCGGCGAGGAGCAGTTGATTTTCGTGGCGGGCGGCATCCTCGAGGTTCAGCCCAAGCTGATCACGGTGCTGGCCGACACGGCGATCCGCGGCAAGGATCTCGACGAGGCCAAGGCAACGGAAGCCCTGAAGAAGGCCGAAGAGGCGATGGCGAAGTCGCAGGACAAGGCCGAGATCGCCACCCTGCAGGGCGAATTCGCAATGATGGCCGCGCAACTGGCGGCGATCAGGAAGCTGCGCAAGAAGTAGCGTTCATCCGCCGCAGAATCTTCGCCGCCCCGGCCATCGCGCGCATCTTGCCGAAAGCGACCTCGCGCGGCAGGTACTTCATGCCGCAGTCGGGCGCGATGATCACGTTCTCGGGCTTGACGTAAGGCAGCGCACGCTCGATGCGCGCCACCACCGTTTCGGGCGTCTCGACGGTCATGTCGCTCAGGTCTATCGCCCCCACCAGGATCTTCTTGCCCTCGAGTTTCGCCAGCACCGAGCAATCGAGATTGGATTGCGCGGTTTCGACCGAGACCTGGCGGCAGCCGCAGCTGGCCAGCTCCGGCAGGAAGGAGTAACCCGAGGGCCGCTGGTGGATGACGGCGGCATAGCCGAAGCAGATGTGGATCGCGGTCGTGCCCTCGATGCCGTCGAGCGCGCGATTCAACGCCTTGAGGCCGTACTGGCGCGCCTTCTCGGGCCGCGCCTGCATGTAGGGCTCGTCGATCTGCACGATGTCCGCGCCGGCCGCGAACAGATCGCGAATCTCCCCGTTCACGGCCTCTGCGTAATCCATCGCCGCTTCCTCGTCCGTCCTGTAATAGTCGTTCTGCGCCTGCTGGGACATCGTGAACGGCCCCGGCACGGTGATCTTCACCATCCGGCTCGTGTGGCGCTTGAGGAACTTCAGGTCTTCGACCTCGACCGGATGTTTGCGGCGGACCCTGCCGACGATGCGCGGCACCGGGTTGGGATGGCCCGAGCGGTCGAGCGCGGTCCCCGGGTTGTCGATATCCACGCCCTCCAGTGCCGTGGCGAAGCGGTTCGAGTAGCTCTCGCGCCGGATCTCGCCGTCCGTGATGATGTCGAGGCCGGCCTCCTCCTGCGCCCTGATCGCCAGGACGGTGGCGTCGTCCTGCGCCTGCGCGAGCCAGGGCTCCGGGATGCGCCACAACTCCTTCGCCCGGACCCGCGGCGGGAAGCGGCCGGCGAGCTTCTGGCGGTCGATCAGCCACTCGGGCTGGGGGTAGCTGCCGACGAGCGTGGTGGGAAACAGCATGGCGCGTCCTTGAGCCGCTGCGGTTGACGATTCTAGTCCCCCGTCAGGTCTCGATGCGCGGCCTGACATTCGCGATCGAGGCAACGCGAGGGAGAACGCTGAAGGGGCAGTCGGCATTGCGCATCCGGCGCCGCCGCGTGCAGAATCGAGTGAAGAGCGCTCCGCCGGGGGAGGCAGGGATCGTGAAGAAACTGACGCTCATGGAGCGCCTGCGCGCCGTCAAGGCGTTCCGCAGGATCGCGGGCCGCGACCGGCTGATCGATCCCAGGGAGTGGAAAGCCTCACTGGGCATCGAGAACGACCTGTTCGCCGATCGCCTGTTTCAGCTGGCCGACACGGACGGCAGCGGCTTTCTCGACCGCGACGAGTACCTGGCGTTCGTCCGCCTGGTCGGCAAAGGCTCGCTGCAGGAGCGCCTGGCGTTCGTGTTCGACGTCTACGATCTGGAGTCGGATGGCGAGTTCGATCGCCGAGAGGTCCGGCAGGTCCTGGATGCCAGCCTCTCCGAACAGGGCCTGTCGCTCGACGACGAAGTCGCGGTCAAGCTGGTGGACGCCTTCATGCGCAAGGCCGACCGCGACAAGGACAGAACGATCTCCCGGGCCGACTTTGTCGCGATCGCCGGGGAATTGCCCCGCATCGCCGGCCAGCTGGACCACTTCGCCTCGCTCTGGCTCGGCGGCGGCAAGCAACGCGGCAAGGGCGGAATTCCAGGCGCGCCGTTGTTGCTGCGCCTGCGCCGGGCGTTCGAAGCGAAAGCCGCCGCGCTGGGCTGGCTGGCACTGTACGTCGCGGGGAACGCCATTCTCGCTGCACAGGCGGCGCAGCGCTACGCCGAGAGCGGCGCCCCCCTCGAAGTGCAGGTCGCGAGAGCCGCGGGCGCGTGCCTGAACCTCAATGCGGCGCTGATCCTGGTTCCCATGTGCCGGGCCTTGTGGAGTTGGCTGCGGCATAGCTTCGTCGCGCGCCTGGTTCCGATCGACGGCATGACCCGGTTCCATCGCCTGGTGGGATACGCCATCGTCGGCTTTTCGTTCGTGCACGTGGGCGCCCACCTGGCGAACTACTGGCGACGGGGGGAGGGAGTTCTCGATCAGCTGTTCCTGACGACCGTGAGCGTCACCGGCCTGCTGATGATCGTGGCGCTGTATGCGATGGTGCAGGGAGCCAGCAGCCGGAGCGAGCGCCGCGAGCTGTTCGGCAGCAGCCACCTGCTGTACGGCTTGTTCATCGGGGCGCTGCTCCTGCACGCACCGGACTTCTGGGTGTGGTTCGTCCTGCCCTGCGCGCTTTTCGCCCTGGATGCCCTGGTGCGGGTGTGCTTCCAGACCCGGCGGCTGAAGGTCGCGTCGGTCACCGCGCTGGCCGAAGGCGTGACATCGGTGGTGCTGGAGAAGCCGAAGCGCATGCGCTTCTATCCCGGCGACTATCTGCGGCTGCAGATCCCGGCGATCTCGCGCTGGGAGTGGCATCCCTTCACCATCAGCGCGGCGCCGGAAACCTCCAGGATCGCCGTGCACGTGCGCAACAACGGCGATTGGAGCGGCGCTCTGCACAACCTTTCGCGCAAGCGGGACCTGTCGGTGGCCGGGATGACGGCGAGAATCGACGGCCCCTATGGCGCGCCGACCAGCGGCGTCTATCGCTCGAAGGTGGCGATCCTGATCGCCGGCGGCATCGGCGTGACGCCGTTCGCTTCCGTGCTGCACAGCCTTCTGCTGCGCCGGAAAACCACGAGCGAAACCGGCCGCATGGTCTACTTCCACTGGCTGAACCGGTCGCAGAAGTCGTACGAGTGGTTCGTCGACCTGCTTGGGCAGGCGGAACGCCAGCTCGGAGAGAGCCAGTTCCAGCTCTTCATCCACCTCACCAGCCTGTCGCATAACCTCTCGAACATCGCCATGCAGATGGCGGTCGACGCCTACCGCGAACGCCACCAGCGCGACCCGCTGACGCACCTGCAGGCGACGACCTCGGCCGGCCGCCCGAACTGGGACAGGATCTTCGCCGAGGCCGCCCTGGCGCACGCCGGCACGCCGGTGGATGTGTACTTCTGCGGTCCGCCCGAACTCGGCAAGGCAGTGCGCAAGGCTGCCGCCAAGTTCGCTTTGCACTTCCACGAGGAAAAATTCGACTGAAGTGCTGTTCAGAAGCGCCGCTGCGGCGCGTCAGGCCATCTGCGGCCGGCCGGGAATTTCCGTGCGCATGCGGTAGAGGGACGTCGACGCGGTGATGTAGAGGCTGCGGAAGTCCGCATCCCCCCAGCAGAAGTTCGCCGTGTACTCGGGCACGCGGATCACTCCCAGGCATTTCGCATCGGGCGCAAACACATGGATGCCGCCCGGCCCGCAGCAATAGAGATTGCCCTGTGCGTCGAATTTCATGCCGTCGGGCGCGCCGGCGCCCTCTCCGGTCGTCTCGGCCCAGATGCGGGAGTTCGCGAGCGCTCCATCCGGCTTCACGTCGAACACGCGGATGTGCTTGCGGTCCGTGTCGTTGACGAAAAGGTGCCGCTCGTCGGCCGAGAAGCACAGCCCGTTCGGCTGGGCGAAGTCATCCGCAAGCAGCGTGACCCGCTTCGATTCCGGCTCGACGCGATACACCCCGCGGAAGGCGAGCTCGGTCGGCCGCGGCCGGCCGTAGTACTCGTTGCGGCCGTAGGTCGGATCGCTGAAGTAGATCGAGCCGTCGGACCTGACGGCCAGGTCGTTGGGACTGTTCAGCTCCTTGCCCTCCAGATGGCTGGCGAGCACCGCGATCGACCCATCGGCCTCGGTGCGCGTGAGACGGCTGGAGGAGTGCTCGCAGGCGAGGAGCCGCCCCTTGGCGTCCCACGCCAGGCCGTTGGTCTGGTGGCAGGGCTTACGGAACGTCGTCACGCCGCCTTGCGCGCTCCATTTGCGCAGGTGGTCGCCCGGCATGTCGCTGAACAGCAGATAGTGGTCGCGTGCGTGCCAGAGCGGCCCTTCCGTGAACAGGAACCCGGTGGCGACCTTCTCGAACGCGACTTCCCCTCCCACGACCGACTTGAACCGGGGATCGCGGACTTCAGCGCTCACGGCTTCAGCCCTTCTTCATCTGGCTTACGCGGGTCGGCCCGACGTACCAGTCGTCGGCCTTGACGTCCTCGAACACGACCCAGATCACCTCCTTCGGCAGCTTGGCCTCCTCGGAGATGGCGTCAGTGACGCGGCGCGCGATATTGTCCTTGCGCTCCTGCGGATGGCCTTCGAGGATGCGGATGTTTACGAACGGCATGGCATTTCCTCCTTCGATGGATGAACGGCTACAGCGCGAGCAGCGAACTGCGTAGAGCCGCGTCTTCGCGCAACTGGGATGCCGGGCCCGAAAAGCGCACGGCGCCCTTCTCGAGCACGTACACGCGGTCCGCCAGCGCGAGCGAGAATTCGACGCCCTGCTCGGCGAGCATGATGGTAAGGCCGTTGCGCTTGAGCAGGAGCACCTGCTGCAGCAGGTGCTCGACGACGAGCGGTGCCAGGCCCTCCGAAGGCTCGTCGAGCAGCAGCAGTTCGGGATTGCCCATCAGGGTGCGGGCGATGGTGAGCATCTGCTGCTCGCCGCCGGACAGGTTGCCGCCGGCGCGGTCGGCGAGCTCGCGCAGCTTCGGGAACAGGCCGTAGACGGCCTCCATCGTCCAGGCGCCGGGCCGGTTCGCCGCGCGCTGCGCCACGTCCAGGTTCTCCCAGACCGAGAGTTCAGAGAAGATGCGGCGGTCCTCCGGGACGAACCCGACGCCTGCGCGCGCCGCCCGGTTGGGAGGCCACCCGGTGACCTCCCGGCTCTGCCAGCGCACCGTGCCCGCGGAAGGCGGCGTGAGCCCCATGATCGCGCGCAGCGTCGTGCTCTTGCCGACGCCGTTGCGCCCGAGGAGGCATACGCACTCGCCGCGATGGACCTCGAGCGACACGCCGAACAGCACGCGCGACAGCCCGTAGGCCGCATGCAGGTCCTTCACCTCGAGCAGGGGGGCGCTCACGCGTGCTCCCCGAGATAGATGCGCCGCACGTCGGCGTCCCGGCGCACCTCGTCGGGCGGCCCCTCGGCGATGAGCTTGCCCTGATGCAGCACGCCGATGCGCTGCGCGATCTGGAACACGACTTCCATGTCGTGTTCCGTGAACAACAGGGACAAGCCGCGCTCCGCCACGATGCGCTCGATCAGCGCGATCGCGTCGCGCGTCTCCGACGCCGACATGCCCGCCGTCGGCTCATCGAGCAGCAGCAGCCGGGGCTCGCTCGCCAGCGCGATGCCGAGCTCGATCTGCTTCTGCGCGCCGTACGACAGCTCGGCGCTCGTCTCGCCGGCGTGCGGCCCGAGGCCGATCGACTCCAGGAGCGCGGTGGTCTCGTCGCGAAACAGGTCCACCGAGCGTCCCCACAGCCGCTTGCCGAACCCCTTGTGCGCGATGATCGCCGCCTGCACGTTCTGGAACACCGTGAGCTTTGGAAAGATGTTGATGCGCTGGAACGAGCGGCCGATTCCCATGCGCACGATGTCGTGCGGCGCCGCACCGGTGATCGCGCGCCCGTCGAGCATCACCGCGCCTTCGTCCGGTCGCAGATGGCCGGTGACGAGGTTGAACAGCGTGGACTTGCCGGCGCCGTTCGGCCCGATGATGGCGGCGATCTGGCGTGGCGCCACCTTGATGCTGACGCCGCCCACGGCGGTAAAGCCGCCGAAGGATTTTCGCAGGTCGCGGACTTCAAGCACGGCGCCGCCTGCGCAGCCGGGTCAGCCCGGCGTCGATCGCCCCGACGATGCCGCCGGGGAAGGCGAACAACAGGATGATGAGGATCGTGCCGAGGATGAACGGCCAGAACTGCGTGTACGCGGTGATCTGCTGGTGCAGCCAGAGCAGCGCCGCCGTGCCCACGGCGGGGCCCCAGAAGCTGCCCATGCCGCCGAGGAGGGTCATGATCAGCACCTCGGCGGATTTCGACCAGTAGGCGAAGTCGGGAAAGACCCCGCGGTTGAAGATGCCGAACAGCGCGCCGGCGACGCCCGCGAAGGCGCCGGCGAGCACGAAGGCCGCGAGCTCGTAGCGGCGCACGTTGATGCCGATGAACCCGGCCCGTTCCGGGTTCTCGCGGATCACGGTCAGCATGCGCCCGAAGGGCGAATACACGATCATCCGCAGCAGGGCGAAGCACACGGCCACGACGACCAGGGCGACCAGGTAGTACTTCTCGCCGACGCGCAGCCCCGCCAGGAACGGCAACGCATTCATCCAGTCCATGTTCGGGTAAGGCACGCTCGGCATGCCCTGTTCCCCGCCGGTCATGGCGTTCCATTTCAGGCAGACCGCCCAGACGATCTGGGCGAATGCGAGCGTCAGCATGGCGAAGTAGATTCGCGTCAGCCGCACGCAGAAGAAGCCGAAGAAAGCTGCGAAGGCCCCGGCCAGGACCGGCGCAGCAGCCAGGCCGACAATGAACGGCAGCCCGTGAGTCTTGGTGAGGATCGCGCAGGCGTAGGCCCCGATGCCGAAGTACGCGGCATGCCCGAACGAGACCAGGCCGGTCGAGCCGATCAACAGGTTGAGGCTGGTGGCGAAGAGCGCCAGGATCACGATGTCGGTGGCGAGGAACGTGTAGTAGCGCGAGCCGAACCACGGGATCCACACGAGCAACAGGAACACGATCAGCACCCAGGGGAGGCGGCGCGCGTTCACTTGAGGGGCTTTCCGAGGAGTCCCCAAGGGCGCAGGATCAGCACGGCAGCCATGAGCGCAAAGGCGGCGAAGATCGAGAAACCCGGGAAAACCAGGATGCCGAAGGCGAGCACCTGGCCGAAGATGAGGGCGCCCAGGAACGTCCCCCACAGCGAACCGAGGCCGCCGATCACCACGACGATGAATGCCTCGACGATGATCTCGACGTCCATGCCTGGGACAATCGCGCGGACCGGCGTCACCAGCGCTCCCCCCAGGCCCGCCAGGAAGGATCCCACGGCAAACATGCCGGCGTAGAGCCAGTTCGTGTTCGCACCGAGCGCGGAGAGCATCTCGCGGTCGAGTGCGGCGGCGCGGATCATCCGCCCCGCGCTGGTCCGGCTGAGTACGAGCGAGAACGCGACGGCGATCAGCGGCCCGAGGACCATGATGAAGAGGCTGTAGTAGGGAATCTGCACGCCGAAGAGGTGCAGCGCGCCCTCCAGGCTGGGCGGGCGCGGCACGGAAAGCTGCTGCGTGCCCCAGGTGAACTTGGCCAAGTCCCCGAGGACCAGGACCACCGCGTAGGTGAAGAGCAGTTGATACAGTTCCTCGCGCCGGTACAGGTGGCGCAGCAGCAGGCGTTCGATGACCGCGCCCAGCAGCGCCACGGCGAGCGCGGCGACTAGGACGGCGAGCCAGAAGCTTTCCGTGCGCGGGCCCAGCCATTGCACCATCTGCCAGGCGACGTAGGCACCCAGCATGTAGAACGACCCGTGCGCGAAGTTGAGCACGCGCAGGACGCCGAAGATGAGCGACAGGCCGGAGGCGATGAGGAACAGGAACATCGCCGTCGTGAGCCCGCTCACGAACTGGCCGAACAGGAAGGTCGGTTCGGTCATCGACCGCGGTCTACAGGGCGCCCGGCCGCAGCCGTCCGCCAATGCGCGCTGCCGCAGCGGCGAGCGTCTTGACCCACACAGCGACGCGGCCGCTGCGGTAGCGGCTCTTGGGCATCGCGATGCTGAGCGCCGCGACGACGTGCCGGGCCGGATCCTGCACTGGCACCGCGATGCAACACATGTCGGCGGCGAGTTCTTCTTCATCGGTGCCATAGCCCTGCTCGCGCGTCGCCTTGATGGCCTTCAGCACCTCGTTCTTGCGGGTGAGGCTGCGCGGCGTGCGGCGTTCCAGCGGCCTGCGCAGAAACGCCTTGAATGCCTCCGGGTCGAGCGAAGCGAGCAGCACCTTGCCCAGGGCGGTGCAGTGCGCCGGATCGCGCCGCCCCGCGCCTAGCGATACGCTCACCGGCTGCAGGCCGCTGGCCGAGGCGACCTCGAGCACTTCCCCGTTGCGATAGATGCCGAGATGGATCGTCTCGCCCATGGCATCCCGCAGCGCCTCGAGCTCCGGGCGCGCGACCTGCACCAGGCCCGCGCCGCCGGCGTAGGCGCTGCCGAGCGCGTGCAGCTGCGGACCGAGCACGAAACTGCGCTGCGCCGCGTGCTGGTCGACATAGCCGCGCGCCGCGAGCGTGCGCAGCAGGCGATGGGTCGTGCTGACATGAAAACCGACGGCGCGCGCGACCTCTGAGGCGCCCACTGGGCGCCCGGCGTCGGCGAGGTACTCGAGGATGTCGAGTACCTTCGCGACGCTCTTGATGCCGCCCGCGCCCGCCGGCCGCGTTGCCGTGCGGGACATGCGGCGTCCTTCAGTCCATGAACGGCAGGGGATCCACGTACTGGATCTGGGTCATGATGGCGAAGGGGTACTTCGACTCCTTCAGCATCTTGCCCCAGAACTGGCCGCGGTTGGCGTTGTGGTCCTTGGCGCGGATCGTCTGCTTGCCGAGCGGCGAATCCCACGAGATCCCGAGCAGTGCGGAAGCGACCTTGTCGGCGTCGGTGCTGTTGGCCTTCTGGATCGCCGCGACCAGGGACTGCATCGCCATATAGCCGACCAGCGGCCAGGACGAGGGAACCTCCTCCTTCGTGTAGGCCTTGATGCGCGCGATGTAGTCCTTGTGCGACTTGGGGCCGTTTTCCCAGTTGAACACGTCGTACGAGTTGGCCCAGATACCGAAGGGATAGTCCTGGCCCATGGCCTTCGCCGACTCGACCGACCCTGCCTCGCCAGCGGCGACGAAGTTGTACTTGACCGCGTCGAACAGGCCGACCGGCTTGGCCTGCTTGGCGTAGGTGACGAAGCCGCCGCCCCACAGCGAGGAGAAGATGGCGTGGGGCTTCTTGCCCATCTGCGCATTGATGAAGGGCGTGTACTCCTGCTCGCCGAGCTTGGGCCACTGCTGGTCGACGATGGTGATGTCGGGCCGCAGTTTCTTCAGGTGCTCGACGAACGACTTGGTCACGTCCTGGCCGTAGGCGTAGTCGTAGCTGATCGTACCGACGGTCTTCACGTGCTTCCACTTCGCGATCACCTCGGCGGCGCTGCGGCCCTCGGTGGTGGTGGTCGCGGCCGTGCGGAAGACGTAGGGGTGCAGGTTTGCGGGCGACGTCAGCTGGTCGGTCTTGGTGATCGGCGCAATGAAGACGATCTTGTTCTCCTTGGCGATCGGCGAAACCGCCGGGCCTTCGGCGGAGGTCAGGGTGCCGACGAGGACGTCGACGTTTTCCTTGAGGATCAGTTCGCGCGAGACCCGCACGGCCTCGTCCGCGTTGCCCTTCGTGTCGCGCACGACGAGTTGCAGCTTCCTGCCGGCCACGCCGCCTTTGGCGTTCACTTCGTCCACGAGCATCTGCGCGCCCTTGACCGTCGGCTCGCCGAACAGCGCACCGGGTCCGGAGAGGATCATGGGGAAACCGACCTTGATGGTGCCCTGCGCGGCCGCGCCGAAGGGCAGCGCCAGGGCGAGGGAGGCGGAAGCGGCGGCAAGCGCCGCGGCGAAGCGTCGAGACATGGCATTCTCCTTTGTGGGTGGCAGTGCCCGGGCGTGTCCCCGCCCTTTTGCACGATACGCAAAAGCTTCTTGTATATTGCAAAGAAATTTTCTGTGCAGGCCTTGCCGGTGTCAAGGCAGACCGCGTTTTTCTTCATGACGCAACGCAGCACGCGCGCCGTGCCGAAGCCGGCGAGCGGGGAAGGGCGGCTAGAGGAGGAGGCTAGCCCCGCGTCCCGCGCTCGCCGCCGCGGTTCTTGGATTCGAAAGCGAACACCACGTAGCGCTGCGGCCCGCCGGCGCGCAGCGCATCGAATGGGAAACAGGTGACCAGCGTGAGCCGGCGCGGGCCTTCCTGCTTGGTCACCCAGACATCGCGCTTGTCGAGCACCAGGGCGTCACGCACCTCGTAGGCGACGCGCGTGCGGTCCGGCCGCTCCACCAGCAGTTCGTCTCCCTGCTTCACGTGGCGCAGGAACGCGAGGTGCGTGTCGCGATGGCCGCCGATCACGCTGTTGCCGGACTCACCTGGAACCGGCGTGCCCGAAAGGTGACCGGGGCCGAAGGCGATGGCGCTGCCGTCGGCTCCCGCGAGCACGTAGAGGTCCGTGCCCAGCCTTGGCGCGATGAGGCGCGCCACCGGCCAGGTGTCGGCCCAGGGCCAGGGCTTGGCGCGCTGCTCGCCGTTGAGCGTGCGCGACCAGGCCTGCGCGATCAGCACTTGCGCCAGCCAGGCCTTGGCCTGGATCCAGGCGCCATGGCCGAACTGCAGGATGCCGGTGAGGAGCAGGGCCAGGGCCAGGTATTTCCACGGGCGGGCGGGCGGCCGCTCGGCTCGACCCTCGGGCCAGGCGCATTCCGCGCCCCAAGCAAGATCGAGGTCGGGCTTCACGCGAAGCTCCGGCGGCGCTGGGCCAGCAGCATGCTGAAGGCGAAGAGCAGCATCAGCACGCCCGTGAGCATGGCGTAGCGGCTGTCCGTCGCGCCTTGCGGCAATTCGCCGAACACCTTGTCGTACTCCCAGCCTTCAGGAAGGTTGGTGGGTACGGCGGCGAGCTTGAGCTGCGCATCCGACGGGCGCGCCGGCGTCCTGTCGACCGCCACGAAGCTCGTGTACTTCGTCACCAGGCGATGCGCGGTGGCGAGTTCGATCACCTGCGTACGCACTTCGGCTTCGGGCGCACCCTCGCGGATCGAGTCGATCAGCGCTTCCACCTTGCCGCGCGCCCACAGCGAGCCCATGCCGGCGCCGCTGCCGTTGAGCGCCAGCGGCACGCGCGCTTCCCAGGGTTTCGCGTCGCGCATGCCGCTCACGCGGACTTCGCCTTCGAGCTGCTCGAGTGCGGCGGCGATCACCACCGGCTCCCCGGCGTAGAGGTCCGGAATGCGCGCCGGCCAGGCTTGCGCGCGCACGCCCTGCGGCCAGTGCACTTCCAGGCCCTTCAACACCGGCGACTCGAGTTTCGCGAACAGCTCGCCCATCTTCGACTGCACCTCGTCGATGCGGCCGATGTAGGTGAAGGTGCCGCGGCCGAGCTGCGCCGCCTTGCTCATGAAGTGGCTGTTCGGCGCCGAGCCGATGCCGATCGTGAAGAGCCGCGTGTCGCCCAGCCGCTCGCGGATCAGCCTGAAAAGAGCGTCCTCATTGCCTACTGCGCCGTCGGTGAGGAACACCACTTGGCGCACGCGGGTGCCGCCGTCGGAGCCGTCGAGCGCGAGGCGCAGCGCCGCGGCCATTTCCGTGCCGCCGCGCGCCTGCAGCGACTGCACCCAGTCGGCCGCGCGGCGCACGTTGCGCGGATTCACCGGCTGCGCGTCGGCGAACAGCGTCTGCGCGGTCGAATTGAACTCGATCACGTTGAACCGGTCCCCGGGCGCGAGGCGTGCGAGCGCCAGCTCGAGCGCATCCTTGGCCTGGCGGATCGACGCGCCCGCCATCGAGCCCGAGGTATCGAGCACGAACACCACCTCGCGCGCGAGCCTCGTCCCGGGCGCCGCCGCCGGCGGGAGCACCATCAGCAAACCGTAGTGACGGCCGTCCTTGTGCTCGGTGAACCACGCCACCTGCGGCGCGCTGCCGCCCTGCGGCTCCCAGATGAGCTCGAAGTCCTTGTTGGCCGGCACGGCGCCCGCGGCCAGCTCGATCTGACGCTTGCTCGGTGAGAGGCTGCGAATGTCCACGCGGTGGTAGGGGCTCGCCACCTGGGCGATCGGCACGCCGGCGTCCAGCTCGACGCGGATCGACACCGGATTGACGGGCCCGGCCTCGGGGCGCAGCACGGGCGGCGTGATGCGCGCGGCATCCAGCACCTGGTCCGTGTTGAGGCTCCAGCCGAGCTGCTCGGTCGCCGAAACCCTGAGGTTACCCGGGAGGTAGCGCGGCCCGACCACCATCGGAAAGCGCAGCGAGTAGCGTCCGTTGTCGTAGCGCAGGGATTGCTGGTACTCGAGCTCGACCGCGATCAGCTCCTGCGGGCCGATGTTGGCCACCCGCGTGGTGAAGATGTTCGGCCGCTCCTGGTCCATCAGCGCCGTGCGCTGCCCGCTGGCGCGCGCCTGGTCGAAGACCTGCCGCGCCGCGCCGCGCTCGCGGATCTCGCTCTCGATCAGCCGCTCGCCGACGCGCATCTGCAGGCGGTCCACGGCGGCGTTCTCCGGCAGCGGGAACACGTAGACCCCTTCGACCCAGTCGGCGGAGGCGTTGTGGAAGGTCTGCACCACGCGCGCCCTGGCCACCATGCCGGAGACGCGAAAGCTCACGTCCGTGGACAGCAGCGGGGCGCTGGCCGATGCCTTTCCCTCCATCGTGCGCAACAGCAGGGCTCCCTGCTTCTCTTCGCCGGCCGGCGATGCCTCGGCACGGCCCGCGAGGAGGAGCACCACCGCGGTCAGCACCACCGCGGCGGACAGCGCGATCGCCGCCGCAAGGGCGACGAACGCGATCAGGTCGAAAGCGACGATACGAGCGTTGGCGCCGGGGTTTTTGGTTTGCATGGAGAGCATTGCAAGCCCGCACCGGGGCCCTGCACCGGCCAAGCGGGGCAAAGGCGGCGAGGAATTCTGGCAATCCCATGGCAGGCGCCGCCACCCCCGCGGCGATCGGCTATAGTCGGCCGCCATGTCCCGCCGCATCGCCATCGTCGAGGACGATCCGGCCATCCGCGCCAACTACAGCGAGGCGCTGCGCAAGCACGGCTTCGAGGTGAGCGCCTACGGCGGGCGCGCGGAAGCGCTGGGGGCGCTGCGCTCGCGCCTGCCGGACCTCGCCATCATCGACATCGGGCTGGGCAGCGACGCCGACGCCGGGTTCGTGCTGTGCCGGGAGCTGCGCGCGCTGTCCGCGACGCTGCCGATCATCTTCCTCACGGCGCGCGACAGCGACTTCGACGTGGTCTCCGGACTGCGTCTGGGCGCGGACGATTACCTCACCAAGGACATCAGCCTGCCGCACCTGCTGGCGCGCGTCGGCGCGCTGTTCCGGCGCGCCGATCTGTCGCACGAGCCACAGGCACAGGAGGAAACGCTGGAGCGCGGCGCGCTGCGGCTCGACCTGAAGCGCTTCGCGATCGCCTGGAGCGGCAAGCCGGTGTCGCTCACGCTGACCGAGTTCTGGATGGTGCACGCGCTTGCCCGGCATCCCGGCCACGTCAAGAGCCGCGAGCAGCTGATGCGCGAAGCCAACCTGGTGGTCGACGACGGCACCATCACCTCGCACATGAAGCGCATTCGCCACAAGTTCCAGGGCGTGGACGCGGGCTTCGCGCACATCGAGACCGCCTACGGCATGGGCTACCGTTGGAAGGAGTGAGGCGGCGCTTCGCTTTCGGCTTGCGCGCGCAGCTGGCGCTGGTGGCGCTGGTGCTGCTCGCGCTGCCCTGGGCGGGCCTGGTGTACGTGAACGAGCTGGAGCGCGTGCTGCTGGAGGGCCAGGAGCGCGCCCTGATGGGAACCGCGCGCGCGGTGGCCACCGCCTTGCACGACCGGCCCCAGCTCCTGGTGGCGGTACCGGCGCGCGACGACGCCTTGCGGCGGGAAGCGGAACTGGAACTGCAACGCCTCGCCGAGAACGATGGCCGCTTGCCGGAAGCCGCCGCTGCGCAGCCCCTGGCGCGCGAGTCCGAGCTTGCGGCGCGCGCGGCGCAGGCCGAGATCGCCGCCATCCTGCGCGGACTGCAGCGCGCCGAGTCGCGCCTCTGGGTGGTGAACCGCCGCTACCAGGTGCTCGCCCTGGAAGGCAGCCTGCGCCGCGCGCAGCCGCCGGCGGGCGAGGAGGAAGGGATCGGGCGCTCGGCGTGGCGGCGCCTTGCCGGCTGGCTGATCCAGCGGCCGAGCGAGGATTTCGCCGAATCCATGCCGGACGACGTGCTCGCCACCGGCCGCTACATCGCCGCGGCGCTGCAGGGCACGCCAGCGACGCGCACGCGCTTCACGCCGGATAACCGCGCCGTGGTGATGTCGGCCGCGCATCCGGTGTGGAACCGCGACGAGGTGGCCGGCGCGGTGGTGGTGGAAGAGACCACCAACCCGATCGCCAGCCTGCGCAGCGAGGCACTCGAGCGATTGCTGATGCTCACGCTGACGGCCTCGGGGGGAGCGGCGCTGCTGCTGTTCGCGTACGCGAGCTGGCTGTCGCAGCGCATCCGGCGCCTGCGCGACGAGGCCGGGCGCGCGATCGACGCCCGTGGCCGCCTGTCGCGGCTGGTCGCGGGCTCCGAGGCCGGCGACGAGATCGGCGACCTGTCGCGCGGCTTCTCGGCCATGCTCGCCAAGCTGGCGCAGCACCACGAGTACCTGGAGAGCATGGCGGGACGCCTGTCGCACGAATTGCGCACGCCGATCGCGGTCGTGCGCTCCTCGCTGGAAAACTTGAAGCTGGCCTCCACGCCGGAGGAGACGCGAACCTACGTCGGCCGCGCCGAGCAGGGGCTGTCGCGCCTCAATACCATCCTGCAGCGCATGTCGGAAGCCACGCGCCTCGAGCAGGGCCTGCGCACGGCCGAACGCGAGCGCTACGACCTCTCGGTGCTGGTGCGCGGCTGCGTCGAGGGCTACCGGCTGGCCTACGCCGCGACGCCGGCGCTGCTCGAGGTGCCGGCGCGCCCGCTCGAAGTCACGGGGTCGGCCGACCTCGGTGCCCAGATGCTCGACAAGCTGGTGGAGAACGCGGTCGAATTCTCCCCGCCGGGGGAGGCGGTGCGCATCGCCCTGCAGCACGACGGAACGCATGCGCTGCTGTCGGTTGAGAACAAGGGCCCCTTGCTGCCCGCGGCGATGCGCGGCCGGTTGTTCCAGTCCATGGTTTCCGTGCGCGAGGGCCCCGCGGCCGGCGCGCCGCACCTCGGCCTTGGGCTGTACGTCGCGCGCCTGATCGCCGAGTTCCACGGCGGCGCGATCGAGGCGGCCGACGCCGCCGGGCGCGACGGCGTGGTGCTGCGCGTGCGCTTGCCGCTGGCGCGCTAGAATCGCGCCTTCCCCGCGAAGCGCTAGAATCCCGGTTGCAACAGTTCGACCTCCTCGTCATCGGTGGCGGCGTCAATGGCGCCGGCATCGCGCGCGATGCCGCCGGCCGCGGCCTGTCGGTGCTGCTCGCCGAGCAGCACGACCTCGCCAGCGCCACCTCGGCCTGGTCCTCCAAGCTGATCCACGGCGGCCTGCGCTACCTGGAGCAGTACGAGTTCCGCCTGGTGGCCGAGGCGCTGGCGGAGCGCGAAGTGCTGCTGCGCATCGCCGCGCATCTGGTCTCGCCGCTGCGTTTCGTCATGCCGCACGTGCCCGAACTGCGGCCGCGCTGGATGATCCGCATCGGGCTGTTCCTGTACGACCACCTCGGCCGCAGGACCACGCTGCCGGGCTCGCACGCGGTACGGCTCGACGAGCCGCCGTATGCCTCGGGACTGCGTGGCGAGCTGCGCCATGGCTTCGTCTATTCGGATTGCCGCGTGGACGACGCGCGCCTGGTGGTGGCGAACGCCATGGATGCGCGCGCGCGTGGCGTGGAGATCCTGACGCGCACGGCCTGCCTGTCGGCACGCCGCGAGCAGGGCAGCTGGCGCGCCAGGCTTGCCGGCGGACGCGAAATCACGGCGCGGGCGATCGTCAATGCTGCCGGGCCGTGGGTCAAGCGCGTGCTCAATGAGCGCCTGTCGCAACCCTCGGCCGACGATGTGCGTCTGGTCAAGGGCAGCCACATCGTGCTGCCGCAACTCTACGAGGGCGGGCACGCCTTCCTCCTGCAGAACGACGACCGGCGCGTGGTGTTCATGATTCCCTACGAGGGCCGCTATACGCTGGTCGGCACCACCGACGTGCCGGAGACGGGCGATGCGGGGGCCCCGAAGGCGAGCGACGCCGAGGTCGCCTACCTGTGCCGCGCGGTGAACCGCTACCTGCAGCGGCCGGTGGCGCCTGCCGACGTCGTCTGGCGCTATGCGGGCGTGCGCCCGCTGTACGACGACGGCACCAGCGACCCCTCGGCGATCACGCGCGACTACACCCTGCGCGTGGACGACGAGAGCGGCGCGGCGCCGGTGCTGTCGGTGTTCGGCGGCAAGATCACCACCTACCGGCGGCTTGCCGAGCAAGTGCTCGACAAGCTGGCGCGCTATTTTCCGGGGATGCAGCCAGCCTGGACCGACCGGGCGGCGCTGCCGGGGAGCGATTTCGGCGGCGCCACGCCCTCGCAGGCGTGGGAGCAACTGCGCGCGCGCCACGCAAAGCTGCCGGCGCCGGCCCTGCGCGGCATCTTCCGCCGCCACGGCGCGCTCGCCGCCGAGGTCCTCGGCGACGGCGATCTGGGCGAGCACCTCGGCGCGGACCTGTACGAGCGAGAACTGCGTTATTTCGTCGAGCGCGAATGGGCGCACGACGCCGAGGACATGCTGTGGCGCCGCAGCAAGGCCGGCCTGCACATGACGCCGCAGCAGCGCGAGCGCGTCGCGGCGAAGCTCGAGGCATGAAGCCGCTGGCCGAATTGCGCAACGCCGAGCGCCTGCGCGGGCTGCTGTTCGACATCGACGACACGCTGACCACCGGGGGCCGTCTCACTGCCGGCGCCTACGCGGCGCTCGAGCGGCTGCGCGGGTCCGGGCGCATCGCCGTCGCGGTGACCGGGCGGCCCGCGGGCTGGTGCGACCATATCGCGCGCATGTGGCCGGTGGACGCGGTGGTGGGCGAGAACGGCGCGTTCTATTTCCGTCATGCAGCGGGCAAGCTGCACAAGCGCTATCACGATGCGGACCCGGAGCGCGCCGCCAAGCGCGCGCGGCTGGGCGCCATCGCCGAGCGCATCCTGCGGGAAGTGCCCGGCTGCGCCCTCGCTTCGGACCAGGCCTACCGTGAAACCGACCTGGCGATCGACTACTGCGAGGACGTGCCGCGGCTGCCGCTCGCGCAGGCCGAGCGCATCGCGGCGCTGATGCGCGAGGCCGGGCTGACCGCGAAGGTGAGCTCGATCCACGTCAACGGCTGGTTTGGCGGCTACGACAAGCTGGCGATGGCGAAGACGCTGTTCGCGGAGAGTTTCGGCGTCGACCTGGGGGCCGCGAACGCGCAGTACGCCTACGCGGGCGATTCGCCGAACGACGCACCGATGTTCGCGTATTTCCTGAACTCGGTGGGCGTCGCCAATGTCTCGCGTTTCGCCGCGCACCTTGCGGCGGCGCCGAAGTACGTGACCCGGGGAGAGTCCGGCGCCGGCTTCGCGGAACTGGTCGCGCACCTGCTCGGGGGGCGCTGATGGATTGGTGGGCGGCCTACCTCGCCATCGGCCTGGCGGTGGGCTTCCTCGCCGGGCTGCTCGGCATCGGCGGGGGCATGGTGATGGTGCCGATGCTGGTATTCGTGTTCACCGCCAAGGGTTTCCCGCCGGAGCACATGATGCATCAGTCGCTCGCCACGGCCCTGGCGACCATCGTCTTCACCTCCCTCTCCAGCGTGCGCGCGCATCACCGCCACGGCGGCGTCGACTGGGCGGTGGCGCGCGCCATGGCGCCCGGCATCGTCGTCGGCGCGCTCGCCGCGGCGCTGGTCGCCGGATTCATCCCGACCAAGCCGCTCGCCGTCTTCTTCACCGGATTCATGTTCTACGCCGCGGCGCAGATGTTCGTGGAGATCAAGCCCAAGGCCGGGCGGCAGTTGCCCGGGCGCCCCGGATTGTTCGCGGCCGGGGCCGGCATCGGCGGCCTGTCGAGCCTGCTGGCGGCCGGCGGCGCGTTCCTTTCGATTCCGTTCCTCGCCTGGTGCAACGTGCCCCTGAAGCGGGCGATCGGCACGGCGGCGGCCAACGGCTTCCCGATCGCGGCGGCGGGAACCGTCGGCTACATCGCGCAGGGACTGCGCGCGCCGGGGCTGCCGGAATGGAGCCTCGGCTATGTCTACCTGCCGGCGCTGCTGCTGATCGTCGCCGCCAGCATGCCGATGGCGCCGATCGGCGCGCGCCTTGCGCACCGGCTGCCGGTCAGGCGATTGCGGGTAGTGCTTGCCCTCATGCTGCTGGCCCTGGCGCTGCGCATGCTGGCAAACTTGTGGTGAAGGAGGACTGAGGATGGCAGGACCATTGCAGGGTGTCCGTGTGCTGGATCTGTCACGCGTGCTGGCGGGCCCCTGGGCCGGGCAGAACCTCGCCGACCTCGGCGCCGAGGTGATCAAGGTCGAGCGTCCGGGCGTCGGCGACGATTCGCGCGCCTTCGGCCCGCCGTGGATCAAGGATGGTGCGGGGCGCGACACGAAGGACTCCGCCTATTTCACCTCCGCGAACCGGGGCAAGAAGTCCATCACGGTCAACCTGTCCTCGGGCACGGGGCAGGAACTGGTGCGGCAGCTGGCGGCCAGGAGCGACGTGCTGATCGAGAACTACAAGTTCGGCGACCTCCGCCGGTATGGGCTGGGGTACGAAGACCTGAGGATCATCAACGAACGCCTGATCTATTGCTCGGTGACCGGCTTCGGCCAGACCGGGCCCTACCGCGAGCGCCCGGGCTATGACTTCATGATCCAGGGCATGGGCGGCATGATGAGCGTCACCGGCGAGCCGGACGGCGCGCCCGGCGGCGGCCCGCAGCGCGCCGGCGTGCCGATCGCCGACATCATCACCGGCATGTACGCCTCGATCGCGGTGTGCGCGGCGCTCGCGCACCGGGCGCAGTCCGGGCAGGGCCAGCACCTGGACCTCGCGCTGCTCGATTCGCAGGTGGCGCTGCTCGCCTACCAGAACACCAACTACTTCGCCACCGGCACCCCGCCCCGGCGCATCGGCAACCTGCATCCGAACATCGTGCCCTACCAGCCGTTCCGCGCCAGCGACGGCGAGGTGATCCTCGCCTGCGGCAACGACAACCTGTACCGCAAGTTCTGCGCGGCGGCGGGCTGCCCGGAACTGGCGGGCGACGCGCGCTTCCTCACCAACGGCAAGCGCGTGGAGAATCGCGTGGAATTGACGCGCCTGCTGGGCGAGATCTTCCGCCGGCGCACGAAGCGCGAATGGGTCGAGCTGCTCGATGCGGCGGGCGTGCCCAACGGCCCGATCAACGACATCGCCCAGGTGTTCGCCGAGCCGCAGGTGCAGGCGCGCGGCGTGCGCATCGAAGTCGAGCACCCGGTGGCCGGGCGGCTGCCGATGGTGGCGAGCCCGATGCGCTTCTCCGCCACGCCGCTGGAGCACAAGGTGGCGCCGCCGCTGCTGGGCGAGCACACCGAGGCGGTGCTGCGCGGACTGCTGGGCAAGGACGATGCCGAGATCGCGCGCCTGCGCGCGGACGGCGTGGTCTGAGCGCTGCTTGCTACTGCGTGCGCAGGCGCGGGTCGAGCGCGTCGCGCAGCGAGTCGCCGAACAGGTTGAAGCCGAAGACCGCGAGGCTGATGGCCAGCCCGGGGAAGAACGCCATCCAGGGGGCGGTTTCCGCGAATTCCACCGCCGCGCCGCGCAGCATCAGGCCCCAGGCGGCGGTCGGCTCGGTGACGCCCAGGCCGAGGAAGGAAAGCGAGGCCTCGAGGAGGATCGCCTCGCCGAGGAACGCGGTGGCCATGATCAGTATCGGCGCCATCACGTTCGGCAGCATGTGGCGCAGGATGATGCGGGGGTGCCCATAGCCCGAGGCGCGCGCGGCGTCCACGTAGGGCATCTCGCGCACCGACAGCGCGCTCGAGCGCACCACGCGCGCGCAGCGCGGCACCATCGGTACGGCGATGGCGAGGATGACGTTGCCGACCCCCGTGCCGAGTATCGCCACCACCGCCAGCGCGAGGATGATCACCGGGAAAGCGAAGAACACGTCCATCACGCGCTGCACGACCAGGTCCACGCGCCCGCCGAAATACGCGCTGGCGACGCCGATCAGCGCGCCGAACACGGTGCCGAGCAGCGACGCGCCCAGGCCCACCATCAGCGCGGTGCGCGATCCGTAGATCATGCGCGACAGCACGTCGCGGCCGAAAGCGTCCGTGCCGAGCCAGTGGTCGCGACTGGGGGCGCTCAGCATCGCGCCGTAATCGGTCGCCAGCGGATCGTAGGGCGCAATGAGGTTCGCGGTTGCCGCCATCACCGCCATCACGAGGATGATCGCGGCGCCGATGGCCCCGAGCGGCCGCCGACGCACGAAGTTCCCGACCGCGGACGTCCAGCCGCCCGCCTTCGTGCCGGGGCGGGCCAGCTCCTCTACGGTCTGCGGCGTGGCGGCCATGGCTAGCGGTAGCGGATGCGCGGGTCGAGCCAGGCGTAGGCGATGTCGACCAGGAAGTTGACCAGCAGGAATACCGTGGCGACCAGCATCACCAGGGCCTGGATCAGCGTGTAGTCGCGCCGGGAGATGCCTTCGACGAACAGCATGCCGAGCCCGTTCAGGTTGAACACCTGTTCGGTCACCACCAGGCCGCCCAGCAGGAACGCGAACTCCAGGCTCATGATGGTGAGCACCGGCAGGATCGCGTTCTTCAGCGCGTGCCGCGACAGGATCAGCTTCAGCCAAAGCCCCTTGGCGCGTGCGGTGCGGATATAGTCCTCGCGCAGCACTTCGAGCATCGTGGAGCGCATCATGCGGGTGCCGACCGCCGAGTAGCGGTAGCCGACGGCCAGCGCCGGCCAGATCAACTGCGCCAGGTTCTCCCAGGGGTTCACCCAAAGCGGCGTGAATACCATCGGCGGCAGCCATTTGAAGAAGATCAGCATGCTGAGGATCATCAGGATGCCGAGCCAGAACGAGGGCATCGCCAGACCCGAGATCGAGAAAACGCGCACCGCGTAGTCGATCCAGGTGTCCTGCTTGATCGCGGCGAGGATGCCGAGCGGGATCGCCAGCAGCACCGCGGTCGTGCTCGCCATGATGGCGAGCTGCAGCGAGAGCGCGAAGCGCAGCTTGATCTCCTCGGTGATCGGCGCCCCGGTCCACATCGACAGCCCGAAGTCCAGGCGCGCGAGCCCGCCCATCCAGGTGGTGAACTGCTTCCACATGGGCTGGTCCAGGCCGAGCTTCTTGCGCTCGATGTCCATCAGTTCCTGCGACTGGAACTGGCTGCCCTGGCTCATGAAGCGGGCCTCCACCACGTCGCCCGGCACCACGCGCAACAGCAGGAAGATCAGCACCGCGACGCCGAACAGCGTGGGGATGATCGCCAGCAGCCGCTTGAGAATGTAGAACGCCATCAGGAAATCATGCCG
>Ga0307505_10001123_pt1 | contig 23384 bp, 12 predicted proteins | sample 23_S_MG_FD_202183 | JGI IMG/M metagenome (GOLD analysis project Ga0307505, IMG submission 202183) | Soil microbial communities from Populus trichocarpa stands in riparian zone in the Pacific Northwest, United States - 23_S | ecosystem: Environmental > Terrestrial > Soil > Riparian zone > Trees...
GCGCCGCGAGGGCCGCGCCTTCGTGCTGCCGGAGGCGGTCGCGACAGAAGCCGCATTCGCGCGCGGCGCAACCGTGCTTGCGGCGAGAAACCTCCTCGAGGTGTGCGCGCACCTCGCCGGCAGCGCGCCGCTCGCGCCGGTGCCGGCGCCGCTTCCGGCCGCCGCGGCCCGGTATCCGGATCTCGCCGACGTGCGCGGGCAGGTCCTCGCGCGGCGCGCCCTGGAGATCGCCGCGGCCGGGGAGCACTCGATCCTCTTCTCGGGACCGCCCGGCACGGGAAAGACCATGCTCGCCACGCGGATCGCCGGGATCCTTCCCGCCATGAGCGAGGAGGAGGCGCTCGAGGCGGCCGCGGTGCAGAGCCTCGCCACGGGCGTCTTCCGCGCCGAGCGCTTCGGCACGCGTCCGATGCGAACGCCGCACCACACCGCCTCGGCCATCGCGCTCGTGGGCGGCGGCTCGCCGCCACGGCCCGGGGAGGTCTCGCTCGCGCATCGCGGCGTGCTCTTCCTCGACGAGCTGCCGGAGTTCAGCCGCCATGTGCTCGAGGTGCTGCGCGAGCCGATGGAGTCGGGACGCATCACCATCTCGCGCGCCGCGCGCCAGTCCGAATTTCCCGCCGCGTTCCAGCTGGTCGCCGCGATGAACCCCTGCCCGTGCGGCTATCAGGGCCACCCCGTCGTCGTTTGCCGCTGCAACCCGGAGACGGTTGCGCGCTACCGGATGCGAATCTCGGGCCCCCTCCTCGACCGCATCGACCTGCAAGTCACGGTGCCGGCGCTGCGGCCCGCCGAGCTGGACGCGGCCGCAGAGGGCGAGCCCTCGGAGAAGGTGCGTGCGCGCGTGGCGCGGGCGCGCATGCGGGCGCTACGGCGACAAGGCATGTCGAACGGGCAGCTCGCCGGCCCGGTGGCCGAGGCGCGCGCCCGCCTCGACTCCGCCGGAAGCGCGCTGTTGCGTGGGGCGATGGAGCGGATGGCGCTCTCGGCGCGCGCGCGTCATCGGGTGCTCAAGGTCGCGCGCACAATCGCCGATCTCGCCGGCAGCGACCGCGTGGCGGCCGAGCACGTGGGCGAGGCGCTGGCCTTCCGCTGACGCCGGCCCGGCACATCGCGCGAGGCGAGCGCGACCTCCTCAGGCGCGCCGGCGGCGACCTCGGCCGGCAGGCGACCGCGCTCGCATCCGGATGAGCCCGCTCGTCCCCAGCAGGAGAGCGAGGGCGACCAGCATCCACTCGCTCAGGGTCGGGGTGATGAAAGTAGCGATGAGGCTGTACGCATAAGTCGGGCTGCCCGGCTCGTTCGTTCGGACGACGAACAGGCTCGGCGGCGCGTTCTCGAGGTTGTCGAGGCGAATGACGATGTCCACGCTCGCGCCGGCGGCCAGGCCCGTGATCGGCAGGCCGCCTAGGACCGTGTAGCCCGGGTTGAAGGAGATCTGGGTGACGTCGAGCAACGTTCCCGGCGGGCCCACGTTCGTGACTCGCAACGTCTGCGTATCGCCAGAGGTCCTGAACGCGAAGGTCGCGCCGGGTGCAGGACTGGACGAGAAGACGGGCGCCGTCAGCGCGGCACTCGCGCAGGTGAGGTTCCAGGTGTACTGCGGCGCGCCCGGCTCGTTGGTCGCGACGACCAGGGTCCCGGGCGCCGTCACCCCGGGCGCGCAGCTCACGGTGAAGGTCGATCCGCCGCCGGAGGCCAGGCCGGCAATCGGCAGGCCCGAGGAGAGCGTGTAGCCGGGCGACACGGAGACCAACGTCACGCCGAGCAACGTCCCGGCGCCGCCGACGTTGGTCACCGTGACGGCGCGCGAAATGGTCGCGCCGCTGCCGGTGATGGCGAGGGCCCCCGGTGCCGGGGAGGCGCTGAGGACCGGATCGGTGAGCACGACGACGACCGCGCCCGCCTCGAACGCGCCGATGTCGCACGGCGCGGCGCGCGCGCCGCCGCGCTGGTCCGTTGCGACGGTGTTGGCGAAGGTGGTCCCGCCGGCGCTCACGTTGACGCTGCAGCTGCCCCGGTCGATGGCGTCGCTCCCGGCACCCAGGGCGCGGGTGAACGCCGAGACGTCGGGGGCGTTCGGGCCGCCGTTGTTCGCGAGCGCCTGGAGCAGCGGGTCGCCGCTGCGGTTGTTCGCCGTCAGGCCTGCCACGGTGCAGTCCGCGATCGGACCGAGGAGGTTGAAATCGAGCGACTCGATCGTGCCGTAGCAGTTGTGGGTGCTGGCGGACGCGCCGCGCGTGTTGCCGTGGAGGATCGAGCTGAACATCCCCGTCACGCCCCCGGCGACGAAGATGCCGCCCCCGTCCTCGAAGCCGCTGATCCCGCTGCCCTTCTCGACGTGGTTGCCGGTGATCGTGCTGTTGTAGATCTTCGTGACGCCGTCGGAGTGGATCGCGCCTCCCTGGCCGTCGCCGCCGTCGATCCCGTCGGAGCCCTTGGAGCGATTCCCGTGCAGCGTGCTGTTGACGATCGAGAGGTCCGTCGAGCGCGTGTAGATCGCTCCGCCCTCGCCGTCGCAGGCGCTTCCGCCCCCGCCCGTGGCGAGGTTGCCGCTGAAGGTCGTCCCGCGGATCGTGGTGACGATGGCGGGATCGAGCAGCAGCGCGCCGCCGCCGGCCGAGCAGCGCGACACCCCGTCGCCCCCGGTCGCCACGTTGTCGCGGAAGACGGAGTCGGCGATCGTGGCCGTCTGCGCTCCGGGGAAAAGGATGCGCGTGCGGATGCTGAGGCCGCCACCCGAGGCGAGGCCGCCGGCAATGCCGCCCCCACCCTTGGTGCGGTTGCCGGAGATCCGCGTGCGCGCGATGGCCAGGTTGTCGCCCAGCATCGCGATCCCGCCGCCGGTTGCGTTGCCGCCCTGCACGCTCCCGCCGCCGCGAGCCAGGTTGCCCTCGATGACGCTGTCGTTGATGGTCAGGTTGGCGACCTCGCTGTGGATTCCCCCGCCGTCGGCCGAGTTGTCCCCCGCGCCGCTATCGCCACCCTCGGCGAAGTTGCCGGCCACGGTGACGCCGTTGAGCGTGAGGTGGGTGTGCTCGGTGAATATCCCGCCCCCCCTGGCTCTGGCTTCGCCCGCGACGCCACCGCCCCCGTAGGCGCTGTTGCCATCGATGCGGCTGCCGGTAATGACCGTTCCGCCGCTGTCTTCGCTCAGGTAGATCGCGCCGCCGAAGGCGCTGGACGTGTTCAGCCCGAACTCGCCGATCGCCGAGTTGCCGGTGAACGAGCCGCCGGCGATCGACGGGAGCTCGCCCTCGCTGTAGATGGCCCCGCCCTCGCCGTTCTCGCCGCTCACGCCGCCTCCACCGTAGGCGGTGTTCTGGTCGAAGGTGCTGTCGACGATGGCGTCGATGCGCGCGGCGGGTGCGGGGTTGACCTGGATCGGCCCTCCCGCAAAGAGGGTGAAGGGATCGTCCACGAAGATCGCCCCCCCCTTGCCGGTCCCGCCGTTGCTGACGAGCTTGCGGATGTCCTTGATGTTCTTCACCTTGAACTTGATCGGGTTGGGATACCCGTTCGCCCCGTCGGCGACGTTCCCGGTGAAGGTCGACTGGGAGATCGTGCCGATGGTCCCGCCCGCCTTGACCCAGATCGCTCCGCCCCGTCCATCTCCGCCGCTGTCGCCTGCGTTGCCGCCGTTGGCGGCGTTGTCCTCGAACGTGGTCTGCTGGATCGTCGCGATGCGTCCGCCGTCACCGACCGCGACCGCGCCGCCGAAGCCGCTGCCGCCCGAGTGGAAGAGGGCGCCCGCGCCGAGCGCCTCGTTCATCCGGAAGACCGTTCCCCCGGAGATCTGCGTCACCAGCCCTTCGGTATAGAGCGCCCCGCCGCGGTTGTTGCCGCCGGCATTCGAGAAGAGCGCGGGAATGGTGGTCTCGGTGATGAGCTTTAAGGCCTCGCATGCGCCGGCGTCGATCGACTCCTGCGGGCAGTCGCTCTGCTCGATCTCGATCTCCAGCTCGAACAGGTCGCCGCCCACGAGGTTGAAGGTCGTCGGGCCGAAGACATGGTTGTCCTCGAACGTCGCGCCGCTGATGAGGCCGATCGTGGCGTTGAGGGCGTTGTGCACTGCGCCGCCATAAGTGTTCCCCGCCACCGCGGCGAAGGCGCCCTGCGCGATGTTGTCCGCGAATCGCGCGCCGGTGATGCTCGGCACGTTTCCGGCGTTGTAGAGCGCGCCGCCTCCGCCGTTGCCGGCCACGCCGCCCTGCGTGATCCCCGCCTCGGCGCGGTTCCCGGTGAAGCTCCCGCCGGTGATCGTGGCCGTGCCGGTGGCGGCGCTGTACACCGCCCCACCCTTTCCAAAACCGCCGCGGCTGGAGAAGTTCTCCTCGAAGACCGCCCCGCCGCCGCCGGCCGCCTTGTTGTCGGCGAACGTGGCGTTGGTCAGGGTCAGGCTGCCGGAGCTGAAGACGCCGCCGCCGCGCGCTTCGCCCGCGGTGTGGAAGATCATGTTCTTGCCGCCGAAGGCGGCGTTGCCGCTCACCGTGCTCGAGTCGACGATCAGCGTTCCGCCGTTCCAGATGCCGCCGCCCTCGGCGACGTTGCTCTCGGTCTGGATCGTGGACGGCGCCTCGAGGAAGTTGTCGCGCACCACGGCCCCGGCGATGAGCCGCAACGTGGCGCCCGCGGCCACGTGGATACCGGCGCCCTGCAGCACGTTGGCGAAACCGGGAAGCACGGTGGGAGCGATGCGCCCGTTCGAGACCGTCACGCCCTGCAGGGTGAGGCTGCCCGCGGCCACGACGTTGAAGAGGCGGAACGGGGGCGTGCCGGCGACGCCCGAGCGACTGATCGTGTTTCCCGCGCCGGCGACGAGGGTGACATCGCTGGAAACCGAGGGAAGGCCGGCACCCCCGAAGGCGACGATGGCGGCATCGGGGGAGGGCGCGGTCAGCGTGACGTTCACGTCCAGCGTGATCGTGTCGGCGCCCGCGGTCCCGTTCGCGGCGCAGATGGCCTCGGCGAGCGAGACCTGGCCGTCGGTGCCCGGAAGGGATGCGATCGATGCGCTCCCGCAGGCGACGGGGAGGTCGTAGACTGCGCCGCCTCCGGTCACGGCGATGGCGGCACCGGACACGGAGACCGGAAGGAGCGCGGCGGCGATCGCGAATGCGACGCGACAGATCGAGTGGGTGCGCATGGAATCTCCGACGCACCCATCTGAGTGGGCGTTGGGGTCGGTCCGGCTCGGAGTGAGCAAAGACTGTAGGACAGGGCGGGGCGGGCCACAAGCAAAATTTTCCGACCGAGTCCGAGCCGACCGCCAGCCTCGGCCAAACCCGCGGAAGGAGCGTGTCAAACTACGGCGCGATGCCCGATCCACGACACGCGACGCGCCGCTTCCGCTGGACCTTTGCGGCGCTGCTGGCCGCCCTCGCCACCCTCGGCCCGTTCTCGATCGACGCGTACCTGCCCGCGTTCGCCGGCATGCAGGCCTCCCTCGAGGCCACGCCGCTCGAGATCCAGCAGACGCTCTCGGGCTATCTCTTCGCCTTCGCCGTGATGTTCCTCTTCCACGGCGCGCTCTCCGACAGCTTCGGCCGGCGCCCGGTGATCCTCGTGGCGCTCGTCGTGTACACGCTCGCTTCGCTCTGGTGCGCGGTCGCGTACTCGGTCCAGGCGCTCATCGTCGGGCGCGTGTTCCAGGGCCTTTCGGTCGGCGCGGGCATGGTGGTCGGGCGCGCGATGATCCGCGACCTCTTCGGGCCGGAGGACGCGCAGCGCCTGATGTCGATGGTGACGCTCTTCTTCGGGCTGGCGCCTGCGATCGCGCCGGTGATCGGCGGCTGGCTCTTCATCGGGCTCGGGTGGCGCTCGATCTTCTGGTTCCTCGCGGCCGTGGGCCTGCTGCTGGTCGCGGTGAGCTGGCGCTTCCTGCCCGAGACGCTGCGCGAGGAGGAGCGCCAGTCGTTCCATCCGGTGGCGCTCGTGAAGGGCTATCGCGAGGTCGGCATCCACCTGCGCTTCCTGCTGCTCTCCTTCGCGGTCGGGTTCAACTTCAACGCGTTCTTCCTCTACATCGTCTCCGCGCCGGTGTTCCTCGGCACGCACCTGAAGCTCGGTCCGGGCGAGTACGCCTGGCTCTTCATCCCGTGCATCGTCGGGATCATGATCGGCTCGCAGATCTCGGGGCGCGCGGCGGGAAAGCTCACGCCCGCGCAGACGGTGAGGGGCGCGTACGGGTTCATGGCCGCCGCCTCGATCGCCAACCTCGCCTATTCCTTCGCGGCGGCGCCGGCGATCCCCTGGGCGGTCATCCCGCTCGCCCTGTTCGGCGTGGGCTTCGCCATGGCGATGCCGTCGATCGTGTTGATCACGCTCGATCTCTTTCCCACGCGCCGCGGCATGGCGGCCTCGCTGCAGGGCTTCATCTCGGGCATGGTGAACGTGCTCACCGCGGGCGTGATCTCGCCGCTCGTCTGGGACCACCCGCGCTGGCTCGCGCTCGCCATGGCGGCGATGACGCTCGCGGGCTTCTCGTGCTGGCGCCTGTACCTGGACTCGGCGCGGCGGCGCGCGGTCGCTGCGCCACAGGCGCCCAGCTGACCCATGGCCACGGCTGCGGGAATCGGCGAGGCATTCCGCAGGCTGCAGGCGGGCGACGTCGCGGGCGCGCTCGAATGCGCCGAGCGCATCGCCGCGCAGGAGCCAACCAATGCGCGCGCCCATCTCGCGAAGGGCATCGCGCTGCGCATGGCGGGCCGCTACGGCGAGGCGTCGGACGCCCTCGCGCATGCCCAGTCGCTCGATCCGCGCGACCATGCCGCCGCCTACGAGACCGGCATCGTGCGCCAGCTCGAGGGCCGGATCGAGGACGCGCTGCGGCACTTCGCGCGCTCGGCCGAGTTGCGCCCCGATTTCTTCGCGGCGCACTTCTCCGCGGGCCTCATCCACACGGATCGGCGCGAGTGGCGCCTTGCCGCCGATCGCTTCCGCGCGGTGCTCGCCGTGCAGCCCAACCAGCCCGACGCGATGCTCCATCTCGCCCTCGCGCTCGATCACGACGGCCGCCACGACGAGGCCGAGGGCGCTTTCGTGCACGCGCTCGCCGCGAATCCGCACCACGTTCCGACGCTGCGCGTCTTCGGCCAGCACTCGGCCAGGCGCGGCAACTTCCGGCGCGCCGCATCGCTCTTCGCCGAGGTGGCGCGCCTCGATCCGCGCGACGAGGCCGTGCCGATGTTCGTCGCCCAGACCGAGCTGCTGCTCGGCCGCTGGCAGCTCGCATGGGCGGCCTATGCGCGACGCGTGCCGCGGCGCGTGTTCGAGCGCGAATGCGCGGCGCACGGCAGGTCCTATGCCGTGCCGACGGTGGAGGCGATCGCGAACGGCGAGGCGACACTCGTGGCCGAGCAGGGCCTGGGAGACATCCTCTTCTTCCTGCACTGGGCGCCGCTGCTGCGCTCGGCGGGCACGCGACTCGACTTCGCCGGCGACGTGCGGCTGCACCCGCTGCTGGCACGCACCGGTCTCTTCGAGGCTCTCGAAGAGACCGGCGGTGCCGCACGCGCGCGCACGCCCATCCTCGTCGGCGACCTGCCCTCGATGTTCGCCTCGACCGACCCGCTCACCGTCGCCACGCTGCGCATCGAACCGCTTCCGGAGCGCGTCGCGAAATGGGAGGCCGCACTTCTCGCGGCAGGCCCGCGCCCGTGGATCGGCGTGCAGTGGCGCGCGGGAACGCCGCACGAGGTGCTGGAGCATGCGCTCTCGAAATCGGTCCCGGTGGAGCCGCTTTTCGCGGCGCTCGCCCCCATGCAGGGCACCGTGTTCGCACTCCAGCGGCAGATCGCGCCGGGCGAGCTCGATCGCGCGGCCGGCGCCCTCGGCCGCCCCGTGACCGACCTCTCGAGCGCCAACGACGACCTCGAGGACCTGCTCGCGCTCGCGACGCTACTCGATCGCCACGCGGCCGTGAGCAGCACGACGCTGCACCTCGCCGTGGCGGCAGGCGCCACCGCCGATGTGCTCATCCCCTTCCCGCCGGAGTGGCGCTGGCGGCTCGAGGGCGACTCGCCGTGGTTTCCCGGATTCCGCGTGCATCGCCAGGGTCTCGATGGCGACTGGACCGCGGCGCTTGCCGCGCTGACGGCCCAGACACGATGACGCACCCAATCCTCGTAATTGATCGGAGGCACTAGCTCATCGGCTTGCAGTAGGTCTCGCGCGCGAACGCGAGCAATACGAGCGACACCGCGCCCCACGCGAGCATCAGTGCGAAGCCCCACTGGTAGGCTCCGAAGTCGTAGACGCGAACGCCGTCGGCGACCCGTCCGGTCCAGCGCGCATCGAGCACGAGGCCGACCAGGGGCTGCATGAACATGCCGCCCAGCATCACCCCCATGTTGGCGACACCCGACACGGTCCCGGCAAGGCGCGCCGGAACCGACTCGCGCGCGTACGCGAAGGTCACGATGAACGCGCCGGCCGCGACCGAGATCGCGATCAGCAGCGCCACCAGCGGGACCCGGGGCAGCCCCGGCACCAGGACCAGCACCGACCAGAGCGCCATCATCGCGACCAGCCCGCCCACGTAGACCGGCTTCCTGCGGCCGATGCGCTCCGACATCGGCCCGTACGCCATGCTCGCCACGGACCAGCACACGAGCATCGCCGACGTGAGCGCAGCCGCCCCGCGCGTGCTGAAGCCGTACTGCGAGACGAGGAACGGAACGCCCCAGAGCCCGGCAAAGGTGAGGATCACTCCGGAGAACGCACCGGGGATCACGAGGAGCAGCCAGGTGTTTCGGTACGAAAGCACTTCGCGCAGCTGCGCGGCGATCGACTCCGAGTGCGGGTTTGCCGGGGCGTGATGGAAGCTCGCGTAGCCGCGCTCGGAAGGATCGTCGCGCACCACGATCCAGATCGCGACCGCGACCGCAGCCGATGCCGCGGCGCTCGCGCCCATCACCGCGCGCCAGCCGAACGCGTCCACGGCGATCCTTAGCGGTGGGCCGGCGAGCGTGGCGCCCAGCACGCCCACGAAGAGCGCGACGCCGCTTGCGAACACGTACTGGCGCGCCGGCAGCCAGTGGCTCGCGAGCTTGAGCATCGAGACGAACGCCACGCCGGCCGCCGCGCCGATCGCCATGCGGCCGACATTGGCCCAGGTCACGCTCGGGGCGAGCGCGAACACGAGCGTACCGGCGGCGGTCAGCGCGGCGCCGAGCGCGAGCACGCGGCGCGGGCCCCAGCGGTCGGCGAGCAGCCCCGTCGGGATCTGCACCGCCACGTAGCTGTAGAAGTAGAACGCCGAGAGGTTGCCGAGGCCGCCCGCCGACAAGCTGAAGTCGCGGGACAGCTCCTGCGTGATCACCGCCGGGGCGACACGCTGGTAGAACGCGATGAGGTAAAGCGCCGCGGCGAGCGCCCAAACCAGCCATGCGATCCGGGCGGGAGGGGGCGACCGGCTCACGCTACCTCAATACTGTTCCCAGGGAAGCCCGTCGACGCGCCAGCCGTTCTTCGAGTTGCGATGGTGCTTCTCGTCGAGCTCGCCCTCGAAGCCGTGGAGCACGTTCGCCACGTGCCTGAAGCCGGCCGCCTCGAGGGCCTCGCCGGCCTCGATGGTGCGGTTGCCGCTGCGGCAGATGAGCACGATCGGGCGCTTGTCGAAGTTGGCCCCCGCGAGCTTCTTCACCTGGCCCACGAAGTGCGGGTTCTTCTCCCACTCGGCGCCGTCGTACCAGGGCACCATCATCGCGCCCACCGGATGGCCGACGAACATGTACTCCATCTCGCTGCGGCAATCGACGAAGATCGCGTCGGGATGGTCCTTGAGGTAGGCGTACGCCGCCTTGGGTTCGAAGTGGTCCATAAGGGATAAGATTCTAACCATGAACGCCCCCGACACCCCATTCGCATCCGATGCCACGGTCGCAGCCGCGGCGGACAAGGCCGAGCCGCGCGTGATCGCGTGGCGGCGCGACTTCCACCAGAATCCCGAGCTCGGCAACCGCGAGGTGCGCACCGCCAAGGTCGTCGCCGACCACCTGCGTGCTCTCGGCTTCGACTCGGTGCGCGAGAAGATCGCGCACACCGGCGTGGTCGGCGTCCTCAAGGGCGGCCTTCCGGGGCCGGTCGTCGCCCTGCGCGCCGACATGGACGCGCTGCCCGTGGCCGAGGAAGTCGACGTTGCCTTCAAGAGCACCGTGCGCGCGCAGTGGAACGGGATGGACTGCGGCGTGATGCACGCCTGCGGCCACGACGCGCATACCGCGATCCTGATGGGCGTGGCCGAAGTTCTGGCCGGGATGCGCGATCGCATACCGGGCACGGTCAAGTTCCTGTTCCAGCCCGCGGAGGAGACGCCGCCGGTCGGCGAAGAGGGGGGTGCCAAGCTCATGGTCGAGCAGGGCTGCCTCAAGGATCCCGACGTCGCGGCCGTGTTCGGCCTGCACATCACGTCGATCTATCCCACCGGGAAGATCGGCTATCGCTCGGGCCCCATGATGGCCTCGGCGGACCGCTTCCGCATCTTCCTGCGCGGCGTGCAGACGCACGGCGCGATGCCGTGGCGCGGCATCGATCCGATCGTGATCGGCTCGCAGGTGGTGCTGGGGCTGCAGACGATCGTCTCGCGCCGCATGGACATCACCAAGGAGCCCTCGGTCGTGACCGTGGGCGTCTTCCAGGGCGGCGTGCGCCAGAACATCATCCCCGACGACGTGAAGCTCGAGGGCACCATCCGCACCTTCGACGAGGGCCAGCGCACCGAGATCCAGGAGCACGTGAAGCGCATGACCGAGATGATCGCCGAGGCAGGCGGGGCGAAGGCGAAGGTCCACATCGACCGCGGCTACGACGTGACCGTGAACCATCCGGGGCTCACCGATTGGTCGGTGCCGGTCCTGGGGCGCATCGCCGGGGGCGCGAACGTCTCCGTCGTCGACAAGATCTGCGGCTCCGAGGACTTCTCCTGCTACCAGAAGGAAGTGCCGGGCTTCTTCTACTTCGTCGGCTGCACGCCGCCCGATCGCGACGCCGCCACCGCGGCGCCGAACCACAGCCCGCGCTTCTTCGTGGACGAGGATTGCCTCAAGCTCGGCGTGAAGACGCTCTCGGCGCTCGCGCTCGATTGGCTGGCCGCGAATGCCGGATAGCTTGGGCCCCGGGCCATTGCCGCAAGTGCGGCGCCCGGGGTGACAATGATCGTCGCCCCGGCCGCCGCGTGATCGTCATCCCGGGCGCCGCATTGGCGGCGATGGCCCGGGATCCAAGTTGATGGACTCGAGCCTCACCCTCTACATCGTCGCCTCCCTGGCCCTCATCCTCACGCCTGGCCAGGACATGCTGTACGTGATCTCGCGCTCGCTCGCGCAGGGGCGGCTCGCCGGGGTCTACTCCGCGATCGGCGTCATCATCGGCATCCTCGTTCACACCGCGCTCGCCGCGCTCGGCGTGGGCGCGATCCTCGCGGCGAGCGAGGCGCTGTTCCTTGCATTGAAGCTCGTGGGCGCGGCCTACCTCGTCTACCTCGGCGTGAGGCTGCTCCTCACGCGCGAAGCGGCGATCGCCACCTCCGCGGACGGATCCCGGTTCTCGGCAAGCTCGCTCGTCTGGCAGGGTGTGCTCTCGAACGTGAGCAACCCCAAGATCGTGCTTTTCTTCTTCGCCTTCCTGCCGCAGTTCGTCGATCCGAGGAGCCCGAACCCGACGCGCGACTTGATCTTCCTGGGCGTTCTCTACGCGGCGATGGGGCTGGTCGTGGAAGCCGGCGTTGGCCTCGCCGCTGGCAGCCTCGCCGAGCGCGTGCTGAGGAAGCCCCGCGCACTGGTCTGGATCAACCGCGCGAGCGGCACCGTGCTCGTGGGCCTCGGGCTGAGGCTCGCCGCCACCGAACGCTGAAGCCTGCCGCGCCTAGCGCAGCCGCTTCTGCTCCTCGGCGATCCAGGCGCGCAGCTCCTTGTAGTTGCTGCGGCGGGTCATCTCCTTCGGCATCCCGTCGAGCACCCGGTTGGCCTCCGCGAGGAGCGTCCCGGCCTGCGAGGGGTTCGCGAGCGCCGCGGCGTAGAGGGTGCGCGCCAGCGACTCGTGCTGGCCGACGTCCTCGCTTCCGCCCGCACGCAGGTAGCGATGCAGCGCGAGCGCGGGCTCGACGGCCTCGCGCGCCTGAGCCGAGCGGGCCTGCCGCGCGAGGATGATCGCGAGCCACGCCTGCCGGTCGGCCTTGTCGGTCTGCGCTTCCATGGTCAGGCGCGATCCCACCTCGCGCTCCACGAGCGCTTCCCGAACAGCCTTCTCCGCGGCGGCGTAGTCCCCCAGCCTGTAGTGGGCGACGGCGAGGTACGTGAGCTGGATCGCGAGCAGGTCGTCACGCAACCGCTGCTGCCCCTTGTTGGCCGGCTTGAAGGCGCGCAGCCGCTCGACCGCGGCCGCCGACTTGTCGCGCATGGCGGCGTGGTCGCCCAGACCATCGGCGACCATGACCTCGACACGTGCGCTGAACTCGGCCCGGTAGGCGCGGAGGAACGAGTCCTTTGCGAGCCCGGCGTACATCTTGTCGCCGTAGCGATAGTGGTCCGCGAGCACCGCCGCCACTTCGTTGCGGCGCCCCAGCTCCGCCTCGCCCGTCGCGAGGAAGCCGTAGTGGAAGGCGATGCCCCCTGCGAGATAGTGCGAATTGCCGATACCCGCCCGGTTGTCGAGGTCCTTCGTCCCGCGAAGCACCTCGAGGCTCTCGTCGAAGCGCCCGAGGCCCAGCAGCGCGCGGCTCCTCCACCCACGGCTCACCGCGAGGTTGTTCCAGCCGATCGTGTTGCCGGGGTCGAGCTTGAGCATGTCCTCCCAGTCCCGGACCGCGGAATCGGCCAGCTCCAATGCCCTGCGCGGCCGCAGGCTGTTCTCGATCGCATCTCCCGCGAGCCCGGAAGCCAGGAGCGCGCGCGCGCGTAGCGCGCCCATGTGCGCGGGGCGCTTCTCGAGCACGGCCCCGGCGACCTTGATGGCATCCTCCCCGACCTGGCGCGCCTTCTCGTCCTGGCCCAGGGCCTTCAACCCATCCACCTGCCACGCCGACGACTCCGCGTAACTCGCCGCCGCGGCGAGATCACCGAGGCGCAGCCCGTCGATCGAGCGATACGCGTCGCGCGCGACCTCGAGCGTCCTCACCCCATCCTCGTCGCGCCCCGTGCGAATCTGCACGAAGCCACGGTAGTTGTTGACTATCCCGTACGCGCGCTTGAGGTGGATCGACGGCGCGGGCTGCGCCATCAGCGGCGCGAGGATCTTCGCGCTCTCGTCGGTGAGCGGCACGCCGTCCGACATCTTTCCCGAGCTGTCGAAAACGCGCGCCCTCCCGCTCAGGCCGAGCGCATGGCCGATCGCGGTCGTCTCGGACGTGTCGCCCTCCATGCGCAGCTTGCCAAGCACCGCAATGGCCTCGTCCAGGACCTGGCCGGCCTGATCCAGCTTGCCCTGGTTGCGCAGGATGAAGCCATAGCGCACCAGGGCGAGGGACCGGTTGCGATCCGTCTGCGCGGTGCGAAGCGCAGGAGGCAGCGCCGTGTAGTAGTCGATCGCGCGCTTCGACAATGCGGCCACGACGTCCAGGCGCCCCACGGGCTCGAGCTCCAGGTAGAAGTCGTCGAGCAGGTAGGCGATGAGCTTCTCGGCTTCGCCCCGCGCGCCCTCGGCCATGGTGCGCGTCTCCTGCGCGTCCCTCATGCCGAGCCAGCCGAAGACAGCGCCCCCGATCGCCACGATCGCGAGCACCGCGCACCCCGCGGCGATCTTGCGCGCGCGCACGAGCGCGCGCTGCGTAGCCGCCTCGCGGTCGCGCTGCGCCTGAAGCTGGCGTTCGGCCTCCTCGCGCGCCTCTCGCTCGTGGCGTTGGTCGCGGCTCGCGCGCACGACGGCGCATAGCACGTCGTGGGTGAGCTCCACGCGGCGCATGTCGAGGCGCTCCTCGATGCGCAGCAGCCGCCGGTTCACCAGCGCGGCGATCGAGCCCTGGGGCGCGCCGGCGGCCCCGAAGCCCTTGATGACGCGCTCCTCGGCCAGGCTCTCGCGGAAGCCCGACTCGGTCAGCATCTCGTCCTCGATGAAGCGGCGCACCCCCGCGGGCTGGTCGGCGAGCGCGCGCTCGTAGAACTCGTTAAGGATCGTGTCGCGCGAGCCCGCCAGCAGGTCCGCCGAGATCTCGGCGCGTCCCTGCGCCTTGCGCGCGTTGTTCAACTCCCGGCACACGAGCGAGAGCAGCGACGGCTCCACCTCGGCGTTGCGCAGCTCCGCGCCCCCGGCGATGAAGCGCACGATCGACTCGGCCACCTCCTCGGTCACGAGGCGCCCACCGGGCTTCGTCACCGCCACCAGCGCCTGGTCGCCCGTCATGCGCGCGAGGCGCATGCGGTTCTGGGTGATCGAGGGCATCTGCCCCTTCAGGCCCTCCAGGTGCGCGAGGTAGTCCTCGCGCAGCGCGATGAGGATGCGGTAGTCGGCGCGGCTGAAGTCGAAGCGCTCGATCAGCGTCTCCTCCAGGTCCAGCATCGCTTCCAGCGACTTGGGCGGGCGGTTCTCCACCAGGTCGGCCAGGTCCTCGATGAACTGCGCCGCGCGCTTGCGCCCGAAGTCGTCGTCCTGGCCGAGGGTAAAGATCTCCTCGAACTGGTCGAAGATGAGCAGCGGCGTGAGGACGCGGCCCTCGGCGTCGCGCAGCACGTCGTCGCGATGATGGAGGAACTCCCACAGCGACTCCCCGGGAATGGCGGTGCCGGGGCGGGTCCACTTCCCCTGGCTCTCGGTGGCGCGGAAGATTGCCTGCTTGATCTGTTCCGAGGGCGGGGGCGACTCGCGCGAGTAGTCGATGCGCACGTACACCGGGCAGTAGCCCTCGCGGCGCAGCCGGGGGACGATGCCGGCGCGCAGGATCGAGGTCTTGCCGAGGCCCGACTGGCCGAAGAGGACCGCGAGCAGCTTCCTCTGCACGCGGCGGGCGAGCTCGCCGATCTCCTCCTCGCGCCCGTGGAAGAAGACGCGCGTCTCCTCGGAGAAGGAGTCGAGGCCCAGCCACGGGTTTTCGGCGTCCACTAGGTTGAGCGTCGTCGACACGGCGGCGTGCACCCCGGCGCGAACTTCGGCGACCGCGCTCACGATTCCCTCGCCATCTCGTCGCGCATTCGCGCGAAAGGTCCCATGCGCCTGAGCTCTTCGGGCAGTCCGTCCATCAGTCGCAGCGCCTCGGCCCGTTGCGCGGCGCGGCCACGCGGATCGGTCAGGTACGAGGCGAAAAGCGCGTGGGCCAACTCGGCATGCTGGGTGAAGTCGTCGGTGTTGCGCGCCTTCAGCGCCCGATGGAAGGCGACCGACGGCTCGATCGCGTCGGCGGCTTCCCTGGAGCGGCGCAGCCGCGCCAGGGCTTTTCCGAGCAGTGTCCTGAGCTCGTGCTTGTAGCGATCGCTCTGCACTCCGCGGGATGGAAACCTCTCGGACAACTCGAGGGCCGCCCGCATCGCCGTCACGCAGTCGCCGTAGTCGCCCAGCTCGTACGACGAGACACCACGCAGGTAGAGCGCCACGGCGCGCAGGCCGGCCAGGGTTTGCTGTCCGGTCGCTCCTGGAGGCTCCATCGCCTCCATCCGCGCCATCGCCGCGAGCGCGCTCTTGCGCGTGTCGGCGAACTCTCCTGCAGCCAGTGATACGTAGGCAAATCGAAGCTCGCCGCCCTCCTCAGTGAGCGAGCGCCCCGTCGGACTGCCGCTCCTTCCGAAGGCCCGGGCCTGGAACTCCCGTGCCTTCGCCACTGCGGCGCGCATCTCAGCGGGGCGACCCGTCATGGCGTACAGGGCGGCGAGCTGCCGATACCAATTGGCGAAATTCACCACGCTGAAGGTGGTCGGGTTGAACCGGTCGGAAAGCGCGGTCACTTCCTCAAACTTCCTGACGGCGTCCCGGACGCGCCCTAGCCTCAGCAGCCCCGGCGAGGAAGTGGCGCCCGCGGCGCCCCAGTTGTTCCAGCCGCTGTTGAACGCGGGATCGATCTTCACCAGCGCCTCGTTGTCGCGCTCGCCCTGGAGGCTGAGCGCGAGACCTTCGGCGGCCCGGAGGTCCTCGAAGATGAGGATGCCCCCGAGCAAAAAGCTGCCGAGTCCACGGACATGAAGGGCGCCCTTGTGGCCCGGGCGCGATTGCAGGATACGTTCGGTCGTGAGGATCGCTTCCCGCAGGGCCGCCTTGGCCTCCTCGGTCGCCCCCGACGGATCGCGCGAGTAGGCCTCGCCGAGCCAGATGTTGGCCGTCGCGTAGCCCATCGACTCGGGCGTCGGAGTCGCCTCGGCGCCGCCCAGTTTGCGGAAGATCTCCCGGGACTCGCTCAAGTCGGGGATCGCGCCGTCGATGGACCGCCGCATCTTCATCCAGCCGAGGTTGTTCAGGACGTTCCCCCTCGCCTTGAGCACCTCTTTCGAGGACTCGGCCGCGGGAATCGCCTTGAGGATCTCCAGGCCTTCGCCGGCCAGCTTGACGCCCAAGGGAAAGTTCTCGCGATGGCTCGTCTGGATGGAAGCCTGCGAATTCTTGACGCGCGCCAGGCCGAGCAGGGTCCCCTCGGGAGGAGCGCCGGCCTTCCTCAGGCCGTCGAGCACCTCCCACGAGTCCGCGAGCATCTTCTCCGCGTCGCCGGGAGCACCGTCGGCCGACAGAATCGCGCCGTACTGCTGCAGCGCGAGGCCGCGATTGCGCTCCGTGGCCGGATTGCGAAGCTCCGCAGGCAGGCCACGGTAGTAATCCACGGTCCGCTTGGCCAGGTCGCGCATCAACGCGAGCCGTCCAAACGGCGCGAGCTCCTCGCGAAAGTCCTCGAGCAGGTAGCCCGTCAGCTTCTCGGCCTCGCCGCGGGCGAGATCGGAGCGCGACTCCGCCTGCTGGGCGCGGTTCGAGCTATGAAAGCCCCAGATGGCGCTTCCGATCGCCGCGATCGCCAGCACGCCGCACCCCGCCGCGACCTGGCGTGCCCGAACCAGCGCCTTGTGCGCCGCGGCCTTGGCCGCCCGCTCGGCCGCCAGCTGCCGCTCCATCTCGTCGCGCGCCTCGCGCTCGTGCCGCGCGTCGCGGCGCTCGAGGACCACTTTGCAGAGCACGTCGTGCGTGAGCTCGACACGCCGCAGGTCGAGGCGCTCTTCGATGCGCAGCACGCGCCGGTTGACGAGCGTCGCCAGGGTGCCGGGGGGCGCGCCCGCGGCGGCGAACGCCCGCTGCACGCGCTCCTCCGCGAGGCTTTCGCGGAAGCCCGATTCGGTCAACATCTCGTCCTCGATGAATCGGCGCACGCCGGGCGACTGGTCTCTCAGAGCCCGCTCGTAGAATTCCTGCAGGATCGTCTCGCGCGACCCGGCGAGGAGGCCCGCCGAGATCCCGGTACCGCCCTGCGCGATGCGCGCGTTGTTCAGCTCGCGGCAGACGAGCGAGAGGAGCGACGGCTCGACCTCGGCGTTGCGCAGCTCGGCACCTCCGGCGACGAAGCGCACGATCGACTCGGCCACCTCCTCGGTAACCAGCCGCCCGCCCGGCCTGGTCACGGCAATGAGCGCCTGCTCGCCGGTCATCCGCGCGAGGCGCATGCGGTTCTGCGTGATCGAGGGCATCTGCCCCTTGAACGCCTCGAGGTGAGGGAGGTAGTCCTCGCGCATCGCGATGAGGATGCGGTAGTCGGCGCGATTGAAGTCGAAGCGCTCGGCGATCGAGTCGTCGGCGTCGAGCATCTGCTCGAGGACGGCGGGCGGACGATTCTCGACCAGGTCGGCGAGGTCCTCGAGGAATTCCTGGGCGCGCCGGCGTCCGAAGTCGTCGCCCTGGCCGAGCGTGAAGATCTCCTCGAACTGGTCGAAGACCAGGAGCGGGATGAGCGTCCGGCCGCCGGCATCCTGGAGCACGTCGTCGCGGTGGTGCAGGAACTCCCACAGCGATTCGCCCTCGACCGCCGTTCCCGGGCGGCTCCATCGCCCGAGCGCCTCCGTCTCGCGCAAGATCGCGCGCTTGATCTGCTCCGAGGGCGGCGGCGAATCGGACGAGTAGCTGATGCGCACATACACGGGGCAGTGACCCTCGCGCCGCAATCTCGGAACGAGGCCGGCGCGCAGGATCGACGTCTTGCCGAGGCCCGATTGGCCGAAGAGGATGGTGACGAGCTTGGCTCGGACGCGCCGCGCGAGCTCGGCAATCTCCTCCTCGCGCCCATGGAAGAACCGGCTGGTTTCCTCGCTGAACGAGTCGAGGCCGAGCCAGGGGTGCTCGTTGTCGATCAGGTTCAGCGCCGCGGATGCGGGCGCCGCCTCGACGCGCTCTTCGACGACGGAGCTCATGTGGCGTGGGTCTGGAGCAGCTCCTTCAAGCGCTCGACGAACCCGGCGGGCGGCTCGCCGCCCGGCATGCTCGTCATGTGCAGCGCGCGGAAGCGGTCGGGCACGCGCGCGCCCGCCTGGTCGATCGCGTCGATCGTCACCGGCAGGATGAAGATGGCGCCTTCGGCCATGTTGCGCGTGCGATCCAGCGCATAGCTCCACTCACGCCGGAAGTAGCCCTCCAGGCGCCGCTCGGTGGTAGCCGACACCACCGGGATGAAGTACGAGCAGCGCGCGATGTTGCGCTGGATCTTGCGGTCGTAGTCGTCGCCGCCCTCGAGGCGGTCGAGGTCGAACCAGGTGCGGATGCCGGCGGCATCGAGCGCGGCCTTGAGCCGCTGCACCGCCGCGAGGTCCTCGCGCGCGTAACTGACGAAGACGGCGTTCTCGGGCATCTCCCGCTCCGGCGGCAGGAACCGCTGCGGACCCCCGGCGGCGATCGGAACCACCTGCCCGCCCGTGCGACGAAGCGTCCAGCGTCGGTGCAGCTCGGCCACGAACTGCTCGGCGCCGCCGTAGACGCGCGTGCGCACGCTCACCTGCTGCAGGAACTTCATCAGCCGCACGTCGGCTTCCGAATGGTCGTCGGCCAGCACCTCGCCCACGTCGCGCGGATCCGACAGGCGCTTCCTCTTGGCCATGCGCAGGAACATGCGCGCGAGCCAGTTGGAGAAGTTGCTGCCGATGATGAGCAAATGGCTGTGCTCGAGCTCGTGGAAGAGCTTCTCGGGCGTGAGGTGCTCGCTTTGCAGGGCGCAGACGAACTCCAGGGTGTCCTCGTCGGAGATCACGTAGGTGGGCGAGGCTGAGCAGCGGCCGAACATGTGGTAGACCACCGGGCGCTGAAGGTGCTCGCGCTCCGCGGGAAGGTCGGCCACGCGGTTGGGCGCGTACGCGATCGCCTCGGTCGACTGCGCGCCGCCGAAGCGCTCGGCATTGATCGCCTGCTCGAGGAGCGAGTCGAAGGTGGTGGTGACGAAGAGGTCGAAGTCGGTGATCTGGGCGAGCTGGCGCAACGCGAGCGGCGGGGCGAAGTTCGCTTCGCGAAGAACGCTCCTCATGCGCGTGTAGGTGTCCTCGCGTCGACCGTGAGTCGACAGAAACCAGCAGACGACGTCGTTGAGGTTGTAGCCGTCGGGAAGGCGGGAGGTGTCCACGCCCAGCTTCGCGGCCAGCTTCTCGGCCATCCAATCGGAGAACAGGCGCGGCCCCGACTCGGTCTCGACCCGCAGCAGCTCGGGGCCCACGATCGGGATCACGCGGCGCTCCTCGATGAAGTTGACGAGGTCGTCCCACGCGTCCTCGTCCAGGCGGGGAAGCGGCGCCAGCGGCATCACGTTGCTCGTCAAAGGACTCTCCCAGAGGGCGTTGCCTGTTTTTCCTGCTTCTACCGCTAGGGTAGGCGATTGCGCCGGGCTTTGGTAGGCGGAATATCATCGGGCACCTGCCGCCGTGCGTGCCGAATGGACCACCCCGAAGCGATCGTCGAGGCCGCGGAGCGCCACCTGCACAACGGCGAGCCGCTCACGGCCTACAACACCCTGCAGCCCGCGCTGGAGCGCTGGCCGGGGCACACGCGCCTGCGCCAGCTCCAGGCGCTCGCGCTCGCGCGCAGCGGCGACGTGGAGCGCGCCAACGAGCTGCTCGACGCGCTGGCGCGCGAGGGTCTCGACGACGCCGAGACGCTCGGCATGCTGGCGCGCACGCACAAGGACCTGGCCGCGCGCGGCGGGCCGGACCGCGTGGCGCACCTGAGGGCCGCGCTCGAGCTCTACGAGCGGGCATATGGCGCCGCGCGCGGCCGCGGTGAAACCGACGCGGCGGGCTATACCGGCATCAACGCCGCGGCGATGGCGGTGCTTTGCGGGGACCTCGCGCGCGGACGCGCGCTGGCCGCCGAGGTCTGCGACATCTGCCGCCCGAAGGCCGACAGTTACTGGAACGAAGCGATCCTCGGCGAGGCGGCTCTGATCCTGGGTGATGCCGCAGGCGCGCAGCGATGCTACGCGCGCGCGAAAGAGCTGGCAGGACGCAGCTATGGCGACATCGGGACCACGCGCAAGCAGGCGCGCCTGCTGGAGGCGCAGCTTCCCGGCTCCGCTGCGGCCTCGGTGGCGCTCGAGATCCCGCCGGTGCTCGCCTTCACAGGCCACATGATCGACCGCCGCGACCGCGTCGCGCCCAGGTTTCCCCAGGGTGACGAAGCCGCGGTCCAGACCGCGGTTCGCCGGCGCATCACGGCGATCGGACCCGCGGCGGTCTACGGCTCCGCGGCGTGCGGCGCCGACCTGATCTGCCTGGAGGCCGCGCGCGAGCTGGGCTGCGAGACCCACGTGATCCTGCCCTTCCCGCCGGCCGCGTTTCGCGAGGCGAGCGTGGACTACGCGGGCGCCGATTGGATCCGCCGCTTCGAGGAAGCGCTCGATCGCGCCGACAGCGTGACGATCGCGAGCGACCACCGCGCGCGCGAGAGCACCGCCACCTTCGAGTACGCCAACCTGATGCTCACGGGGATGGCGCGCCTGCGCGCCCAGATCCTCGACACCCGGGTCATCGGCCTCGCCATCCACGATCCCCGTTCCGCCGGCGCGCCCGGGGGCACCTCCTCAATCATGGCGTTGTGGAAACGCCACGGGTTGCCGGTGGAAGCGGTGGAGCTGCAGGCGCCCGTGGACTCGAAGGCCGCGCGTGCGCAAGTCCCGGGAGCGGCGGCGCGCGCCGCCCCGCCGGCGATCCGCCACGAGCTGCGATCGATGCTCTTCGCCGACGCCGTCGGATACAGCAAGTTCAGCGAGGACCAGATCCCGCTCTACATCACCGAGTTCCTCGGCGCCGTGGCGCAACTGAGCCAGCGCAGCCGCCATCGCTACGAGCACGTCGAGACCTCGGGCGACGGCCTCTACATGGTGTTCGCCGATGCGCTGGACGCCGGCGGCTACGCGCTCGAGCTCTCGAAGGTCGCAGCCGCGACCGACTGGGCCGCGCGCGGACTTCCGCAAGGCTTCAACCTGCGCATCGCGCTCCACTGCGGTCCCGTGCATTGCGGGCGCGATCCGCTCACCGGCACGGGAATCTACACCGGGCCGCATGCGAGCCGCGCCGCGCGCATCGAGCCGATCACCCCGCCGGGCCAGGTGTACGCGAGCAGCGCCTTCGCCGCGGTGGCCGCCGCGGGCGGCGGCGGCCTCGCGTTGAGCTACGTCGGGCGCATGCCGCTCGCCAAGGGATACGGAGCCCTGGGCCTCTACCACGTGCGCGGAGCGGCTTGACCCTGCGGGCGATTGAGCGCGCCGCGGCCTGACTTCGGCACGAGCGCGCGCTCCAGGCCCTCGAAGAGCGCATGGAACGCGAGCGCCAGCAGCGCGGCCGGGATCGCCCCCGCAAGCAGCACAACGCGGTCGTTGAGCGCCAGGCCCTGGACGATGCGTTCTCCGAATCCGCCCGCGCCGATGAATGCCGCGATGGTGGCCGTGCCCACGTTGATCACCGCCGCGGTCTTCACGCCCGCGAGGATCGTGGGTAGCGCCAGCGGCAGCTCGACCAGGCGAAGCGCGAGCCGCGGCCGCAGCCCCAGCGCGCGCGCCGCCTCGCGCAGCCCCTCCGGCACGCCCTGCAATCCCGCGTGCGTGTTGCGCACGATCGGCAGCAGCGCGTAGAGGAAGAGCGCGATCACCGCCGGCCAGACGCCGATGGTGCCGGTGATCGGAATGAGGAATGCGAGCAGCGCGAGCGAGGGGATCGTCTGCACCAGTCCCGCGGCGATCAGCACCGGCTGCGCGAGCGCGCGGAAGCGCGCGGCCGCCACGCCCAGCGGCACGCCGACCAGGATCGCGGCGCCAAGCGAGGCGAGGACGAGCGCCACGTGCTCGCCCAGGAGGCGCGCGAAGTCGTCGGCGAAGAGCGCGCTCCAGAGCTCGCGCGGGCGCCCGTCGCGCGGCCCAGGGCCGGCGAGGAACTCGCGCGCCACCGCGGCGAAATCGCGCCCGTCGATTTCGGCGCGCGCGTTGAGGCGCACCATCGCCGCGGCATCGACGCGCCCGGCGAGCGCCGCGATCGCGGCCCACGCCCGCGGATGGCGCGCCGGCACCTCGGCGCGATGCAGCAAGAGCGCGTCGTAGCGCGGGAAGAAGCGCGCGTCGTCCTCGAGCACGCGGATGCCGTAGCGCGCGATCTTCGCGTCGGTCGAATAGAGGTCGATCGCGTCGACCTTGCCGGCGGCGAGCGCCTCGTAGGCGAGGCCGTGGTCGAGCGCGGCGGGCTGCAGCTCCTGCAGGCCATACCGGGCAGACAGCCCGGGCCAGCCATCCCGGCGGCCGAGGAACTCGTGCGAAAGGCCGAGGCGCAGGCTCGGATGGCGCGCGAGGTCGGAGAGGCGCACGAGACCGCGCCACTCCGCGGTCGCGACGGCGACGCCGATCGCGTACGTGTTCTGGAAGCCGAGCGCGACGCTCGCGGCGAGCCCGAGCGGGGCGAGCCGGGCGTTCAGCTCCGCAAGCTCGAGGTCGCGGTCGGCCTTGAGGATCTCGCGCGCGATCGTCCCCGAGTACTCCGGATAGAGGTCGATCGCGCCGTTGCGAAGGGCCTCCACAAGAATCGCGGTGTTGCCCATGCCGGGCCGATGGACCGCCGGAGCGCCCGCGCCGCGCGCCGCCTGCGTCGCCATTTCGCCCAGGATGTAGGACTCGGTGAAGCGCTTCGAGCCGACCCGCAGCTCGTCCTCGGCCGCGCCGGCCATTGAGGCCGCGGCAAAGGCGAATGTGGCGAGCAGGGTCGGGATCCGCACGGGGTGGGGGGGCGTTTGCTGCAGGGAGGCCAGCGGCGTAGAATAGCGTCAACGAAGCGCCGATTTGATCGTCAGCTTGCGGGCGCTATACAAATACTGCTAAAGCGGCCGGTCCTCAAAAACCCGTCGCCAGCGCTGACGGGTTTTTTGCCAATTGGGCCCCGGGCCATCGCTGCGATTGCAGCCCGGGGTGACGAGGAAATGGACCAGCCGATCTCGACCCGCACCGCCCGCCTCGCCGCCCTGCACGCCGCGCTCGA
>Ga0307505_10001124_pt1 | contig 23368 bp, 21 predicted proteins | sample 23_S_MG_FD_202183 | JGI IMG/M metagenome (GOLD analysis project Ga0307505, IMG submission 202183) | Soil microbial communities from Populus trichocarpa stands in riparian zone in the Pacific Northwest, United States - 23_S | ecosystem: Environmental > Terrestrial > Soil > Riparian zone > Trees...
CCCGCGCCGAGCCCCGTGAAAATGGCGGTCATCGAAAGCCCCTCACCCAACGACCGGAACCTCGCGCATCGCGGTCGTACAGGTGAATCCAGCCGAGTGGCGGGAAGTTTAGAAGTTTTTTTGCGGGCCCCCGTCCGCCACACGAAACTGGCTTCAATTCGCTTCCGGAGAACGCCCCTTTCTCCACTCCCGTCATCAACACTCCGGCTAGGCGTGCGGCGGGCATCCCTTGGCGTAGCCAGGCCAGCGCTGGGCGAGTTGCTGGCCAGCGACAGCAGTCGTCGGGGGCTGAGGTGGACGCAGCCGTCGAGATGGCGCGGCGACAAGGCTTCATGGCACGGCCGTTGCCAGACGAGATGCAGGCCGGCGGCATTGGCCGTAGCGGCAATACGTTGATCACGCTGCGGTGCTTGGCCGAGCTTGTCTTCGTCCAGAAAGACGAAGCGGTGCTCGAACGGATCGCCGCGCCTCGATATGCGCAGCCGCGGACAGCCTCCACCTTCCCTGCGAAGGCGTGAGCATCCGCGCGATCACACACACGACCGGCGTGAGCAAGAACACCGTCGCCAAGCTGCTGATTGACGCAGGCAAAGCTTGTGCCGCCTGCCACGACGCCAGCGTGCGCGACGTGAAAGCCGTTCGGGTCCAGGTCGACGAAATCCGGAGCTTCACATACGCCAAACAGAAGAATGTCCCGACAGCCGAGGACGCGCCGGAAGGTGCTGGCGACACTTGGACGTGGCGCGGGACGAAGCTCCGGGCAAATTCTAACTGACTCACTACCCTGAATTCGGTGACCCAGCGCCGACCGCTGCTCGGCCCATGACAGCGGCAGCGCGATGCCCATCCGGCGATTCGCCGCTAGATGCGCAGGCTGCTTCCCGCTGGGCTCCCGCTGACCTTGCCGGTCGGCGGGAAAGGAATCCCGGCTGGCGAATTGTCTTCACATAAACGCCCGCCACCAGCTCCGATGGGAGACCCTCCTTGCCCGCTTCGAGCGCGACCGCCGAGACATTCCTCAGTCCGCCGCACGCGATCCTGCTTGCGTTTCCGGTGGCGTTTTCCTGGGCCGCGGTGGCCTCCGACATCACCTACCTGAACTCGGCAGTGGTGCAGTGGAGCCATTTCTCGGCCTGGCTTGTCGCGGGCACGGCGCTGTTCGGAGCTCTGGTGCTGGTCTGGGCGATCGTCGCCTTCCTGTTCGCTCGCCGTTCGGGTAATCGCGGCCGGGCGCTGACCTATCTCGTGCTCATTGCCGCAATGTGGGTGCTCAGCGTGCTCAACTCGCTGCACCATGCCCGCGACGCATGGGGCTCGGTCGGCACGCTTGGCCTCGCGTTGTCGATAGTGACGGCGCTGCTGGCGCTGATGGCGGCGTTCGTCGGCCATTCGGCCGTGCGCCGGGAGGCGGTCCGATGAGCGCGAGGACTTTCGCCGTGGCCGCCCTGGCGCTGGCGCTCGCCGCCTGCGGCAGCGAGCGCGGCCTCGACCAGCAAGGCTCCGAGCCCGAGCTGCCGAAGCTGTCGCAAACGCTGATTCCGACCATCAACATCGCTTCGCCAGCCGGCTGGAACGGCGCGGTCCCCACAGTTCCCGACGGCTTCACGATCACCGCGCTCGCGACCGACCTGAAGATCCCGCGCCAGATGCTGGTGCTGCCCAACGGCGACATCCTGGTGGCCGAGGGCTCCGGAGGCGGAGCGCCGCGGGTCAGGCCCAAGGACGTGATCGCCGGCATCCTCAAGTCGCGCGGCAAGAGCGACGTCGAAGGCGGCGACCGGATCACCCTGCTACGCGACGCGGATCGGGACGGGGTGGTCGAGGAGCGCACGGTGTTCATCGACGGGCTCAACGCGCCCTACGGCCTCGCGCTGGTCGGCAGCGACCTTTACGTCGCCAACCAGGACGCGCTGCTGCGTTTCGAATACCGGGACGGGGCGACGCAGATCACCACGCCCGGGCGCGAGGTGACCAAGCTTCCCTCGGAACTCAACCACCACTGGACCAAGGCGTTGACCGCCAGTCCCGACGGGTCGATGCTCTATGTCGGAATCGGCTCCAACAGCAACGCCGCAGAGCGCGGCATGATGGCCGAGCAGGACCGCGCGGTGGTGTGGGAGATCGACCCCGCGACCGGGAGGCACCGGCAGTATGCGAGCGGGTTGCGCAATCCGACGGCGCTCGATTTCAACCCCGTCACCGGCGAGCTGTGGGCGGTAGTCAACGAGCGCGACGAGATCGGTCCCGAGCTCGTGCCAGACTACCTGACGTCGGTGCGCGAGGGCGCGTTCTACGGCTGGCCCTACAGCTACTGGGGACCGAACGTCGATCCGCGCGTCCGCCCGCAGAAGCCGGAACTGGTGCGCCGCGCGGTGGCGCCGGACTATGCGCTCGGCTCGCACGTCGCGGCTCTCGGGTTAGCCTTCGCCGACGGGCCGGTTCTCGGGTCACGGTTTGCGGAAGGGGCGTTCGTCGGGATGCACGGCAGCTGGAACCGCAGCAATCTCGCCGGCTACAAGGTCGTGTGGATTCCGTTCTCCCGCGGGCGGCCGGCGGGCAAGCCGGTCGATTTCGTGACCGGCTTCCTCGACGGCGAGGGGAACGCGCGCGGCCGGCCGGTCGGCGTGGCGATCGACCCGCTCGGCGGCGCGCTGCTGATCGCCGACGACCTGTCCAACACTGTGTGGCGCGTGGCGCCGACGGCGCGGCGCGTTCCTGCCGGGGCTCCGAGCGGCTGATGGCGACAGGGGGTCGGATCGCCGGGGTCTGGGTTCCCTACTGCGGAGAAGCGCCGGCGCCGGCCGAATGGCTCGCGCGGTGGAACTTCGATCCGCTGCCGATCGTCCTGCTGCTGGCCGGGCTGGTCGCGTGGCGCCTGGCCGGCCTTCACGCCGACCGGGCGCGGACGGCTGCATTCGGGGCCGGGGTGGCGCTGCTCGCTGTGCTGTTCGTCTCTCCGTTGTGCGCGCTTACATCGGCCCTGTTCGCCGCCCGCGCCGCTCACCACGCGGTGCTGGTGGCGGCAGTCGCACCGCTGCTCGCACTGGCCCTGCCGGCTGCGGCACAGTTGCGCGGACCGCTCGCGGCCTGGACCGGTTTGCAGGCCGCGGTCCTGTGGGCCTGGCATTACCCGCCGCTCTACTCTGAAGCCTTGAGCGGCGACGCGGTCTACTGGCTGATGCAGGCGACGCTGCTCGGCGCCGCGATTGCCTTCTGGGCGGCCGTCCGCCGCTCGTCCGTCCCCGCGGCCGTGGCCGCGCTGCTGGCGACTATGGTGCAGATGGGCCTGCTCGGCGCGCTGATCACCTTCGCCGGGAAGCCGCTCTACGCGCCGCACCTGCTGACCACCGCGCCGTGGGGCCTTTCGCCGCTGGAGGACCAGCAGCTGGCAGGGCTGATCATGTGGGCCCCCGCCGCGGCGGTCTATCTCGCGGCCGCGCTGCTCGTGGCGGGGCGCTGGCTGCGCGGCGAAGTGCGGTCGGCCGCCTGATGCTCGACCGGCTGCGCGCCTGGGCGGCCCGGCACACCGAGGAAGGGCGCTATTCGCCGGTCGGCATGGCTTTCCACTGGGTCATGGCCGTGCTGGTGATCTTCCAGCTCGGCTGGGGCTTCTACGCCGACGTACTGATGCCCGGCGGCGACAAGCTGCGCGCTTATGAAGTCCACAGCGCGATCGGCCTGCCGATCCTGGTGCTGACTTTCTTCCGGACGGCGTGGCGGGTCCTCATCCCGGGACCGGTCAACGACGCCGACCGGCTGGGCTGGCAGACGACTTTCGCCCACGTCACCCACTACCTGTTCTACCTGTGCTTCATCGCGCTTCCGTTGAGCGGCTGGGTCATGTGGTCGGCGTTCGCGCCGCCGGGTCCGCTGCTGCTCGCGGGTGTCGTGCCCTGGCCGCACGTACCGCTCGACGGCCTGCCGACGGAGACCCGCTTCGCGCTGCTGTGGGGCGCGGAGCGAGTCCACCACTGGCTGGTCATTCTCCTGCTCGTGCTGATTCCGGGACATGTAGCGGCGGCCCTGAAGCACCACTTCTGGGATCGGCACGACGTGCTGCGGGGAATGCTGCCGGAGGTCCCGGACTGGGACGACCCCCGCGACGGGCACCGGCATAAGCCGCGAGAGCCGCGCTTTCCTCCGGAGTCAGCAACTGGCTGATGCGGAGCATGACGTCGCCCGGATCGGACCGCCGCCGCGATTCCCGCCACAGCGCGATCTGCGCGGCGAGGTATCCTTGCGGCTGACCGGCGAGCGGCGGATTGGCGGGGCCGATACCTTCTCCCTGCTCGCCATGGCACGCGGCACAGGCGGCCAGACCGCGTCCACGATCTCCTTGATGATAGAGGCCGGCGGCCATACCGCGCGCCGGCGTCCGGACCGGGCGGACCGGGGGCGCCATGTCCGCATAGTAGGCAGCCACTGCCCGCCGTTCGCGACTGTCGAGCTTGCCGGCGATATAGCTCATCTGCGCGTGGCTGCGCCGCCCGTCCGCATAAGCGATCATTTGCCGCTCCAGGTAGCCGGCGTCGATCCCCGCGAGCCGCGGCGTGAACGCTCCGTCGCCTTCGCCGGCGAGGCCGTGGCAGGCGAAGCAGGCGTTCTCGGCGCCCCCGCCCGCACCGCTAAGCGCGACGAGCTGGCCGGTCGCGGCCAAGCGCTCGGTCGAATCCATCGACGCGGGCGCGCAGCCCGCGGCAGCGAGCATGCACAGGAGAAGAAGGAACCGCGCCATCTGGCCAAGGGAACCGGCGCACCTCGGTGTCGGTTCCGGTCGTGTCTCCCTGGGAGGCAACGCGCGGGGGAACTCTTGCCACGCTATCGCCTGATCGTATTGCTCGTGCTCGCCTCGTCGGCGTGCAAGCCGCCGCCGGAGGCCGAGACCTCGGCCTCGCTGGCGAGCGCGGAGCGCGGAAGGCTGGCGATCGAGCGAGCGGGCTGCGCGGCCTGCCACACGATCGAGGGCATTGCCTGGCCCGAGGGAAAGACCGCGCCCGCGCTCGCCGGGCTCGACCGCCGCGGGCTGATCGCGGGCAAGCTCTCCGCCCGGCCCGACGTGCTCGCCGCCTTCGTCCGCGACGCACCCTCCCTGGTGCCCGGCACCGCGATGCCGGCGATGCCGCTGACCCAGGCCGAGGCGCTCGACGTCGCCGCTTTCCTTTACGCGAACGGAAGCTGAAGTGCTCGAAGGCTGGCCTCCGCCGATTCTCGATCCCGCCGGACCATATGCCTGGCCGGTATCGCTGCTTTCATGGGTACTGCTGGCGATGGCGGGGGCCGTGCTGGTGGTCGTGGTGGCGGCGCTGTGGCTGGCATTGTTCGGGAGCAAGCGGGCGCGCGCGCGCGTCGGCGGCACGAACATCGTGTGGCTCGGCGGGATCGTGTTCCCGGCCGTCGTCCTGACAGCGCTGCTGATCTACGGCCTGACGCTGACCGCCAGCCTCTCGGACCGCATCCGCGGCGACGAGATGCGCGTACGCGTGACCGGCGAGATGTGGTGGTGGCGCGTGGCCTATCTCGGCGACGACGGCGAGCCGACGACGCACGACGCCAACGAGCTGCACATTCCGGTCGGCGAGCCGGTCGTGCTCGAACTCGAATCGGCCGATGTGATCCACAGCTTCTGGGTGCCGCGCCTGTCGGGCAAGCTCGACATGATCCCCGGGCGGCGCAACCTGATGCGGATCCAGGCCGACCAATCAGGCGTGTTCGGCGGGCAGTGCGCCGAATATTGCGGCGGACCGCACGCGCTGATGGGGTTCGTCGTGGTGGCGCACGAGCCTGCGGACTTCGCGCGTCTGATGGAAGCGCGGCAGACCCGCGAAAGCGCGCCGCCGCCGCAAGCCGACCCGCGCGGAGCCGGGCTGTTCGCCTCCGCCGGCTGCGCGGCTTGTCACCGCATCGCCGGCACCGATGCCAACGGACTGGCCGGACCGGACCTGACCCATGTCGGCAGCCGCCGAACGGTAGGCGGAGGCATCCTGCCCAACAACCGCGGCACGCTGATGGGCTGGATCGCCAACAGCCAGGCGATCAAGCCGAACAACCGGATGCCGCCCTACGTCGTTCTCCCCGCCGAGGACCTGCAGGCGATCACGAGCTATCTCGAGGCGCAGCGGTGAAATCCGAGACCGGCTTCGATCCGGCGCTGCTCGATCGCTTTCCGACCGAGGGCCCGCGGCCGAAGGACGAGCTGGCCGAACTCGAGCGCGTCTGGCGCGCGCCGAAGGGCTGGGCGCTGCTTACGGTGGTCAACAACAACTACATCGGCATGTTCTACGTCGGCGCGGCGTTCCTGTTCTTCGTGCTGGCGGGCGTGCTGGCGCTGGTCATGCGCGTCCAGCTGGCGCTGCCGCTGCAGGGCGTGCTGCCGCAGGAGACCTACAACCAGTTCTTCACCATGCACGGCACGCTGATGATGTTCCTGTTCGCGGTGCCGATGATGGAAGCGCTGGGCGTGCTGCTGCTGCCGCAGATGCTGGCGGCGCGCGACCTGCCGTTTCCGCGCCTTTCGGCCTACGCCTTCTGGGCCTATTTCATCGGCGGGCTGTGTTTCTTCGCCTCGCTGTTCTTCGGCCTCGCGCCCGACGGCGGCTGGTTCATGTACCCGCCGCTGACCAGCACGACCTTCTCGCCCGGCATCAACGCCGATTTCTGGCTGCTCGGCATCGGCTTCATCGAGATCTCGGCCATTGCCGGGGCAATCGAGATCCTGGTCGGCGTGCTCAAGACCCGCGCGCCGGGGATGACGCTCGCGAAAATGCCGATGTTCGCCTGGGCGATGCTGGTGTTCGCCGGGATGATCCTGATCGCCTTTCCGGCCGTCATCCTCGCCACCTTGCTGCTCGAGCTCGAGCGCGCGCTCAACTGGCCGTTCTTCGACGCCACCCGCGGCGGTGACCCGATGCTGTGGCAGCACCTGTTCTGGTTCTTCGGCCACCCGGAGGTCTACATCATCTTCCTGCCGGCGGCGGGGCTCACCTCGATGATGGTCGCCGCGCTCTCGCGTACGGAGCTGGTCGGCTACCAGCTCGTGGTCCTGGCCCTGCTGGCGACCGCGTTCATCAGCTTCGGCGTGTGGGCGCACCACATGTTCGCCACCGGGATGCCGACGCTGTCGATCGGCTTCTTCGCCGCCGCGAGCATGGCGGTGAGCCTGCCGGCGGGAGTGCAGGTGTTCGCGTGGATCGCCACGCTGGCGAGCGGCAAGCCGCGCTACAACACGCCGACGCTTTTCCTCGTCGGAGGGCTGGTCACCTTCGTCATCGGGGGCCTGACCGGGGTGATGGTGGCGATGGTGCCGTTCGACTGGCAGGTGCACGACACGCACTTCATCGTCGCGCACCTGCACTACGTGCTGATCGGCGGCGCGGTGTTCCCGGTGTTCGCCGGGCTTTACTACTGGACGCCGATGATGAGCCGCCGGGCGCTTTCGGAAAAGCTCGGCAAGTGGGTGTTCTGGCTGATGTTCGCCGGGATGCAGGTGACGTTCCTGCCGATGCACCTGACCGGCTTCATGGGCATGCCGCGGCGCGTTTACACGTACCTGCCCGGGATGGGGCTCGAGCCGACCAACATGATCTCGACGGTCGGTGCCTTCATGATCGGGGCGGGGGTCGCGTTGTTCGTATTCGACCTTGCGCGAAACTTCCGTTTCAGCGCCGAGGACACGGCCGGCAACGTCTACGGCGGTGGAACGCTCGAATGGCTGCCGACCGGGCTTTACTCGACGCGCAGCATTCCCGTGGTGCGAAGCCGCGAGCCGCTGTGGGACGATCCCGACCTGCCGCGCGACGTCGAGCAGGGCCGCTATCTCCTTCCCGGCACGGCGACGGGCCACCGCGAGACGATCATCACCAGCCCGCTCAGGGCGGAGCCGCAGTATCTTCAGATCATGCCCGGGCCATCGATATGGCCGCTGCTGGGCGCGCTGTTCACCGCCGGCTTCTTCCTGCTGCTGACGGTCCAGGCCTACACCCCGGCGATCGTCAGCGGGATTCTCGCCGTTCCCTCGATCATGCGCTGGCTGTGGGACACCGACCGGCCGGTGGCCGAGACGGAGGTGGACGTCGGCGCGGGGATCCGCCTGCCGACTTACGCCACCGGGCCCGGCACGCACGGCTGGTGGGCTACCGTCATGCTGCTGATCGTGGTGGCGATGGTTTTCCTGATGACCGTGTTCAGCTTCCTGTTCGTCCAGGGCATCCATCCCGCTTACTGGACGGACTATGGCCAGGCGGGCTGGGCGCTGCCGATCGTGGCGCTCTACTGCGGGGCGGGAGCCCTGACCCTGCTCGGCCGCCACCTCCTGGGACGCAAGGGCAGCACGCACTGGAGCCCGGCGACACAGGTCGTGCTTGCCGGCGCGACGGCCGCGACGGCCTGGGGTCTCGATTTCGGCGCCTGGCGGAATTCGGGCCTCGATCCGGAGCTCACCGCCCAGGCGGCGCTGATCATGGCGCTGCTGGCGCAGCAGGGCATGCTGGTGGCGGTGGCGGGGCTGATGGCGCTCTACCTTGCCCTGCGGAACAGCCGGAACATGATCGTTCGCCCGCGCAGCGTCACCTTCGACGTGATCGCGCTGTTCCTGCTCTATGTCTGCGTACAGGGCGCCGCTTCGGCCGCGCTCACGCGGCTGTTCCCCGGCGGGCTGTGAGATGCGCGCGTGGACGATCATGCTCGGCGGCCTGATGGTCTGGGCCGCGCACTTCTTCGCCCTTTACGGCGTCGCGAGCCTCCTGCCCGGCCGGCCGGAAGCGCGCTGGCTCGTCCTGGCCGCTACCCTGCCGGCAATCGCTGCCGAGGGACTGCTGTTGTGGAAGGCGATGCGCGGAGCGAACCAGCCCGACTCGCTCGAGCGGTGGACCTCGCAGCTCGGCGCGGCAGGTGCCGCAATCTCGCTGATCGCGGTCATCTGGCAGGGCGCCACAGCGTTGTTCGCCTAGGCGCATGCCTTTTCTCGACCTCGGCCGCGCAGCGGCGGCTCCAAGGACCGGTTGCCGCGCGACGAAGCTTTGTTAGACTAGGCAACAATCCGGCCGCGCGAGAGTCGGCCCGACGGGAGACCCGACGATGACTGCCAAGTTGCCCAGCCGCCTGCACCATACGGCCTATGTGACCAAGGATCTGGAGGCCACGCGCCATTTCTACGAGGACGTCCTCGGCATCCCGCTGGTCGCGACCTGGTGCGAGACCGACTTCCTGTTCGGCAAGGACCGCACTTATTGCCACTGCTTCTTCGAGCTCGGCGACAAGAGCTGCCTGGCCTTTTTCCAGTTCGCCGACGCCGAGGACCAGGCGCTGTTCGATCCCGAGCTGGCGCCCTCGCCGTTCCGACACGTCGCGCTCAACGTCGACAAGGAGACGCAGGCCGCGCTGGAGGCGCGGATCGAGAAGGCCGGGCTCGAAGGCGGCTACACGCTGGAGCACGGCTATTGCCGCTCGGTCTACGTCACCGACCCCAACGGCATGATCGTCGAGTTCACCTGCGACGACCCCCGCGCGGCGCTCGGCGAGGAAGACCGCAAGGCGAAGGCGCACGGCGAGCTCAAGCGCTGGCTCGCCGGCGATCACTCGACCAACAACGACTTCCGCCACGCCGAAGCCGCGTAGCGGCGTCGCAAGGCCTTGACTCCCCTCCCCGGTGGGGAGGGGCTGGGGGTTCCCACGCCCTCGGGCGCCGAGCACCCCCACCCAGCCCTCCCCTCAAGGGGGAAGGCTCCGCAAGAGGAAATCCCTGAATGCTGCTCCCCACTTCGCTGGTCGGCTCCTACGCCCAGCCCGACTGGCTGATCGACCGCGAGAAGCTGGCCGGCCGGTTTCCCCCGCGCACGCGCGTCAAGGAGCTATGGCGCGTGCCCGAGCAATGGCTCGAGCAGGCCTGGGACGATGCCACGATCATGGCGATCGCCGAGCAGGAGCGCGCCGGGCTCGACATCGTCACCGACGGCGAGATGCGGCGCGAGAGCTACTCGAACCGCTTCGCCACCGCGCTCGACGGCGTCGACATGGACAACCACGGCACCGCGCTCGACCGCAGCGGCGAGCCGGTGCCGGTGCCGCGCGTGGTCGGCGAGATCAGGCGCCGCCATGCTGTGCAGGTGCGCGACGTCGAGTTCCTGCGCGAGCACGCCTCGCCCGAGAAGAAGATCAAGATCACCGTGCCCGGCCCGTTCACCATGGCGCAGCAGGCGCAGGACGATTTCTACGGCGACGGCGAGGCGCTCGCGGTGGCCTATGCGGGCGCGGTCAACGAGGAGATCAAGGATCTGTTCGCCGCCGGTTGCGACGTGGTCCAGCTCGACGAGCCCTACATGCAGGCGCGGCCCGACAAGGCGCGCGCCTACGGCCTCAAGGCCCTCGAACGCGCGCTCGAAGGCGTCGAGGGGACCACCGCGCTGCACATCTGCTTCGGTTACGCGCACCTGATCCACGAGCGGCCCGAGGGCTACGGCTTCCTGCCCGAGCTGGCCGCGAGCGAGGTCAGGCAGATCTCGATCGAGACCGCGCAGTCACACCTCGACACCGCGGTGCTCGAGACCCTGCCGGGCAAGACCATCATCCTCGGCGTGCTCGACCTGTCGACGCACGAGATCGATACCCCCGAGCAGGTGGCGGACCGCATCCGCCGGGCGCTGCCGCACGTGCCGGCCGAGAAGATCATCGTCGCTCCCGACTGCGGGCTCAAGTATCTCCCGCGCGAGGTCGCCTTCGGCAAGATGAAGGCGATGGCCGACGGGGCGGCGATCGTGCGGGCCGAGCTGGCGTGAGCGGTTTCGCCACCACGCATACCGGCAGCCTGCCGCGCCCGGACGACTTGCTCGAGTTGATGTTCGCCCGCGAGGGCGGCGAGGAAGTCGACGAGGCCGCGCTCGGCGAGGCGGTCGAACGGGCGACGGATTACGTGATCGGCCGGCAGAAGCAGGCGGGGATCGCGGTGATCGGCGATGGCGAGATGTCGAAGCCGAGCTACGCGACCTACATCAAGCACCGCCTTTCGGGCTTCGGCGGCGAAGCGGGGCAGTACGAGTTCGAGGACCTGGACCAGTTCCCGGGCGCCAAGGCGCGGGTGTTCGGCGATGCCGGGCGCTCCCGGCGCAGCGCCCCGGCCTGCACCGCGCCGATCGAGGTCATCGACATGGAGGCCCCGCGCGAGGACGCCGAGCGGCTCCAGCGTCTGGCGGACGGCCACGCGACCTTCATGTCGGCCGCCTCGCCCGGCGTGACCGCGCTGTTCTTCCCGAACAAGTATTACGCCTCCGACGAGGAATATGTCTTCGCGCTCGCCGAGGGGCTGCGGCACGAATACGAGACCATCGCCGCCGCGGGCATCGCCCTGCAGGTCGATTGTCCCGATCTCGCGATGGGCCGGCACGTGCAATTCACGGGTCTTTCCCTGGAGGAGTTCCGCAAGCGGATCGGCATGAACGTCGCCGCGCTCAACCACGCCTTGCGCAATATTCCGGCCGAGCGGCTGAGGATGCATTTGTGCTGGGGCAACTATCCGGGCCCGCACCACTGCGACGTGGCGCTGGGCGACATCGCCGACATCGTCTGGAGCGCGAAGCCGCGGACTGTGCTGCTCGAGGGCGCCAACCCGCGCCACGCGCACGAGTTCGCGTTCTTCGCGGACCATCCGCTGCCCGATGGCAAAGTTCTGTGCCCGGGCATGATCGAGCCGCAGAGCCCCTACATCGAGCATCCCGAGCTGATCGCGCAGCGCATCGGCCGCTACGCCGACCTGCTGGGGCGCGAGCGGATCATGGCCGGGGTCGATTGCGGCTTCTCGGTGCATGCCGGCAGCGGCAACCTCGATCCCGAGGTGGTCTGGGCCAAGCTCGCCGCCTTATCCGAAGGCGCGGCGATCGCTAGCGACCGATACTGGTAAGGAGCGGCGCCGCCCGCTACCTCTGCGGCCGCGTGCGGGTGTGGCGGAATGGTAGACGCCGGGGACTTAAAATCCCCTGAGCATTGCTCGTCCGGGTTCGAGTCCCGGCACCCGCACCATCCGCGTTTATCCCTAAGTCCTGCCAAGGATTTCCTTGCCTATCGAAGGGTTACGTCCCGCTCCGCGACAACAACAACGGGCGGAGGCATGAGGGATGGCGGCGCAGCGGGCGAGGGAGTCTCGGCAGCCGGTGAGGATCGGCGCCCGCCTGCGCAACGGGCAGGGATGGAGCGACATGGTGCTGCGCAACGTTTCCGCGCGCGGCATGATGGGCGAATGCCGTACGCCGCTCCGGCGCGGCGAATACGTGGAAGTGCGCTGCGGCGGTTACGTGATCGTCGCCCGCGTCGCCTGGACCGGCGGCGAGCGCTTCGGCGCCCGCGCCCAGGACCTGATCGCGCTGCCCGACCTGGTCGCCAGCGCCGAGGGTAGAGGCGCGTCCGCGCCCGAGCGGCGCCGCGAGCCGCGCCCGGCCCGGCCGGCGAAGACGCTCGAGGAGCGCGGATTCTCGAGCGCCCGGCTGGGCCGGGCATTCGAGTTCGTCACGCTGATCCTCGCCGGCGCGGCGCTCGCTGTCGTGCTGGGAGGCGCCGCACACGATGCGCTGGCCACGCCCGCCGACCGTATTTCGCAGGCTCTCGCTGGAGGAGCGGTACGATGACGCGGTTCTCACGCCGTGTGGAGCGGAACCCGGGCTTCGGCCGCGGAAACCCCCCTATTAGGCATTCCGAAACCAACACGGCGCTAGAACATGCGGGTTCGAAGCCGTGGACGGAGTTGGGGAACGTTCGTCCACACATCGTTGGAATTCCTATGCGCGACACCGTTCGCCAGGACGAGACTGTGCCCGCCGCCGCGGACGGCGCCGAACAGCGCAGCGCGCCGCGCTTCACGCTGCTCATCCGCGCGGCCAAGCTGATCAGCCCGGCCGGCGAATTCCTGTGCGTGGTGCGCGACGCGTCCGAGAGCGGCGTCAGCGTGCGGCTGTTCCATCCGCTGCCGGCGAACGTCCCGCTTGCGCTCGAGATGCCCAACGGCGATTGCCTGCCGCTCGAGCGCGTCTGGGAGGAAGAAGGCAAAGCCGGATTCCGCTTCGCCGGGCAGATCGAGATCGAGCGCATCGTCGAATGCCCGAGCCGCTTCTCGCGGCGCGCGGTGCGGGTCAACGTCGAGGTGCCGTGCGACCTGCTGGTCGGCATCCGCAGGGTGCCCGGCACGATTCACAACCTCTCGCAGCAGGGCGCGCTGATCACCACGATCGAGCGGCTGTCGCTGATGCAACGGGTCAAGATCAGGGCGGAAGGCATGCCGGAGATCACCGGCAAGGTCCGCTGGCGCCGCAACGACAGCTACGGCCTCAGCTTCGAGGACACTTTCCAGTTCGCCGAACTCGCGGCGCTGGCGTTCGAGCTGCGCCGCGCCGCGTGAGGGCGATCGCGTTAACCGCCCCTTAGCCAATTTCCTTCACTCCTCGCCGGGACCAGCCAGCGGGGGCTTCATGGACAGCACAGGCGCACCGGCGCACGGCGCAATCGCGGCCGACGTGGTCGCCATCCCGACGCCGCGGCGCGCCGCGGTCGAAACCGTCAGCCGCAAGAAGGTGGCCTGACTTGGCGACGGCGGCACTTGCGCCCGCCGAGCCGCGAGGCGGTCCCTTCAGGCCGCTCGCGCCGGGCGAGCTGGCGGCTCTGCGCCACTGGCTGCTGGTGTGGGTCGTTCTGGCCAACGCGGGATTCATTCCCCTGTGGTTCACCGGCGCGCCCCCGCGCTGGCCCGCCATCCTGCTCACCGGCGCGATCGGCCTGGTGGTACGCGACCGCCCGCGCTGGCTGCGGTTCGCGGCGTTCTGCGCGGCGCTGGGCTGGTCGCTGGTCAGCTTCGTCGCCGGGCTCTTCAATCTGGCGATCACTTCGCTGCTGCAGTCGTTCAGGTTCTTCTTCGAGCTGAGTCCGGAGCAATCGGCCGAATATCTGCTCGGCGCCGGGGCGATCGCGCTTCTGGCCGGTATCGCCTGGGCCGCGCTGCGACGGCCGCAGGGCTTCTCGGACCCACGCCTGGTGATCGTCGCCATCGGTGCGGCCGCGCTGCTCGCGCTCGCCGACTGGGCGATGGGGCTGGGAATGCGCGGGCACTACAACCGCACCGCCGTGCCGGGCGCGCCGTTCAGCTCGGCGGTCGAGCGGTCGGGATTCGGCGCCGCCACGGGTGCCGCGCCGCGCCACCTGATGATCGTGATGGTCGAATCGCTCGGGCAACCGGTCGGAAACGCGGAGATGGAGCGGCTGCTGTTCGCGCGCTACCGCCGCCCCGAAGTCGCGCGGCTCTTCGAGCTCAGCGCCGGCACGACGACGTATTACGCCTCCACGACCTCGGGCGAGATCCGCGAGCTGTGCGGGCGCTGGGGCGACTACCAGGAGCTGCTCGGCCGCAGCGACGCGACCTGCCTGCCCGCGCGGCTGCGGGAGGCGGGGTTCGAGACGAGCGCCTATCATAGCTTCACCGGCAAGTTCTTCGAGCGCGCGCAATGGTATCCGAACATCGGCTTCGACGAGCGCGTGTTCGGCAAGGACCTGGTCGCCGCGGGTGCGCGCGAATGCGGCGGAGTGTTCCCCGGCGCTTGCGACCGCGACGTGCCGCGCATGCTGGCCGAGCGCCTGCGCCGGGCCGATCGGCCGCAGTTCGTCTACTGGCTGACGCTCAACTCGCACCTGCCCGTGCCGCCCGGCCGCAACCTCGACGTCGGCAACTGCGAGCGCATTTCCGCCGGCCTTGCGGACGAGTACCCGGCGATCTGCCGCCAGTTCGCGATCTGGGACGCGATGGACGCCGCGCTCGTCGAGGAGATCACCGCGCCCGGCTTCCCGCCGACCGACATCCTGATCGTCGGCGATCACATGCCGCCCTATCTCGACCGCTACCATCGCAGCCGGTTCGCGCCCGACAGGGTGCCGTGGCTGCTGTTGCGCTGGAAAGGGGCATAGCGCCCCGCGACCGGCCTGGATCGAGCCTTGGCGGCCGGCGCGCCGGCCGGTCAGGCCGGGCGGAACTTCATTGCCAGCCCGTTCATGCAGTAGCGCAGCCCGGTCGGCCGCGGGCCGTCGTTGAACACGTGGCCGAGGTGGCCGCCGCAGTCGGCGCAGTGCACTTCGCGGCGCGGGTAGCCGAGCTTGTAATCGGTCCTGGTGCCGACCGCGCCCGGTAGCGGGCGGTAGAAGCTCGGCCAGCCGGTGCCGCTGTCGAACTTGGTCGAGCTGGCATAAAGCTCGTTGTCGCAGCCCGCGCACAGGAAGGTGCCGGCGCGCTTCTCCTTGTCCAGCGGCGAGCTGAACGGGCGCTCGGTGTCTTCCTCGCGCAGCACGGCAAACTGCGCCGGGGTGAGGCGGCGGCGCCATTCGGCCTCGCCGTAGCTGACCCGGAAATCCTTCGCCTCGGCCCTGCTGCCGCAGGCGGCGAGGACGGGGAGGGCGATGCCCGCGCCGAGCCAGGTGAGCGCGGAACGGCGAGTGGTCTGATGCTGCATGGCAAGGGTCCTGTCCCGGCGGTGTCGAACCTGTGCTGAACGATCTAGGCGCTGGACGCCGTGTCGACAACCACGTGGGACGCATCCTCCGCGCGGCGCCACAGCTTGCGCCGCCTCACGCCTTGCGGCCCGGACTTCATCACCCGCTTGCGGAACAGCGCCGCGCCGAAGCGGATGAACAGCAGCACCCAGACCAGCTGCCAGGCCAGCGCCACCGCATGCGGCCACAACGCCTCGTGCTGCGCCGCGCGCGCCAGCATCGTGAACGGCGAGCTCAGCGGGAACGCCATCGCCGCCCACTCGGTCGGCGTGCCGGGCAGGCCCATGGCGAGATTGGCGAAGAAGAACAGCAGCACCTGCAGCATGGTGACCGGCATCGACAGCGTCTGCACCTCGCGCACCGTGGAGGCGAGCGAGCCGATCGCCAGGAAGATCGAGCCGAGCAGCAGGTAGCTCATCGAGAAATAGGCGACGCCGAGCAGCAGGAACGCGCTCCAGCCGACACCGGGGGCGGGCAGGTTGCCGAAATCGAGCGCCCCGCCGAACAGCCCCTCCATCCCCGAAAGCCCGAGGAGGCTGCCGATCAGCGCCGTCCACACCGCGATCCCGACCAGCGAGATCGCCAGCATGGCGAACAGCTTGCCCAGGAACACCGCGTCCATCGGGATCGCCGCGGCGAGGACCTCGATGATCTTGTTGGCCTTCTCCTCGACCAGGTTGGACAGCACCATGCCGGCGAGCAGCATGGTGAGCAGGAACAGCAGCAGCTGCCCGGCCTGGGCGGTGCGCAGCCGGGCGCGCTGCTCGCTGGCGCCGCTTGTGGCGACGGTCTCGGTGCGGACTTCGGGATAGGCGCGCGGCGCGGCCTGTGCGTCGCCGGCGATCATCGCCACCGGCCCGCTCCACCACGCCAGCCGCTCGGCGGGGGCGGTCAGCTCGGGCGCGGCGGGGGTGCCGGTCAGCACCGCCGCGAGGCTGCCCTCGCGCCGCTCGAGCACCGCGCGCGCGTCGTAGCTTTCGCCCGGATCGAGCCGGTCCAGCACGACCATTTGCGGGATGGAGGGCCCGAGCCGGGCGCGAAGCCGCTCGTGCGCGCCGAGCATGGCATCGACGTCGGCCGCCTTCATCGCGATTCCGATCTGCGGGCTGGCGGTGGCGCTGTCGACGCGCTGGCCGATCCCGCCCGCGAGCACCCCGACGGCGACCGGGAACAACGGTCCGAGCAGGAAGAAGAAGAACGCGCGGCTGAACAGGATCGCCACGAAATCGCGCCGCGCGATGACGTAGGCGGCCTTGAGCAAGGGCAGGCGGCCGACGCTCATGCCACGGGCTCCGCTTCGGCTTCGAGCGCCCGTGCGGCGGCCTCGCCGGCGATGGCGACGAAGGCGTCGTGGAGCCCGGCGCGCTCGATCGACAGCGAGAGGATGCCGGCGTCGCCCTCGATCAGCGCGCGCAGCAGCGGCTCGACGCCGCTTTCGGGGAGCGGGAAGTGCCAGAAGCTGCCTTCCCGCCGGGATCCGGGCGGCAGCGCGGCGCGCCACGGGCCGTCGCGGCGCGCAGTCTCGAGGCGCACTTGCGGACGGATGCGGTCGCGCGCGGCGTCGACCGAGCCGGCGTAGGGCACCTTGCCCCCGGCGATGATCGCCACACTGTCGCAGAGCCGTTCGGCATGGGCGATGACATGGGTCGAGAATATCACCGTGGTGCCCTTGGCGGCGAGGTCGCGGATCAGCCGCTCGAGCTTGCCCTGGTTGATCGCGTCGAGGCCCGAGAACGGCTCGTCGAGGATCACCAGTCGCGGTTCGTGCACCAGCGTGCCGAGCAGCTGGACCTGCTGCGCCATGCCCTTGGAGAGCTGGCGGATCTGCCGTTCGGCCGCGTAGCCGAGCCCGTTGGCCTCGAGCAGCTCGCGCCCGCGCCTGCGCCCTTCGGCGAGGGGCACGCCGCGCAGCGCGCCCATGAAGGCGATCGCCTCGTAGGCCTTCATCGAGGGGTAGAGCCCGCGCTCTTCGGGCAGATAGCCGATCGCCCGGGCGATATCCTGCGGATCGGCATGGCCGAGCACCCGGCGCTCGCCCGCGTCCGGCTCGATGATCCCGAGCAGCATCCGCAGCGTCGTGGTCTTGCCCGCGCCGTTGGGGCCGAGGATGCCGTAGATCGCGCCTTCGGGGACCGAGAGGTCGACGCCGTCGACCGCCACGGCGCCGTCGAAGCGCTTGACCAGCCCGCGCGCCTCGATGGCGAGATTGCCCGTGTTCACCGGTTAGCCTAGCCCCTGCCCATGCCCGGCACTTACCCGGCGCGAGTTAACAGGAGCAACCGCAAATCTCGGACGACGCGGCCCTCGCCGATCTTAAGGCTCGCCTGATCGAGCACGCGCAGGCGCTCGGCTTCGCCTCCGTCGGAGTCGCGTCCGCGGTCGACGACCCGGTGCGCGCGGAACGTTTGCGCGAATGGCTCGCCCAGGGCCTGCACGGCGAGATGGAGTGGATGGAAGCGCGCGCCGAGATTCGCCAGGGCCCTCGGGCGATGTGGCCCGAAGCGAAAAGTGTGATCGCGCTGGGCATGAGCTATGCGCCCGACGCCGATCCGCTCGCGCTGGAGGGCGATGCGGAGCGGGCGCGGATCTCGGTCTACGCGCAAGGCGGCGACTATCACGATACGGTCAAGAAGGCCCTGAAGGTCCTCGCCCGCTGGCTGGTCGAGCAGGCGCCGGGCACCGAGCTCAAGGTCTTCGTCGACACCGCGCCGGTGATGGAAAAGCCGCTCGGCGAAGCGGCGGGGATCGGATGGCAGGGCAAGCACACCAACCTCGTCAGCCGCGAGCACGGCAGTTGGCTGTTCCTCGGCGCGATCTACACCACGCTGCCGTTCGCGCCGGACCCGCCGCACGTCGACCTGTGCGGATCTTGCCGCGCGTGCCAGGACGCGTGCCCGACCGACGCCTTCCCGGCGCCCTACCGGCTCGATGCGCGGCGCTGCATCTCGTACCTGACGATCGAGCACAAAGGGCCGATCCCGCACGAATTCCGCGCGGCGATCGGCAACCGCGTCTACGGCTGCGACGATTGCCTCGCGGTGTGCCCGTGGAACAAGTTCGCCGAGACCGCGGCCCGCCACCGCGCCTTCCTGCCGCGCGCCGAGCTGGTCGCGCCGCGGCTCGGCGAGCTGCTCGCGCTCGACGATGCGGGGTTTCGCCGGCTCTTCTCAGGCTCGCCGATCAAGCGCATCGGGCGCGGCCGGTTCGTGCGCAACTGCCTGATCGCGGCGGGCAACAGCGGCAATCGCCAGCTGGAGGCGAGGGTGCGGGCACTGCTGGGTGATCCGGACCCGGCGGTGGCGGAGGCGGCGGAGTGGGCGCTCGGGAAGATCCTCCCCGAGCAAGCTCGGGGAGGTTCTACAGCAGCGCCTTGAGGCTCTGCGCCTCGAGCAGCGCCTCGGGCGCGATCGCGGCGCGGGCCTCGACCAGCTTGCGGCCCTGCGCGTAGTCCCTGGTCCGGTTGACGCAATCGAGCGCGATGACCTGTCCGCCCTTGAGATAGACCACCGAAAAGCTGCGCTCCGTCGGATCGCCGCGCAGGACGGTGGTGTCGTGGCCCGCGCTTAGACCGACGGTCTGCAGGCGCAGGTCGTACTGGTTCGACCAGAACCACGGCACCGCCTCGTAAGGCTGCGGATCGCCGCAGATCGCGCGCGCGGCGGTGGCCGCCATGTCGTAGGCGTTCTGCACGCTCTCGAGCCGGATGACCGCGCCGCCGGCGTGAGGATTGGCGTGCGCGGCGCAGTCGCCGATCGCGTAGACATCGGGCAGGCTGGTGCGGCAGAACTGGTCGACATCGACCCCGTTGGCGCCCGCGGCGCCCGCGGCGATGAGCGGACCCACGGCGGGCACGATACCGATCCCGACCACCACGACATCGCAGGCCAGCAACTCGCCGCCGGCGAGGCGAACGCCTGTTGCGCGCTCCTCGCCTTCGATGGCCTCGACCTCGGCCTCGAACCGAACGTCGACACCGTGGGCCCGGTGCTCGGCCGCGTAGAACCGCGACAGGTCCTCGCCGGCGACGCGCGCGAGCAGGCGATCCTGCATCTCGACCAGCGCCACTTCGCGGCCGAGCGTGCTGAGCACCGCCGCGGCTTCGAGCCCGATGTAGCCTCCGCCGATGACCACCGCGCGCCGCGCGCCGTCCGCCAGCTCCTCGCGCAGGCGGTCGGTGTCGGCCTTGTCGCGCACCGCGTGGACGCCGGGCAGCGTCCCGCCCGGACAGGACGGCCGGCGCGCATCGCCGCCCGCGGCCCAGATCAATGTGCCATAGGACACCGTCTCGCTGCCCGAAACGGTCAGCTCCTTCGCCGCCGGATCGACCTTGCTCACGTTGGTGCCGAGCATGAGCGCGATGCCGCGCTCGTCCCAGAACGCCGCCGGGCGGATCAGCATCCGCTCGAACGGCTTCTCGCCGGCCAGGTACTCCTTGGTCAGTGGCGGCCGTTCGTACGGCGGCTCGGTGTCGCGGCTGATCATCAGGATCGAGCCTTCGAAACCGTGCTGGCGCAGCGCGATCGCCGCCTGCGCGCCGCCGTGCCCGGTGCCCACGATGACGATGTCCGCGCTCATCGCCATGACCGGCTAGAGCGCCCGGCGCTGCAGCAGGTTGCGCGCCTGGCTGGCGATCTGGGCGAGCATCGCCGGCGCGATCGGGGTGGCGGCCTGGGCGCGGCCGATCATGGCCCGGAACTGGCGGATGGCCGGTTCGCGCCGCGCCGCCCACCGCTCGATGAGCACGACCGGATCGTCCTTGGCCCGCTTCCCCGCGGCCAGCGAGCGGATGAACTCGAAGCGCATCTGCTGGAAGTCGCGCGCCAGTCCCGCGACCAGCAGGCGCTCCCACGGGTCCGAAGGATTCATCACCGAGGCCTTCTGCTGCGCCCAGTCGAGCCCGAGCCGCGCACCGAGGTCGCTGAACGCGCGGGTCAGCCGGACCGGCGCGATGCCCGTGTCGCCGGCCAGCCTCGCCAGGCCGATCGCGCCGTCGACCGCGAAGAGGTTGGCGACCATGGCCGCGATCCTGGGCGGCGCGCCGGTTTCGAGCAGCCCGCGTACGATAGTCTCGGCATGTCCGCGCGCCTCGTCGGCGAGCAGGTCGTCGACGTGGTCGACGAGCTCGGCCACGGCCGGCGCGACTTCGCCGATCAGCTGCGACGGGCCCTGCATCGCCCCTCCGGCGCGCAGCAGGTCCGCCATGTGGCCGCGCAGCGCCGAGGCCGATCGTTCGAACAGCTGGATGCGGGCGGCTTCCGGCATTGGGCCGGTTTCGATCGCCCGCCAGATCGCATCCATCCCGAGCAGGCTGCAGGCGCCGACGAAAGCCGCCGCGACGCGATCGAGCCCGGTGCCTTCCTCTTCGGCCAGCTCGAGCGGATTGACCATCCCCATGCGGTTGACGATCCTGTTGGCGATCACCGTGGCCACGATCTCGCCGCGCAGCCGGTGGGTCAGGATGCGGTTGCGAAACGGCCTGCGCATCGTTGCGGGGAAGTCGCTCAGCAGCAGCGGCTCGGCTTCGGCGTCGGAGGCCAGGTCGCTCGCCTCGATCGCGGCCTGAAGCACGAGCTTGGTGCTCGACAGCAGCACCGCGAGCTCGGGGCGGGTCAGGCCGCGGCCATCGGTCGCGCGGCGGGCCAGGGCCTCCCCCTCGGCCAGGCCCTCGGTGCGCCGGTCGAGATGGCCGCCTTCCTCGAGCGTCTCGATCAACCGCAGCTGCGAGGCGACCGCCGCCGCTCCGCCCTGCTCGGCGATCGACAGCGCCAGCGCCTGCAGCCGGTTGTCCTCGAGCACCAGCTCGGCGACTTCGCCGGTCATCGCTTCGAGCAGCGCGACGCGGCGCGCCTCGGAGAGCTGACCGGCGCGCTTGGCCGCCTCGAGCGCGATCTTGATGTTGACCTCGTTGTCCGAGCAGTCGACGCCGGCCGAATTGTCGATGAAGTCGGTGTTGATGCGGCCGCCGTGGAGCGAGAATTCGATGCGGCCGGCCTGGGTGACGCCGAGGTTGGCGCCTTCGCCGATGACCTTGGCGCGCAGCTCCGCGCCGTCCGCGCGAAGGCTGTCGTTGGCGGGATCGCCGACCTGGGCGGGGCTTTCCTGGCTCGCCTTGACGTAGGTCCCGATCCCGCCGAACCACAGCAGGTCGACCGGCGCCTTGAGGATCGCGTTGATCAGGCTGTCGGGATCGAGCGCTTCCGCCGCTATGCCCAGCGCGGCGCGCGCCTCGTGCGAAAGCGGGATCGACTTGAGCGCGCGCGGGAACACGCCGCCGCCCTTGCTGATCAGCTTGTCCGAATAATCGGCCCAGCTCGAGCGCGGCAGGCCGAACATCCGCTTGCGCTCCTTCCAGCTTGCGGCGGGGTCGGGATCGGGGTCGATGAAGATGTGGCGGTGGTCGAACGCGGCGACGAGCCGGATCGATTTCGACAGCAGCATGCCGTTGCCGAACACGTCGCCCGACATGTCGCCGCAGCCGGCCACGCGGACCGGTTCGGACTGCACATCGACGCCCAGCTCGAGGAAGTGCCGCTGGACCGAAAGCCACGCCCCGCGCGCGGTTATGCCCATCGCCTTGTGGTCGTAGCCTTTCGAGCCACCGCTGGCGAAGGCATCGCCGAGCCAGAAGCCGTGCTCGGCGGCGATCGCGTTGGCGGTGTCGGAAAAGGTTGCCGTGCCCTTGTCCGCGGCGACCACGAAGTACGGATCGTCGCCGTCGTGGATCACGACGCCGGCCGGATGCACGACCTTGTCGCGCGCGATGTTGTCGGTGACCGACAGCAGCGTGCGGATGAACAGCTTGTAGCTCTCGCGGCCCTCCTCGAACCAGGCGTCGCGGTCCTCGGCGGGGTCGGGCAGACGCTTGGGATAGAACCCGCCCTTGGCCCCGGTCGGCACGATCACCGCGTTCTTGACCCTCTGAGCCTTCATCAGCCCGAGCACCTCGGTGCGGAAGTCGTCGCGCCGGTCGGACCAGCGCAGGCCGCCGCGCGCGACCGGCCCGGCGCGCAGGTGGATGCCTTCGACGCGGCGCGAATAGACGAAGATCTCGCGCCACGGCAGCGGCCGGGGCAGGCCGGGCACGCGCGCCGAATCGAACTTGAAGGCGAGGGCGTCGGCGCCGGCCGGGGCGAAGGCGTTGGTGCGCAGGATGGCGTCTATCACGCCCCAGTAGAGCCGCAGGATGCGGTCGTCGTTGATCGCCGCGACGTTGGCCAGCCCCGCGCGGACCGCCTCCTCGGCCAGGCTCGCGCAGACCGCGCGGTCGCCGCCGAACGCGGGATCGTGACGCACCCGGAACAGCTCGATCAGCGCGCGCGCAACCACCGGGGCGCCGCGGAGCGCGTCGACCACGGTATAGATGGTGAAGGCGACGCTGGTCTGGCGCAGGTAGCGGTAGAAGGCGCGCAGCCAGTCGGCCTCCTGCGCGGCCAGCGCGGTGCCGATGATCAGGCGGTTGAAGACGTCGTCCTCGGCCTTGCCGTTGAGCACCGCGCAGATCGCGTTTTCGATCGGCTCGGCGCGGGAGAGCAGCGGCGCGGCCGCTTCGCCGCGCGGCAGGCGCAGGCGGAAATCGTGCACCGTGCCGCCATCGTCCCCGGCAAGCTCGGTGGGATGCTCGAAAAGCACGCGGAACCCGAAGTTCTCGAGCGCCGGTACCGCGTCGGAAAGCGGCATGGCCGCGCCAAGCTGGTAGATCTTGAGCCGCAGCTGGTCGGCGGGATCGGCCTCGTGGTGGTACAAGCGCACGTCGCGGCGCAGCGGGCGTTCGTCCTCGCTGGCGGCGAGCCGCCGCAGCCGGTCGATGTCGCGCGCCGCCTCGCCCGCGCCGTAGGCGGCACGATAGGCGGGCGGGAACGAC
>Ga0307505_10001125_pt1 | contig 23368 bp, 18 predicted proteins | sample 23_S_MG_FD_202183 | JGI IMG/M metagenome (GOLD analysis project Ga0307505, IMG submission 202183) | Soil microbial communities from Populus trichocarpa stands in riparian zone in the Pacific Northwest, United States - 23_S | ecosystem: Environmental > Terrestrial > Soil > Riparian zone > Trees...
TCACAGTTCGGGCGCCGGCGCCTCGCCCGGCCGATGCCGATCGTGGCAGCAATCGGATGTCGAAAGCACTCATTTCGCGCCACCCATGGCTGAGATCCCGGTCATCTCCAACCACATCCTGCATGGCCTGCCGGCCTTCATACGCCGTGAAATCGGTGAGCGGGCGCTGCAGCGGGCCAATCGCGCCATCGGCTTCGATCTCGAACTGACCGAGGGCGAGAACTGTTTCATTCCGCACGCGGCGGTGCTCGGCTTCGTCGAAGCAACCGCACGGGCCGCCGGCGAGGCCAACCTGGGGATTCTGCTGGCCCCGATGATGAACGTCGACAACTACGGCAGCTTCGGACGCTACGTGCTGGGCGCCGACACGCTGGGGCAGGCCATCGAGCGCAGCATCGTCGGGCTTGCTTATCACAGCACGGACGACAGGATGTCGGTCGCGGTCGTCGGCGACGAGCTCCGCTACAGCTATGTCTTTGCGCTGGCCGGCCATACCGGGTATGGCAATGTCGTGTCCGCCGCGGCGGGCGTGCTGCTGAGCCTTTTCAGAGCCTATCTGTCGCCTGACTGGCGGCCGCTGCGCATCGAACTGGATGTAGCCAGGCCGCGCCAGACGGGGCCGTTGGAAGACCTGTTCCGATGCCCGGTCCATTTCAACGCACCCGCGGTGACGATCGTCGCGGAACGTCACCATCTGTTCGCGTCGCCGAGGCGTGCTTCATGGCCGCTGGTCACCATCGAGGACGTGGCGCGGGACCGGCGCAGCGGCGCTCCGAGGCATCTGCTCGACGTCGTCGTGCAGCAGATCCGCGCCCAGGTTCTGACCGGCGCCGTGTCGATCGACAGTGCCGCGCGATCGATGGACACCAGCATTCGAACGCTGCAGCGCGAGCTGAATCGGGCCGGCACGGATTTCCGCGGCTTGGCGAACGCAGCAAGGGCTCAGCGAGCCGCTGAACTGCTGCGACACATGAACGGCTCGGTCACCCGCGTGTCGGCGGAACTCGGCTATTCGTCCCCGGCCAACTTCGCCCGCGCCTTCCGAAAGGCGACTGGCAGCGGACCACGCGAGTTTCGCGCGAGCCTGTAGCAAGGCGGTACGTCCGTCTGTCTGTGGTCATGGGTTGTCGGACCTGCCCGCCTGCACAGCCAGTCGGCATCATCCACCAACGGTCCGTGGCTCAGTGCGCCTCGTCCCAGTTGGCGCCGACACCCACTTCGGCCAGCAGCGGCACCGACAGTTCGGCCACGCCGGCCATCAGCCGCGGCACGGCCTCCTTCACCCAGGCCAGTTCGGCCTCGGGCACCTCGAAGACCAGCTCGTCATGCACCTGCATCACCATGCGCGTGGCGCGCTGTTGATCATCCAGCGCCTGCTGCACCGCGATCATCGCCAGCTTGATCAGATCGGCCGCCGTGCCCTGCATCGGCGCGTTGATGGCCTGGCGCTCGGCGGCGCTGCGCCGCGGACCGCTGCCGCCCTTGATGTCCTGCAGCACGATGCGCCGGCCGAACAGCGTCTCCACGTAGCCCAGCTCAGCGGCACGCGCCTTGGTCTCGTCCATCCAGCGGCGCACGCCGGCAAAACGCGCGAAGTAGCGGTCGATGTAGTCGCGCGCCGCCTTCTGCTCGATGCCCAGCGCCTGCGCCAGCCCGAAGGCGCCCATGCCGTAGATCAGGCCGAAGTTGATGGTCTTGGCATAGCGCCGCTGCTCGGGGCCGACCTCGGCCAACGGCACGGCGAAGACTTCGGCCGCGGTGGCACGGTGGATGTCCTCGCCGGCGGCGAAGGCCGAGCGCATGCCTTCGTCGCCGCTGATGTGCGCCATCAGCCGCAGTTCGATCTGCGAGTAGTCCGCCGACACGATCCTGTGGCCCGGCGGCGCGACGAAGGCCTCGCGCACACGCCGGCCTTCGGGCGTGCGGATCGGGATGTTCTGCAGGTTCGGGTCGTTGCTGGCCAGCCGGCCGGTGACGGCCACCGCCTGCGCGTAGTTGGTGTGCACGCGCCCGGTGTCGGGGTTCACCATCAGCGGCAGCTTGTCGGTGTAGGTACCCTTCAGCTTGGCCAGGCTGCGGTGTTCGAGCATGCGCTTGGGCAGCGGGTGGTCCTCGGCCAGCTTTTCCAGCACCTCCTCGTCGGTGCTGGGCGCGCCGCTGGCGGTCTTCTTCACCACCGCCAGCCCGAGCTTGCCGAACAGGATCTCGCCGATCTGCTTGGGGCTGCCCAGGTTGAAAGGCTGGCCGGCCAGGTCGTAGGCCTGCTGCTCCAGCGCCACCAAACGCTCGCCCAGCTCCTTGCTCTGCTGCGCCAGAAGCTGCGCGTCGATGAGCACGCCGTGGCGCTCGATGCGCTGCAGCACCTGGCAGGTCGGCATCTCGATGTGCTCGTAGACGAAGCGCAGCTTGGCGTCGGCCTCGATCTGCGGCCACAGCGTCTGGTGCACCTGCAGCGTCATCTCGCTGTCCTCGCCGGAGTACTGGGCGGCCTTGTCCACGTCCACCTGGCCGAAGGGGATCTGGTGCGCGCCCTTGCCGCACAGATCCTCGTAGCTCAGGCCCTTGCGCCCCAGGTGGCGCTCGGCCAGGCTTTCCAGGCCGTGCGGCTTGTGCGCCTCGAGCACGTAGCTCTGCAGCAGCGTGTCGTGCGTGTAGCCGCGCACGGCGATGCCTTGATTGGCGAACACATGCAGGTCGTACTTGATGTTCTGCCCGACCTTGGCGGCGCTGCCGTCCTCCAGCCAGGGACGCAGCCGTTCCAGCACCCCGTCGCGCGGCAGCTGTTCGGGCGCGCCGGGGTAGTCGTGGCGCAGCGGCAGGTAGGCGGCGATGCCCGGTTGCGTGGCAAAGGACAGGCCGACGATCTGCGCGCGCATGCCGTCCAGCGAATCGGTCTCGGTGTCCAGTGCCACCAGATCGGCAGAGCGGATCTGTTGCAGCCAATGTTCGAAGCGCGGCCAGTCGAGCACGGTCTCGTACTCGCGCGGCAGCTCGGTGGGCACCGGCTCTGCGGCCACCTCGCCGGGGGCGGCCTCCTCCAGCTCCTTGCGCCAGCTGCGAAAGCCGTAGCGCGTGAAGAAGTCCAGCAGCCCCGGCCGGTCGACCTCGCGCAGCGCCAGCGCCTCCAGCGCCGGCCAGCCCGGCACATGACCCGACAGGTCGCAGTCGGTGCGTACCGTCACCAGCAAGCGGGCGGTGGGCAGCCAGTCCAGCGCCTTGCGCAGGTTGTCGCCGATGGCGCCCTTGATGCCGGGCGCGGCGGCGATGACGCCGTCGAGCGAGCCGTATTCGGCGATCCATTTCGCCGCGGTCTTCGGGCCGACCTTGTCGACGCCGGGGATGTTGTCCACGGTGTCGCCGACCAGCGTCAGGTAGTCGACGATGCGCTGCGGCGGCACGCCGAACTTGGCCATCACGGCGTCGACATCCAGCACCTCGGGCGGCTTGGCCATGGTGTTCATCAGCGTCACCTCGGGCGTGACCAGCTGCGCCAGGTCCTTGTCGCCGGTGGAGATCAGCACCTGGTGGCCGCTGGCCGCGGCGATGGCCGCCAGCGTGCCGATGGCGTCGTCGGCCTCGATGCCCGGCACCTCCAGCACCGGCCAGCCGAGCAGGCGCACGGCCTCGTGGATGGGCTCGATCTGCTGCGCCAGCGCCTCGGGCATCGGCGCACGCTGCGCCTTGTACTCGGCATACCAGGCATCGCGGAAGGTCGGCCCCTTGGCGTCGAACACGCACACCGCGTGCTCGGCGGGGTAGCGCTCGCGCAGCCATTTCATCATCGCCAGCACGCCGTGGATGGCGCCGGTGGGAAAGCCGTCCGGACTGCGCAGGTCGGGCAGCGCGTGATAGGCGCGGTACAGGTAGCTGGAACCGTCGACCAGCAGCATGATCTTGTCGCTCATGCGCCGATTGTGTGGCAGCGGCGCTAAGCTCGGCCGTTGCCCACCGCCACGCCCCCAAGAACATGAAACGCTCCCTCAAGCCCTTCACCACCACCCTGATCGGCGGCGTGGTGTTCCTGTTGCCGCTGATCGTCGTGATCTACGTGCTCGGCCATGGCCTGGCGCTGGCGGCACGCGCGGTGGAACCGCTGGTGGCGTTGCTGCCGCAGCAGGACATCGGCGGCGTCGCGCTGGCCAGCATCGCCGCGCTGGCGCTGCTGCTGCTGTTGTGCTTCGGCGCCGGGCTGCTGGCGCGCGCCGCGGTGGGCCGGGCCTTCGCCGAGCGCTTCGAGGCCCGGCTGCAGACGCTGTACCCGCGTTATTCGGTCATCAAGGCCATGTCGCAGGGCCTGCACGGCGCGCTGGGGCAGCAGGTGCTGCAGCCGGTGATGGCCCGCTTCGACGACCACGAGCTGATCGCCTTCGACATCGAGCGCCTCGACGACGGCCGCGTGGTGCTGTACCTGCCCGGGGCGCCCGACGCCTGGTCGGGCAACGTGGTGCTGGTGGCTGCCGAGCGGGTGCAGCCTTTGCAGATCGATGCGGCCGAGCTGGCCAAGGCGCTGCAGGGGCTGGGCCGAGGCACGGCCGCACTGCTGCGGGGCGCAGCCTAGAATGGCGCCATGAACTCCAGATGGGCTGCCGCCGCGTTCTGCCTTTGTGCCCCTTGCTGGGCGCAAGGTCCCGCGCCGGCGGCACGCGACCACGATGCGGCCCAGACCGTGCCGCAGCGGGGCGGAGAGCCCAAGGTCGTGCGCACGGTCAGCGAGGATCGATCGGTGCGCATCGAAGAACTGCGCGTGCGCGGCCAGACCCAGCGCATCGTGGTGCGCTCCAAGCTGCAGGGTGCGCCGGCCTATCAGATCGGCACGTCCACCGACGGGCGCGACGTGGCGCAGGACCGCCGTTCCGAGGGCCGCTCGCTCTGGCAAGTGCTGGCCTTCTAGAAGGCGCGCCGGCGCGCATGGCTGTCTACACCGAAGTGGGCTTCGAGCAGGCCGATGCCTTCGTGCAGGGTCTGGGCCGCGGGCGCGTGAGCGCGCTGCACGGCATCAGCGCCGGTATCGAGAACACCAACTACTTCGTCAGCAGCGAGCAGGGCGAATGGGTGCTGACGCTGTTCGAGCGGCTGAACAGCGAACAATTGCCCTTCTACCTGCGCTACATGCAGCACCTGGCGCGGCACGGCATCCCCGTGCCCGAACCGCAGGCCGATGCCGGCGGGCAGATCCTGCACCGGCTGTGCGGCCGCCCGGCGGCGCTGGTCAACCGGCTGCCCGGCCGGCATGTGCTGGCGCCAGACGCCACGCACATCGCGCAGATGGGCGAGATGCTGGCGCGATTGCACCGGGCCGGCGCCGACTTCGGGCTGCGCCAGCCGCACCTGCGCGGGCTGGACTGGTGGATCGCCACCGTGCCCGAGGTGCTGCCCTTCCTGGATGACGATCGTGCACGGCTGCTGAGCGACGAGCTGGCTTTCCAGCGCGGCGTGGCCGCGTCCAGCGCGGCCGCGGCACTGCCGCACGGCGCCATCCATGCCGACCTGTTCCGCGACAACGTGGTTTTCGACGCGCTGGACGGGCAGGACCGGCTCAGCGGGCTGTTCGACTTCTTCTTCGCCGGCATCGACAGCTATCTCTTCGACGTGGCGGTGTGCCTGAACGACTGGTGCATCGACCCGCTCAGCGGCCGGCTGCTGGAAGACCAGGCCATCGCATTCTGCGACGCCTACCAGCGTGAGCGCGCCTTCGACGGCGCCGAAGTGCGGCTGATGCCGGCGCTGCTGCGCGCCGCGGCTTTTCGCTTCTGGCTGTCGCGGCTGTGGGACCTGCACCTGCCGCGCGACGCCGCGCTGCTGCAGCCCAAGGACCCGGCTCATTTCGAGCGCGTGCTGCGCGAGCATATCCGGCAGCCCTGGCACCCCATTCACTGAAGGACCCATGGCACTTTCCATCCGACAAGCCACACCCGGCGAAGGCGTGCAATGGACGCGCGATGCGTTCCGGCTGTTCCTGCGCCGCCCGCTGCCCTTCACCGCCATGTTCGTCGCCTTCCTGCTGTTGGCGCTGGTGGCGACGCTGGTGCCGGTGGTCGGCGGCGTGGTCATGCTGATGTCGCTGCCGCTGCTGAGCCTGGGCTTCATGCTCGGCAGCCGCGCCGCGCGCAACGACCTGCCGGTGCACCCGGGGCTGTTCATCGAGCCGCTGCGCGGCGAACGCACGCGCCGCAATGCGCTGCTGTCGCTGTGCGCGGCCTATGCGCTGTGCACGGTGCTGATCATGACGCTGAGCGAGTGGGTCGACGGCGGCGCCTTCGACCGCCTGCAGGTGTTGATGGCCAAGGGCGACGAGGCGCGCGCGGACATGGAGGCAGTGATGGCCGACCCGCGCTTGATGTGGGGACTGGTGACGCGTTTCGGCCTGGCCGCCTGCCTGTCGGTGCCCTTCTGGCATGCCCCGGCGCTGGTCTACTGGCAGGGCCAGGGCGTGGGCCAGGCGCTGTTCTCCAGCACGCTGGCGGTGTGGCGCTGCAAGGGTGCGTTCGTGATGTATTCGCTGGCCTGGGTGGGCGTGATCGCCCTCTTCGGCGCGCTGGTCGGCCTGCTCTTCAGCCTGTTCGGCGCGCGCCAGCTGGCCGGCGTCATCGCCATGCCGGCCGGGTTGATGTTCTCCACCGTGTTCTACGTGTCGCTGCTCGCCACCTACGAAGGCTGCTTCAACCAGGCCGACGTGCCGCGGCTGGCCGGGTGATCAGAACGCGCCGAACAGCTTGCCGAGCACGATCACGCAGCTCAGCGCCAGCAGCGGGCCGATGAGGCCAACCATCATCACCTCGCGATAGCTGCCGCGCTGCGTCGCGCCGCAGATGGCGAACAGCGTGACCACCGCGCCGTTGTGCGGCAGCATGGCCAGCGCACCGGAGCCGATGGCGGCAACGCGGTGCATCAGCTCGGCCGAGATGCCGGCCGCCGCCGCCAGCTCGGCATAGGTGGTGCCCAGCGCGTTGAGCGCGATCGTCAGGCCGCCGGAGGCCGAGCCGGTGATGCCGGCCATCACGTTGGTGGCCACGGCGATCGACACCAGCGGGCCGCCCGGCACGGCCAGGAAACCGTCGCGGACCACTGCGAAGGCCGGCAGCGCCGCGACCACGGCGCCGAAGCCCACCAGGCTGGCGGTGTTGAGCAGCGGCAGCACCGACGCGGTGGCGCCGGCGTCGACGGACTTGCGCCAATCGCCCAGCCGCTGGCGGAACAGCACCAGCACCAGCGCCGAGGCGATGGCCAGCGCCACCACCACCGACCACACGCCGCTGACCGCGGCCAGCGTGGTGTCGAAGCGCTCGGCGAGGAAGTCGGTGTCGGCGCGCGGCAGCACGAACAGGCTCATCGCCAGGTTCACCAGCAGCACCAGCACCACCGGCGCGATCGACAGCGCAAAGCCGGGCAGCTGCGCGCTGCGCTGGCCATGCGCCAATTCGGCGGTGTCGAAGTTCTCGGCATTGGCGCCCTTCTGGCGCACGATCTCGGTGTCGCCCGACGGCGCCTCGTCGTCCTTGCCGTAGCCCTCGCCGGCGGCACGCGCGCGGCCCTCGACGAGCCGCAGCCACCACATGCCGAAGGCCAGCATCACGGCAGTGGCGATGATGCCGAGCACCGGTGCGGCGAACAGCGTGGTACCGAAGAAGGCCATCGGGATGGCGTTCTGGATGGCCGGCGTGCCGGGCAGCGCGGTCATCGTGAAGGTAAAGGCGCCGAGCGAGATGGCCGCCGGTATCAGCCGGTGCGGAACGCTGGCTTGCTTGAACAGCGCCGAGGCCACCGGATAGACCGCGAAGGCCACCACGAACAGGCTGACACCGCCGTAGGTGAGCACCGCGCAGGCCAGCACCACCGCCAGCGTGGCGCGTGATTCGCCGAGCTTGTCGACGATGCTGCGCGCGATGGACAGCGCCGCGCCGCTGTCGTCCATCAGCTTGCCGAACAGGCCGCCCAGCAGGAACAGCGGAAAGAAGTTGCGGATGAAATTGGCCGTGGCCTCCATGAAGGTCAGCGTCCACTTGGCCAGCAGCGGCTCGCCCGAGAAGACCGCCGCCACCAGGGCCGCGGCGGGAGCGGCCAGCAGCAGCGTGAAGCCGCGAAATGCCAGGAAGATGAGCAGCCCGAGGGCCACCAGGATGCCGATCAGCTCAACCGGATACGTGGCCATGGCGGGGTGCCGCGGGGACGTTCAGCCGGCGACGCGCAGGTACGCGAACAGCACGGAAACGACCACCACCACGACCGTGGTGGCAATGACGAGGCGGTCGGCAAACAGGCGTCTCATGGGGGTTCCTTCGTCAGGCGAAGCTGTAGCGCTCGGAGTGGTAGCGCGACATCGGCACGTGCAGCGCGGACAGCGCCTTCTCGACGGCGTCCATCATGACGTCGGGCCCGCAGATGAAGTACTCGTGCTCGGCATAGGGCGCCGGCACGTTGCGCTTCAGGACAGCGGCGTCGATGAAACCCGATTCGCCGGTCCAGCCGGCCGGCGGTTGCGACAGCACGTGGATCACCTTGAGGTTGAGCCGCGACTGGATGGCCTCCAGTTCCTCGCGGAAGGTGATCGATTCCCAGTCGCGGCTGCCGTAGAGCAGGATGACCGGCCGCTTGTCGCCCTCGTCGGCGAGCGTGCGGATCATGCTCATCATCGGCGTGATGCCCACGCCGCCGGCGATCAGCACGTGCATGTCGGACGGGCAGCCGCTGGTGAACGCGCCGTAGGGGCCGTCCATGTACATGCGCGAGCCCGCGGCGATCTCGCCGATGCGGTTGGTGTGGTCGCCCAGTTCGCGGATGGTGATCTCGATCATCCCGCCGGGTGCGGCCGCGCTGCCGGAAAACGAGAACGGATGCTGCGTGATCTTGAACGGGCCGCCCCACAGGCTCAGCCAGGCAAACTGCCCGGGGCGGAAGTGCCAGCCCTCGTGGCCCTCGGGCTTCATCACCAGCGTCCACGACTGGCCGCGCTCTTTGCGCACCTCGGTCACCCGGTAGGGCCGGCGCAGCACGAACAGCGGCCTGACCATGCGCACGTAGACCAGCAGCGCAATCCAGAACACCGCCAGGCCGAGCCACAGCGCGCGCTTGGCCGGGTCGCCGAGGTAGAAGCCCCACATCACCATGTGCACCACGCCGGCCAGCACCGCCACCACCGCCAGGATGATGTGCGTGCTGTGCCACCACTCGTAGCTCAGGCGCAGCTTCAGCCGCCACAGCGACATCACCACCAGCGCGACCAGCGAATAGGTCGACACCGCGGCCCACAGCGCGGCCGGCGGTGCTTCGAAGACGTTGAGCAGCCACAGCTGGTGCGGCTGCACGGCGAAGATGAGGATCGGGTGGGCGACCACCAGCCCCAGCGCCAGCAGCGAGATGTTGCGGTGGAAGTGGTAGATCACGTCCTCGCCCCAGGGTGCGGTGACGAAACGGAAGCGCGCCGTCAGCCCGAGCTGCAGCCCCATCAGCGCCAGCCCGGCATAGCCCAGCGCCGCGGACAGCTCGATCCAGAAATCGCGCGGCCGGGGCAGATCGCCCAGCAGCAGCGCCAGCAACGGTGCGAGCACGAAGAACAGGTACACGCCGAGCCAGACGGCACCGCGCACGAAGCTTGACTGCATGGGTCGACCTCTCCGAGCTTTGTTCCGACCGCGAGGGCCCCAGGTCAGCGTGCCGTCCAGCCGCCATCCACGGGCAGCGACACGCCGTTGAGCTGCGCCGCCGCGTCCGAGCACAGGAACACCGCCAGTGCACCCAGCTGCTCCGGCGTGGTGAACTCCAGCGACGGCTGCTTCTCGCCGAGCAGGCGGATCTTGGCGTCGTCCGGCGAGAGCTTCTCGCGCTCGGCCAGCGCGTCGATCTGCTTTTGCACCAGCGGGGTCAGCACCCAGCCCGGGCAGATGGCGTTGCAGGTGATGCCGGTGGTGGCGGTTTCCAGCGCCACCACCTTGGTCAGCCCGACGACGCCGTGCTTCGAGGCGACGTAGGCGGACTTGTCGACCGAGGCCACCAGGCCATGCACCGACGCGATGTTGACGATGCGCCCCCAGTTGCGCTGCAGCATCTGCGGCAGCACCGCGCGCGTGGTGACGAACACCGCGGTGAGGTTGATGGCCACCACCCGGTCCCACTGGTCCTGCGGAAAGTCCTGCACCGGCGACACGTGCTGGATGCCGGCGTTGTTGACGACGATGTCGACGCGGCCCATGTCGTGCGTGGCACGCTCGATCAGCGTGCGCGCCTCGTCCGCGCTGGACAGGTCGGCCGGTACGTAGCCGACGCGCACGCCGCTTTGCGCCGCAATCGCCTTGCACAGCCTGTCGATGTCGGCCGGCTCGCCGAAGCCGTTGACGACGATGTCCGCACCGGCCGCGGCCAGCTGGCGCGCGATGCCCAGGCCGATGCCGCTGGTGGAGCCCGTGACGACCGCTACCTTGCCTTTGAGCATGTTTGTCTCCCGTCCATCGAGTAAGGGGATGCAGGCGCAACGGCCGCATCCCGGAACGTCACTTCAACGTCAGCATCCAGCGCACGATGTCGCGGGTCTGCGCTTCGTTGCCACGGACCGGCGGGTGCCCGGCCGAGCCGTCGCGCACCTGCTTGACGAGCTGGTCCTCGCCCAGCTGTCCGTACTTGCGCGCCAGTTCGGGGAACGAGAGCGAACTGCCCTGGCGCCCCGTTTCGGCGGCCGCATGGCAGTTGGTGCAGCCGTTGCGCTGCGCCAGCCTGGCATCCGCGGCGGCGGTCAGGGGCAGCAGCACCGTGACGACGGCGGCGGCGGTACAGATCAGCGTTTTCATTCCTGCTCCTTCCAAATGAGGGCCGGGGCTACCAGCCTGTGTAGGTCAACGTGACGGCGATCACGTTGGCCCGGTAGTTGGGGGACGACTGCCCGGCCAGCAGCACGCCGTTGCTCGACACCGCGGTGGCGTTGTCGTAGGACCAGTTGTCGGTGGACAGCTGCTGGTACCAGTAGTTGGCGCGGATCGCCAGGTTCTTCGAGTACTGCCATTTGCCGAACAGCTGCAGCGAGTTCAGCCGGGCGTTGACGTCGGGCAGCGCAGCCGGCGCGGCCAGCGACGCCCCGGCAAAGGTGTCGATCGCCGTGCGGCCCTGGTTGTAGAGGTACTGGATACCGATGTCGTAGGGCTTGCCCCAGGGCGTCCACTTGAGGCCGAGCCCCACGGTGTTGTCGGTCGTCCTGGAGTTCACGGACCAGTTGCGCGTGGGGTCGCCGGCGAAGCCCACGTTGGGCGCGCCCGCGGCCACCGACGCGAACGCGCGGCCCGCCTGGTCCTGGGTGATGCGCGCCCAGGTGTAGAAGGCGTTGAAGCGCCAGTCCTCGGCGAAGGTGTACTGGCCGTCGAGGGTGTAGCTCTGGCCGGTGGCCTTGGTCAGCCCCTGGCACTGCGCGGGCAACACCACCGACGGCAGCAGCAGCTGATCGTTCGGGCCGCCGCAGTCGGGGCCCTGGTAGTCGCGGCTCCACCAGTCGGCCTGCAGCTGCACGGCCAGCGGCCCGAAGGGCGTGTAGCTGAGCGTGCCCTTGATCTGATCCTGCGTGTAGTCGGCGTTGCTGAATTCGCGCAGCGTGGGCAGCTGCAGGAACGGCACGTTGGCCAGCGTGGGCGGCGTGACCGACGCCACGTAGTAGGCGTTGCGCGTGTAGTCGGCGCCGCGGCGCCGGTCCCAGACGTACCTCAGGTTGCCGTTGAAGGTCTCGTTGGCGCGCGAGCTGATCTCGACGCCGAGCCGGTTGAGGTCGGAGTCGGCACGCGAGCGCTGGTTCGCCACCTCGTAGTCGGTGGCGATGTACTGGTACCAGCCGCGCAAGCGCAGGCCGCGAGCCAGGCGGTAGTCGCCGTCGACGAGGAACTTGTTGTGCGTCGTGCCCACCGGCAGATTGGTGCGGATCTGGTTGGCGGCGACGTCGTCGGGCGTCAGGCCGGGCGGCACGACCGGCTGGTCCAGCACGTCGCCGGCGGTGAACAGGTACTGGTTGGACGCGGTCTTGTCGTCGCGCTGGTCGTAGCTGTACTTCAGCTTGACGAACACGCGCTCCAGCGGCCGCGACGTCAACGTCAGGTCGAACAGCGTGGTGTCGACCTTGCCGTTCAACGACGAGCGCGGCAGCCCGATCGGCACCGCCAGCCCCGGCGTGACGAGCGGCGCCACGTTGATGGTGTAGGGCAGGAAGCTCTGGTCCTGCCGCGCGCTGCCGTACTGGAAGACGGAAACCAGGCGCGTGCTAGGGGTGAAGTTGTAGGCGAAGTCCGCCTTGATCTGCTGGAAGGTGTTGTCCGGCTCCAGCGAGCTGCGCCCGAAGCCGGTGGGAAAGCCCACGTTCGACCCGGCGGACCAGCCGTTGACGAAGCCGAAGGGGTTCTGCCACGTCAGCGCGTCGTAGTTGTTGGCGTAGCGCGAATACCAGTAGCCCACGCTGAACTGCATTTGCGCCGAGGTGTACTGCAGCGTGGTTTCGAACTGGTGGGTGCTGTCGTCGATCGGCTCGGGCACGATGGCCGCGCGCGCGTTGCCGCCGCCGCTGCCCATCGCCACGGCGCCGATACGCGAGCCCTCTCGCGCCTGGTAGTTGTACTTGCCGCTGAGTTCCCAGCCGCCGCCCAGCATGCCGCTGCCGCCCAGGGTGAAGAAGTCGCGGTTGACGCGCACGCCGTAGCCCGACTGCTCGAACGGCAGGATGGCGCCGGCATTGGCCGGCGGCTGGCTGTTGCCTGCGCTGATGCCGCCGAAGCCGGCCGGCAGCGTCAGTGCATTGCCGCCCAGGCCTCTGAAGAGGAAGCTCGCCGAATCGGTCTGCGCCGCGGTGAGCTGGTCGAACTGCAGCGTCACCCCCCATTGGCCTTGCTTGCCGTAGCCCGCGCCCAGCTGGCGCGACGGCAGGCCCAGGTTCATGCCCCAAAGGCTGTAGTGGCTGCCGTCGTCGTCACGGAACGCCTTGCGGCCGTTGATGTTGGCGAAGGGACCGGGCCGGTACAGGCCGGTGTACTGGCCGAACTTGTAGCTGTCGCCGCTGGCGCCGTTGTAGCCGATGCCGGCCTCGAAATAGTCGGTCGACCAGCGCGTCGTGTCGATGTTGCTGCCGTACAGCGGCACCTGGAACAGCGGCTGCGACGGTGCGTTCTCCGGCTCGGCGTGTGCGCCCATCGATACCAGCAGCAGCAGTCCGGCGGCGTCGCCCGCCCACGTCAGCGCCAGGGGAAGAGGCTTCATCGCGCGACCTCCGCGGAAGTGATGCGCCGAGTGCATCAGCGTGTCAGCCGCGCACCCGACGGGTGGTTGCTGCCGTGGACCTTCATGTGGCAGTTGGCGCAGCTGGCGCCGAGCATCTGCGCGCCGCCGGTGGCCGGCGGCAGGTTGCTGCCGCTGAACAGGTTGCTGCCGTGCATCGGCGTCAGGTGGCACTGCATGCACAGGTAGGGCATCCGGCTGACCAGCAGCGGCGCGGCGTTCGTGCCATGCGGCTCGTGGCAGTTGGAGCAGTTCTCCGCCGCAGGCGGATGCGGCCACAGGAAGGGCCCGCGCTTTTCGGCGTGGCAGCTGTAGCAGGTCTCGTTGACCGAGGCCTTGACCAGGCCGGCCTCGCCCACCGAGCCGTGCGCGTTGTGGCACGACGAGCACGGCATCCAGCCGCTGCGCAGGGGATGGGTGGACAGCCGCAGCGTGGCCGCGCGCATGTCCTTGTGGCAGTCGAAGCACACGCCGGCCTGGGCGGAGGCGATCATCACCGGGTCGGCCGGGCGGTGCGACTCGTGGCAGCTGTCGCAGCCCAGGTCGTTCCGGGCGTGCGCGGCGCCGGCCCAGTGCACGACCTTCGCGCCCTGGTGGCAGGTCAGGCACGGCGCCGAGCGCTCGGTGGATGGCGTGCTGCGGTTGAAGACGAGGGTCGGCCGCGCACGCACGTTCTCGGCATGCTCGAGCGAAGGCCCGTGGCACGACTTGCAGGTGCCGCCGTGGGCGGCGGCCGTGCGCGGGTCGCCGCTGACGCCATGCTTGGAGGCCTTGATCGCCTCGGCCTCCTTCCAGTGGCAGGAGGTGCATTTCGCGTCGGCATCCTCGCGCGGCGCCTGGGTGTCCTGTGCCTGCGACAGCGGGGCCGCCAGAACCAGGGCCGCCAGCATGGCGCACAGCAGCGCACGCGGCGCGCAAGCGACTCGAAGTCCTCGGAACGTGTCCATGTCCTTCGTGGCTCTCCCCGTCGACGGCGCGTCACCCGAGGTGGGATGAGGTCCGAACGACACGAAAAGTGTCGCCGCGCGACAAGCCGGACGCAATCGAACCGGCGGAGAAACTTTGGAATGAGGCGATAACCGAATTGGTTAACAAACAAGAATAATTCTTGTTTGTTCATCGGGCTTCTCCCGCAAAACGCTTCAGTCGATAGGCGTCAGCTTGGCGATGCCCAGCGCCAGCCACTTCATCCCGTGACGGCCGAAGTTGATCTGCGCGCGGGCGTCGGCGCCGCGGCCTTCCAGCGTGAGGATCACGCCTTCGCCGAACTTGGCGTGGAACACCGACTGCCCCGTGCGCAGCCCCGTGCCGTTGCCGGTGCTGGACGTCGTGGGCCCGGCGCCGAAGGCCGGCTCGACGCGCCCGGCGCCGACGATCGAGCCCAGGCCGCTACCGCGTGACCACGCGTTCTGGTACTGGCGGGCATGGCCCGAGGCGAAGCCACCCTGGCGCGGCGACAGCCACTTCAGCGCGCCTTCGGGCAGCTCGTCGAAGAAGCGGCTCTTGACGTTGTAGCGCGTCTGGCCGTGCAGCAGCCGCGTCTGGCTGAAGCTCAGGTACAGCCGCTGGCGCGCGCGTGTGATGGCCACGTACATCAGCCGGCGCTCCTCCTCCACGCCGTCGGCGTCGGACAGCGAGTTCTCGTGCGGGAACAGCCCTTCTTCGATGCCGGTGATGAAGACCGCGTCGAACTCCAGGCCCTTGGCCGAATGCACGGTCATCAGCTGCACCGCGTCCTGGCCGGCCTGCGCCTGGTTGTCGCCGGCCTCCAGCGCGGCATGGGTCAGGAAGGCGGCCAGCGGCGACATGATCTCGCCAGTCTCGGTGTCCGGCGTCGGCGCCGGGCCGAGGCCTTGCTCGTCCACCGGCAGCGCCACCGCGTCCTTGCCGAAGCCTTCCTGCGTGACGAAGGACTCGGCGGCGTTGACCAGTTCCTCCAGGTTCTCGATGCGGTCCTGGCCTTCCTTGTCGCTGCGGTAGAAGTCGAGCAGCCCGCTGGCATGCAGCACGTGGTCGATGATCTCGCGCAGCGTCAGGCCTTGGGTGGCATCGCGCATCGCCTCCACCCCCTTGGTGAAGGCCAGCAGGTTGGCGCCGCCCTTGCCGCCGACTGCGGGCACGCTCTGCCACAGGCTGCGGCCGGACGAGCGCGCTGCATCCTGCAGCAGCTCGATCGTGCGGGCGCCGATGCCTCGCGTGGGGAAATTGACGACGCGCAGGAAGCTGGTGTCGTCGTTGGGGTTCTCGATCAGCCGCAGGTAGGCCAGCGCATGCTTGACCTCGGCACGCTCGAAGAAGCGCAGCCCGCCATAGACGCGGTACGGGATGCCGGCATTGAACAGCGCGCTTTCCAGCACCCGGCTCTGAGCGTTGGAGCGATAGAGCAGCGCGATCTCGCTGCGCGGCAGGCCGCTGCGGTGCAGCGCCTGCACTTCTTCCAGCAACCATTGCGCCTCGGCAAAGTCGCTGGTCGATTCGAACACGCGCACCGGCTCGCCGGGGCCGGCCTCGGTGCGCAGGTTCTTGCCCAGGCGCTGCGCGTTGTGCGCGATCAGCGCGTTGGCGGCGTCGAGGATGTTGCCGAAGCTGCGGTAGTTCTGCTCCAGCTTGATGATCTTCTTGACGCGGTACTCGCGCTCGAAATCGGCCATGTTGCCGACCTTGGCGCCGCGGAAGGCATAGATGCTCTGGTCGTCGTCGCCGACGGCGAACACGCCCTGCGCCTCGCCGTGGTCCACGCGGCCCGGCGGCGCGAACATCTTCAGCCAGGCGTACTGCAGCCGGTTGGTGTCCTGGAACTCGTCGACCAGCACATGGCGGAAGCGCCGCTGGTAATGCTCGCGCAGCGGGTCGTTGTCACGCAACAGCTCGTAGGTGCGCAGCATCAGCTCGGCGAAGTCGACCACGCCCTCGCGCTGGCACTGGTCTTCGTAGGCCTGGTAGATCTCGACCAGCTTGCGCGTCTGTTCGTCGCGGATCTCGACGTCGCGCGGCCGGCGGCCTTCGTCCTTGCTGCCGGCGATGAACCAGCTGACCTGCTTGGGCACGAAGCGCTCCTCGTCCAGGTTCATCGCCTTGATGATGCGCTTGATGGCGCTCTGCGAGTCCTGCATGTCCAGGATCTGGAAGCTCTGCGGCAGCGCCGCCAGCTTCCAGTGCGCGCGCAGGAAGCGGTTGCACAGGCCGTGGAAGGTGCCGATCCACATGCCGCGCACGTTCACCGGCAGCATGTTCTGCAAGCGCGCCAGCATCTCCTTGGCCGCCTTGTTGGTGAAGGTGACGGCGAGCACGCCGCCGGGCGAGACCTGGCCGGTGTGCAGCAGCCAGGCGATGCGCGTGGTCAGCACCCGCGTCTTGCCCGAGCCGGCGCCGGCCAGGATCAGTGCCGGCTGCGCCGGCAGTGTCACCGCGGCCAGCTGCTCGGCGTTCAGGTGGTGCAGCAGCTTGCCTGCCGGTACTTCGGTCGACTCGGGGTTCATCGCAGGATTCTAGGAGCCGCGTAGAATGAGCCACCGGGCCCAAATTCAGGCGCCCGGTTTTGTTTTGTGGCCTCAAGCCGCAAACGACCGGCGCCCGGTCAAGCGCTCGCAACTCGACTTGCTGGAGGCGCCTTCGATGGAAATCTTCGACTACGACAACATCCTGCTGCTGCCGCGCAAGTGCCGCGTCGACAGCCGCAGCGAGTGCGACGCGTCGGTGCAGTTCGGCCCGCGCCGCTTCAAGCTGCCGGTGGTGCCGGCCAACATGAAGACCGTGGTCGATGAGACCATCACCGAGTTCCTGGCGGCCAACGACTATTTCTACGTGATGCACCGCTTCGACATCGACAACGTCGCCTATGCGCGCCAGATGCGCGACAAGGGGCTGTACGTGTCGATCAGCTCGGGCGTCAAGCAGGCCGACCGCGAGATGATCGACCAGCTGGCCGGCGACGGCGTGGGCGCCGACTACATCACCATCGACATCGCGCACGGCCATGCCGACAGCGTGCAGCGCATGATCGACTACATCAAGGCGAAGCTGCCGCAGGCCTTCGTCATCGCCGGCAACGTGGCCACGCCCGAGGCGGTGATCGACCTGGAGAACTGGGGCGCCGACGCCACCAAGGTGGGCGTGGGCCCGGGCAAGGTGTGCATCACCAAGCTGAAGACCGGCTTCGGCACCGGCGGCTGGCAATTGAGCGCGCTGAAGTGGTGCGCGCGCGTCGCCACCAAGCCGATCATCGCCGACGGCGGCATCCGCGACCATGGCGACATCGCCAAGAGCGTGCGCTTCGGCGCCAGCATGGTGATGATCGGCTCGCTCTTCGCCGGCCACGAGGAATCGCCCGGCCGCACGGTCGAGGTCGACGGCAAGCTGTTCAAGGAGTACTACGGCTCGGCCAGCGACTTCAACAAGGGCGAGTACAAGCACGTCGAGGGCAAGCGCATCCTCGAGCCGATCAAGGGCAAGTTGGCCGACACGCTGCGCGAGATGCGCGAGGACGTGCAGAGCTCGATCAGCTACGGCGGCGGCACGCAGCTGTTCGACATCCGCAAGGTCAACTACGTGATTCTCGGCGGCGACAATGCCGGCGAGCACCTGTTCATGTAGCGGCCCCGGGCCGGCATCGCCACAAGGCGCCACCACATCTGACCCAGGAAATCAACCCAGCATCCGCGGGCTTGCCTCCCCCGCAATATCTGGGCACGGTTGTGAACCGAGGCGCTTCGGTACGGACATGCGGGAGGCTCACCTTGACCGGGTCGTGTCGAGCCGCCTTTCCGATGGCCGGTGCATATCGCACAGAGGTTCTGCCTCGATAGGAGCAGCAGCATGAAGTGGCGAACATTGTCTGGGGCGCTCGCATTGATTCTCGGTCTCCCGGGGATGCAGGCCGGAGCAACGGTGCTCACCTTCGACGGGATCCCGATCCCTGGGTCTTCTGTGCCGATCCCGCAGGACTACGGCGACAGGGTGACCGCAGCGACCGATCCGGTCACGGGCTGGCAGTACGGCACTGCCGGCGGGTTCACGCCGAACGTGGTGGTCGAGTACAACCCGGCTTCGGTTACACCCTTCAGCCTCTGGCAAAGCGGGTACGGGTCGTTGATCAACGCCCTCGGCCACATCAACTTCAACGTGCTCGGATCGGTCGTGCTGCGCCCCGACGCCGGCTTCCTGGTCACCCTCTCGAGTTTCGATGTCGGTGGTTGGTCTATAGACCGGCCGGACAGCCGTATCGTCGTCTCCGACCTGGACGGTACGGCGTTGTTCGACTCCGGGCTGGTCACGGTTCCCGGCCCCACTTCGAACCCTTCGACGTGGGCCTTCACCGGACCCTTGAGTTCGGCGAACGGCCTGAGCATCGAGTTGTTCGATTACGGCACTCTCGGCCTGGACAACGTCCAGTTCTCGCAGGCCCCCATACCGGAACCGGGGACGTGGGCGATGCTTCTCGGTGGTCTCGGGTTGCTGTCGCTCGCGGTACGGCGGCGACGTTTCGGGGAGCGTTGACCAATCTCCCGGAACAAGATCGACTGCGGGCCCCTCTTCGGGGCCCGCGTTCATTGTGGCGCGCCGGACAGCGCTCGACGCTGCGGCGCTTTTTTTTGGACACGACCTCGACCATTCGGCGTGATCTGGATTCGTTTCCCTTACAATCTCCGTCAAGTAAGGAAACTCGACGAAACCAGGAACGCGCATGCTCGCCACGCTCACCAGCAAAGGCCAGGTCACCTTGCCGAAGGAGATCCGCGACGCGCTCGATCTCGATGCCGGCGCGAAGCTCGATTTCCAGCTCGAAGCCGATGGCACGCTGCGTGTGCGGGCGCTGAAGCGCTCGGCCGTCGCCATCGTCGGGCTGCTTCAGGCCCCTGCCGGGGCGGCGCCCACCCCCGCGGAGATGGATCGCGCCATGGTGGCGCACCTGGCGACCAAGCACGATCGCATCCTGCGTGAAGCGGCCGCCGCTTCGCCCGCGCGGCGCAAGCGCTGAGACGGGAACGCCGTCGTGATTGCGCTGGATACCAACGTGCTGCTGCGCCTGCTGCTGAACGACGATGCCGCCCAGACATCGAAAGCACGGCAGGCGATCGAGACCTTCGAGGCGCGCGGCGAGCCGGTACTCTTGAACGACATCGTGCTGGCCGAGGCCGTGTGGACATTGCGCGGCCGCTACGCCACCAGCAAGGCGGACCTGCTGCGCATGCTGCGCGCCTTGCTCGACACGGCGACCTTCGTTTTCGAGAGCCGCGACGTCGCGCATGCCGCCATCACGTTGTTCGAACACTCGTCGGTCGATTTTCCGGACTGCCTCATCGCAGCGAAGAACAGCGCGGCCGGCTGCAGTCACACGCTGACCTTCGATCGTGCGATGCGCGGCCTGGCCGGCGCCAAGCTGCTCTGACCTTCAACGATTCCCTGATCGACATGACCGAACTCGCCAAGTCCTTCGAACCCGCGGCCATCGAGGCGCGCTGGGGCCCGCTGTGGGAAGCCAGCGGCGCCTATTCCCCGACGCTCGACCCTTCCAAGCCCTCGTTCAGCATCCAGTTGCCGCCGCCGAATGTCACCGGCACGCTGCACATGGGCCATGCGTTCAACCAGACGATCATGGACGCGCTGACGCGCTACCACCGCATGAAGGGCTGCAACACGCTGTGGGTGCCGGGCACCGACCACGCGGGCATCGCCACGCAGATCGTCGTCGAGCGCCAGTTGCAGGACGCGGGCCAATCGCGCCACGACCTGGGACGCAAGAACTTCGTCGCGCGGGTGTGGGAATGGAAGCAGCACAGCGGCAGCACCATCACGCAGCAGATGCGCCGCATGGGCGCCAGCGTGAGCTGGGCGCACGAGTACTTCACGATGGATCACAAGCTGTCCACGGTGGTCACCGAAACCTTCGTGCGGCTGTACGACGAAGGCCTGATCTACCGCGGCAAGCGGCTGGTGAACTGGGACCCGGTGCTGAAGTCCGCCGTGTCCGACCTGGAGGTCGAGAGCGAAGAGGAAGAGGGCTCGCTGTGGCTGATCCGCTACCCGCTGAGCGACGGTTCGGGGAGCCTGGTGGTGGCGACGACGCGGCCGGAGACCATGCTCGGCGACGTGGCGGTGATGGTGCATCCCGAGGACGAACGATATGCGGCGCTGGTCGGCAAGAAGGTGCGGCTGCCGCTGTGCGAGCGCGACATCCCGGTGATCGCCGACGACTACGTGGACCGCGAGTTCGGCACCGGCGTGGTCAAGGTCACGCCGGCGCACGATGCCAACGACTATGCGGTGGGCCAGCGCCACGCCCTGCCGATGATCGGCGTGCTGGCGCTCGATGCCACCGTCAACGACCAGGCGCCTGCGGCCTATCGCGGCCTGGACCGCTTCGTCGCGCGCAAGAAGGTGGTGGCCGACCTCGAGGCCCAAGGCCTGCTGGTCGAGGTGAAGAAGCACAAGCTGACGGTGCCTCGCTGCGCGCGGACCGGCCAGATCGTCGAGCCGATGCTCACCGACCAGTGGTTCGTGGCCACCACCAAGCCCGGCGCCGATGGCAGGAGCATCGCGCAGAAGGCCATAGCCGCGGTCGAGTCGGGCCAAGTGAAATTCGTGCCCGAGCAGTGGGTCAACACCTACAACCAGTGGATGAACAACATCCAGGACTGGTGCATCAGCCGCCAGCTGTGGTGGGGCCACCAGATCCCGGCCTGGTACGGCGCGGGCGGCGAGCTCTTCGTCGCGCGCAGCGAAGACGAAGCCCACGCCAAGGCCGCCGCCGCGGGGTACACGGGCGCGCTGGTCCGCGACGAGGACGTGCTCGACACCTGGTACAGCTCGGCGCTGGTGCCCTTCTCCACGCTCGGCTGGCCGGCGAAGACGGTCGAGCAGGACCTGTTCCTGCCCAGCAGCGTGCTCGTCACCGGTTTCGACATCATCTTCTTCTGGGTCGCCCGGATGATCATGATGAGTACGCACTTCACCGGCAAGGTGCCGTTCCGCCATGTCTACATCCACGGCCTGGTGCGCGATGCGCAGGGGCGCAAGATGAGCAAGTCCGACGGCAACGTGCTCGACCCGGTAGACCTGATCGACGGCATCGCGCTGCCGGCGCTGCTGGACAAGCGCAGCACCGGCCTGCGCAAGCCCGAGACCGCACCGCGGGTGCGCAAGGACACCGAGCGCGAATTCCCCGACGGCATCCCCGGCTACGGCGCCGACGCGCTGCGCTTCACCTTCGCGGCGCTGGCCAGCCTGGGGCGCAACATCAGCTTCGACAGCAAGCGCTGCGAGGGCTACCGCAATTTCTGCAACAAGCTGTGGAACGCCACGCGCTTCGTGCTGATGCAGGTCGAGGGCCTGGACGAGCACGACCGCGGCATCCAGCAATGCACGCACGACTGCGGGCCCGAGGGCTACATGCATTTCTCCTGTGCGGACCGCTGGATCGTCAGCGAGCTGCAGCGCGTCGAGACCGAGGTCGAACGCGGCTTTGCCGAGTACCGGCTGGACAACGTGGCCAACGCCATCTATGCCTTCGTCTGGGACGAGTACTGCGACTGGTACCTGGAGATCGCCAAGGTGCAACTGGCCAGCGGCAGCCCGGCGCAGCAGCGCGCCACGCGGCGCACGTTGCTGCGCGTGCTGGAAGCGGCGCTGCGGCTGCTGCACCCGGTCACGCCCTTCATCACCGCCGAGTTGTGGGAGCAGGTCGCACCGCTGGCCGGCCGCAAGACCGCGGGCTCGACCGATGGCATCGTCACCGCGCCCTACCCGCAGGCCGATATGGCGCGGGTGGATGCCGAGTCCGACGCCTGGATGGCCAGGCTCAAGGTGGTGACGGCGAGCAGCCGCCAGCTGCGCTCGGAGATGAACCTGTCGCCGGCCGAGCGCGTACCGCTGCTCGTCAGCGGTGACGCCGACTTCATCGCCTCGGCCGCGTCGGTGCTGAAGGCGCTGGCGCGGTTGTCCGAGGTGCAGCAACTGGCCGACGCGGCCTTCGACGATGCCACGCGCAGCACGCCGGTGGCGGTGCAGGGCGAAGCCCGGCTGGCGCTGCGGGTGACCATCGACGTCGAGGCCGAACGCTCCCGCCTGGCCAAGGAGATGGCGCGCATCGAAGCCGAGATCGGCAAGGCCACGGTGAAGCTGGGCAACCCCAGCTTCGTGGCGCGCGCGCCGGCCGCGGTGGTGGCGCAGGAGAAGCAGCGGCTCGAGGACTTCAGGCGGACGCTTGACCGGCTTCGAGATCAAGCGAGTCGTCTTCGGTCGTCGGTCTGAATTCGGGGCGGGGCCCGGCCTCGCTGAGGATCTCGTCGATGCGCCGCGCCACCGCCCAGGCGCTGCGGATGCGCGATTCGCGCGTCGTGCCGGCCACGCGCGGCGTGATCTGCAGGTTGCGCACCGCGCGCAGCGGCCGGCCGAAATCGAGCATGCTGGGTTCCATGCTGTCGAACCAGGCCGCGGCCATGCGGCCGGTTTCCAGCGCCTCGGCCAGCGCCGCCTCGTCGAACAGGCTCGAATGCCCCAGGCTGACCAGCACCTGGTCGGCCTTGCAGTGCGGCAGGAAGCGCTCGCCGAGCAGCCCCTTGTAGCGCGTGAAGTAGTTCAGCAGCACACACAGCGCGTCGCTCTGTTCCACCAGCTCGCGCAGGCTCAGCGGCGCGATCTTCCAGCGCTCCCACAGCCCGTCGGAGGGATGCACGGCCGGGTCGTAGCCCTTGACCTGTGCACCGAAGGCCACCAGCAGCTCGGCCAGCGGCCGCGCCGAGGCCGGCAGCCCGACCAGACCGACGGTGGCACCGGCCAGTTCGCGCCCGACCAGCATGCCGTCGTTGCTGCGCACCGGCACGCGGCGCAGCAGCTGCAGCATCGCGCCGATGGCGAATTCGGCCTCGGCGCCGGCGCTGGCCGTGCCCGGGCGCACGATCTCGATGCCGGCGCGGGCGAAGGCCTCCAGATCCAGGTTCTCCACGCCGGCACTCAGCCGGCCGACGGCGCGCAGCACCGGCGCAAAATGCAGCGCCTGCGCGTCCAGCGCCACCGAGGGCGGGGCGATCAGCGCGCGCACGTTGAACAGGGCCTGGCGCAGCGCACGGGGATCACGCTCGAGCTCGGGCGCAAAACGTACCGGATGGCGCGCGTCGATCCACTGCAGGACCTCGGGTTC
>Ga0307505_10001126_pt1 | contig 23331 bp, 17 predicted proteins | sample 23_S_MG_FD_202183 | JGI IMG/M metagenome (GOLD analysis project Ga0307505, IMG submission 202183) | Soil microbial communities from Populus trichocarpa stands in riparian zone in the Pacific Northwest, United States - 23_S | ecosystem: Environmental > Terrestrial > Soil > Riparian zone > Trees...
GGGCAGCTCCTTGTGCCGTCCCATCCTCACCACCTCCTCGTCCGCAACGTCCCTATTACAACGGCAACCGCATCGGTGGAAGAATCAAACAACTCCCCACAGAAAATCGACAGTCCCGAAAGCCGGGATCCAGGTCGGGCGGCGGGGGCGAACCCCGTAGGTGTCTCGAACCCCATGGGTGTCTCGGAGATTCTTTGGAGTTGACCCGATCTCGTGGACACACGAAATCTCCGAGAGAAATCTCCGAGACACCCATGTTTGGGATTTTCGGCTTTGCCCGCCAATTCGAGCCCGGTGGGATGCGCGAAGCGAAAATCTCCGAGAAAATCTCCGAGACACCCATTTGGGATTTTCGGGTGGGGGGAAGTCTCCGAGAGAAGTCTCCGAGACACCCATGTTTGGGATTTTCGGCTTTGCCGCCAATTCGAGCCCGGTGGGAAACGCGAAGCGTAAAAGCACGTCATCCCGGCGAAAGCCGGGATCCAGGTCGGGCGGCGGGGGCGAACCCCGTAGGTGTCTCGAACCCCGAGACTCCCAAACATGGGTGTCTCGGAGATTTCTCTCGGAGATTCCCGTTCCGAGATTTCCCAACATGGGTGTCTCGAGGATTCTCGGGAGATTCCCCGAACATGGGTGTCTCGGAGATTCTCTCGGAGATTTCGCTAAAAAGGGGATCGGCGGGCGCCACGGAGGTCTGGGTCGGGGGGCACCGATCGAGGGGGGTTCCGTGACGCCGCGCGCGATCCAGTCAGCGCCGCGGAGCGGCGCCGGTCGGGGCGACGAGAGGATAACATCGCGAGATTCGTGCCAGTCCCTCTTGACGCAAGGATGACGACTCCTCGACACCCGCGCGTGTAAGGAAGTCCGGAAATCGATCGAGCGGTGTATGTTCTACAAGCATTTCTGGCTGAGAGATCAGAAGTAATCCCAAGGAAACTCGGGCTTCAGGATCGGCCGGTAGCCGGCAGGGGCTGGGAAAGGCGCAGTGACGAACTCGTACACGCCGACCAGCACTCGCGGCACGATCATGCCAAGGCCGATCGCGAACCCAACCGGGACACCCACGGCCGCGCCGCGCTTGTCGGTTTCTTGGACGATGTTGCCGGGAACTTCGAGGAACGCGGTGGTCATTGCTGCCAATCCGCGACCGAACTTTCGGCCCGCCGTCTGCGCTTCGGCGTCGGGTGCCAGGGCAAGCAACAAACCGACAACGGCGATCACACGTGTCACATTGGCCAGCATGGCAGGATCCTCCTTCTGCATGTCGGTTTTGCGAACCGGCTGACCCGTCATCGGGCTCGGTCGCAGAACCGGAAACGGCGGCGCGCAGCTTACTTCGTCGACGCGCGGCCGCGTCATGTGGACGACGCACCTATGCGAAGCGAAACACGTGCCAGAAAAATTCGGCATCCGGGAGCAACGAGGGGAGTGCGTCTGCAGCAAACGTTAGGTTCAATCTACCGGAAGGAATTACAACCGGGTGGAGGAGCGGGTTGCGGGCCGGCGCGACGGCGATCATTCTCGCTTCGGTACCTTCTAAAAGGAGATCTCCATGACGCTTCTCGCCAGCGACATCATGCAGCGCCGGGTTGTCACCGTGTCGTCGGACATGCCGCTGTCCGCCGTCGCGGCTCTCTTGTTCCGGGAGCGGATCGGCGGAGCACCTGTGGTCGAATCCAGCGCGGAAGGTCGCGGCCGGGTCGTCGGCATCATCTCGCTTATGGACCTCACGCGGTTTCCGCTCTACCGCAACGCGGTGGCCGGAGTGGTCGACGACTACGTGCGAGACCTGGCGGCGGCCGATGGCATTGGCGGCGTCGAACCGCTGCCGGCCCCTGTCCTCGAGGAGTTGTCAGCGCACACGGCCGGCGACGCCATGGCCGCGGCGCCGTTGTGCGTCGACGCGGGGACGCCGGTTCGCGACGTGGCGCGCGCGATGGTGGCGCGGCACCTGCACCGGGTGCTCGTCATGAACGGCGAGGAACTGGCTGGAGTGATCAGCAGCCTCGATCTCGTCCGCGTCGTTGCCGAGGGCCGCGACCTCTGAGACCGCGGCCCTCGCTCGTCACTACTCGACCCGGACCGAATCGACCGCGACCACCGGGCCGGTGTTGTTCGACTCGCGCATCCAGCCGACCAGGCGCACGACACTGCCGGGCTCGATGTTGGCGCGGATCACCGGAGGCATGGTCAGCACCACGGTTCCTCCGGCGGGGATGGTAGCAACCGCCCACAGGACGCGGGCCAGCGGGGCACAGGCGTTGAAGGTGAACGCTCCACAACGGCCGTTGCCGGTGGTCGCCGTATCCTGGAATGTCAGAGCTTCGGGAGGAACGATCCCTTCGACGATCACGTTGTTGACGGCGCTCGGTCGGTCGTTGGTAACCGATAGTGTCACCGTGACCGGCTGCCCCGGCGACACCACCTCGGGCGAAGCGTCCACGGTCAGGAACAGGTCGGCGGCCTCGACGGTCGTCACGGCATGGGCCCACTTGAGGTTGGCGGGATCCGCCATCTCTTCGAGGGAAGCGCGGGCCGTCAGTCCGGTTCCCTCCGGCAGGTCATCGACGATGACCGTCGCCTGACGGCTGCCGGTCGCCCCGGCGCCGATCGCGCCGAGGTCCCATTCGACCGCGTCTTCTCCGACGGCGGTTCCGCCGTCGCTGGCGTTGACCAGGAACGTGCCCGTGGGTAGCTCGAGCCGCAGAACGGCATCGGCGGAGTCGGTCTCGCCGCGGCGCCCGAAGTCGAGGTCGTAGACGAACTCCTCGGCCGGCGCGACGGGGTCGTTCGACTCGCTGAGGACGAGATCGAAGGGGGCGTCCGTGTCGACGACGACCGTGCGCGACACCGTTGCGTTGCGGCCGGCGTTGACGCCGCTCTGGTCGTAGACGATCGCGTAGAGGCGGAGCTGGGCACCATCGGCGGTGCCGGCGCCGACGGTCGGCGGGATCCGCACGGTCCCCGAAGATCCGGGAGGCAGAGTGCCGATCGGCCAGCGCACCAAGGTGCCGGGGGCGCATTGCAGGGTGATGGCCGAGCAGCTCGCGCCGTCCGAGAGGGCGTGAGCGAACGCGTTGGTTCCGATCGGAACCCTCGCCTCGATGCGCGGCGATGCGGTGGTGGTGCCGTTGTTGGTGACGGTGATCTCGGTTTCCAGAACCTCGCCGGGGCGCGCCGGGTCGGGATGCACGACCATCGCGAGCGCCAGAGGCGAGCCGGTCACGCTGCGTGCGACGGTGGAGGCGCGTTTCGACTCCGCTGGGGCGCCGGCGTCATGCACGACGGCTTCCGCGGCCAACACCGCGGCTGGCGCGACTCCGGCGTCTACCAGGACGGTTGCTTCGCGCTCGACGACTTCGCCGGGTGCCAGCGTACCGAGATCCCACTCGACGCCATCATCGGACGGTGTGCCACCTCCGCTCGCTGAGACGAGGGAGACATCGGCGGGAAGTGCCAGGGTGAGGATCCCGTCGACTGCGGACGGACCCTCGGGGCGGTGTCGTGCGACGATGCGATAGGTGAACTCCTGCAGCGGCCCGACCGGATCGCGGTCCTCATCGAGCGACAGATCCCAGATGGACGTGGAGTCCACGCGTACCGCGCTCTTCACGACGTCGGTGATCGAATTTTGAAGGCTGATGCCCGGGTTTCTTACCAGTCGCGCCTGGAGCGGAATCACGGAGCCGTTCACGGCCGCCGCCCGGACCAGCGGGTCGACGCGCACGGTGATGCCGTCGCGCGCGGGTACAGTTAGGGTCCAGCGGACGCGTGTGCGCGCGTCGCACGGGTTGCCGAGGGTGAACGCCCCGCAGACCGCGCCGCCGGACGCGTTGATGTCGGTGATGGTGTCGACCAGATCCGGCACGAGGAAATCCAACGTGACGGTCGTCGCACTGGCCGATGAGTTGGTGACCGTGAGTCCGACCTCGACGGTCTCCGACTTTCGCGCCGGGTCCGGTCTGGCCTCGATCGCCAATTTCACCGGTTGCTCGCCGCGCACCCGATCCACCGCGCGGGCGCGCTTTGTGCCCGATTCGTCGGCGCGGCTGATGAACGCCTCGGCCTCCAGCAGTGCCGCGACGGGCAGGGACTCGTCGACCATCACCGTGAGCCGCCGCACGCCGCCGTCACCCGGGGTGAGCGTGCCGACGTTCCATTCCACTTCACCGTCACCGTTCGGCGCGCCGCCGTCGGACGCTTCGACGAACGAAGTGCCCGCGGGCGGCCGTATCCGCACGATCGAATCCGCTTGTCCCGCGACGGCGCGGAAGCCGTAGGTCGCGGAGTAGGTCGTCATCGCTCCCGCCTGCGCCGGTTCGGCAGCGCGCGCCAGGACGAGGTCGAAGGGGTTCGCCGTACCCGTCTGCACCACGACGCTGTGCGCGGTCGTGTCGACGAGGCCGTCGCCGCCCGCGGTGCCGGTGAATTCGAGGACCGTTCCGTTGGGTGTTCCCGGAGAAACGACGGCGGCGTAGCTGAACGTGATGCCTTCCCCGGCCGGCAAGGTACCGATGAAGTTCCACGTCAGCGTCGCTCCAGCTTGGCAGGTGTGGGGCGACCCACCGGGGACGCAGTTCGGCGCTTGTCCGCTGGCGTTGAAGGTATTCAGAAACGGTTCGATGTTCTGCGGCAGCACCGTCGACATCGAGACGCTGAGGAATTGGGTACCGCCGGTGTTGGTGAGCGTGAAGCTCACTTCGACCGATTCGCCGGGGCGCACGGGGTCGGGATTGACCTCGATCGCCAGGTTGAGCGGCGGCAGGGTCGCCGTCGGTGTGTTCGACGCGGTGGCGGTCGGGGTGATCGTCGGTGTCGACGTGGGTGTGAACGTCTGCGACGGGGTGGCGGTATGGGTCGGCGTGTTGGTGGCCGTCGGCGTCAGGGTCGGGGTGCTCGTCTGCGTCGCAGTCGGCGTGATCGTCGGCGTGTTCGTGGGCGTCGAGGTCGCGGTGAATGTCGGAGTCGGCGTCGGCGTGAAGCGACGCTCCTCGATCGCCGACTGTACGGCGGCGTCGTTGCCCGCCGTTTCGGTGGCGAGATCGGCGGCGGCGCCGGCGGTGAGTCCGCTGAAGTCGAGGCCGCCGAGAGCGGCGAGGATGATATCGATGAGCTGGCGAATGCCTTCGTCGGAAAACAACGCGAGGCCGTTGGCGAGGAATAAACGCACACTCGCCTCGCTGCGCGGGTCGACGTTCAGGGTGTCGATCGAGGTGCCGGCGGGCGGACCGAAGAAGAGACCGCGATAGAGAACACCGACATCCACGTCGGATTCGAGGAACAGTAGCGCCCCGGCGGTGCCGTCGTCGCCGATGTCGAACGAATAACGTCCATCCGCGCCGGTCGCGACCGTGCGCACGAGGCGCCTGGCCGACGTGTCGAAGAGGCAGCGCGCGCGGTCCGTGCAGACGTAGAGACGCATCGCGGTGCCGGCGGAACAGGGAACCAGGCCCGTCGCGCCTGGTCGGAGGCAGATGCCGCGGAAGGTTACCGCCGGGCCGCAGCCGCGCAGCGCCGCGTTCACCCCCGCGATGAGCTCGTTGATCGCGACCACCTGATTTTCGTTGACGTCAAAGGCGGGGCAACTCGACACCGGCTGCTGGTTGAGGGCGATGGTGACGCCGCGCACCAATTCATTGATCGTCACGCGGTTGTCGCCGTTGCAGTCGCCGACACAGGTCTGCGCGCGCGCCGTGCCGCCACTGAGAATGCAGACCAACGCCGCCGCCAACGCGGTGGCACCCAGTCCGCGAATGCTTCCAATTCCGAATATCTCCACGTCAGCGGCCCCCGTTGATGATGGCGCGCCTGCACGGCGCGCGTGGTTTTCAAATCAGCTGGGCAGCTTACACGCGGAGGTCGTCGGGTCGAGGTACCCGTGGCGTTCTGACGGCCAATCAATTGCTGCAATGCAACGCGGGAGACGAGATTCATCTGTAGGAACTACCAAGGTGGCAGGGAAGGAACGTTAGGCGCGTCCGGTGACCCAGTTGCAGAGGTGTTCCTACGGACGTGGCACATCGTTCGCAGGAGGAAGACCGACAACGGAGGTGCCATGAAGGCTTGTGACCACGAACCGTGTTCTTGCGAGATCGCCGACGACCGGCAGTTTTGCAGCTCGGCGTGCGCCGATCCACAAACGGAGTTCTGCGAGTGTCCGCACCACCACTGTTCCGGACACGATGAAGCCGGGCGCTGAAGCAGGCCGGCGAGCAGGGCAGCAGCGAAATGAGACCAGATCAAGGCGCCGAACCGAAGGAAAGTCGGGACCTTTGTTGAGGATTCGGCCACGCAGAGCCGGGGCGAAAGATCCGTTTTGCTGCCCGGCCTACTTCTCAACGCGCTGCTGGGTTCGGCCAACGGCCGGTTCCCAAGGGAGGAACTAATGAGGACAATCACAGGTATTTTCACCGACACGACGAGTGCGGTGCGTGCGACGCGGGGCTTACAGGAATTGATTGGCGAGGATCACGTCAATCTCCTGACCTCCGCCGCAGCGGGCGATGAACATGAAGACGTTCCGACGACGCAGGACATGCCGCCGGTCGGAGGCCCGATGGGTGGCGTACTTGGCGGCGCCTTGGGAATCGCCGTCTCAATGGGGATCCCGGGCATCGGGCAGGTCACAGCCCTCGGTGTTGCAGCAGCGGCGGCCCTGACCGCGCTCGGTAGCATTGCGGGCTACAAGCTGGGTGACGCCGCCGATCGGGTAGCCTCGACCGGCCTGCCGGCCGACGAACTATACTTCTACGAAGACGCGCTACGAAAAGGACGCAGCGTCGTCTTCGCCAACGTCGAAGAGCAGAGCGACGAAGATGTCGTTCGCGCCATCATGGTTCACAACGGAGCGGAGAGTATCGACGCGGCGCGGGCGCGTTGGGATATGGGCTTGCGCGACGCCAGCGAAGAAGAGTTCGACAGCGACGACGCTCGGTAGTGTACCGAGACATGGGTTTTCGGCCCGCACCGGCCCGCGCTGTGGACGCGGATCGCGAGCCGGCGGCCGGGTGGGCGGCGGATCGCCCTTTGGGTCGTCTTGCACGTCGGGCGGGGTCTCGACCGGCGGCTTGCTCTCGTCGTCACCGGTCATGAAATCCCCCCGGAAGGTGTCTCGATGTGGGACTGGAACGACGGGGTTGGCTGCGAGATCGCTGTGATCGTGGCAGCCACCTTCGTCTCAGCCTCCGTCGAGGGGTGACCGTTCGCCCGAGCCCGGGCGATATCGCCGAACGAAACGATCCCGATGAGGAGGCCGTTCGGGTCGATCACCGGCAGACGGCGGATTTGATGCGTCCCGAGTTTCTCCTCGGCGCAGTCGAGGTCCTCGTGCGGCTGGCAGGTGACCGGCTTCCAGGTGACCGCCTCGGATACCTGGAGTGCCGTCAGCGGCTCGTCGCGTTCCGAGGCACAAAGGCAGATGTCGCGGTCGGTGAGGATGCCGATCAACTCGGACCGGCCGTCGACCACCGGAACGGCGCCGCAATCGATCTCACGCATGATCTTCGCCGCGTCTCTCAGAGTGTTCTCCGGTCGACAGGTGAACACCTCGGTCGTCATGATCTCGGAAACTTGCATGTGGCGACTCCTTCTTCATTGGGCCGTGTGCTTATTGGGTCGCGCGGCTCGTAATGGACACGCTTATCGGAGCGAGATGCGTGCCACGCGTGATCCAGACACCCGTGTTGGCGATCACCGATGAGCACCTGGCGGTTCGCCTAAGAAGGTGTGCAAGTCCTTCAACCAACGCGCTGCACCGACCGTTCCGGGCAACCCCGGAAGGTATTTTCGCGTTCCGATCCGGTCTGCCGGTCGATCTGGCGTCGACTCGTGCGTCATGGCATTAAATCCGGGCACAGAGAGAGGGGCGTTGATGCGCAAAGTGGAACGGCATGGACAGGTCGCGTGGCGGCGATGCTGAAGCGGATCGCGGTAGCGACGGTCGCCGTGATCGCGTCGCTCGCGTTGGTCGTGGCCATGCAACCCGCCGCCTTTCGGGTGGCGCGACAGGCGACGATCAACGCTCCGGCCCCGGTCGTCTACCAGTTGGTCAGCGACCTCAAAGCGTTCGACACGTGGTCGCCCTACGCAAGACGAGATCCGGCCATGGCGAAGACCTGGAAGGGCCCGGTGCAGGGGGTGGGAGCGGTCTACGAGTGGTCGGGCAACAGTGAGGTCGGATCAGGCCGCATGGAGATCGTCGACGTTGACGAGAATGAGAGGGTGACGATCCGGCTCGAATTCGTTGCGCCGTTCGAGGCGACCAACACGGCCGAGTTCACGCTGACGCCCGTCGACGAGAGCACGACGACGGTGACCTGGTCGCTCGAGGGGCGGAACGACTTCGTCGGCAAGGCGCTCGGTCTGGTGATGGACATGGACGCGATGGTCGGCGGCGACTTCGAGAAGGGTCTCGCCGAGTTGAAGCGCATCGCCGAAGCAAAAGCGCGCTGAGAATTCTCACCACGGAGGCACAGAGGACACAGAGGGCCGGGCGAAGCGGTTCGCCGCGCCTTCCTCGCGCTTCATTGGTCGCTGTGCATTCTCTGTGCGCTCGGTGCCTCCGTGGTGAAAATCAGAATTGGAACATGGCGTCGAACGTCATCCGCCAGCGATCGGGGAGCGACTCGGTGCGGCCGTCGAAGTAGGCGAGCTTGGCGAGTAGCGTGACGTGGGGGCCGAACGCGCGTTGCAGAATGCCGTCGACTTCGTAGCCGAGGGCGTCGCTCGCGTGGTCGCTCCAGAAGTAGTGGTAGATGACGCCGCCCTTCAGGCCGAGCGGAAGTTGCGGGGTGATACTGGCATAGAGGTCTCGCAACCCGTTGACGCCGCCGTTGTCGAGAAACGCGTCGGCCCAGCCGTTGAACTTGTGCGCGGTGGCCAACGGGGTGACGAAGCGAGCCTCGCCGTCATCTGATCCGAGGAGTTCGTATCCGACGGCGAGCCCGGCGATCCCCTGCCTGGTGGCGCCGGCTTCGGCGGCCACATAGTGCGCGACATAGTCGACGGGATTGTCACCCGCGCCGGTCTGCGCCGCGTAGGAGGCGGCGTACGAGAGGGTCCAGTTCGTGGTGACAGGTGCGCCGCCGGTGGCGCGCGCGCCGAACGAGTTGGACGAGTTTCCGGGAGAGTTCTCGAAATCCAGGAGGTAGGCGAAGGCGGCGATGCGGGCGATGGACCAGCGCTCATACCCGACGCGCACGATGTGCGAGTCGGAGCGAAAGTCGCGAGTCGCGGGCGGGCCCTGGTTGCCGAAAATGCGACTCGCGTAATGGATGTAGCCGTAGAGCAAAGACAGGTGATCGATGCCGAGGCTGGTCGACGCGCGCGCCGCGTCGAAGACCTGCTCGTTTTGCCGCCAGCCGACATTGCCGATGAAGCGGTGATCGTCGAGGGCGATGCGCTGTCGGCCGACGGTCAGATCGGCGCCGAGGAGATCGGCATTCTGGTAGCGCGCGTACAGCTGATTGAGATCGGTATCCTCGGGGTCGGCGATCGGCGATTGGCCGGTCGGCGCTTCGACCGTGTCGAAGTACTGCCCGCCGGCGATGGCGAGCGTGCTGCGCACGCCGGCATAGGCCGACAGTCCGTAGATCGGTTTCGAGCCGACGCCGGCGATGCCGCGGACCGTGTACGACTGCGACGACTCGAGGGTTTCGAAGTCGGCCAGTTCGATGCGGGCGCGCAGGTCGATATCGACCTTGTAGTAGTCGTTGTCGAGCAGTCGGAGCGGGCGCCCAAAGGCTCCCATGTCGGCTGAACCCTGATCGGCGACGGCAACCGCGGCCGACAGCAGTGCCGACGCAATCATCAATGCCGCCGCCTTCTGGGACCTACGTCGTCTAGCAGTCCGTTGAAAAACAGGCGCGCAAGCGAAAATGAGGATTTCGGCGTCAGGGCAAGGCGCGAAACCGGAGGCAAAGTCATGACTTTTGTTGAGGATTTCGCAACGCAGCCATGACGCCGAAAGACCATTTGCAGCGCGTGTCCTGCTTTTCGACGGGCTGCTAGGCATCATTCCTCCCGCGCATGCGTACCCTCCCGCGCGTGCGTACAGTTCGTGCCGCGCCGCTGGGCGCGCGCGCCCCCTCCGATGGCTCGATCCGCACCGCCGCCATCTTGTAGGACGGCTGGCGCGACTGGGGATCGAACGCGGCGAAGGTCAGGGCGTTCACCTCGGGAAAGTGCATGGGCATGAACACCTGACCGCGCTTGATCGCGTGCGATGGGCGCGCCACGGCGCTGGCGCTACCGCGGCGCGATACGACGCGAATCCGCTGGTGCGGCGCGATACCGAGGCGCGCGGCGTCGTCGGGATGCATCTCGAGGTAGGCCTCGCGCGGGCCGAGCTTGCGCAACACCGCGGATTTGCCGGTGCGCGTCTCGGTGTGCCACTGGCCCGCGCCCGCGCGACCCGTGAGGAGCGCCAGTGGGTAGTCTTCGTCGGGTCCCTCGGGCGGTTGGCGCGGATCGCCGTGGCGAAAACGCGCGCGGCCGTCTGCGTGAAAGAATACGCCGTCCGCGAAGAGTCGGCGCTGCGGCGCCGGTCGCGACGCGCCGGCCGGACAGGGCCACTGGATTCCTCCCTGCTCCTGCAGGGCGCCGTACCCCTCGATCCCCGAGAAGTCGCAGGGCTGTCCCGCCGAAAGCTCTTGCAGGATTCGGAACGCCGCCTCGGGCGAACTCCAGCGCCGGATGCCTTCGGCGCAGCCCCAGTACTCGGCGACCAGCCGGAAGATGTGGAAGTCGGCGAGTGCCGCGCCGGGCGCTCGGGCGACCTTCTGGATCAGGCCGATGCGGCGTTCGGAGTTGATGAACGTGCCGGTCTTCTCGCCCCAACCGGCCGCCGGGAGAAAGACGTCGGCGCGCCGCGCCGTGTCGGTCGTGTGATAGAGGTCCTGGACGACCAGGCAATCGAGCTTCTCCAGCGCGTCGCCGAGGCCGCCGCTGTCGATCCAGGAGTGCACCGGGTTGGTCGCGACGACCCACAGTGCACGGATCGAACCGGCGCGGATCTCGTCGACGATGCGGTCGTACGGCCAACTCTCGCCGGTCGGGATGCGGGACACGTCGACCCCGAGAATGCGCGCCACCTCGGCGCGTCGCTCCGGTTCGAAACCGCGGCCGCCCGGCAGGCAGGTGATGTTGCTGAACAGCCGCGAGCCCATCGCGTTGGTCTGTCCGGTGATCGAGTTCGCGCCGGTCCCGGGCCGGCCTATGTTGCCGGTCATCAGCGCCAGGTTGATGATCGCCTGCGCGGCGCGCACTCCCTCGTGACTCTGGTTGATCCCCATCGTCCACCAGAACGAGACGCGCCGGCCGGGGCGGATGAGCGCGGCGAGTTCGAACAGCTGTTCCTCGGCGAGCCCGGTCTCGCGCGCCACGCGCGCCGGTGTGAAGCTCTCGACGTGGCGCGCGAAGTCGTCGAACCCGTCCGTGTGCCGCGCGATGAAGTCGCGATCGAGCCACTCGCGCCGCACGAGGATGTGCGCCAGACCGTAGAGCAGTGCGAGATCGCTCTTCGGCAGCGGCGCGACGTGGCGCGTCGCCGCCGCCGCGGTTTCCGTCAGCCGCGGATCGATGACGACCACCTCGGGATTGCGCGGATTGCGCAGGACGCGATGCCACAGGATCGGATGGGCGATGGCGGGGTTGGCGCCGATGAAGACCAGCACGTCGGACTGTTCGAGATCCTCGTAGGTGAACGGCGGCGCGTCGAACCCGAACGACTCCTTGTAGGCGACGTGGGCGGTCGCCATGCATTGGCGGGTGTTGGAGTCGCCCGCGATTCCCATGCCGCCACGCGCGACCTGTCCCAGCAGGGCCATTTCCTCGGTGGTGATCTGGCCGGTGCTGAGGAATGCCAACGCCGCGGGGCCGTGCTCCTTCTTGATGGCGCGAAATCTCTCGGTGAAGGTGCGCAGCGCCGTGTGCCAGTCGACGGGGCGCAGCACGCCGCCCTCGCGCACGTACGGGGTGGTCGCGCGATCCGTCGCGGCCAGCGGGGTCAGTGCCTCCCACCCCTTCGGGCATGCCATGCCGGCGTTTACGGGATAGGCCGGCGCCGGGGTGAGATTGACGGCGCGCCCCCGTCGCATGTGCACATCCAACGCGCAGCCGGTGGAGCAGAAGCCGCAGACGAGGGTTCGCACCTCGTCGGGCTCGAGGCGCTCGGGGAGCCTTCCCAACGCGAACGGCGCCGCGGCCTGCGCGAGGTCGGCGCTGAGGACGCCGTCGCGGCGCAGTACGAGGTCGGAGATCTGCGCCAGCACGCTCGCCATCGACATCACGGCATGCTCGGCGCCACGGCGGCGCGGAAGAACAGGTGCCGCTCGACGCCGTCGCCCAGCAGCCACGCCGCGCAGGCGAGCGTTGCCCACGGTGCTGCGTTCGCCGACGCCGCGGCGACCACCAGCAGGGCGAGGCTCGACCCCGCGCACGCCAGCCGCGCCCACCAGGCGGATCGCAGCACGCCGGTGAGCAGGCGGCGACTGTCGCCGGGGGCGAGGGCGGCGCGGTCCATGCTTTCGACGACGAGCTTCGCGACGAGCGCGGCGGCGACGAGGACGGCGAACGCCAGGGGAGGGCGGGTGGCGGCGATGCCGTGCGCCAGCAGGAGCAACACTCCGCCGCCGGCGGCGGCCGTGAGGCAGAACACGACGTGCGTGTGCGGCCGCGCCCAGTGCGGACGCGGCGTGTCGCGATAGACCATCGCCGAACAGTGCAGGGCGGCGACCCCGGCGAGGGCGGCGAGATGAGCGAGCGCACCGCTCACCGCGAGATCGCCGAGGTCCGCCGCGATGGCGCCGCCGGCGAGCGCGACGAACAGCGACATCGCGACGATCTCGCGACTCAGCCACGAGGTGCGCAATCCGAGCACGGCGCGAAAGGCCCAGCGCGGTCGCCCGAGGTGGAATATCGCCGCCACCATGCCGGCGGCCGCGCCGACAATACCCAGAACCGCGGCGATGCCGCGCGCGACGTCGTCTTCGGGCAGCAGTCGCGAGCCGATGAAGACGCCGATGGCCGCTTGCGTCAGGGTCAACATGACGACGAGCGACGGGTGCGACTCGCCGGGAGTATCCTTCGCTTCGATGACGGCCGGTGGGGCGGGCGAACGCGACACATAGGCTGTCGTCGGTCGCGTGTGGGCGGCGTCCGGTGCGCCGGGGACGGCCTCGAAGCGCGCGGCGCAGTCGGCGGCGTCGAGCGCCGTGCCGACCAGCACGATGCGGATCGCCTCGGTCGGACAGGCCTGGACGCAGGCCGGTGCCTCGCCGTGCCCGAGGCGGTCGGTGCACAGATCGCACTTGCGGACGATGCCGCGCGCCTCGCTGTACTGCGGTACCCCGTAGGGGCACTTCATTACGCAGTACTTGCAGCCGATGCACTGGTCGTCGAGATGGCGGACGATGCCGGTACGCGGATCCTTCTCGTACGCGCGCACCGGGCAGCCGGTGAGGCAGGCGGGGTCGAGGCAGTGGTGACACGCGGTGGTGACGTGGCGCAACAAGGGCTGGACGTCGTCGCCGCCGAGCAGCAGTCCGACCGAGCGCCAGGTCTCATCGGCGTCGAGGCCGTTGCGGTTGTGACAGCCGGTCACGCACGCCTTGCACCCCGTGCAGCGGTCGAGGTCGACCTCGAACGCATACTGCTCGCCGGGCCGCGGCGCGGCGGTCGGCATGAGCCGGCGATACTGCGCGGCCCGTGTGTCCAGCTCGCCGCGGTCGTGGGCGCGCGCGAAGGTCTCCGCGGCACCGAGATCTTCCTGCTCGCTCAAGAGCGCGGCGAGGAACGAGGGGCCGTCGTACGCGGCCGCCGCCGGCGCGGTCATGCGGCGCGTCCGTCGACGCCGTGCGCGCGTGCGCACAGCGAGCGCTCGCGCTCGAGGGCCTCATCGGTCGGCGCGGCGATGAAGACGCGGCCGTCGCCGTCGACCCGCACCGGGAACGTGAGCAAACCCGGAGTATCGTCGCCGAGCGGGGCGCCCGTGCGCAGGGAGAAGGTGCGCTTGTGCATCGGACAGGCGACCTTCGGCTCGCCGTCGCGCTCGCCGGTGATGCCGCGCCACAGGACCTGTTCGTTCCAGTGCGGGCAGCGATTCTGCACTGCGCGCCACTCGTCGCGCGCCGCGAGATGGAAGACGGCGATCTGCACGCCGCGGTAGAGGACGCAGGCACCGCCGTCGGGCGGCACGTCGTCGCGGTGGCAGACGGCGATCCAACGCTCAGACATGGCTCGTCTCCTCGGTCGTGGCGGCGCCGTTGGAGTGTCCGCCGCTGGTATCGGCGCGCGGCAGCGCGAGCAGGCCGCCCCCCGAGGCCGGGCGCTTCTGGCCGCGTTCGCCGGTGAACGCGATCGAGGGATCGCTGTCGGTGGCGTTGACGAACGCCTGAAACCGGCGCCGTTTCTCCGGATCGTTGACCACCTCGCGCCACTCGCAGCGGTAGCCGTCGACGGCGGCCTGCATCTCGGCATCGAGCTGCGCGCAGATGCCGAGCGCGTCGTCGATGACGACGCGGCGCAGATAGTCGATGCCGCCGTCGAGTTCCTCGAGCCAGCGCGCCGTGCGGGTGAGCGGATCGGCGGTGCGCACGTAGAACATCAGGAACCGGTCGATCAACCGGATGCAGGTCTCGTCGTCGAGTCCACCGGCGAGCAGGACGGCGTGGCGGGGCTTCGATCCGCCGTTGCCGCAGACGTAGAGGTTCCACCCCTCGGACGTGGCGATGATGCCGAAGTCCTTGCCGCGCGCCTCGGCGCATTCGCGGATGCATCCTGAGACGGCGGACTTGAGCTTGTGCGGCGCCCGCAGGCCTTTGTACCGCTCCTCGACGCGGATGGCGAAGGCGACGGAGTCGAGCAAGCCGAACCGACACCAGGTCGAGCCCACACAGCTCTTCACGGTGCGCATCGCCTTGGCGTAGGCGTGACCGCTCTCGAAGCCGGCCGCGATCAGCTCGGCCCAGATGTCGGGCAGCTGCTCGAGCCGCGCACCGAACATGTCGATGCGCTGGCCGCCGGTGATCTTCAGGTACAAGTCGTACTTGCGCGCCACGACACCGATGGCGATCAACTTGTCGGCGGTGATCTCGCCGCCCGGAATGCGCGGGACGACGGAGTAGGTGCCGCCGCGTTGGATGTTGGCGAGAAAGCGGTCGTTGGTGTCCTGGATGAACGGCTGCTCGCTGGCCGGCTCGGCGTGGATCGATGCCAGAATGGAGGCGACGACGGGCTTGCACGCCTCGCATCCGCCGGCGCCGCGCCCGTGGCTGGCGAGCACTTCGGCGAAGGTGCGATGGCCGCGCACCCGGATCAGGTCGAACAGCTCCTGTCGGCGCAGTTCGAAGTGCTCGCAGATGCGGTTCTGCACGGCGACGCCGGCGCGCCGCAGCTCCGTCTCGAGCACCTGCTTTATCTGCGGCGCGCAGCCGCCGCACCCGGTCGCCGCTTTGGTGCAGGCCTGGATGGCGGGCATCGTCGTGGCGCCGCCGGCGACCGCTCCGACGACGTCGTCCAGGGTCACATTGTTGCAAGTGCACAGCAGGCTGTCGCCGGCGAGGTCAGCGACATCTCCGGTGCGCGCGACGCTGCCGTCGACGATCAGGGACAGGGGCCGTTCGGCAAGCGGTTCGGCGCGCCGGAACAGGCGCAGCAGGTTGGCGTAATCCGAGGCGTCGCCGACCAGCACGGCGCCGAGCAGGGTGCGCGTGTCGCGCCGGATGATGAGCTTCTTGTAGACGCCGGCGACTTCGTCGCGGACGGCGACGTGGGTGTGATCGGCTGTCGGAGGCGCCGTCGACTCGCCGATCGAGGCGACTTCGACGCCGAGCAGTTTCAAGCGGGTCGACATATCGCCGGCGCGGAACAGCTTGTCGAACCCTGCCACCTGCGCGGCCGCGACATCGGCCATCTCGAAGCCGGGAGCGACCAGACCGTAGACCGTGCCGTCGTGGCTGGCACATTCGCCGATGGCGAAGATCGCGGGATCGGACGTGCGCATCGCGGCGTCGACGGCGATGCCGCCGCGCGGTCCGAGGGCGAGCGCGCAATCGGCGGCCAGTTCCTGGCGCGGCCGGATGCCGGCCGAGACGACGATCATGTCGACGTCGAGCGTCTCGCCGCCGTCGAACGCGAAGCGCAGTGACCCGTTCGGCCCGTCGGCGATCTCGGTGGTGCGGACTCCGGTGTGCACGTGGACGCCGAGGGCGCGGATCTTGTCGGCCAGCAACTCGGCACCGTCGCGGTCGAGTTGGCGCGGCATCAGCCACGGCGCCGCCTCGACGACGTGCGCGGTCAACCCGAGGTCGTACAGAGCCTTGGCGGCTTCGAGGCCCAGCAGGCCGCCGCCGATGACGGCCGCGGACCGACAAGAGCGCGCGCACTCGCGGATCGCATCGAGGTCCTCGATGGTCCTGTAGACGAAGACCCCCGGCCGCTCGATGCCGGGCAGCGGCGGGATGAAGGGGGCGGATCCGGTCGCCAGGACGAGCTGGTCGTACGCGAAGGCGCGGCCGTCCCGACAGCCGACGGTCTTGCCGCCGCGGTCGATGGACGTCACCTCCGCGCCGACGTGCAGCTCGATGCGTTGGTCGCGATACCAGGAGCGCGGCGCGATCTCGAGGTCGGCGGCGCTCACGCCGGAGAAGTACTCCGTCAGATGGACGCGGTCGTAGGCCGGCCGCGGCTCGTCGCCGAGGGCGATGACGCGAAAGCGCTCGCCGCCGCGGCTTTCGCGCAACAGGGCGCAGAACCGCTGTCCGACCATTCCATTGCCAACGACTACGACGGTTTCGGGCATGCCGTGTCCCTCCTGTCAGGCCGCCGCCGGATGGGCGGTGTCGCCGGCGAGAAAGCCGATGAGCTGCTCGCGCAGCGCGTAGTAGGCGGAGTCCTCGAGGAGTCGCTCGCGCACCCGCGGGCGCGGCAGGTCCACGTCGAGGATCGCGCCGACCCGGGCGCGCGGGCCGCTCGTCATCATGACGACGCGATCCGACAGCAGCAGCGCCTCGTCGACGTCGTGCGTGACCATCACCGCCGTGATCGCGTTCTTGCTCCACAGCGCCAGCAAGACCTCCTGCAGATCGACGCGCGTCAGCGAGTCGAGCATGCCGAACGGCTCGTCGAGCAGCAGCAGCTTGGGCTGCAGCGCGAAGGCGCGGGCGATGCCGACGCGTTGTTGCATGCCGCTCGACAGCTCGCGCGGGTGCTTGAAGAGCGCGGCGCCGAGTCCGACCAGGTGCAGGTAGTACGTCGCGATCTGGCGCTGCTCGTCGCGGCTGGCGTGCGGATAGACCTGGCGGACGCCGAGCATGACGTTCTCGAAGGCGCTCAGCCACGGCAGCAGGCACGGCGCCTGGAACACGACGCCGCGATCGGGCCCGGCGCCCTCGATCTCGCGGCCGTCGAGGACGATGCCGCCGCTGCTGAGCGAGGTCAGGCCGGCGATCATCGACAGCACGGTGGACTTGCCGCAGCCGGAATGGCCGATGATCGTCAGCAGCTCGCCGCGGTGCACGTGCAGATCGAAATCGGCAACCACCGCCAGAGGTCCCGCCGGCGTCGGGTACTCTTTGGTGACCTGGTACAGCTCGAGATAGGCGCTTTGCGCTCGTTTCATTATGAGCCTCTATGGGTGCGCGACCGGTGCGCGGCGGTGCGAAGGGTGCACGTCCGGCAGCACCGGCAGGGGCGCGGTGTCGGTGGTGGTGGCGCGCCGGCCGAGGTCGAGCATGTACTGGTTGACCTCGTGGCGGATTCGTTTGAAGTCCGGGTCGTGGTTCACTCCCTTGCGATCGCGCGGCCGGGCCATGGGAACGCGAAAGCTCGGCCCGAGGGTGGCGCGCGGTCCCTGGGTGAGCGGAATGATGCGATCGGCGAGGAGGATCGCCTCATCGATGTCATTGGTGATCCACACGACCGTCTTCTGATCCGCCTCCCAGATCCGCTCGATCTCGTCTTGCAAGGTGCCGCGGGTGAGCGCGTCGAGCGCGCTGAGCGGCTCGTCCAGCAGCAGGATCTTCGGATCGATCGCGAGCGCCCGTGCGACGGCGACGCGCTGGCGCATGCCGCCGGACAGCTCGGCCGGTCGTTTGCGCGCCGCCGCGGTGAGGTTCACGAGCGCGATCGCGCGTTCGACGCTGGCGCGGCGCTCGGCTCTGGAGCGATCGCGAAAGACGTGGTCGACGGCGAGGGCAACGTTCTCGTACACCGTCAGCCACGGCAGCAGGGAGTAGTTCTGGAAGACGACGCCGCGGTCGGGGCCCGGTCCGACGATCGGCACGCCGTCGAGTTCGATGCGGCCACTATCGGGCATGGTGAGTCCGGCGAGGAGCGATAGCAGCGTCGACTTGCCGCTGCCGGAGTAGCCGATGATGGCGACCAGCTCGCCGCGCTCGATGGCGAGATTGATGCCGGTCAGCACTTCGTTGCGGCGGCCGTTGCCGGTGTACGATTTGCTGACCGCGCGGACGTCGAGATACGCCATTTGATCACCCCTGTTCGCGGCCGAAGCTGCCGAGCCTCTGGAGGGCGATCATCATGCGGTCGAGGACGAACCCGATGATGCCGATGGTGGCGACGGCGACCATGATGTACGCCAGCGTCTGGCTGCTGCCGTTCTGGAACATGTCCCACACGAACTTGCCGAGGCCCGGGTTCTGCGCGAGCATCTCGGCGGCGATCAGCACCATCCAGCCGACCCCGAGCGAGAGGCGCAGGCCGGTGAAGATGAGCGGCAGCGCCGCCGGGATCACGACCTTGGCGACGGTGCGGAACCAACCGAGCTTGAGGACGCGCGCGACGTTCAGGTAGTCGCGCTCGACCGAGGCGACACCGAACGCGGTGTTGGCCAGCGTCGGCCACAGCGAGCACAGCGATACCGTCACCGCGGAACTGATGAACGACTTTTCGAAGAGCGGGTCCTCGGAGGTGTAGAGGGCGCTGACCAGGATCATCACGATGGGTAGCCATGCCAGCGGCGACACGGGTTTGAAGATCTGGATGAGCGGGTTGATCGCCGCGTAGAAGTTCGGACTGAGGCCCGACAGGATGCCGACCGGGACGGCGACCAGCGTGGCGATGAGGAATCCCGCGAACACCGTCTTCACGCTGGTGGCGATCTGATCGAGATAGGTGGGCTTGCCCGAGTAGCGCCGCGGCTTCCAGACCTTTCCCGCGGTCTCCCATTCGACGCGCATGGTTTCCATGCGCGCGTTGAAGTCGCTTTCCTTCTGGCGCTCGGCGCGGTGCTCGGAGAGGAGATCGCCGGCGGCGTTCCAGACGGCGAGCGGCCCCGGCACGGCGCCGATACTGGTTTCGATCCGCGCCGCCGCTGTCGACCACGCGAGCAGGAAGATCGCGAAGGCGAGCGCCGGCAGCCCGACCGTGCGCAGGAGTTGCAGCAGTTGGGCCTTCGGCTCTTCACCGAAGAGCAACCGCAGGACGGGTACGATGAGATCGAACCCGGCCATCTCGAAACCGCGGATCACTCGCGCGCGTGTCGTCACGTCAATCTCCTCACTTGGCGGCGCCGGGCGACGGCTCGTCGGCCGTGCGCAGTTGGGCGCCCTGGATGCCGATGGCGAACTGCGACAGGTAGTGGTTGGGTCGTCGCCCATCGAAAGCGATGCCGTCGATGAAGCCGTCGTCGGCGGGCTTGTAGCCGTCGGTCTCGGGCAGATCGGTCGCGGTGAGGTGTCCCTCCTCGATCAGCAGCCGTGCGGCCTGTTGGTAGATGTCGGGGCGGTACACGCGCCGCGCGATGTCGTCGTACCAGGCGTCGGGTTTCTCTTCCGCGATCTGCCCCCAGCGCCGCATCTGGGTGAGAAACCAGACCGCGTGGCTGTAGTACGGATAGGTGGCGTGATGGCGGAAGAAGACGTTGAAGTCGGGCATCGCGCGCACGTCGCCGCGGGCGAACTCGAACGTCCCGGTCATGCTATTGGCGATCACCTCGGGGTCGGCGCCGACGTACTCGCTGCGCGCCAGGATGGTCACCGCTTCGCGGCGATTGGCGTCGCTGGCGTCGAGCCATTGGCCGGCGCGGATCAGCGCTTTTACCAGCGCCACCAGGGTCGTCGGATTGGCCTCGGCCCATTCGCGCGTGACCCCGAAGACCTTCTCCGGGTTGTTCTTCCAGATCTCGTAGTTGGTCACGACCGGCACGCCGATGTCGCGAGAGACCGCCTGTTGGTTCCACGGCTCGCCGACGCAGTAGCCCTGGATGGTCCCTTGCTCGAGCGTCGACGGCATCTGCGGCGGCGGCGTCACGGAGAGGAGGACGTCGGCGTCGGTCGTGCCGGTGGTGTCGCCGCCGGTGTAGTAGCCGGGACTGATCCCGGCCGCCGCCAGCCAATAGCGCAACTCGTAGTTGTGGGTGGAGACCGGGAACACCATCGCCATGCGCAACGGCGTGCCCTGTTGTTTGTGGGTTTCGACGATCGGGCGCAGAGCGCTGGCGCTGATCGGATGCGGCGGCTTGTCGACGGCGAGCGCCGGATCATGCGCCTTCATGGCGTCCCAGATCGGCTTCGACACCGTGATGGCGTTGCCGTTCAGATCCATGCTGAACGGCGCGATCACGTCCGCCCGGGTGCCGACGCCGATGGTCGCGCCGATCGGCTGCCCGGCCAGCATGTGGGCGCCGTCGAGTTCGCCGCTGATCACCCGGTCGAGCAGGATCTTCCAGTTCGCTTGCGCCTCGAGCGTGACGAACAGGCCCTCGTCCTCGAAGAATCCGCGTTCTTTCGCGATGACGAGCGGCGCGCAGTCGGTGAGCTTGATGAATCCGAGCCGCAGTTCGTCCTTCTCGACGTCGAGCATCGCCGCGCTGCCGCCGGCGGCGACCAGTACCGTCGCCAGGGCGGATACGAAGCGCAGCGGCCAGGTTGTGTTCATCGCGAATCCTCCGGGTCCAGAAAACAAAAAAGGCGCCTGCACCGATCGTCGTTCGATCGGTCAAGACGCCTTTGTCTCGCGAAAGCGCCCGCCGTTGGACGCGTTCGATAATCTTGTAATCCAAGCTCCGTGCCAGATGCCGCGCCGCGTTATATCAACGCTGCCGCGGTGTTGCCCTGCGTCGAGCGTGCCCATCGCGCGGGCAACTGCCGCTCCCGTGGGCAGCAGAGGCGCGATGTGGTTGTGTCAGCCGCGCATTCTGTCGATCGCGATGAGCGGATGGGCGATGTCGAACGCGGAGAGGTATTCGCGCCAATGCGCGGGATCGAAAACGCGGCCATCGATGAAGCCGTCCGGCCCCATGCGCATTGGAGCGGTTGCGTCCGTGAGAGTCCACGGCGAACCGTGTTGACCTTCGACCTTCGAGTTGACGGCGGGGGTCGCGATGTCGAGCGGCGCAGCCGCGTCGCGGTAGAACCCGGGCAGGTAGACGCGCTCGGCGATTGCGGGGAGGTCGCAGGCGCGATCGATCTGGCCCCAGCGCCACATCTGTCCGAGCAGCCAGAGCGCGTGCGACTGCCAGGGGAAGGTGGCGGCATAGCGGTGGAACACGTGGAAGTCGGTGTTGTCGTCGCGCTCGACGTCGTCGAATTCGCCCAATAGAGACGGGCGGACGGCGTCGACCGGCGCGTCGATGAAGCTCTCGCCGGAGATGACGTGCGCCGCTTCCAGACGGTGTTCCGGGTCGTCGAGCCAGCGCGCCGCCTCGACCAGGGCGCGGATCAGTGCCGCGTGGGTGCGTGGATGCTGGTCGTGCCAATCGCGCGTGACGGCCAGCACCTTCTCGGGCGAGTTGTTCCAGATGTCGTACTTGGCGACGACCACTTTTCCGCAGCCGAGTTGCGAAGCGTAGGAACTCCACGGTTCGCCGACGCAGAAGCCGTCGATGTTGCCGGCGCGCAGCAGGCCGACCATGGTGGGCGGCGCGGCGACGATGATGCGCAGGTCGCGGTCGGGATCGATGCCGGCCGCCGCGAGCCAGTAGCGCAGCTCGTACATGTGCGCCGAGAAGGGAAACACGGCGGCGAGGGTCAGGCGGCGGTCGCCGCCGTGGCGCCGCGCTTCGATCGCCCGGCGGAGAGGGCGGGCCGAACGCGGACGCTCGGCCATGCCCGCCGGGTCCAGTTCGGTCATCTGACGAAACAACTCGGGCGAGAGGGTGATGGCGTTGCCGTTCAAGCCGAGACTCAGCGCCGTGACCAGCGGCGTGGAGAATCCGCCGATGCCGAGATCGGCGGCGAGCGCCATCGGGGCGAGAACCGGAGCGGCGTCGAGGATGCCCGCGGTCAGTTTGTCGCGGATGTTCGACCACGAAGGCTCGCGCGACAGGGATACGTCGAGTCCGACCTTGCGAAAGAAGCCGCGCTCCTTGGCGATGATGATCGGCGCGGCGTCGGTGAGCGGCACGAACCCGAGGCGGACGCGGGAGGGTTCGGAGTCGGTGGGATCCCTGTGGTGCAATGCGTTCGCCGATGTCATCGCAGCCCCCTCAGCTAAAGCAGATCGACCATGTTGAGGACGCTGCGGGCGACTTCGACGAGACGCATGTTGCGAGTCATCGCCATCTTCCGCAGCGCCTTGTACGCCTCGTCCTCGCCCATGCCGCGCTTGGTCATCAGCAGGCGCTTGGCCTCGTCGACCAGTTTGCGTTCGTCGAGAGAGACCCGCGCGCGTTGCAACTCGTCGCGCAGGGCCTGCATCTCCTCGAACCGCGCCATCGCGACATCGAGCACGGAGCGCACGCGCTCTCGATCCACACCGCGTACGACGTACCCCGCGACCCCCGCGCGCACCGCGGCGCGAATGGATTCGGGATCGCCGTCGTCGACGAACATGACGATCGGCCGCGGATTCTCCGCGGTCAGCCGGTGCATGTCCTCCAGCATGTCGCGATCCGGCGACTCCATATCGATGATGATGACGTCGGCATCGGTGCGATCGAGCGACGCGTAGAGGTCGACCCCGCAGGGGATGGTGGCGAGAACGTCACACCCCGACGCGCGCAGCGCGTCGGCCAGCACCGACGACCGCCGCGGGCTCTCGTCGACCAACAGCACACGAACGGGACGAGGGCTCTGCGGGAGGGACATCGGACGATCGTATTCCAAGACCGCACGTTGCCATCGCAAACATCGTGCCGTTGCGGATCGATCGCCACGGGCACAACTCCGCGACGCCGCAGCCGGACGATGGCATTCGCTCCTGCCGCATCTTTGAGCAGCGGTGCAGCCGAACGAAGCTGTCAGCGTACCCGTTGGCCCCTTCGCCTCCTGGCGCGATGGCGCTAGCTTGAAACTCCGTCTGTTGGTTTCAGTTCCGCCAGAGGAACGAGCTGATAGCCGAGTTGGCGGGCGGAAGAGATGATTGCGTGGAGTC
>Ga0307505_10001127_pt1 | contig 23331 bp, 22 predicted proteins | sample 23_S_MG_FD_202183 | JGI IMG/M metagenome (GOLD analysis project Ga0307505, IMG submission 202183) | Soil microbial communities from Populus trichocarpa stands in riparian zone in the Pacific Northwest, United States - 23_S | ecosystem: Environmental > Terrestrial > Soil > Riparian zone > Trees...
GTTCGAGTCGCTGCGCAGCGGCGGCCGCGGCGGGAGCGGAATGCACCATCGCACACGTTCGGCACTGGTCATTGCGGAGGTGGCGCTGGCGATGATGCTGCTGGTGGGCGCGTCGCTCCTCGGACGCAGCCTCATGAAGCTGCTGGACGTGCAGCTCGGCTTCGACCCGTCCGGTCTCGTGACGATGCAGGTGCAGGCGTCCGGGCCGCGGTACGACACCGCGGAAAAGACCTATGGCAACCATGACGCGATCCGCGACGCCGTGCGCGCGGTGCCCGGGGTGGCCGAGGTGGGGCTCGTGTCCGAGCTTCCGCTCGGCGGCGGGTTCGACCAGTACGGGATCACCGATCGGGAGCGGCCGGCGCAGCCGCTGGGGGGCGCGGATCGCTACGCCGTGACCTGGGACTACATGCGCGCCATGCGCATCCCGGTGGTGCAGGGCAGGGCATTCACCGACGCCGAGTCGCGTGACACGACGGGCAGGGTTGCGATCGTGAGCCAGTCGCTGGCGCGACGCATGTGGCCCGCGGGGAATGCGATTGGGCGGCACATCCGCATTGGCGGGGGCGAGGATCGCCCATGGTTCGAGGTGGTGGGAATTGCCGCGGACACCCGCCATGCGGGGATCGACGAGCTCGTGTCGCAGCAGGTGTACACACTCGAGCGGCACTGGCAGTGGCCACAGGACGTCATGACCCTCGTGGCGCGGGTGGACGGCGACCCTCGCTCGGCGATGGGCGCGATCCACGCCGCGGTGCGCTCGGTGGATCCGCTTCAGCCGATCACGCGCATCGCGACGATGGAGCAGGTGGTGGCGCGCTCTACCGGTCAGCGCCGGCTTGGCGCCACGATGTTCGTGGCGTTCGGGGCGATGGCCCTGCTGCTCGCGGCGGCGGGAATCTACGGAGTGCTCGCGGGCGCGGTGGCGGCGCGCACGCGGGAGATCGGCGTCCGCGCCGCGCTTGGCGCCACGCCGGCGCGCATCTCGGCGCTGGTAATCCGCCAGGCCGGAGTGATGGTGATGGCGGGGCTGGCCGTGGGGGCGACGCTGGCGGTGGCGCTGTCGCGGTATCTCCAGGCGCTCCTGTTCAGCGTGCCGCCAACCGATCCCGTCGCGCTGATGCTTGCCGCGATCGTCGTGGGGGTCGCGGCGCTGGTGGCGAGCGCCGCGCCGGTCTTACGGGCCAGCAGCGTGGACCCGGTCCAGGCGCTGCGAGGCGAATGAGCCGCTTGCGTGCGGCGCGTCCGCAAGAAACGCCTCGATCCGCCCGGCGTCGCGCTCGGCGTCCTCCTCGCCGAGCTGCATGATGACGCGCAGGTAATCCTCCTGGAACAGGATGAGGCTCAGCATGTCGGCGCTGCGGCTGCTCCGCGTGCCGAGCCCGCGCGTGAGGTAGCGGAAGAAGCCCGGCAGCCGCGGCTCGAACTTGCGGGCGATGCGCCCGAGATCGCGCGAGGGCCGGATCACGAGGTTGTCCACCTCGCGCAGCCCGCCGCGCTGCTCCGGCGGCACCCTGCGGAGCAGCTGGTTCACCGTGTTCAGCCGGCGGATGTCCTCGTCCACCTGGTCGAGGAACACCGCGTTGAACAGGATGCCAAGCACCTGCGCCGGGGAGGGGTAGCCGTCAATCGCGCGCACCGACGCCTCCTCGATGGTTCCCGCGTACCGCGTGGAGATCGCGATGATGCGCGTCGCGCCGAGATGCAGCGCCGGCGAGAGCGGCGCGGTCAGACGCACGCCGCCATCGCCGTACCACTCGTCGCGGATCCGCACCGCGGGGAACAGCATCGGGATGGCGCTCGACGCCATGATGTGATCCACGGTGAGGCTCGTGGCGTGGGTGCGTCGCTGCGGCCGCTGCCAGGGCTCGATGTCGCGCCCCTCGATCCACGTCACCGACTGGCCGGTGCTGTAGCTCGTGGCCGTGAGTGCCACCGCCCGGAGCGCCCCCGAGTCGATGTTCCGCCGGATCCCCGCGATCGGGGCGTCCGGTGCCACCTGGAGCGTGTCGGAGAGAAAGCGGCGCAGGGGAGCGGTGTTCACCAGCCCGCGTCTCGGTTCGTGCGCCGACATGCCCCCGCCCACAAGCCGCAGCGCCCACCGCAGCATGTTCCTGGCAAGTGGCAGCGTGTTGACCTCGAACACCTTCTCCGGGGTGAGCGACAGCCAGAGGTTCACCAGCGCCTCGGTGGACTGTTCCAGCGTTCCCGTGTGGCTGGCGAGATGGACGGTGTTCACCGCCCCCGCCGAGACCCCGGTGAGGATGGGAAAGCGGAGGTGTGGGAAGCAGCGGGCCAGCCCGCGGAGCACCCCTGCCTGGTAAGCGCCACGCGCGCCGCCGCCGCCCAGCGCGAGCGCGAGCGAGTGCTCTGCCCCGAACGACGGTCTGTCAGCGGAGGAGGGCAGGGGGTTCCCCTGGTGGTCAGGCGAGCCGGGCAGTGAGGACACGCTACCTATATATGGTGGTGACACGCAGTCACCAAGTAGTGTTGTCCCGAACCGAGTGAATCATGCGCCTCGCCTTGGCACTTCCGCTCGTCCTCGCCGCCTGCACCCGCACCGGGTCGGCGCCGTTCCCGACGCACGAAGACCAGGCGGGGAGGGCGAGTGATGCTGTGTCGTCCCAGCCTGCATCGAGGGGAGGGTTCGTGGTGCAGCTCGGGCGGGACACCATGTCTGCCGAGACCTTCGAGCGCGCCGGCAACCGCATCACCGGGCGCATCGTGCGCCGAGTTCCGCGCACCACGGTGGTGACGTATACCCTCGCGCTCTCTCCCGCAGGGCAGCCGCTGCATCTCGAGTACCGCACCCGGCTGCCGGATGGCAGCCTGCCGCCCAACGGCTCCGAGTCGATCGCCGTGACCTACCGCGCCGACAGCGCCATCACCGAGCTGCGACGCGATCCCCCCGACCGGCGCGCGGCTGCCGCACCCGCTGCCTTCCCCGACATCGATGGCTCGGTGCTGTTCTTCTGGCTGCCCGTCAACGCGCTGCGGATGAGCGGCTCGGACAGCATGACGTACCTGTCGCATGCCCCGGGGAACCCGAACGCGGGGCGGACGGCCGTCGCGCGCCGCGAGGTGCGACGCTACTGGGTCTACTACTTCGGGTCCCCCATGGAGATCACGGTGGACGACAGGGGAGACCTGCAGTCCATTGACGGCACGCGCACGACGTTCCGCATCACCGCCACGCGCCAGGACATCGTGAACCTGGATGAGATCGCGCGGTCGTTTGCGGAGCGGGAACGCGCGGCAGGCCCGCTGACGGTTCTCTCCCCAAACGATTCCACCGTGGCCCAGGTGGGCGCGACGCACATCACCGTGCGGTACGGCCGCCCGTCCGCGCGCGGCCGGGCCATCTGGAGCGAGCGGGGAGCGCTGGGAGACACGCTCTGGCGCACCGGCGCCAACGCGGCCACCCGGCTCGTCACGACGCGCGACCTGAGCTTCGGCGCCCAGCTGCTCCCGGCAGGCACCTACGTCGTGACGACACTGGCCATCCCGGGGCGGTACCAGCTGATCTTCTCCGCCGAGGGGCGCGAAGTGCTGCGAGTGCCGCTCGCCACCAGGCTGCTGGAGGCTCGAGTGGAGATGTTCACCATTCGGGTGCACGCGACCGGCGGGAACGCCGACCGTTTCGTGATGCAGTGGGACGATCGGGAGCGGTGGGCCGATTTCGCTGTTGCAATTGCAAGAAATTGACGATATTCTTGCAAGTACATGACAGCTCCCGCACGCCCCCAGGAACGGCCCGACGCCGCACCCGTGCTCGCACGCGCGGTGCTGAACGCGGCGGAGCGCCTGGGGCTGCGCAACAAGCACCTCGCGGCGGTCATCGGCACCAGTGAGGCCTCGGTGTCGCGCCTCGGCGCGGGCCGCGGGCTGGAGCCGCATACCAAGGAAGGGGAGCTCGCGCTCCTCTTCCTTCGGCTCTTCCGGTCGCTCGACGCCCTCGCGGGCGGCGACGACGAGAAGGCACGCGCCTGGCTGCACGCGGACAACTCCCACGTGCGCGGCGTGCCCGCCCAGCGCATCCGCACCGTGGAGGGTCTCGTCGATGTCGTCCAGTATCTGGACGCGATGCGCGGGCGACTCTGAGATCCGCTCCCTGCGCGCCACCCCCTGGCGCGCGGTGGAATCGCAGCACCAGCTCTCCACGCGCAAGCTCGTTCAATCGGCCGCCGAGCAGGAGCTCCTCGAGGAGCTGATCGATGGCGCGAAGCCGCCCGCACTCGCGGGCGTGCGGCTGCACTACCTGCTCTCGACGCCATTCCGCTACCCGCCGCTGCGGCACGGCTCGCGCTTCGGCACCCGGAACGAGCGCGGGATCTGGTACGGCTCGGAGACGCGTGAGACAGCGTTCGCCGAGGTCGCGTACTACCGGTTCGTGTTCCTTGCGGGTACCTCGGCGGAGCTCGGCGGCGTCGCCACGGATCTCACCCTCTTCCGGGTGCAGGCGCGGACGAAGCGTGGGGTGGATCTCTCGCGTCCGCCCTTCGACCGGCACCGCCGCGCGATCGCGTCGCCCGCGAAGTACGCCGAGTCGCAGTCGCTCGGCGCGGCGATGCGCGCCGCCGGCGTGGAGCTCGCGCGGTACCCCTCGGCGCGGGACCCGAACGGCGTCAACGTCGCCGCGTTCACGCCCCAGGTATTCGGCAAGGCGAAGCCGAAGGACCTCGAGCAGTGGCGCTGCCTTGCGTCACGCGATCGGGTGGAGCTTGCGAAGCGGGACTACTTCGGCCGCGAAACGCTGGAATTCGATCGCGGCCCGTTCGAGGTGGACGGAGCGCTGCCGTCGCCGGCCGTGTAGACCGCGATCATCAAGGGTCGACGCGTGCGCACGACACATTGTGGTCGAACGCTGCGGCCGTGGTGACCTGCGTCAGGTTCGTTCCGTCCACCCGCACCATCCACAGGTGCGCAACCCGTTGCGACTCGGGCGCCGTGAACAGCAGCCGGGAGGCGTCCGCCGTCCAGCACAGCGAGTAGATGTTGAAGAGCGCCATGTTGGTGGCCTGCGACGGGACGGAAACCACTGTCGCAACCTCGCCGGTTGCGATCGAAAGCACACGAACGAGCAGCTCGCCGGACCGCGGCTCGAGGAAGGCCACCTGTTGGCCATCCGGGGACCATCGCGCGGCGTGCACCGCACTCGCCTGCGTCGTGGTGTAGAGCTCCGTGGTGTCGTGAAGGGCGGAGATCTTCCAGATCCCCGCGCGGCAGACGATGAGCAGGTCATCCGCCGCCGACCGCTCCACCGGCGTGGCGAATTCCGGGTGTGGGCATGCACCCGCCGAGGAGCTGAACAGCACCTGCGCGGAGGGTGGGGCGCCGGTGGCCGAGATCCGCGCGATGGTGGCGCCCGAAGCCGCGAACGCCGTGGGGTAGACCAGGCTCGTGCCGCTGGATTCCCAGGTAGGCATTCCCTCGAACTCGACCGTCTGTGTCAGTCGCAGGGGAGGCCCGCCGATGTCGAACACGTAGAGGTCATACCCGTTCGCGAGCTCCGGGGCGGGTGTCGTGTAGGCGATGCGCGTGCCGGACGGGGACAGCGCTGCGCCGCGGACACTGGCGTCGCTGGCGACGATGGTCGAGGTCTGCGTCGCGGGATCGATGAGGTAGAGCGCCACGCCATCCTCGGAGTGCCTTTCGAGCAGGACGCGATGGGCGCCGAGCGCTGCGAATGGAACGGCCTCGAGCGGCGTCGTGATGCCGTGAGGCGCCTGCGTATCCCTGCAGGAGGCGCACAACAGGAGCAGTAGCAGGACGTGCCGCATCGGTACCTCCATTCGGCCTCAACCATGAACGGTCGGCGCCGGCCGTACGCTCCAAGATAGCGCTGCGATGTATCATCAGTGCATGAAGACACTCCTTGCTTCGCTGGTCCTGCTCTCCGCTTGTGCGCGCGCGACGGTCGAGATCCAACCGCTCGCGGAAGGCCTGGTCCGCCCCGGACTCGACGTGTTCCTCTCGAGCGTTCCCGCTGGCCTGCGCGGGAAGCGCGTGGGGCTCATCACCAACCATTCCGCGATCGGTCGCGACGGACGATCGGCGATCGACCTGATCGCCGCGCATCCGGACCTGACGCTCACCGCGCTCTTCGCGCCGGAGCACGGCATCCGCGGCACCGTCGCCGAGGGCGCGAAGATCGAGGATGAGCGCGACTCGAAGACGGGGCTCCCGATCTACTCGCTGTACAAGACCGAGGATCGCGGCCCCGCCGACTCGATGCTCGTGAACGTGGACGCGCTGGTGTACGACCTCCAGGAGGTGGGCGGCCGCACCTGGACTTACGTGTCCACCATGGCGCTCTCGATGATGGCGGCGAAGCGAAAGGGAATCCCGTTCGTGGTCCTCGACCGGCCCAATCCCATCGGGGGTGAGATCGTCGAAGGTGCTCCGCTGGACCCGCGATTCAAGTCGTTCGTCGGGATGTACTCCATCCCCGCGCGGCACGGAATGACGGTGGGCGAGCTCGCGCGCCTGTTCAACACCCGGTTCGGCATCGGCGCGAACCTCATGGTCATCCACGCCGCCAACTGGAACCGCTCGCAGTGGTTCGAGGACACGGGACTGCCGTGGGTGAACCCGTCGCCGAACCTGCGCTCGCCGGCGGCACTGAAGAATTATCCGGGCACGGTGTACTTCGAGGGGACGAATCTCAGCGAGGGGCGGGGCACCGAGCGACCCTTCGAGCAGGCCGGCGCGCCCTGGCTGGACGCACCCGCCGTGGTGAACGCGATGAACGCGAAGGGGCTGCCCGGTGTGCGCTTCGAGGCGATCACGATGACGGTGCTGCCAACAGCCGCCAAGCACCCAGCCCTCACCATCCCCGGCATCCGTTTCATCGTCACCGACCGCAACACGTACCGCCCGGTGCGCACCGCACTCATCGCGATCGAAGAGATCCGCCGCCGGCACCTCGCGGACTTCAGGTGGAGCGGAAGCCTCGACCGGCTCGCGGGCACCGACCGCGCGCGACTCGCCATCGAGGCGGGCACGCTGCCGGCCCTGCTGGATGAGTGGGACCGCGAGGCGGCGGCGTTCCGTCAGGGCGTGTCGGAGCTGCTGCTCTACCGCTGATGGGCGCCGGGAGCGCGCCTACGCTCGCTCCACGTCGGTGCGGACGATTCCCGGGATCTCCATGATGACGTCGGCGCCGTAGGCCCGCGACGGCGTCTGGAAGCCAACCGGCGCGACGCCCGCCAGCGCCATGCGCGCGAGCCGCACCGCGGTGAGCGCGGTCATCGTGTAGCCATCGGGCCCATGCAGCACCGACTCGGCGCTCCGGCCGTCGCGCGCGACGATCTCTCCCCACAGCAGGCTGCGCGTGCGCGCGCGGGCGCTCGCGTCGGGACCGGCCGGCCCCCGCCGCACGCGGTTGATCAGCGCGCGACGCACGATCCCGGTGCGCAGCAGCGGCGCGAGGTAGCGCGAGGCGATCATCGCGCGGCGCATCCCCGTGGACGTCGTCATGTACACCTCCACGTTCGGGATGCCCGTGCTGTGGAAGGCGGTGGAAACGTCTCCCCACGGAATCGTCGATGCCAGGCGCAGCCGGCCGTCGCCGAAGTCGATGCGGCGCGCGCGCCAGCCCGCGGGAACGGGCATGATGCGTCCCGCGCGTCGCACCGCGCCGGGCGCGCCGAGGTTCTCGACCATGGTGGAGAGGGTGCCTCGCGATGCCCCTCCCGCGGCGACGAAGGCGAGCGCGAGATGCTCGGCGTGAGGGACGCGGCGCGCGAGGTGCGCGGCCAGGCAGTCCGAGGGGACGACGTCGAACCCCGCGCCGGGGAGAAGCATGACCTGCGCGGCTCGCGCCTCGGCATCGCGCGCGGCAAGACCCTCGAACACCGCGATCTCCCCGGTGACGTCGAGGTAGTGCGCGCCATTCCGGAGGCACGCGTCGGACACCGCGCGCCAGGTCCGGCTGAACGGGCCCGCGCAGTTCAGCACCACCGTGACACCGCGCAGGACGGCGTCGAGCGCGCCGGCCTCGTCGAGCGATGCCACCCGCCATTCGAGTCCGAAGCGCTCCGCCAGCTCGCGGACCGCCCCGGCGTTGCGTCCGGCCAGGATGGGGCGCAGCTCGCGCGCGATTGCCTCCTGGATCACCAGTCCGGCGGTGTACCCCGTGGCGCCGTAGATGAGGAGCATGCAGGAAGTGTAAGGCCCCTGGGGGCTGGCGGTCGCCATTTCGCGCTGCAGATTCGCGAGCATGAAACCACAGGCCTGGTTGCCCCTCGCGGCCGTCGCGCTCATCGCGTGCGGCGTCTCCAGCCGAACGCCGCGCCTCGTGGGCGCCGACGCACCCCCCGTGGCCGTGCGGTCGTCGGACACGCTCAAGGTGCACATGAAATCGGGCGCGCTGTACATGCTCGACGCCTGGACCGTGGACACCGCCGCTCGCGCCATCCGCGGGGCAGGGACGCACTACGACCTGCACCGATCAGCGACGCCGGCGCCGGACGCGACGATCCCCATGGACTCGGTGGCGCTGTTCGAGACCACCGACGCGGCCGCCGCCTGGCCCCTCGGCATGCAGGGCATGGCCGCCATGGCGACGCTCGGCGCCTACGTCAGCGCCGTGTGCCTCGCGGATCCGAAGTCGTGCTTCGGATCCTGTCCCACCTTCTACCTCGAGGGTGACGAGCCGGACCGCGTGCACGCGGAGGGGTTCTCGGCGAGCGTGGCGCGGGTGCTCGAGGAGCGCGACGTGGACGCGATGCCGCGTGCAAACCTGCGTGGGCGCCGCGTGACCGTGGTGATGAAGAACGAGGCGTGGGAGACCCATGTGGTGCGCCGCGTGAATCTCCTCGCGGCGCCGAGGCCCGCCGGCGGACGCGTCCTTGCCGACGGCGACTCCGCGTTCATCGTCGCGAACCGCGTCCACGAGATCCGCTCCTGCGCCGGAGAAGAGGGCAGCTGCCTCGCGGCACTGCGGTCGCTCGATGACCGCGAGCGACACTCCGCGGCCGACTCGCTCGACCTGGCGTCGCGCGAGTACGTCGAGCTGGAGTTCCCGCGGCCGGCGGGACGCGCCGGGGTGGTGCTCACCGCGCGCAACAGCCTGATCACCACCTTCCTGTTCTACCAGTCCATGGCGTACGTGGGAGCGAACATGGGGGCGATGGTCGCCTCCTTCGAGCGCGGAGGACGCACGTTCGCCCAAGCGCACTTCGCCATGGCGAGGCTGCTCGGCGACATCGACGTCGAGCTGTGGGATGGGGAGCGATGGATTCCCGCGGGGAGCTTCGGGGAGCCCGGGCCGATCGCCGCGGACACGAAGGTCATTCCGCTGCGCGAGCCGCTGCCGGACGGCGACGCGATCCGGGTCCGCCTGCGCATGGCCCGCGGCAACTGGCGCCTGGACTGGGTCGCGCTCGCCGAGCTGGGTGAGCGCGCGCCCGTGACGCGGATTGCGCCGACGCTCGTGAAGCACGGAGTCAGCGTCAGCCCTCGGGCGCTCGAGACGCTGCGCGACTCCGCGCGCACGCTGGTCACGATGCCCGGCGACGAGTACCGGCTCGTGTACGACCTGCCGGCGCCGGCGGAGTCGCTCGAGCTGTTTCTCGAGAGCGAGGGCTATTACTACGAATGGCAGCGGCGGGAATGGATCGCCGAAGAGGACGCGACCCTCGCCGCGATGGTGGTGATGAACCCGGCGGAGCTGTTGCGCCGGCTCGCGCCGACCTACAAGCGCGGGGAGGCGCGAATGGAGCAGTTGTTCTGGGAGAGCCGGTTCAACAGCGCCATGGAGCGGGGAGGGAATCATGCGCGTCGCTAGCGGCCTGCTGCTCCCTCTCGTGCTGACCGGGTGCGTGCTCCGGGGCGCACCGATCTCGCCCTATGGCCGCGACGTCACCGTACACGTCGTGGGCGAGCCGGTGCGCGGCGAGCTGATTGCCGTCACCGCCGACACCATCTGGGTGCTGCAACCATCCATGCTGCGGCCGGTGGCGGTCCGGGATCAGCGCAGGGTAGACGCCACCCGCCACAGTTTCGGGCTCCGCCGCACGATGCGCTGGATGGTGACGGCAGGGATCGCGACGGGTGCGGCATTGTTCATCTCGTGCAACTCGTACGAATCGAGCGGCGACGGCACCGGGGACACCGGGGGATGCCTGCTGGTCATCCCCGGGACGACGGCGGTCTTCGCCGCGGCGGGCTTCCTGTTGGGGAGCCTGAACGAGCGCCACACGAAGCTGCGTGTGTCACCCGCCGAAACAGCCCGCCTGCGTCCGCTGTCCCGGTATCCGCAGGGCCTGCCGGACTCGGCGCGTCTGATCAGGTCGGCACCCGCACGATCTTCCCCATGAACAGGATCGTGCCGGACAAACGCTCGCGGATGGCGAAGAGGAAGGGCCGGTCCACACAGAGGCAGGGAGGGCCGCTCACGACGCGGATGCCGGTGTTCGTCACCGCGGCCGCCTCGGTGCCCTCCTCGTTCACGAGCACGAAGCTCTTGTGCTTCACGAAGGCGATGAACACCTGTTCGTCGGTCATCCGCCGGAAGCGCGCGGCGCTGCGGCTGAACGCGTCCGTCATGCCAAGCGCCTGAAGGTCGTCCTTCAGCTCGCGCTCGTACTCCATGGTGAACCGCGGGAGTCGCACGTTCAGCTCGCGCAGCTGGTCCGGTAGTGCGTCGATGATGCGGGCCCACTGCCCGGCGTCCAGCGACGCGGCATACGCCGCGATGTCGGTGCCCTGCGGGGGCATCACCACCGTCATCACGAAGGCACCGTTGCCGTACGGAAGCTCTCCGACCGCGGCATTGTCCACGAAGGTGAACCGACCGGTCCCCTGCTCGTCGTCGCGCCGCATCATCGGCACCTGCTGGTCGCCGCCGCGCGCCCTGAACGTCTCCGTGCTTGTCTTCGACGGGTCGAACTGGTCGCGCCAGGATCCCTTGAAGTAGATGGCGTTCACGAGAAACATGACGTCGCTGCCGTCAATCTCCTCCAGGATCGTGGGGATGCGCCCGTTGGTCTGCGCGCTCACCCAGTCGTTGACGGCGCGGATCGTCGTCGCATCGAAGGGCGCGTGGGCCACTTCTGCCGCGAAGGTCGCGCGCACTTCATCGATGAAGGGCTGCTTCACCGGAAAGCCCTGCCTGATCCACGCTGAGTTGGCGATGCTGAAGGTCGTGCTGGGATCGAGGCCCCGCTCGAGCGCCATCAGCCCCGCATAGCCGCGGTTGATCTCATCGAGGCTCGCTGCGCCGAACCCGAGCACGGCGCTCATCTGCTCGAGGGTGCTGCCAGTGGCGCCATTCATTGCCATGCCGAGCGACATGCTGACGCTCAGCGGGGATACGAAGACGTTCGAGTCCGGCTGGGCGGCATTGAGGCCGCGGAACAGCCGGAGGCTGAAGGCGTTGGCCGCGGTCGAGATGCGCTGCTCGTCGGCGGTGAGCTCGCGCGGCAGGGCGGTGAGCAGCTTCGGCGCCCGCCCGGGCTCGTTGGCATTAGTGCAGGCGCAAAGCGCCGTGAGCGCGATGAGTGCGATTCGGTGCATCGAGTGTCTCATGATGAAAGAAACCTGCCCGATGGCCGCGAGGTCACAAGCTCAATGACTACCGAGCTGGAGGATGAGCAGCACGCCGGCGTATGACGCCTTCGGGTTCACGTTCGCGAACAGCTGCCCCCGAAGCCGACGAGGCGGCGGGTGATGGCGCCCTCGAACACCAGCGGGATGCCAGGGGTGAGGCAGCCGTCGTCGTCGCGCGGGCAGTCCTCGATCGCGACGAGGGAGAGGCTGGTCGCGAATGCCGCGTCGCGTCCGAAAATCCGGCGCGAGCGTCCGTACAGCGCGCCGACCTCAGCAAGCTCCTCACCCAGCGGGTCGTTCGGGCTCTCGATGTCATGCTGTCAGCGGAGCTTCTTGAAACCGCAGAGGCGCAGAGGCGCAGACAAGATCAAGAGATTGTGATTGTGGGCTCGTGGCGCTCAAGACTCGCGCGCCCGTACCGAGCCACCAAAGGTCCTTCGCTGTTCTCTGCGCCTCTGCGGTTGAGCGTCAGGCTTCGGGCTGCGCGCGGCGGCGGGTGATCGGGATCGTGGCGCGACGCTCCATCGTCTCGCCCAGCAGCTCGTCCGATTCCGCGATGGGGACGAGCGCTTCCAGGATCCCGCCTACGTCGTCCCGCTCCGCGATCGCCACGATCGGCGCGGGATGCCCCACGCGGCGCTCCTCCGACCGGCGCTCCACCACGATGCGTCCGCGAACCTTCGAATCCGCGAACAGGGGCTGCACCGGCTCGGTCGCGATGGCCACATACCCGCCACTCGGCAGGGTACGACGATACACCGGCTCGCTCGGGTTGAGGCTCGCCTTCTCCGTAAACCACATCGGATGCTGCGGGAGAGAGGTGAAGAGGGGGGGAACGACTCGGCGAAGTTAAATGCGGCCTGACGGGCCCGCCACACCCATCTTTCAGGCACTCCGCATGCGCAGTTCGAGGTCGTGATGCACGTCACACTCGCACCCCCTTCTATATGAACGCGCTTCGATGGATTGCGCTGGCGGCCGCGCCGCTCGCCCTCGCCTGCAGCGGCGCCGCCGATGGCGGCACGCAACTCGGCACCTCTCCACCCCCAACCGACGCACCGCAGCTCGCGCGTGAGGTCGTGCTCCAGGGCCTCTCCAGCCCATGGGACGTTGCCGTACACAGCGACGGCGCGCTGTTCTTCACCGAAAGGTGCCGCGGCCTCTCGGTGCGACGCGCGGATGGCACCGTCGCCCGACTCTTCGGCACCGCGGGGTCGGCGCTCGTCGCCTCCGACCTCCAGTGCTCGGGGCAGAGCGGGGTGCACGGCGTTGCGCTCGATCCGGCCTTCGCCACGAACCGCACGATCTACGTCTACATGCTGTCGAGCCTCCTGTCGCCGAGCACGAATCGCGTGGTGCGGCTGGTGCTGAACAGCGGCTACACGAGCGCGGGCAGCCGCACCGACATCATCACCGACATCCCGTTCAAGAGCGCCGCCAATGGCGCGGGCGGCGTGGGTGCGCACAGCGGGGGACGCATCCGCTTCGGCCCCGACGGATTTCTCTACGTGGGCACCGGCGACAACCACAACCCGAACCTGCCGCAGAGCCCCACGCTCCTCGGTGGCAAGGTGCTGCGCGTGACGACGACGGGCGCCGCCGCGCCGGGGAACACGCCGCCGGCCGGATTCGACACGCGCATCTTCACCTACGGCCACCGCAACGTGCAGGGCATCGCGTTCAGGCCCACCAGTGGCGACGTGTACATCGCGGAGCACGGGCCGAACCACAGCGACGAGGTCACGCGGCTCACGAACGGCGGGAATGGCGGATGGGATCCGCGGAACCGGCCGTCGCTGAGCTGTCCCGACGGCTACTGCGGATACGCGGGGAACGCGACGACGATGCCGATGACCGACGTCGCGCGCTTCCCGAACGCGCTGTTGGCGGCGTGGAGCAACAACGGCGCGTCGCAGGGCATGGGTCCGGCGGCATTCCTCTCCGGCGCGCAGTGGCGCGCCTGGAACGGACGCCTGGCGGTCGGAATCATGGGTGGAACGCGGCTCGTGCTCCTGACGCTCGACGCCGCGGGCGCGGTGACGGGCGCCGGGAACGCGCCTCTTCCGGCCACGCGCTACCGCGCGCTGACGCTCGGACCCGACGGCGTGCTGTATGTGGCAACCGACGCCGGCGAGATCTGGCGGGTGACGTCATCAACCGCGCCGTGAGCTGAATCGGCGCGGATCGCGCTCTTTCGGTACCCCCTGCGCCGAGCGTAACTTCTATCGTGGAGCCGCACCCTGACCCGGAGTGACCGGTGCCAGTGACGGCCAGGTTATCGAGACTGTTTATGAGCGCTTCGGCGACGAGATCGTCGATGAGCTCGTGGAGTGGCTCAACGCCGTGGATGCCACGTATCGCAGCGAGCTGCGTGAGATCAACGAGGTGAACTACTTTCGCTTCGAGGCGAAAGTCGAGCAGCGTATCGCAGAGCTGCGGGCCGAGCTCCTCACCGTGATCCGCGCCGAGAACGGGAGCCTCCGCACCGAGTTCGGGATCCTCCGCACCGAGGTGGGAAGCGTCCGGACCGAAATGCAGGCGCTCAAGGCGGAGCTGATCAAGTGGATGTTCCTGTTCTGGGCGGGCACCGCACTCGCCGGGCTGCTGCTGCGCTGATCGGCGGCGCGGCCAGTCGCCCTCTCCCGGCCCGCAATTGAAGGATTTCGGGGGCTCATCCGTTCTACTGGTGTGAGCACCTCGGAGTGGGACCTCATCCAGCAGTGCCGGCGCGGACGGAGTGCCGCATTCGCGCCGATCGTGGCCGGCCACCAGCGCGACGCGCTGGTGCTCGCCGAGTCGCTGCTGCTGGACGCGGACGACGCCGCCGATGTCGTACAGGAGGCGTTCATCCGCGCCTACGCGAACCTCGGCCGCCTGGCTGACGGGAGCAAGTTCGGTCCCTGGTTCCGCGCCATCGTGCGGAACCGCTGCCTGGACCTGCTCCGGTCGCCGGCGCGCCGCGGACGCGAATCACTGGACGCCATCGCCGACGAGCCACGCGTGGAGGCTGGCGGCACTGCGCGCCTCGAGCGGGAGCAGGTGGCAGTGTCCATTCGCACCGCGCTCGGCCGCCTGCCGGCCGCGCACCGCGAGGTGCTCGTGCTCAAGGAAGTGGAAGGGCTTGGCTACGCGGAGATCGCGAAGGCGCTCGGCGTGGCCGAGGGAACCGTTGCCAGCCGGTTGTACCATGCGCGCGCCGCGCTCCGGCGCGCGCTCGCGGACGCCGGCATCAATTCACGGGAGGGCGCATGAACGAACATCCACTGGAGGCCATCAGCGCGTTCGCCGACGGCGAGCTGTCTGGCGCCGAGCGCGAGCGCGTGGAGCGGCACCTGGCGGGGTGTACCGAATGCGCCCGCGAGCTGGCACTCATTCGATCCATGGGGGACGCGATGGCGCGACAGCGCGAGACGGAGACGAGAGACCTGTGGCCGGGGGTGCATCGCCGCATCACCCAGCCCATCGGCTGGATCCTCGTGGTGGCCGGGGTGGTGGTGTGGGCCGCCCTCGTCGTCACCGAGTGGTTCCGGCAGGGCACGCTCACGCCGGAGTGGCTCGCATCCACGGCCGTCGGTATCGGCGTCGCGCTGCTGGTCGTGGGCGTCGTGCACGAGCAGTATCGCGAGTGGCGTGAGTCCCCCTACAAGGACGTGGAGCGATGATCCTTACAACGACCGACGAGATCGTGGACCGGAAGATCGTGAAGGTCCTCGGCCTCGTGCGCGGCAACACCATCCGGGCGCGCCACATCGGGCGCGACATCACCGCCATCATTCGCAACATCGCGGGCGGCGAGGTGGTGGAGTACACAAAGCTTCTCGCGGAATCGCGGGAGCAGTCCATCGATCGCATGGTCCAGGACGCCGAGCGGCTCGGCGCGAACGCCGTGGTTGGGGTGCGCTTCTCGACATCCATGGTGATGGCGGCAGCGGCCGAGACCATGTGCTATGGGACCGCGGTTATCATCGAGAATACCTGAGGAAACGAACCATGCGAGGACTGTCGAAGTCGGGACTGGGCGTGGCGTTCGCGCTGGCCCTCTGCCCCTGCACGGCACGCGAGGCGCGGGCGCAGGAGAGCGTGATGCGCCTTGACACTCCCACGGGCGCGCTGCACGGGACGCTGCTGCTGCCGGCGTCGGCGCGGCCTCCGATGCCGGTGGCGCTCATCATCGCGGGGTCGGGGCCCACCGACCGCGACGGCAACTCCCCGATGCTGCCCGGGAAGAACAACGGACTCCTGATGGTGGCGGAGGCGCTGGCGGCGCGCGGCGTGGCGTCGCTGCGGTACGACAAGCGCGGGATCGGCGCGAGCATGGCCGCGATGAGGCGCGAGCAGGACCTGCGCTTCCCCACCTACTCCGACGACGCGGCCGCGTGGATCGAGCAGCTGGCCGGCGACCCGCGATTCTCGAAAGTACTCGTTGTGGGGCACAGTGAGGGCTCGCTCCTCGGTATTCTCGCGGCGCAGCGGGGGAACGTCGCCGGCGTGATCTCGCTCGCGGGACCGGGGCGGCCCATCGCCGAGGTGCTGGGGGAGCAGCTGCCGACGTTCCTCGGCGCCGGAGCGCTGCTGGATGAATCCCGGCGCATCATGGCGTCGCTGATGGCCGGCACCACGGTGGACACGGTGCCCGCCGGGCTGATGATGCTGTTCCGGCCGAGCGTGCAGCCGTACATGATCTCGTGGCTGGGGATCGACCCGGCGAGGGAGGTTGCGAAGCTGGACGTGCCGGTGCTGGTGGTGCAGGGCAGCACGGACATCCAGGTGTCGTTGCTGGACGGGGAGCGTCTGGCGAACCATGGGAAGAATGCGACGCTCGTGACCGTGGACGGGATGAACCACGTGCTCAAGGAGGTGCGGGAGCCGGCGAAGCAGGTGGCGTCATACTCCGACCCGGCGCTGGGGCTGCACCCCGGGATGGTCGAGGCGCTGAACGGATTCGTGGACCGCATCGCGCGCCCATAGGCAAAAGGTCTGTCGGCTTTGCGGTGCCGGCGGTAGTATGTGCCGGTGGATTCCCACCCAGTCTCGCTCAATGTGAATGGCCAGGCGGTCGAGCGCACCGTCGAGTCCCGCCTCCTCCTCAGCGACTTCCTCCGGCACGAGCTGAACCTCACCGGCACGCACGTCGGCTGCGAGCACGGCGTCTGCGGCGCCTGCACGATCCTCGTGGACGGGGAGGCCGTTCGATCGTGCCTCATGTTCGCGGTGCAGGCGCACGGCGCCGACGTGCGAACGGTGGAGTCGCTCGGCACCGAGGCGGCGCTGCACCCGATCCAGGAAGCGTTCCGCGAGACGCATGCGCTGCAATGCGGATTCTGCACCCCGGGCATCCTCATGACGCTCGTGCCGTTCCTGCGCGAGAATCCCTCGCCCGGCGAGGACCGGATTCGGGAGGCACTGTCCGGCAACCTCTGTCGCTGCACCGGCTACGCGAACATCGTGGAAGCGGTGAAGCGCGCCGCCGCCGCGAGCAGCGCCGCGGAGCCCGCCGCCCCGTGAGCGCGCCGGCGCAGCGCCTCGTCGGGCAGTCGGTTCGACGCAACGAGGATGCGCGCCTGCTCACGGGCCGGGCGCAGTTCGTGGACGACGTCCGCGTGCCCGGCATGCTCCACGCGGCCTTCCTGCGCAGCGAGCACGCACACGCGCGGCTGCGCGGCGTGGACCTCGCGCGCGCGCTCCAGCGTCCCGGCGTCGTCGCGGCCTTCGCGGCGGACGACCTCGGCGGCTACTGGCAGCCGGGCCCGCTCCTCGTGCCGCCGCCACCGATCGCGGGGCTCGAGTTCCATCAGGCGACGCAGGTGCCGCTCGCGCGCGGCAAGGTGCGCCACGTCGGCGAGCCGATCGCGGTGGTGATCGCCGAGAGCCGGTACATCGCCGAAGACGCGCTGGACGACATCGTGCTCGACCTGGAGCCGCTCGACGCGGTGGTGGATCTCGAGCGCGCGCTCGCCCCCGACGCGCCGCGCATCCACGAGCAGCTGCCGTCCAACCGCGCCGCGCACGTCGTGCAATCGAAGGGCGACTGGGAGAAGGCCCGCCGCAAGGCGCACACGGTGATCGCGCGCCGCTTCCACTACGACCGCGGCGTCGCCGGCGCGATCGAGAACCGCGCGGTGGTGGCGTCCTGGGACGCGGCGAACGAGGAAATGACGATCTGGGACACGACGCAGGCGCCGATCCCGATCCGCAACGGCCTCGCCCGGATGCTGGGCCTTCCGGAGTCGCAGGTGCGGGTCATCGCCCCCTTCGTCGGCGGGGGATTCGGCCCGAAGATCATGATGTACTACCCCGAGGAAGTCGTGATCCCGTGGGTGTCGAAGCGGCTCGGCCGCCCCGTGAAATGGGTGGAGGATCGGCGCGAGAACTTCACGGCGACCACGCAGGAGCGCGGCCAGGTGCACGACGCCGAGATCGCGCTCGCGAAGGACGGCACCATCCTCGGCGTGCGCGACACGTTCCTGCACGACACCGGCGCGTACGATCCCTACGGGCTCACGGTGCCGATCAACAGCCAGTGCACGCTGCTCGGCCCGTACCGCATCCCGAACTACCTGAGCGAATTCAGCGCGGTGTTCACCACCAAGCCGATCGTGACGCCGGTGCGCGGCGCCGGGCGACAGCACGGCGTGTTCGTCATCGAGCGGCTGCTCGACATCGCGGCGCGCGAGCTTGGCATGGACCGCGTCGAGATCCGTCGCAGGAACTTCCTCAAGCCGCGGGAGTTCCCGCACGACCACAAGATCATCTTCCAGGACTTCCAGCCACTGGTCTATGACAGCGGGAACTACGAGCCCGCGCTGAAGATGGCCGCCGAGATGATCGGCTACGAGGAGTTCGTGCGTGAAGAGCAGCCGCGGCTGCGCGCCGCCGGCAAGCACGTCGGCATGGGGATCGTGGCGTACATCGAGGGCACGGGCATCGGTCCGTACGAGGGCGCGCGCGTCACGGTCGAGCCCAGCGGACGGATCCTCCTTGCCACCGGCGTCGGCACGCAGGGGCAGGGGCATTTCACGTCGTTCGCGCAGATCGTGGCAGACGAGCTGGGCGTGGCGTGCGACCAGGTGCAGGTCGTCACGGGCGACACGCGCACCTTCGGCTGGGGCACGGGCACCTTCGCGAGCCGCGGGGCGGTGGTGGCCGGGAGCGCGTGTCACGCGGCGGCGACGGCGGTGCGCGAGAAGGCGATCGCGCTCGCGGCGCGCCTGCTGGACACGAAGCCCGCAAAGCTCGACGTCCGGGGCGGACGGGTGTTCGCGCGCAATGACCCGGCGAAGGGATTCACGCTCGCCGAGCTGGCCCAGCGGGCCAACCCGCTCCGCGGCGCGGTGACGCCGGGGAGCGAGCCGGGGCTCGAGGCGACGAAGTACTTCGGTCCCTCCCGCGGCAGCACGGCGAGCGGCGTGCACGCGATGCTGGTGGAGGTGGACGCCGAGACGGCGCAGGTGGAGATCAAGCGGTACGTCGTCGTGCACGACTGCGGCGTGCAGATCAACCCGATGATCGTCGCGGGGCAGATCCAGGGAGGCGTGGCCGCCGGGATCGGGAACGCGTTCTTCGAGCAGCTCGTGTTCGACGACGGCGGGCAGCTGCTGAACGCGTCGCTCATGGACTACCTCCTCCCGACGGCGATGGACGTGCCCACGGTCGAGATGGGGCATCTCGAGACGCCGTCGCCGCTCAACCCGATCGGCGCCAAGGGCGTCGGCGAGGCGGGCGCGATCCCCACCGGCGCGCTCTTCGCGCAAGCGGTGGAGGATGCGCTGTCCGGGACCGGAGTCGAGATCACCGAGATCCCGCTGTCGCCGGCGCGGCTGTTCACGCTCATGACGGAGCGTCGCCAGGGTCAGCGACCCGGCCCGGCGGAGCGTCGCGAGACACGGGGACGCGCGCTGCGGATCCAGGGAGAGTACGATTTCGAACGCCCACCCGCCGAGGTCTACGCGCAGCTGCTGGACCCGGCGGTGCTGGCGAGCGTCATGCCCGGCACGAAGCGGCTGGTGCGCGATGGCGACCGCTACACCGGCGTCATGGACGTCGGGCTCGGCCCCATCTCGGCGGCCGAGTTCACGCTGGCGGTGGAGCTGCAGGACGCCGTTCCCGGGAAGAGCTACGCGATGCGCATCGACTCGCGCGGCAAGCTCGGATTCGTGTCGGGCATCGCGACGGTGCTCCTGGCCCCGGGCGCGGCGGGTTCCGGGACGCGCATGACCTACAGCGCGGAGCTCCAGGTGGGGGGCACGATCGCGGCCGTCGGCCAGCGGATGCTCGACTCCGTGAGCAAGGCGATGAGCGCGCAGGGCCTCAAGGCGCTGGACCGGATCATCCGCGCGGGCACGGCCGGAGCGCGGGCGTGAAGCCGGCCGCGTTCGCCTTCCATCGCGCGACGTCCGTTGACGAGGCGCTGACGCTGCTCGCGGCGAATCCCGGCGCGAAGCCGCTGGCGGGAGGGCAGAGCCTCATTCCCGCCATGAACTTCCGTCTCGCGCAGCCGCCTGCGCTGGTGGACCTCAATGGCGTCACCGAGATGGTCGGCATCACGTCATTCCGAGGGAGCGAAGCGACCGAGGAATCCGTACGTGCAGATTCCTCGCATGCGCTCGGAATGACAGGTGCCATCAGGATCGGCGCGATGACGCGGCACGTCGCGGTGGAGCGGAGCGATGCGGTACGTCGCCTGGCGCCGCTCCTCGCGGAGTCCATGCCGCATGTGGCACACCCGCAGATCCGGAGTCGGGGGACGTTCGGCGGAAGCCTTGCGCATGCGGACCCGAGCGCCGAACTGCCGGCCGTGATGCTCGCCCTGGGCGCGCGGTTCGAGCTGCGTCGGCGCGGCAGCCAGCGCTGGGTGGACGCCGCCGAGTTCTTCACGGGGCTGTTCGTCACCGCGCTCGAGCACGGAGAGCTGCTCACGGCGGTGGAGATCCCGGTGCGCGCGCCCCGATCGGGCCACGCGTTCATGGAAGTGGCGCGTCGTCATGGCGACTATGCGCTCGTTGGCGCGGCCACCGAGCTCGCGCTCGACGAGTCCGGCACGGTGCGGTCGGTGCGGGTGGGCCTGCTCAGCGTGGCCGATCGTCCGGTGCTCGCCCGCGCGACGGAAGCGCTGGTGGGGCAGCAGCCGACGGACGAGGCGATTCGCGCGGTCGGTGAAGCCGTGCGCGCCGAGTTCGATCCGCCGTCGGACATCCACGCGGATGGGCGGTATCGCCGCCAGCTCGCGGCCGTGCTGACGCAGCGAACGCTGGCGCTTGCGGTGCGTCGCGCGCGGGAGGCCAGCCGGTGAAGTGGCTGCCCGAAGGGATCGTCGCGAACCTGGGGGCACCGCCGCCGTCACGGTTCGTCGGCGCGGACCTGGCGCCCGTGTCTGCCGAGCGTCGCACATGGGGGCTGTGGCATTTCGCGGCGCTCTGGGTGGGGCTCAGCGTGTGCATCCCGACGTACATGCTGGCCGCGGCGCTGATCCAGTCCGGACTGAGCTGGCAATGGGCGCTGGTCGCGATCCTGCTCGGGAACGCGGTCGTCCTGGCGCCGATGCTCGTGAACGCGCATGCCGGCACCCGCTACGGCATCCCGTTTCCCGTGTATGTGCGCGCGTCGTTCGGCCTCCGCGGCGCGCACGTGCCGGCGCTGTTGCGCGGCCTCGTCGCCTGCGGCTGGTTCGGGATACAGACCTGGATCGGCGGGCTGGCCATCCACGAGATCCTGTCGCTCCTCTGGCCGGCGTGGGCATCGCTTGGCGGCGAGTGGCGCTGGATGGCGTACGGCGCGCCCGAGTACTCGGCGTTCCTGCTCTTCTGGGTGATGAACGTCTACTTCATCTGGGCGGGCACGGAATCCATCAAGTGGCTGGAGACCGCGGCGGCGCCACTGCTCATCCTGGCGGGGCTGGCGCTCCTGTGGTGGGCGCAGTCGAAGGTGGGCGGCATCGGCGCGATGCTCGAAGGCGCGAACAGCATCGGCGGCTCAGGCGCATTCTCGTTCGGGCTGTTCCTCCCCTGGGTGACGGCCATGGTCGGCTTCTGGGCGACGCTTGCGCTCAGCATTCCCGATTTCACGCGCCTGGCCACCAGCCAGCGCGCGCAGGCCGTGGGGCAGACGCTGGGCCTCCTCACGACGATGCCGCTGTTCGCGTTCATCGGCGTTGCCGTGACCGGCGCGACGGTGAAGCTCTACGGGGAGGCGATCTGGAACCCGGTGACGCTGCTGGCCCGACTCGGACGCGAGAGCGGCAGCATGACGGTCGCGCTCGTGTCCCTGATCGTGGTTCTCATCGCGACGCTGACCACGAACATCGCCGCCAACATCGTGGCGCCAGCCACCGCCGTCGCGAACCTGAAGCCGGCACGCATCAGCATGCGCACCGGGGGCATGATCGCCGCCCTCGCCGGCATCCTGCTGTTGCCGTGGCGCCTGCTGGACACGTACCAGACCTGGCTCCTCAGCTACTCCGGCCTCCTCGGCGCCGTGCTCGGCGTCGTGGTGTGCGATTACCTGGTGGTCCGGCGCGGGATCCTGGACGTGCCGGCGCTCTATGCGGAGGGTGGCGCGTACTGGGGGCGCGGCGGGGTGAACACGCGCGCCATGATCGCGCTCGCGGCCGGGGCCCTGGTGGCGCTGGCCGGGGTCGTCATCCCGACGCTCGGCTTCCTCTTCAGCGGCGCATGGTTCTCGGCCGCGCTCGTGTCGTTCGCAGTCCACTGGATGCTCGCCCCGAAGCTGCCAGCCCTCCCCGCCAGCTAGAGTCCATGCGTCAGGCGTTCTATCGCCGAGACCCCTTCCCGAAGCCCACAGCCCAACACCAATGAAGATCTTCGACCTGTCGCAGCCCCTGAACCAGGAGTGCTCGTTCTGGCCGTACTACCCGCCCTTCGAGGTGAAGTACATCAAGCGGAAGGCGGAGCACGGGGTGAACGCCCAGTACATCCAGACGTCGAACCACATGGGCACGCACCTCGACGCGCCGCGTCACTTCGTGACGGCCGGCCGCACGATTGACGAGATCCCGGTGGAGTGGCTCTGCGGGCCCGGCGTCATCGTGGACCTGCGCGACGAGATGCACGAGCTCGCGGTCTACACCCCGCAGATGATCGAGAAGCGGGTGAAGGTGAAGCAGGGCGACATTGTCTTCCTCAACACGGGGTGGGGCCGGCACTCGCAGTTCGGGACGGAGCCGGACGAGGAGAAGTACATCCACATGCACCCGGGGGCGCATCCGGACCTCGTGCCGTGGCTGCTCGAGAAGAAGATCCACATCTGGGGGATGGACTGCATCTCGACGGATCACCCCATGAACCTCCCGATCGGCCGCTTCCTCGGCAAAGGCATGCACGGCCACTGCGACAAGGTGCGCGCGCGCGCGGAGGAGCTGTTCGGCGGGCCGGAGGGGGTGAAGAAGATGTTCCCGGACTCGGCCTACCAGCTGACGCACAACGCGCTCTTCCCGCACGACTGCATGCACGTCGAGAACCTCGGCGGGGACATCGAGGCGCCGGAGCTGCAGAACAAGCGGCTCATCCTTGGCGTGTTCCCGTGGAAGTTCCGGGGCGGCGAAGCCGCATTCTGCCGGGCGGTGGCGTTCCATGGCGAGTGGCCGTCGCAACCGTAGAGCGTGCGCGCGGTGCCTATGCGCGCAGCAGGCATCGCGCGCCGACCTTTCGCGCTGACATGGACGAGATGCTACGGAAACGGAACAGAGTGAGTGCCTTGTTCTTCCGGGATGCATCCCGGCAGACCCTTCGCGGATTGTCTGTGCACCTTTCGTCAGAGCCGTTC
>Ga0307505_10001128_pt1 | contig 23319 bp, 16 predicted proteins | sample 23_S_MG_FD_202183 | JGI IMG/M metagenome (GOLD analysis project Ga0307505, IMG submission 202183) | Soil microbial communities from Populus trichocarpa stands in riparian zone in the Pacific Northwest, United States - 23_S | ecosystem: Environmental > Terrestrial > Soil > Riparian zone > Trees...
CTGACGCCTCGAACGCGACGGCGAGGATGAACCCGCCGAAAAAGAGGTAGATCACCGGGTTCGCGTACGGCGCGGCCGCCCCGGTCATCGTGAGCACGCCGAGCAGGGGGAGGGCGACGAGCGGTAGGAGCGCCGTCGCGGGGATCGGCACCGCCTCGGTCACCCACCAGATGGCCATCCAGATGCCCAGGGCCGCCGTTCGCCACGCCGGCTCCGCGATACCGCCGGAGGGCCCCACGACCATCATTATGACGAACGCAACGGGGCCGGCAGCGAGTCGAACCAAGTGGCTCAGGGCTCGTAGTGGGAAGGTGTGAGAAAGGTGCAACCACGAGCCGCCAGCCACTAGCCGCCAGCCCCTGGCCCCTCCCCCAGGGCCGCATCGAACGGTTTGACGCAAGGCTGTGTCTATCTCCTTCGAGCATCCATTACGTGACGAGTCCCGCTGTTGCTGCTGAGGCATCGAGAGGTCGCCTGAGTCCCGAGCCCGAGCTGATTGCCAGGGTCCTGGAGGGAGACCGGCGCGCGGCGCGCGAGCTGTACGACGCGCACGCGCCCCGGGTCCACCGGCTGGTCTTTCGCCTCACTGGCGACGACGAGCTGGCACGTGAGCTCACGCAGGAGACGTTCGTCCGGGCGTTCGCGCAGCTCGGGCGGTTTCGGGGGGATTCGGCGCTGTCCACCTGGCTGCATCGCGTGACCATCAGCGTGGTCTCGAACGCGATGCGCAAGGTGAAGCGGTTCCGGGCACGTGAAACCGATCTGGACGAGGCAACGGCGGTTCCCGTGGTGACGCGGGAGGCCGATCCGGACCTGAAGGACAAGCTGCACCGGGCGATCGACGAGCTGCCCGAGATCTACCGCGTCACGCTCGTCATGCACGATGTGGAAGGCTACACGCACGAGGAGATCGCTCAGGTCCTCGGCGTCGCGGAAGGCACCTGCAAGAGCAGGCTCTCCGTGGCGCGAGCACAGCTTCGACAGAAGCTGTCGCCCTGGGCAAAGGAGTGGCTGGAATGACACACGACAACGATCCGAAGGACGGCGAGCCCGCCATGGCGAATTTGCGCGCCGCCGAGTTCCCGAAGGAGCTGCGCGCGGCTGCGCGGTCCTACAACGAACCGCCAGAGCTGACGAGAGCCGACCTCGACGACATGTGGTCGGGGATCGAGTCGGAAGCCTTCGGGGAGCCGGCGTTCCATGCGGAACGCTCCGCGTCGCGCGGGACACGAACCGCATCGCTGCCGCGCCGGCTCCGCCCGCTGCTCGCGCTGGCGGCAACGCTGGTGCTTGGCGTAGCCCTCGGGCGCTACAGCGCAAGGCAACCCGCGGCATCCGTGCCCGGAATGCCCGCGGTGGCCATGACGGACTCGCTCGCCGTGCCGCAGCCGTATCACTCCACGACGTCGCGGTACCTTGGCCAGACGGCGGCGCTGCTCGCGACGCTGCCGGCCGAGATGCGGGCCGGCCGCGGCGACGAACGCTTCGTGGGACGCGCGCAGGACCTCCTGCTCACGACGCGCCTGCTGCTGGATTCCCCGGCATCGGCCGACCCGCGCATCCGTACCCTGCTCGACGACCTCGAGCTCGTCCTCGCCCAGATCGTCCGGCTGCAGTCGGACCAGAGCAGCGAGGAGCTGGACCTCATCCGACAGGCGCTCGAGCAGCGCGACGTGCTCCCACGTCTGCGCACCGCGGTCGCCGACATTTCCGCTGACGATTAAGGAGAGAGCGATGAACACGCTCATGCGAACGTTGATCCTGGGTTCCGCGATCCCGATGATGGCCGCGGCCCAGCGCCCCGCCGCGCGCCCCGCGCCGGCTTCCCCACCCGCCCATCCGGCGCCGGTCGCGATGCCGGCGCCGGTGATCGAGGCGCCCTACATCGACCCCGTGGAGATCCGCGGCATCGCCGAGGAAGCACGGGCGATGGCCATGGAGCTGGCGCACATGGACGTGGAGCGCATGAAGCTCGACGTCGAGCACCTCATGCTCGATGCCGAGAACGTCCGGTTCCACGCGCTCGATGCCGCGAAGGTCGGCGCGGAGCATGCCCGGGTCGCGATGGAAGCCGCCCGCGTGGACGTCAATCGCGTCACGCGGGACATGAACGTCGCCGTCGGCTTCCCTGGTCTGTCGAAGGCGGATCGCCTGCTCGATGCGAGGCCGCGACCCGCGTGGCTGCGCGAGGATCCCGCCGATTCCGTGTATCGACTGGCGCGCGAATCCCTGAATCGCGGCGAGTACCGCCGCGCCGCGCAGCTCTTCAATGAAGTGACGCGCAAGTTCGCCGCGTCCGGCTACGCGCAGCACTCCGCCTACTGGGAGGCCTTCGCGCGGTACCGCCTCGGCACCACCGAGGAGCTCAAGGTGGCGCTCCAGATCCTGGAGGGGAAAGGCGAGTTCAAGTTCGACCCCAGCGGCCTCTCGCGCGAGTCGGGCGCGGACGTCCCGTCGCTCCGGGCTCGCATCCTGGGCACGCTCGCGTCGCGCGGAGATCGCCAGGCGCAGGACGCGCTGCGGCAGCAGACCGCGGTGTCCGGACGGTGCGACCGCGAAGAGGTAAGCGTGCGCGCCGAGGCGCTGGCCGCGCTGGGGCAGATGGACATGAACGCCGCGCTCCCCACGGTGCGGAAGGTGCTGGCCGTCCGCGACGAGTGCACGGTGGAGCTGCGCCGCCGCGCGCTGTACCTGCTGGGCCGGGAGTCCGTGGACGGACGCCTGCCTCTGATGCAGGACGTCGCGAAGAACGATCCCGATGCCGGGCTCCGGAGCGAGGCGTGGAGCCTCATCGGTCGCGTGGGCGGCGACCAGGCCATCCCGATGCTCGAGGACGCCCTGCGCACCGCCGACGACGAACGCACCCAGCGCGCGGCGATCACGGCCCTTGGCAACGTGAACAGCGATCGTGCCCGCCTCGCCGTCCGTGCCATCATCGAGCGCAACGATGCGCCGGAGCGCGTGCGGGCCGACGCCATCCTCACGCTGGGCCGCACCCGCAGCGACCGGATGCCGGCCCCGGAGGAGCTCACCTACCTGCGCCAGCTGTATGGGAAGCTCGAGCAGCAGAAGCTGCGCGAGGCAGTGATCACCGCGGCGGGACGCGTTCCCACCGCGGAGAATCAGGCGTTCCTGATGGGGATCGTCCGCAACCAGAACGAGTCCGCGTCGCTTCGCTCGAATGCGCTCCAGCGGCTCGTGCAGCACGAGACCTACAAGGTGGACGACATCGCGAAGCTGTACGAGATCGCCGATGCACGGTCGCTGCGCGAGCAGGTGCTGTACGCGCTGTCGCGCCGCAACGAACCCGAGGCGGTGGACAAGATCATCGACATCGCCCGCAAGGACACCGACCCCCAGATCCGGCGCGCCGCCATCTCGCTGCTCAGCCGGAGCAAGAATCCGCGCGCCATCCAACTGCTGCAGGAGCTCATCGACAAATGAGACACCACTTTGCCCTGGCGGCCGCGCTCGCGGCCGCCGCCCTCTGGCCGAACCACGTCTCGGCCCAGGCGCTGGAGAGCCGCGTGGCGTCCGCCGCCGGTCCGCGCGTGCAGTTCACGTACGCCGGCCGCGCCGGCGTGTGCGGGAACGGCCGCTCCTTCGTCCAGGTGAGCGGGAACACGTGGGTCGGTTCGTTCAACGACGGCGACCGGCGTGACGCCTGCGAGCCGGGTCCCGTGCGCGTCGTGATTGATCGCGCGGGACGCGAGGTGGTCTCGATCGCCACCTTCGTGGGCCCGGTGCCGGAGCGCGTGGAGGGCATCACCGATCTCGGCCGCGTGCGCGCCGCCGACGCCTCAGCGTACCTGCTTGGCCTGGCCGAGCGCGCCGACGGCCGCGTGAGCCGCGATGCGCTCATGCCGGCGGTGCTCGCCGACAGTAGTGACCCCACCGCGCGCCTGCTCGCCATCGCGCGAAACCAGAACGCCGCCCGCGAGACGCGTCGGAGCGCCATCTCCTGGCTCGGCCGGCCGCTCGATGAGCGCGGTCGCGCCGTGGGCGAGATCGCCGCGGCGCTCGTCGCCGTCGCGAAGGACGATGGCGACAACCAGTCCGTCCGGCAGCAGGCCATGCGCACGCTCGCGCGCCTCGAGCACGGTAGCGGCACCCCAGCACTGATCGAGCTGGCCCGGGACGCGCGGCGTTCGTGGCTGGCGCGGGAAGCGATGTCCTCGCTGAATGCCTCCGGCGACCCGCGCGCCCGCGATTACCTGAGGGAGGTGGTGCGCGCCGCTTCGATGCCGGACGACGTGCTTGCCGGCGCCATTCGCGGGCTGGGCGGCGAGTATGCCACGGGCGCGGACGTGCGCCTCATTCGCGAGAGCCACGCGAAGCTGCCCGGTGACCGCTCGCGCGAGGCGGCGATCTCCGCCGTGGCGACGTTCGGCGGCAGCGACAACGTACGCTGGCTGCTGGCGCTGGCGCGCGATCCCGACCAGCCCACGGCAACCCGGCGCCGCGCGGTGAGCCACGCGTATCGTGGCGGCACGCCGCTCGCCGAGTTCGTGAAGCTCTACGACGAGACCACGGATCCGCAGCTCAAGGATGCGATCATGTCGGTGATGGTCGAGAGCGGGGAGAAGCCGGCCACCGACAAGCTGATGCTCATCGCGCGCCAGGACGAGAGCAGCCAGATGCGGCGCAAGGCAGTGTCGCATCTCTCGCGCTCGCACGACGAGCGGGTGAAGCAGTTTCTGGCTGGGTTGGTGGAGCGATAGAACGGCGGCTTTGGGCTCTGGGCTCTCGGCTTTGGGTTGTCGGCCGAGAGCCGAGAGCCGAGAGCCGACAGCGGAAAGCCCGTTAGCCCACTTCTTCATCGAGGATGTGGTCCGCAATCGCGGCCACCTCCTCGGCTTCGCGCCACGCGTCCTCGAGCTGGCGCAGCTCTCCCTTCAGCGCGCGCCGCTCGGCATCCTCGTTCGCCGCCATCTCGAGCGCGAGACGATCGACGTCGGGCAGCCAGTGCAGCGGCGTTCGCTCCTCGCTGCCGGTGCCGCCGCGCGACCAGAACGAGCGCGTCGTGAGCCGGACGATGAGCCGCTCCGCGAGCGAGCGCCCCTCGCCGTGGCGTGACTCGTCCATCACCGCGCGCATCGCCGGCAGGCGTCCCCACGAGGAGCGGATCGCTAGGGTGCCGATGCGCCCGAAGTAGCTCTGCGCGTTCGCGGCGTCATCGAGCCGCTCGAGCGCCGACTGCACGAGCCACTCGCTGGCGCGGCCGTCGTTGAGCGCGGTGAGGATGACCCGCGCCGCCTTCATCGCCTCGCTGCCCTCGAGCACGGAGAGGCCGCGGTCGTGCTGCACCTGCAGGCGCCACACTTCCTCCCGTTCGGGACGGAGCAGCTGCGACTCCGCGAGGTGCGCCCACCGGACCGTGAGACGGGTTCCCTCGCCGCGAACGCGGGCCAGCACCTCGTGCCGCCGCGGCAGCGTCCGGATCTTCATCACGGCGCGGCGGTTGATGCCCAGCCGCCCGGCGTAGGCCGCGAGGCTGGTGGACCGGTTCAGGAGCTTCCCGCCGTACCGCCACGCCGCAATCTCCGGACGCAGGGCCGCGCCGATGCGCACCAGCTCGAAGCCCCACGCCGGCTGCGCGAGCCCGATGTTGTCCGTGGCCACCCGCAGCCGCGTGCCGCGGAACAGCCGCTCGCACTCCTCCAGCGCCTCCCACCGCTCCTCGAATGGCGTGAGGTTCCACCGGCCGCAGTGCGTGCACACCACCCACAACCGCCCCTTCGCCGCATCGAACGCGATGCGTCGCCCCACCGGAAGGGCGTCGAGCAGCTCGTTGGCGCCGAGCTCGTCGTGGCAGAAGAGGCAGGTGCTGTACACTGCAGGGGCCAGGGGCCAGGGGTCAGGGACGAGGGAGCAGGAGCTTGGTATGATAGGCCGCGGCGCGATTGCCGCCACCTCCGGATTTACCTGAACCCAGGCCCCTCGGACCCTGACCTCTGCGCGCGTTGCGCGCGCCAGCACTCGCGGCGCGCGGGGCGTACAGCTAGTGTCTCCCTACCCTGCCGCCCGCTCGCATCGCGCGGCGGCCCGCTCACCACTTCTTTCGTTGCGTATGCATCGCCACCGGTGGTTCTTCCTGGTCGCGGGCGCTCTCGTCGCCGCCGCGTCCCTCCCCGCGCAGACCCTCGACTCGCTCACCCGCAACGCGCTGCGATGGCGCACGGTCGGCCCCGGGAACTTCGAGGGGCGCGTCACGGACATCGACGGCATCCCCGGCTCCGCGACCTTCTTCGTCGCGGCCGCTGCCGGCGGTGTCTGGAAGACGACGAACGGCGGCGTGACTTTCCGCCCGGTCTTCGACACCTATCCCTGCGCGTCCACGGGCGCGATCGCGATCGCGCCGTCCGACACCAGCGTCGTGTACCTCGGGACCGGCGAGCCGAACTCGCGCAACTCGATCGAGCCCGGGTGTGGCATGTTCAAGAGCACCGACGGCGGACTCACCTGGCGCGCCATCGGCCTCGAGCGCACGCAGCACATCGGCCGCATCGTGGTGCACCCCACCAACCCGAACGTCCTGTACGTCGCGGCCCTCGGGCCCGCATGGAAGTCGGGGGGCGATCGCGGCCTGTACAAGTCCACGGATGGCGGCACGTCGTGGCAGCTGATCAAGGCCGGCGCCAACCCCACCACGGGCTTCATCGACGTGCAGATGCACCCCACGGATCCCAACACGCTGCTTGCAGCGAGCTGGGAGCGCATTCGCGGACCGTACTTCCTCAAGAGCGGCGGCGTTGGGTCGGCGCTCTGGAAGACGACGGACGGCGGCGCCACCTGGACGGAGGTCAGGGGCGGCGGCTGGCCCGAGACGGTGAAGGGCCGCATCAGCCCGCGCTTCGCGCCGAGCAACCCCAGCATCATCTATGCGATGGTCGAAGCGGACTCGGTGCGCGGCCGCCCCTCACGCCCAGGACAGACGCGCCAGCAGCTGGCGAACGGCCTGTATCGCTCGGAGGACGGCGGCGCCACCTGGACGCGCACCAACCCGGCGAACACGCGCCCCTTCTATTACTCGCAGGTGCGCGTGCACCCGCGCAACCCGAACCGCGTGTGGTTCTCGTCCACCCCGGTACTCGTCTCGAATGACGGAGGGCGCACGACGCGCACGACGACGGTGGGGCTTCACGTGGACCACCACGCCCACTGGATCGATCCCACGCGCCCGGACTACCAGGTCGTCGGCAACGACGGGGGCATCGGCATCACCCACGACGACGGCGGCGCCTGGCAGTTCGGCGGGAAGCTTCCACTCGCGCAGCCCTACGAGGTGAGCTACGACTTCCGCGTGCCGTACAACATCTGCGGCGGCATGCAGGACAACGGCAGCTGGTGCGGTCCGAGCCGGCGCAAGAGCGGTTCGGTGACCAACGCGCACTGGTTCAACTTCAACGGCGGCGACGGCTTCTTCACCGCGCAGCATCCCACCGAGCCCTGGATCCTGTTCGCCGAGTCGCAGGGCGGGAACATGGCGCGCTTCGACATGCGCACCGGCATCCGCACCCCCCTGGTAAAGCCGGCGTGGCGCCCGGTCTACCTCCAGCACGAGGATTCCATCCTCGTGACGCGCGGCGACACCGCGCGGCCACCGACACGCGAGCAACAGCGCCGCATTGACGAGTTCCGCGCGCGCCAGCGCGCCGACTCGGCGCAGCTCGACATGCGCTGGAACTGGAACACGCCGTACTTCCTCTCCCCCCACAACCCCAACGTCCTGTACGCGGCGGGAAACCGCGTGGTGAAGAGCACGCAGCGCGGCGACAACCTGTTCCTCATCTCGCCGGACCTCTCCAAGAAGCAGTACGCCAGGATCGACACCAGCATGCGCAGGACGGGGGGCATCACGCTCGACGCCACCGGCGCCGAGACGTATGGCACCGTCGTGTCGCTGGCCGAGTCTCCCATGCGGCCGGGCTACCTCTGGGCCGGCACCGACGACGGCAACGTGTGGTTCACCCGCACCGACGGGGCGCAATGGGAGCAGATCCCCGCGGGGCGCTTCGCCGGCCTGCCCGCCGGCGACGTGTACGTCACGCGCATCGAGCCGTCGCGCTTCGATTCACTCACGGCGTACGTCGCCTTCGACAACCACCGCTGGAATGATTTCGCGCCGTACCTCTACGTGACCACGGACGCCGGGCGCACCTTCCGCTCCCTCGCCTCCAACCTGCCGAAGGACGGTGTCGACAATCTCCGCGTCGTGCGCGAGGATCCCTCGAACCGCGACCTGCTGTACGTCGGCACGGCGCGCGGGGTGTACGTCTCGCTCGACCGAGGCGGCAGCTGGAGCCGCTTCATGACCGGGCTGCCCACGGTGCCGGTCTACGACCTCCAGGTGCACCCCCGCGACCGCGAGCTCATCGCGGCCACGCACGGCCGCGGCTTCTGGATCGTGGACGTCGCACCGCTGCAGCAGCTCGGCGCGTCGGTGCTGGCGAAGAGCGCGCATCTCTTCGCCCCGCGCACGGCCTTCGAATACGCCGACGTCCCGAACACCGGCCTGTCGTATCCGGGCAGCTCGGGTCACAACTACTTCGAGGCGCCAAGCCCGCCGCACGGCGCCGAGATCACCTACCGGCTCGCGAGCACCACGCGCGATACGGTACAGATCATCATCACGAACGCGGCTGGCGAGACGGTCCGCACGCTCAACGGCTCGCGCACTGCCGGCGTGCACAAGGTCGTGTGGGACCTGCGCGGAGCGGTGCCCCGGCGCGACCTCTCACCGGCGCAGCGGCGGGACAGCGCCCTCGCCGCGCAGCGCGCCTCGTTCGTCCTCGACTCGCTCGAGAAATCCGGCAAGGTTCCCGCTCCGGTGATTCGCTCGATGCGGGCCATGGCGTCGGGGCAGCTGCCGTCGGGCTTCGGGGGTGGGGGCGGCGGTGGCGGCGGCGGTGGCAACGTCGCGGTCCTGACGGCGCGGCTCGGCCCGGGCGGCGTGTGGCAGGCGCGTCCCGGTGAGGGCGGGCAGCAGGGAGGCGGAGGCGGAGGCGGCGGCGGTGCTGCCGCGATGGCCGCCGCCTTCGGGGGACTCGAGGAAATGCAGGCCGCCTTCCCCGGCGGGTTCCAGGAGATCCAGGCACTCTTCCAGGTACCCGGCCGTGCCGACGTGACCGCGCTCGGCGGCGGAGGTGGCGGGGGGGGCGGCGGCTTCGGGAACCAGGCGCCGATCGTCAGCACCGGCGATTACGTCGTGACGCTCCGCGTGGGCAACGAAACGCAGCGTCAGGTGCTCCGCGTGGAGCACGTGGGTCCGGCATTCATGCCGGTGGTCCTCACGCCGTAGGCACCTGCGGCAGCGGCCGCTGTCCGTAGAATCACGGAGGGCCCGGATGTCCGTTCAGGATGTCCGGGCCCTTACCTTTTTCCCGTGCGGGAAAAGCTCAACAATCTCATCGTCGAATACGGCGTCATCGCGCTCGTGGTCTACCTCACGAGCACGGCGCTGGTATACCTCGGCTTCTGGCTCGCGCTGCAGTTCGGCTGGCGGCCGTCGGGCGCCACGGGGAACATCGCGTTCTGGGGCACGGCGTACGTGGCCGCCAAGGTGACGCAGCCTTTTCGCATCGCTGGAACGATCGTGGTGACGCCTCTCATCGCGCGCATCTACGAGCGAGTCACCGGCAAGCGGCTCAAGCGCGACGCGCAGACTACGACTGAGGCTTGAAGCTCGAGGATTGAGGCTTGAGGCCTGAGACTCAAAACCTCAAGCGTTGATCCTCGAGCCTCGATCCTCATCCGATGAGATTGCGCGCGATCATCGTGAGGTTCGACGGCTTTTCCGCGAGGCGACGCATGAACCATGGATACCACGCCCGGCCGTAGCTGATGAGCACTCGCGTCGGCACGCCCTGCCCCGCCAGCTCCCGGCGGCCGGCGTCCTGGATTCCGAACAGCATCTGCACCTCGAACGATCCGTCAGGTACGCCGAGCTCCCGCGCGTCCTGCCGGATGCTCCGCAGCAAGGCCATGTCGTGTGAGCCGAACACGACGCGCGTGCCGTTCCCCACGGCCGCGAGGAGATCGCGCGCCAGCACGCGGTAGCGGCTGTCCACGTCCGCGCGCCGCGTGAGCGCCACGGCGGCGGGCTCGCGGTAGGCGCCCTTCACCAGGCGGATGTGCGGGGACATCGGCAGGAGCCGGGCGAGGTCTGCCGGCGTGCGGTGGAGGTACGCCTGGAGGCACAGCGCGACGTTCACGTGCTCACGCGCCAGCTTCTCGTACGCGCCGATCGTGGATTCCACGTACAGCGACGACTCCATGTCGATGGCCAGCGTCATCTTCTGCGCGGCGGCCATCCCGGCAACGGCGCTCACCCGCATCAGCGCGCGACGCTGGTCCACGTCCCACCCGAACTGGGTGAGCTTGATGCTGATGTCCGCCCCGCTGGCGGTTGCGCCGAGCTCGCCGATCAGCTGCTCGTAGTCGCGTACCGTCAGGTCGGCCGCCGCGTCGGACGCCACGTTCTCGCCGAGGTGCGTGACGATCGTCGGCGTTCCCGCGGTTTTCAGCGCCAGCACCGACGCGATCACCTCTTCGAGGGACTCCCCCGGCATGAATCGGGAGACCAGGGGCCGCATCGCGCGGCTCGACCGGACGAGTTTCTCCATGCGCGGGCTCTGCGAAGCCCACAGCAGCGACGACCGCAGGATCTGCATCAGCGTGGCCGGGAAGGGAGGAGGACGCCTGGACGCACCGGGACAGCCTGAAAGGAAAACGCGTGACGGAAGGGCGGGCAGCGGGCCCGACTTTCGCATCACGCGCCGTCCAGAGCGAGAGGCGCGGGCCGGAATCGAACCGGCGAATGGGAGTTTTGCAGACTCCTGCCTTACCACTTGGCTACCGCGCCACGAGCTCCAAGTTATTCCCCTTCAAGCACTTTCTCAACCGGAGGTGGGCGAGGGTGCATGGCACTTTTCACCCACAGCCCAACCGGAGGTGGGCGAGGGTGCATGGCACTTTTCACCCACAGCCCGACCGACGCCGTGACCTCCGAGAACCGCCAGCCGCCGAAACCAGGACTGCCCGACACGCGTGGCCGCGCACGGCTGTTCTGGGACATCGTGTTCGGCCTCGTTCGCGCCACGGGCGGCCTCGCGCGGAACTTCTACGCCACCTTCGGCATCATCCTCGTGTCCGGGGCCGCGCTCGCCCTGGGAGGCACGTATGCCTTCGCGGAGCTCGCTGGCCACGTCACCAGCGGCGCCACCCAGCAGTTCGACGACGCGGTGCTCCGGTGGATCCACGAGCACCGGATCGAGTCGCTGGAGCGCGTGATGCTCGAGATCACCTTCCTGGGCACCGGAAGCGTCGTCGTGGCGATGGTGGGCGTGGCCGCGCTCTTCCTCTGGCTCACGCGGCACAAGTACTCCGCGATACTGCTCCTCATCGCGACGGTTGGCGGCATCCTCCTCAACAACCTGCTCAAGGTAGGCTTCGGCCGCCCGCGTCCGCAGATCTTCGACTGGGGCACGGAGGTGGTGAGCTGGTCGTTTCCGAGCGGTCACGCGATGAGCTCCGCCGTGGTGTACGGCACAGTGGCTTACCTCGCGGCACGGCTGCAGAGGAAGCATTGGCATCGCGCGCTCACCTTCACCGTGGCCGCGATCATCATCGCCCTCATCTGCATCTCGCGACTCTACCTTGGCGTGCACTATCCATCCGATGTCATCGCGGGTGTCGTGATCGGGCTCGCCTGGGCGGGATTCTGCATGGCCACGCTCGAAGCCATCCAGCTCTACGGCCGGAACCGCGAGCCCCACGTGGCTCGCAACGAGGAGCCCGCCCCAGCGCGGGAGAGCTGAGGGGCGTGTCGCCTTGCGCGCCCTCCGCGCGCACACGCACTATCGTTGAGACCTCACCCCTCCGCGGAGCGAATGTCATGTCGGTTCAGCGTGTCCTGGTCGCTGCCATTGTTTCGGCGTCCCTCGTCTCCGGTTGCCGGTTTCTCCGCCCCGTTGACCCCAACAGCCCGGCCGGCTCACCTCAGCCGTCCCAGCCGTCCCAGCCGGCGTCGCAGGCGTCCCGCGAACCCGCGCGGGGGGCGGCTGCCAGCCGGCTCACCGACGCCAACGTTGCCGCCATGGTGATGGCGCTCAACCACACGGACATCAGCTATGCGCGCCTGGTGCCCGCCCGCGCGGACCGCGCCGACGTGAAGCGGTTCGCCGAGCGCATGATCACCGACCACACCGGCGTGAACCAGCTGGTGAACAACCTGCTCACGAAGCTCGACGTCGCCCCCGAGGACAACACGGCGAGCCTCGACATGCGCGACGAGTCGGCCGAGAAGCGGGACCTCATGCGCGACCTCTCGGGCTTCGCCTTCGACTCGGCGTACATCGAGAACGAAGTGGCGTACCACCGCAAGTTTCTCCACCAGATCGACAATGTGATGCTTCCCGCTGCCCGGAACGCCGAGCTGAAGGGGCTGCTCACGGCCGTTCGGCCGGCGGTGGCGAGCCATCTGGCACACGCTGAGCAGGTCAGGGCGGATGTCCTTGCGAAGAAATAGCCGGAAAAGGGTGTTCTTAACCTCCGATTGCGCAGATTTGTGAGTTTTGCACGTTCTGGCGGTCATTGGTACATTTTCGGCGCGAATTTCGCAGAAATGACATTCATTTCGTGCATCTTTCGCACGATCTTGCGATCAAACAAACCGCCGAGGCCGATTGCATGCCGCCCAAGACCGCCCAGACCAGGAAGGCCGTAGCGAGGGAGCTCGCCAGCCGCACGCCAAAGACAACGCCACCGATGAACCAGAACGGACAGCCCGCTCGGATCTCGGAATATTTCGGGATCAACACCTTCGGCGTGCGCCAGATGCGCGACAAGGTGCCGCGCGACATCTACGACAAGATGCTGGCCGCGGTGCGCCAGGGAAAAAAGCTCGACCCGGAGGTGGCCGGCCGGGTGGCGCAGGTGATCAGGGAATGGGCGGTGGGACGCGGCGCGACGCACTTCACCCACTGGTTCCAGCCGCAGACCGGGCTCACGGCGGAGAAGCATGACGCCTTCCTGTCGTTCGACGACGGCAATCCGATGGAGACGTTCAGCGCGTCGCAGCTCGTGCAGGGCGAGCCGGACGCCTCGAGCTTCCCCTCGGGCGGCCTGCGCGCCACGTGGGAGGCACGTGGCTACACCGCATGGAACCCGGCGAGCCCGGTGTTCATCGCGGAGTGGGCGGGGGTCAAGACGCTCTGCATCCCCAGCGTGTTCGTGGGCTACAACGGCGAGGCGCTCGACGAGATCACGCCGCTGCTGCGCAGCACGGACGCCCTGAGCGCGAAGGCGATCGAGCTGCTCGAGGTGCTGGGCGACACGGGAGTGTACCGGGTGTCCACCACGCTCGGGGCCGAGCAGGAGTACTTCCTGATCGACCGCTCGCACTTCGCGATGCGCCCCGACCTCGTGATGGCGGGCCGCACGCTGCTCGGCGCGCCTCCCTCGCGCGGCCAGCAGCTGGAGGACCACTACTTCGGCGGCATCCCCGAGCGCATCCAGGCGTGCATCGCCGAGGTGGAGACCGAGCTGTACAAGCTCGGCGTGCCGATCGTCACGCGGCACAACGAGGTCGCGCCGAGCCAGTTCGAGATGGCGCCGCGGTTCGAGGAGACCGACGTCGCCACCGACCACAACCAGCTGGTGATGGCCACGCTGCGGCGCGTGGCGCTGCGCCACGACCTCCAGGCCATCCTGCACGAGAAGCCGTTCGCGGGCATCAACGGCTCGGGCAAGCACTGCAACTGGTCGCTGTCCATCTCGGCGAACGACCCGGATCTCGACGGGTTCAACCTCCTGAAGCCCGGCCAGACGCCGCACCAGAACGTCCGGTTCCTGATTTTCCTCGCCGCCGTGCTGCGGGGGGTGCACAAGCACGCCGGCATGCTGCGCGCCGGCATCGCCAGCAGCGGCAACGAGCACCGGCTGGGCGCCAACGAGGCGCCCCCCGCGATCATCTCGGTGTTCATGGGCGACATGCTCACGGAGATGATCGAGTCCATCGTGCACGAGACGCGCAAGGTGAGCGCCGAGGAAGAGATGATGAAGCTCGGCGTGGCACGGCTCCCGGAGATCAAGCGGGATTCGACGGACCGCAACCGGACATCGCCGTTTGCGTTCACCGGCAATAAGTTCGAGTTTCGCGCGGTGGGCTCGTCGCAGTCCATCGCGTTCCCCGTGGCGCTCGTGAACGCCGCGGTGGCCGACGCGATCGCGGAGCTGACGGCCGCGCTGCGGGTCGAGCTGAAGAAGACGAAGAAGGTGGACGACGCCGTGCTGAAGGTCGTGCAGCGCTCCTTCCGGGAGACGACGCCGATCCGGTTCGAGGGGAACAACTATTCCACGGAGTGGGCCAGGGAGGCCGCGAAGCGCGGGCTGCCGAACTTCCGCCGCGCCCCCCAGGCGCTCTCGCAGCTCGTCACGGAGTCGAGCCGCGCCTGCCTCGTGGGCCTCGGCATCCTCACGGAGGAGGAGCTCGAGTCGCGCTATCACGTCCGGCTCGAGCGGTACATCAAGGACATGCTCATCGAGCTGCACACGCTGCGCGAGATGGTGGACACGATGATCCTTCCCGCGGCGTACGGCTATTCGGGCTCGCTCATCGACGCGGCCGCCAAGGCGAAGTCGGCGGGCATCACCGGCATGCCGCAGGCGGCGGCGGCGAAGGAGATCGGGAAGCTGATCAAGTCGCTGCAGCAGGAGCGCGCGGCGCTGGACAAGGCGATCGCGAAGGCGGACACCATGCACGAGTCGCTCGAGAAGTGCGCGGCGTTCCTCACCGCCGACGGCGCCGACGTCATGGCGCGGGTGCGCGCGGCGTCCGACGCGCTGGAACTGGTGGTGGACGACGACTGCTGGCCGCTGCCGAAGTACCGGGAGATGCTGTTCCCGGTGTGATCCGGGCGGGACCCGCGGGGCGCGCGTCGCGTCGCGATGGAATCAGTCTGCCCGGTGGATCGCTCAGGCGTCCACCAGGCCTTTCTTTCGCGAGCGCTCGATCGGCGGGCGGCCTGCTCAGTACTTCAGGAGGTAGTTCCGCAGCTCCCAGTCCGTGACCTGGGTGATGTACTCCTGCCATTCCCGCCGCTTTGCCTCGAGGAAGTGGCGCGTGACGTGCTCGCCGAGCGCACCCGTGATGACTGCGTCCTTCTCGAGCTCGTCGAGGGCCTCGTTGAGGTCGTGCGGCAGGTCGTCAATGCGCAGGCGGCGGCGCTCGCGGTGGCTCATCTCCCAGATGTTCTCGTTCACCGGCTCGCGCCAGTCCGCCTGCGTCTCGACGCCATCCAGGCCGGCCGCAAGCATCACCGCAAGCGCGAGATAGGGATTGGCTGCCGGGTCGGGCGCCCGCAACTCCACGCGGGTGCCGGCGCCGCGGCGTTCGGGGACGCGAATGAGCGGCGAGCGATTCCGCATGGACCACGCGACGTTCACCGGCGCCTCGAACCCGGGCACCAGCCGCTTGTAGGAGTTCACCAGCGGGTTGGTGATCGCGCTCATGCCGCGCGCATGCTTCAGCAGGCCGCCGATGTAGTGCAGCGCCACCGGCGAGAGCTCCCACTCCGCCTTCTTGTCCCAGAACGCGTTGTCCTTCCCCCGGAACAGCGACTGGTGCGTGTGCATCCCGCTGCCGTTCTGCCCGAAGATCGGCTTCGGCATGAACGACGCGGCGAGCCCGAACTGGTGCGCCACGTGCTTGATGACGAACCGGAAGGTGGCGATGTTGTCGGCCGTGAGGAGGGCATCGGCGTAGCGGAAGTCGATCTCGTGCTGGCCGTGCGCCACCTCGTGGTGGGACGCTTCCACCTCGAACCCCATCTGCTCGAGCACGTCCACCATCGCGCGGCGGGCGTCCTCTCCGAGGTCCGCGGGCGCGAGGTCGAAGTAGCTGCCGACGTCGTGCGTGGCGGTGCTCACCGTGCCATCCGGCCCTTTGCGGAAGAGGAAGAACTCCGCCTCCATCCCCGCGTTCATCGCGTACCCCAAGTTCGCGGCGCGCGCGATGGTCCGCTTCAGCACCCCGCGCGGGTCGCCGGGAAACGGCGTCCCATCCGGGCGGTTGATGTCGCAGATGAGTCGCGCGATGCGCGCGTCCGGCGTGCCCCACGGAAAAAGGCGGAAAGTGGAGAGATCGGGCGCCAGGAGCATGTCCGACTCCTCGATCCGCACGAACCCCTCGATGGAGGAGCCGTCGAACATGATGTCGCCGGCGAGCGCCTTCTCGAACTGGGACGCCGGGATCTCGACGTTCTTGTTCACGCCGAGGATGTCGGTGAACTGCAGCCGCATCGAGCGAACGTTGAGCTTCCGCGCGAGCTCGAGGATCTCCTTGGCGGAGGCGGCGTGAACGTCGGGGGTGATGGAGCGCGACACGATTCCGGGGGAGCGGGTGTGCGATGAAGAAAGGATTCCGGCCAGCCGAGGTCAACCGCAGGTGAGCGAGCGCGCCATGGCACCCTTTGCGCGCAGCTCAACCGCAGGTGAGCGAGCGCGCCATGGCACCCTTTGCGCGCAGCTCAACCGGAGGTCGAGCGTAGCTCGACCGGAGGTGAGCGAGCAACTGCGGTCACGACCTGTGGCCCCTTGCTTGCGACTTGCCGCGGTCACACAGGAGACCAACGATGAAGATCCAGGATGCAATGAGCCGGAACCCGGCCACCGTGACCCCTGACGCGCCCGCCTCGGAGGCCGCGCGCATCATGAAGGACGAGGACGTCGGCGTGGTGCCGGTGATCGAGAGCAACGAATCGCGTACGCTCGTGGGCGTGGTCACCGACCGCGACCTTGCGGTGCGCCTCGTGGCGGAAGGGCGCGATGGCCAGTCGCTGGTGCGTGACGTGATGAGCGGCGGTCAGATGCACACGTGCGGGCCGGACGATGACCTCGACGACGTCATGGACACCATGGCGCGCGAGCAGGTGCGGCGCATCCCGATCGTGGACGAGCGCGGCGCGCTGGTCGGCATCGTCTCTCAGGCCGACATCGTGCGCAAGGCGAGCGACGACGCGAAGGCCGAGCGGACGGTCGAGCGCATCTCCGAACCCGGCGGGTCGCACTCCCGGTAGACGCGGCGCTTCGCGCCGGTGGGCGGCGGCCGTGAGGGAGACTGACGGCCGCCGGTGGGTTCTCGGCGGCAGCCCGTGGCCGGCGGTGACAGCCGCCTCTTGCCTAGATTTCCGCCGATGACCGCGACCTGTCCATCCTGCGGCGCGGCGGCCGTCGGCAAGTTCTGCGCGTCGTGCGGCGCCCCGCTCGCCGGCGCCGCCTGCGCGGGCTGCCGCGCGCCGCTCACACCGGGCGCGAAGTTCTGTCACCGGTGCGGAACCGCCGCGGGCGCGCGGACTGCGGCGGCTCCAGTGCCACGGGACGGAGGGAACGCCCTCCCCTGGGCGGTAGCCGGCATCGCGCTGCTCGCGCTGATCGCGCTCGTGGCCGGCCAGCGCTTCGGGCGCGCGCCTCAGCCCTCGGCGGCGCAGACGGCCGCCGCGCCCATGGGCGCCGGCGTGCAGCGCGCCCCGGACATCAGCTCGCTCAGTCCCGCCGAGCGCGCCGAGCGCCTGTATGATCGCATCATGGGAGCCGCGGAACGCGGCCGCGTGGATACGGTTCGCTTCTTCATGCCCATGGCCCTCCAGGCTTACGAAGCGCTCGGCACCCTGAACCTCGACCAGCGGTACGATCTCGGGCGGCTGGCTGAGGTCGGCGGCGAGCGCGCGATCGTCGGGGCGCAGGCCGACACCATCCTGCGGTCCAACCCGCAACACCTGCTGGGCCTCATCCTCGCGTCGAAGGCGGCCGGCCTGCGCGGCGACACCGCAGCCGCGCGCGGCTACCTGCAGCGCCTGGTGCGCGCGGAGCCCGCCGAGCGGGCGCGTCAGCTTCCCGAGTACCTGCTGCACCAGAACGACATCGATGTCGCGCTGCGCGAAGCCCGTGGGGTTCGCGAGCCCCGGCCGCCGGGCTGACTTTCCGGCCACTCGAGGGACAGGCACGAGACAGGGGGACGGCCACGGACCGAAGCCGTTGCGACCAGCGGAGTTGCCAACGAGAGCGTCGGAGCGGGCGTATATATGGTTGTCATGACCTTCCGTACCGTCGCGCGGCCCGCCGCCACGCTGCTGTTCCTGTCCCTGCCAGTCCAGGCACAACTCGTCGATCGCGCGGCTCCGTCCATGACCGCCCGGCAGGCAGATTCCCTGCGGCTTTCCCTCGAGGAGGCGGTCGAGATCGGGCTGCGCGTCGGGGACGAGGTCCGGTTGGCGAACGCGCAGGCCGACATCGCGGATGCCCAGCTCGATCTTGCGCGCTCCGCGCTCCTGCCACAGCTGCGCATCAACAGCGGGTACACGCGCACGTTCGAGAGCGCCCGCAGCAATGCCGTCAGCGCCGTTTTCAACCAGCCGAACACCTACACCGTGAACGGCGTGCTGTCGCAGCCGCTGTTCCAGGGCGGCCGGCTCTGGGCCACGGCCCGCGCCGCGAGCGCGCTGGCGCGCTCCGTGGAGCTGGATGCGGAAGAGCGGCGGGCACTGTTCTCCCTCGAGATCCAGCGCGCGTACCTCGGCGCCCTGCTCGCTGAGCGGTTGGCCCAGCTCCAGGAGACAAACCTGCTGCTCGCGTCGTCGCGCATGGAGCAGGTGCAGCAGTTCCACGCCGCGGGGCGCGCCGCCCAGTACGACGTGCTGCGCGCGCGCGTGGAGCGCGCCAACATCGAGCCCCTCGCCATCCAGGCGCGCAACGACCGCGACCTCTCTCACCTGGAGCTGAAGCGGCTGCTCAACCTGCCCATCGAGCAGCCCCTCGCTCTGACGTCCACCATCGACCCCGCGGCCGCGCAGGCCCTCGTCGCGAGCTTCCTCGACTCCACCGCCGCGCCGCAACGGGCCGCGCTGCGGTCGGCGGAGCTGTTCGCCCGCAGCCGACGACTGGCCGTTACGGCCGCGCGCGCCGAGTTCCTGCCGTCCATCACCGCGGTGTTCCAGACGGGCTTCCAGGCGTTCCCGCCGCCAGGGGCTTCCTTCCCGATGACGCGCGGCTTTCGGAATGCCGCCTCGTGCGCACCCGGCGCCCCCGCCGGCAGCCTGTGCCAGAACGGCGGCTGGTTCGAGGACCGCAGCCTCGGCGTGCAGTTCTCGTGGCCGGTGTTCGACGGGCTGCGCGCGAAGAGCGCCATGGAGCTCGCGCGCGCGCACACCCGCATCGCGGAGCTGGAGTTGCGCCAGGAGCACGAGCGCGTGTCCGTCGAGGTGGCCCGCGCCCGCGCCGAGCTGCGACGCTCGCGCGCGGTGTTCGATGCGCGCCGCCAGAATGCCTCGGAAGCCAACGAGGCGTTCCGGCTGGCCTCGCTGCGCTTTTCGCGCGGGCTGAGCACGCAGCTCGAGGTGTCCGACGCCCAGGTCGCCCTGCTCACCGCCGAAGGCGGCGAAGCGCGCGCGACGTTCGACCTTTACCTGGCAACCGCCGAGCTCGCGCGCGCGCTGGGCCGCCCTGTTCCCCTGCCCTCATCGCGCACCCCGGTGCGCCGGTCTGACAACTAGTGCTTCGACTCCACCTTTCAGCGGCGTGCGCCGCCATCATGCTGGCGGCGTGCGGCACGGACGACTCTCCCCCGTCCGGCGCGGCGCCGTCGGGCACTCCGGCGTCCGTGCCGGGAGCAGCGCCCGCGGGCGCCGCGGGCGCCGCGGGTGCCCAGCCCGGTGCCCAGGGCGGCCGCCCCGCGCCCACGGTGACGCTCGCGAGCGGCGACGTCGCGTCCGTCTCGCGCGGGGTGGTGGAGGAAGGAATCGCGATCACCGGCGACCTTCGCCCGATCGAGACCGTGGAGGTGCGCGCGCGGATCGAGGGTGACCTCGTGGGCGTGTTCGTCCGCGAGGGCCAGCGCGTTACCACGGGCCAGCTGCTGGCGCGGTTCGAGGCCTCCGAGCAGGAGAGCGGGCTGCGCAGCGCAGAGGCTGATCGCACCGCGGTCGAGTCGGAGCTCGCCACGGCGCGCTGGAACCTGGAGCAGACGGCCGAGCTCTTCCGCGCCGGCGCGGTGTCCGAGCGCGACCACAGGGCGGCGCAGCAGGCGGTGGTGTCCGCGCAGGCACGTCTCGCTGCGGCGCAGGCGCGGGTCCGGGCCACGGGATCGCTCATGCGCGACACGCGCGTGCTGGCGCCCACGGGCGGCGTCGTCTCCCGCAAGTTCGTGGAGAACGGCGAGCACGTCGCGCGGGGCGCCAGCCTGTTCACCGTGGTGCGCGGCGACGTGCTCGAGATGGCCGCCGATGTGCCGGCGCGGCAGGCGGGCGCGGTGCGGGTGGGTCAGGCCGTGCATCTCGTCGCGGACGGGCGGAGCCTCACCGGCACGGTCGCGCGCATCAGTCCCACGGTGGACCCCATGTCGCGCACGGTGAAGGTCTACCTGCAGATCCCGAATCGTGACGACGCCATCAAGGGCGGCAGCTTCGCCACCGGGCGCGTGGTGAGCCGCACGGCGACGAACGTGCTGGTGGTGCCCACCACGGCGGTGCGTCAGTCGGCGGACAATGGACGGCCGTTCGTGTACCGGCTCGCGGGCCGAACGCTGGACATCGCGACGGTACAGCTGGGCGTCGTTGACGAGCGCAACGGCCGCGCGGAAGTCCTCCAGGGGCTGAACGAGGGCGATCGGGTGGTCGTGGGCAACGTCGGCACCCTCGGCCGCGGCATGCAGGTGATCGTCGCCGGGGAAGAGCGTGCTGCAAACGGCCAGCGACAACCAGCGCCGTAAGCCGAGAGCCGAGAGCCGAGAGCCGAGAGCCGAGAGCCGAGAGCCGAGAGCCGAGAGCCCACCACATGTTCCTATCCGACATCTCCATCAAGCGTCCCGTGTTCGCCACCATGATGATGGTGGCGCTCATGGTGCTCGGCATCATCAGCTACCAGCGGCTCGCGATCGACGAGTATCCGGACATCACGTATCCGGTGGTGGTCGTCAGCACGTCCTTCGCCGGTGCCTCGCCGGAATCGATGATGCGCGACATCTCGAAGCCCATCGAGGAAGCGCTCAACACCGTCCAGGGGATCAAGGAGATCACCTCCACCTCGCTGGAGGGGAACTCCATCGTCCGGCTCCAGTTCAACCTCGGCGTGGACATCGGCACGGCGCTCCAGGACGTGCAGGCGAAGATCGCGCGCATCCGGCGCCAGCTCCCGCCGAACATCGACGATCCCATCATCCGGCACTTCGACCCGAATGAGTCGCCGATCATGGCGATCGCGATCCAGAGCGAGGAGCGCTCGCTGCGCGAGCTCACCGACATCGCCGACGAGACCATCCAGCCGCGGCTCGAGGCGATCCCGGGCGTGGGCGGGGTGAACATCGTGGGCGGCAACGCGCGCCAGATCCGCGTGCAGCTCGATCCGGCCGCGATGCGCGCCTACAGCGTGAGCCCGGCGCAGGTGATGTCCGCGCTCCAGCGCGAGAACCAGGAGGTGCCCGCGGGACGCGTGCAGCGCGGCGTGCAGGAGCAGCTGGTGCGCATCACCGGCCGCGTGCGCGAGCCGCGCGCCTTCGCCGACGTCGTCGTGGTCGTGCGGAACAACGTGCCGGTCCGCGTGGGCGACCTGGCCACCGTGGTGGACGGCGCGGAGGAGCGGCGCGGCGGCGCCGAGATCCGGGAGGGCAGCGAGCCCGGTCGCCCCGCGGTCTCCGTCGAGGTACTCAAGGTCTCCGGCTCGAACACGGTGGCGGTGGCCGACTCGGTGCGCCACGTGCTGGCCCAGCTGGAGCGCACCGTACCGGCGGACGTCAGGCTCAGCGTCATCCGGGATGACTCCGAGCGCGTGCTCGAGGCGCTTCACGAGCTCCAGATCGCCATCGTGCTCGGCGCCCTGCTCACCATCGGGATCATCTACCTGTTCCTGAACTCGTGGCGCTCTACGGTCATCACGGGGCTCACCCTGCCCGTGTCCATCATCTCCGCGTTCTTCATCATGTGGGTGTTCGGCTTCACGGTGAACACCATGACGATGATGGCGCTGTCGCTCGCCATCGGGCTCCTCATAGACGACGCCATCGTGGTGCGCGAGAACATCGTGCGGCACATCGAGATGGGAAAAGACCATCATCGCGCGGCCAGGGAGGGCACCGACGAGATCGGCCTCGCGGTGATGGCCACGACGTTTGCGGTGGTGGCGGTGTTCATCCCCGTCGCGTTCATGGGCGGGATGATCGGCAAGATCTTCTTCCAGTTCGGCGTCACGGTCGCGTTTGCGGTGCTCGTGTCGCTCTTCGTCGCCTTCACGCTGGACCCGATGCTCTCCAGCGTCTGGGTCGATCCGGAGATCGAGGGCGCGCACGGCCATGGCGCCACGCCGAAGAACCCCGTCAAGCGCGCGGTCTTCCGCTTCAACCAGTGGTTCGAGCGCACCGCGGACCGGTATCCGGCGGCGCTCGACTGGGCGCTCCGCCGCCGCTGGCTGGTGGTCGCCGCCGCCGCCTCGTCCATTGTCGTTGCCCTGCTCCTCGTGCCGAAGATCGGCTTTACCTGGATGCCGGACGCGGACACCAACGAGTTCAACGTCAGCTATCGCGTACCCCCGGGCTCCCGTCCGGAATACACCATGGCCAAGGGGCGCGAGATCCGGGACTTCCTCCACCAGCAGCCTGAAGTCGCGTACACCTACCTCTCGGTGGGCGGCGGCTTCATGGGCACGGCGAACAACGGCCGCGTCGCGGTGCGGCTGAAGCCGCGCGCCGAGCGCGAACGCACCCTCCAGGAGATCCAGAACGAGCTGCGCGGCAAGCTGCGCAACCTGCCGGGCGTGCGCCCCTCCATCACCGGTCAGCGCACCGTGTTCGGCGGCGGCTTTCGTCCGCCCATCATCGTCAACGTCCAGGGACCGGAGCCGACGCGCCTCAAGCTGGCCGCGGAGCGTGTCCTCGGCGCGGTGCGCGGGGTGCGCGGGGTGGCCGAGCCCAACTCCAGCGAAGAGGGCAGCCTGCCCCAGCTCGACGTCCGCGTCGACCGCCAGGAGGCCTGGCGCGCGGGCGTCGGGGTCGGGACGATCGCGTCAACGCTCGCCCCGCTCTTCACCGGGCAGCGGGCCACGCGGTGGGAGGATCCGCAGGGGTACTCACACGACGTCGTCGTGGTGTACCCGGACTCGATGCGCTCGTCCGCGGCGGACGTCGCGGAGATCGCGCTCCTCGGAGAGGGCTCGCGGCAGGTGCAGCTCTCGCAGGTGGCCGACGTGCATGCGGGCGTCGGGCCGCAGCAGATCGAGCGACGGCAGCTGGAGCAGCAGGTCTCGGTGTCGGCGGGGGTCCTTCCCGGCTTCGCG